>Ga0206993_1031_pt2 | contig 33890 bp, 31 predicted proteins | sample Alteio_BWMinCont_7_FD_153499 | JGI IMG/M metagenome (GOLD analysis project Ga0206993, IMG submission 153499) | Enriched cells from forest soil in Barre Woods Harvard Forest LTER site, Petersham, Massachusetts, United States -... | ecosystem: Environmental > Terrestrial > Soil > Temperate forest >... | reverse complement strand
AGCAGCAAAGAGCACTGCTGCTTCAGGGTCGCATGCCTTAACTTTGAGGAGTAAACCTCCTTGTTGTCGTACTCCATGGGGTATCACCGAATTATTCGCACGGAGCCACTCGCCGACTGCTGTGGAGTCGATCCAGCTAGCGGGAGGCAGAAGATCGCGGGGAGCCTGTAGAGGAGTCGGAAAAGGAATCAAAACCTCAAAGTCCACGTCTGGGCGCGATGCCAGAGCGGATGCTTCTTGCAAAACTGAAGCTAATGGGGTTTCGAGATCGGGGCTATGCACCGTGAAAATCGGATCTGGCTGGAATCGGAACCAGATCCCTATATTGATCCCGCAATAGAATTGCTTGCTCTTCTCCAAAATGGATCATCGAGTGCTGCGATAGCAGGTGGATGGGCTGCCATCGAGTCCCTTCTGTCCGAACCGCGCAGCAAAAGGCTTGTCAATCCTGCGGAACGGTTGGCCACGATCGTGGCATGTTCTTTTCCCCGGGCCGAGCTAACAGACCTTGCCTACACTCTGATCGAACGCAAAGACCAGTTTGCACAAGCCTTGCAGACTTTAGAGACAAACAAGGAGAAGGCTGGGCACGTTGCAAAGGCCATTCTTGACGGCACTCTTCCAGACCTGACGACGTGGTCCGATCGCGCGGCGGTTGAACGCATTCGGGAAATTCTCCAACATCCGCAAGAGACCATAACGAAAATTAGGGACCACGTTCTCGATACATTCCAGCGACTGTATCGTCAGCGAAACTTGGTCCTTCATGCGGGAAAAACCCAGGCTGTTGCGTTGCGAGCAACCCTGAGTCGAGCGACCCCCTTGGTAGGTGCAGGACTGGACCGAATCGCACACGCTCGTTTTGTTGGCGATCTGCGGCCCATTCAACTGGCTGGTCGGGCACGGACTGCACTTGATACGATTTCAGCCGATGACCCGCTGAAAATAGTGGATCTTCTCGGTATATGACAATCGCATCGCGAAGCTGATTCCGCACTCTCTTTGGTGACGCCGCTATCTAAGACCGTGTCGATCCATTCAGTAGGTAGATTCGTGAGCGCTGTATAAACCGCATCTTGTTTTGGGCAGCGCAGAGCGGCAGATTTAAGGGGCGGTGTTTTGCCGTGAACGGGATCTGCGCGTCTGGCAGTTCTATGAGTGGAAGAAGCGGCTGCGCGATGCGGAGGCACCGCAGTTCGTTGAGGTAGAAGTAAAGCCTGCTGCGAAGGCGGCACGTTCAGAAGCGGAGCGCGGTCAAGCCATCGAGGTGCAGCTGAAGGGTGGACGAAGCCTGGTGATAGAGCCGGGATTCGATGCGCATCATCTGCGGGCATTGTCGCGTGTGCTGGAGAGCGAAGCATGATCGGGCTGCCCAGCCTGCATGCGCTGGACAGCTCGCAGAGAGTGCGGATCTGGCTGGCCAGCGAAGCGACGGACATGCGCTGTGGTTTTGACCGATTGGCGGAGCGTGTCAGAGCCGTGATCGGCCAGGACCCTCTGAGTGGCCACTGGTTCGTCTTCCGCTCGCGGCGGGGTGAGAGATTAAAGATCCTGACCTGGGATCGCGACGGATACGCGCTTTGGTACAAGCGTTTAGAGAAGGGTTGCTTCAAGCTGCCGCGAGTGGAAGTGGGAGCACGTTCGCTGGAGTTGAGGGCCAGCGAGTTGGCGATGGTGCTGGATGGGATCGATGTAGCGAAGCTGAAGCGCGTGCCACGCTACGAGCGGCGCAGCGGCACCACAAGAGACAACAGAGCAAAGACAGCCGTGTAATGAAGCTGCGACATAGTTCCTATATCTAAGTGGTGTGCCTGACGCAGACGAGTTATCCCACTTACCTGAAGACAGTAAGTTGCTGCAGGCGATGGTGCAGGCGCTGCTTGCGGAGCGCGAGGAGCAGAAGCGACGCGCGAACGAGCAACAGCATCGCCTCGACGATCTGCGCGTGGAAAATCTGCGTTTGCAATTAGAGTTGGAGCGCTACAAGAAGTGGTACTACGGACCGCGGGCTGACCGGCTCGGAAGCAGTGGCGAGCTGGCGCAGATGCTGCTGGAGTTCAATGAGGCGCTGGAGCGCAAGCCAGTCAACCCTGCCGATCTTCCGTCCCATTCAGAACTCGAAGAAGAACTGCGGCGGGTCAAGCGTCGGCGTGGGCGTCGGCATCTGGCGAACTTTGAAAATCTCCCGGTCACCACGTGCGTGTACGAGTTGAGTGCCGGGCAGCGCGCCTGTCCCGGCTGTGGTGTCGAGCGCAAGGAGGCAGGCGCCGAAGAGAGCTGGCAGATCGAATATCTGCGTGGCCGCTTCGAGCGCATCCAGCATGTGCGCAAGAAGTATGCCTGCCCAGGCTGCGAATCCAGCGGCGAGCATCCGCAGATGGAAACGGCAGCCAAGCCGGAATCAGCTATCGACAAGGGCCTGGCCGGACCGGGGCTGCTCAGCTACATCATCACCAGCAAGTTTAGTGACTATCTTCCGTTGTACCGTTTGGAAGATATATTCGCGTGACAGGGCCTCGAGATCTCGCGGGCTACACAATCAGTCTGGTGCGGCGATGTGGCCGATCTGGTTGAACCGTTGTATGAGTTGATGGCTGAGCGCGTGCGGGCCTCGCATGTAGTGGCCACCGACGACACCATCATGCCTATGCTGAACACCGGCAAGACCGCCAATGCCCGCATGTGGGTCTATGTGGGTGACCAGGCCCATCCGTACAACGTCTTCAGCTTCACCCTCGATCGCGGACGCGATGGGCCGAAGTATTTCCTCAAGGACTACGATCAAGTGCTCCTGGCTGATGCATATGGCGGCTACAACGGCGTGGTGGCCGGCAAGGGCATCACGCGCGCAGGCTGCTGGGCCCACTGGCGCCGCCGGGTCATCGAGGCAGAGAAGTCCGCGCCTGAGATCGCGCGCGAAGCCGTGGCGATGGTGCGCGCGCTCTATGCAGTCGAAAAAAAGACCAGTGGTTTTTCTGCTGACGAACGTCTGCGATCGCGCCAGGCGCAGTCAGCGCCAGTGCTGGCTGACCTGCGTGAGAGGCTTTTGCTCTGGAAAGAACAGTTGTTGCCCCGCCATCCGCTGGCCGAAGCGATCAACTATGCTCTGGCTCAGTGGACCGAACTCAACGTGTTCTGTTCTGACGGTACGGTGCCCATCGACAACAACGTTATCTGAGCGTGAGATGAAGCGCGTGGTGCTCAACCGCAAGAACTCCTTATTCGTCGGCAATCCGCGCGGCGGACGCACCGCAGCCATCCTGGCCAGTCTGACCTCAACCTGTCGCAGACACGATATCGACCCGCAACTGTATCTCACGCAGTTACTCATCAATCTTCCGTCAGCACGCGCGAGTGAACTCCAAGCCTGGCTGCCTGATCAGTGGAAGCTCATCTCAGCCTCACGCCCGCCTCACCTGTAAAACCTGCGGTTCACACACCGCTCACATCATTTATGGAATTGCGGCTATGAGATGACCAATATTGGCCGTCGGGGCTCGGCGCACGGATACCGGGACTGCAGAGCGTTTATGAGGACAAATCAACCGTCGCAACTCACGGAGAGTTCTACCCGGCTATAACAATCCGCCAATCAGGCAAGTCGCGTTATCGACCGAAGCACTCCTCTTGAACAGTCGTTCATTCCCAGTACTTCTCCAGATCCAACGCGGTGTTGGCCCATCGGCTCTAGCATAAAACATTGAGTTATAGCTGATCTGCGAGCGTATCCGATCGGATAGAAAGAGTCTGGCAGAATTTGCATCTTATTTGTCACCTGTGCATTTTTATTGAGGTCGATACTTTGTTTGAGTACGTTCATTCGTTTCCTGCAAACGAGACGCGCAGCATCCTTTTCCGGCTGCTAGTGGTTTCAGTTTTCGTTCGACCGAGTGGTCTCGGTTGCTGCGGTCCACATGAACGTGAATTCGTCAGTTGAATTCTTGAAACTCCAAAAGGGACTCATGGCAAAGATTATTCTCATCACAGGCGCATCTAGTGGCTTCGGCCGTTTCACCGCAGAAACACTTGCAGACTCTGGGCACAAAGTATTTGCTGGCTTCCGATCAACAGATGGGTCGAAGAAAGCTGTCGCTGATGAACTCAGCAGAAAGAGCATACACATTCTCAAGCTTGATGTAACCGATCAAGCAAGCGTCGATCTCGCCATATCGCAGCTACTCAAGGAGTCGAAAAGCGATCTCGATGTAGTAATCAACAATGCGGGCATGGCTTCGGCGGGCGTGTCTGAGACATTTACACCAGAACAGACAAGAGATCTGTTCGAAGTAAATGTATTCGGGATGCAACGAATTATCCGTGCGACTCTGCCGACACTGCGCGCAAAGCGCTCCGGCCTCGTGATCAACGTTGGGTCGATTCTGGGCAGGGTCACGCTGCCTTTCTTCGGTCTTTATGGCGCCTCCAAGTACGCTGTCGAGGCACTGACGGATAGCTATCGCTATGAGCTTTCGCAGCTGGGCGTAGATGTTGTTCTGGTCCAGCCTAGTGCGTATCCAACGAATATGTACGCCGCCGCTCAGCAACCTGCTGACGGAGCGCGGGCGGAGTCGTACGGCGACGTCGCAGAAGTTCCCGGCAAGATAGTGAAGACGTTCCTCGACCTGTTTCAGGGCGCGAACGCTCCCAACCCTCACGATGTCGCTACCGCTGTCCAAAAGCTAGTGGCAACTCCCGCCGGTCAACGGCCTCGCCGTGTCGTAGTAGGTCTACCGTTTGGCTCTGATGCAGTGAATGATGCCGTTGCTCCGATTCAGGATGGTGTCATCGACAGCTTGGGCCTTGGAGATTTGGCGAAACTGAAGATTTCATAGTCGGTACGCGAGCGTTCATGGAGAGACCAGCAGGCCGCGGTCTCTCCTCTCACACATAGACAGGAGTGATCGGCGGAAAGATATGGCTCCTCGATCACCAGATTCACACAAGGTCGCAAAGCGCGACTCTGAGCCAACTCTCTTTTTTGGGGCTTGGGTTGCGAGAGCCATCAATTCAAAGCATATACGTAGCTGTTAGCTCTTCAGAGGGCCGGCAAACAATTCATCCATCCCAACAGTATTGCTCTTTTTAATTAGAGCAATGAGGAGAAGTAAAGATGAACACTCCAAAGCACCCTCGCCTATTCACCCCTCTGGAATTAGGTGCCCTCCGGTTGAAACATCGAGTGATCATGGCTCCACTCACCCGTTCACGATCTGTTCAGCCGGACAGCATACCAAATGACCTTATGGTGGAGTACTACACGCAGCGAGTATCGGATGGTGGGCTCATCATTTCAGAGGCTTCCCAGCTTAGTCTGCCGACCCGTGGATGCTACGGTGCACCAGGCCTTTATTCAGGCGCGCAGGTTGAAGGGTGGAAAAAGGTCATTGATGCCGTTCATCGAAAAGGCGGGCATATGTTTGCCCAACTCTGGCACCCTGGACGCTTTTCCCACACTACGATAACGGGCGGTGCCCTACCTGTTTCAGCGTCAGTGGATCCTTCTTACTGGCAGAATCCATCGCGTTTGGTATCCACGCCCATTGGATGGATGCAGCCTTCTCCTCACAGAGCTCTCCAGACTCCTGAGATCCCTGGCGTTGTTGAGGAGTTTTGCAAGGCCGTGGAACGTGCTAAGGAAGCAGGCTTTGACGGCGTTGAAGTGCATGCAGGAAACGGCTATCTGATCGATCAATTTCTTCAAGATGGTAGCAATAAGCGAATCGATGATTATGGCGGTTCTATAGACAGCCGCACTCGTCTGTTATTCGAAATAGTCAGTGCAGTGGTATCTGCATGGGAAGCAAATCGTGTTGGAGTACGCGTAACACCGAGCGGCACATTCAACGCCATGTCGGATAGTGACCCAGAGGCTCTACATGCTCATATCGCGGAAGGCCTCAATCGGTTCGGATTGGCTTATCTTCATATCATCGAGCCACGCATGAGTGGCGGAGAGCTCATTCATGAGGGCCAAACTCATATAGCCTCACAACGCTTACGGGGAATCTTTCGAGGAAAAATCATTGCCAATGGCGGATTTGAGCCAAATATGGCAGAGTCAGCCATCGCAGATGGCGCAGTGGATGCCGTAGCATTTGGGCGCTATTTCATCTCGAACCCTGACCTCACTAGAAGGATTCGCGAAGGATACCCGCTGGCGAATTACGATCGCGATACCTTCTACACGTTCGATGCGCGGGGATATACCGATTATCCACTTTATAACGAATTCGTTGTAGCCTGAGCTTCAAATGGCCCGCACTGTCTGTAAAAGTAGCTGTGCGGTTAACGCATGAAGTGTTCGGTTGTTTGATCGCGGCTCGCTGAAGAGCCCTCTTAGAGAGACACACTTAGAGAAATTCTGTTCAATCGCGCGATGTTCGACCTCTCACAAGGTAAGTGTCACTGAACGTCTCCACCTTCACCCTGCGAGCTTACCTACGGAGAGATGAATCTCGATGAGCGTCAAGTCAAAGGCACTATTAAATACGGTTGCACATTCCACTGCGGCGATACTGACTCCCCTTCAGCTCGGAGCCTTGGAGCTTCCCAACCGGGTTGTGATGTCGCCGATGACACGCGCCCGGAGTACGCGTGGGGTTCCAACGCCATTGGAAGCTCAATATTACTCGCAGCGCGCTTCCGCCGGTCTCATAATTACCGGCGGCATCTACATTAGCGAGCAAGCTGTCGGCGCTGTCAATGTTCCAGGCATCTATACGGAAGAACAAGTAGAGAGTTGGCGACAAATCACAGAAGCTGTCCATTCAGCAGGTGGAAGGATCTTTGCACAGCTCTCGCACAGTGGTTCCGTTTCTCACCCTTCATTGCTGAACGAACAAACTCCTGTAGCACCTTCGCTGCTAAATCCACGACAAAAGGTACTGACCGAGAAGGGCTTTGTAGATACGGTCGAACCCAGAGTGTTAACAATGGCTGAAATTCAGTCCGTTATCACGGATTACAAAGCGGCAGCAGCAAATGCTAAGGATGCTGGCTTCGATGGCGTCGAGGTGCATAGTGCGAATATCTATCTGCTTCCACAGTTTCTGAGCACCTCTACCAATCAGCGCCAGGATGCCTACGGTGGAAGTCCAGAGAATCGTGCGAGGGTTGTTCTTGAGGTTCTAACTGCGATTGGCTCAGTTTGGGATAACGATCGGATTGGCATAAAGCTGAGCCCTGCCATTTCGGGGATAGGCACCTACACCGCAGCCGACTACATCGTAGAGTGGCTTTCCGGATTTGGGCCTGCCTACTTGCACCTTCGGCGTGGTTTCGACACAAATGGCAATCCGACTGAGATGTTAAGAGAGCATACCTTCGACCACTTTCGTGAGTTGTTCAAAGGCACACTGATTGGCAACGGCGGATTCGACCTCGCAACCGCAAATGCGCATATTGAACGCGGAAATATAGATCTTGTGTCTTTTGCAAGGCATTTCATCTCGAATCCTGACCTCGTATCTCGGTTCCGTGAGAATCACGCCTTAGCCTCGAGCGATCCGGCGACCTACTACACTGGAGGCCCCAAAGGCTATATCGACTATCCACCGGCGGAAAGTGCTTTGATAACGAAACACGCGTGATTCCCGCCATCTAAGCCTCAAGGCCGCGACCTGGAGGATGAAGCGCTTGTTGGCAGTAACAATAAGATGAGCTCTGAGTCTAAACCTAAACGAAAAGCGTATCCGAAGGGTTTCACTCTTGACCAACTGTCGATTGAGCGGAGCAAGCGCACGCTACTACGGGACGCTTTGCGACCGAACGAATTACGCGATCTGGCGTTTCGCCATATGATCTTCTCGATTCCGCCGGGCAAAGTGAGCACTTACGGCGGCGTTGCTGCTGCTGCAGGCTATCCACGCTACCATCGCGCAGTGGCTCGGTTATTACGCACGGATCCTGTCGATTCGTTGCCATGGCACCGCGTATTGGGCGCCGGAGGCGAGATAAAGCTGCGTGGTGCTGCTGCACACGAGCAACGAGCACGATTGAAGCTAGAGGGAGTTCAATTCAATGGGAAAAGAGTGGACATGAGCACGTTCGAGCATGCACTTAAGCCCTGGGAGGTGTACAGGTGATTGCTCCACCTCCGGCAACTTATGACAGTGTCAGGTAAGAAACTGTGAAGGATAAGGTTCGCTGCGCGTGGGCCGCGAGTGACGCTCTTCTGAGTACCCATCGTGACCAGAAATCTGGTATGCCGCAATGCGATAGCCGCGCGTTCTGGGAAAGCTCCTTTGTTTACGTTGTAACCTTTCGAGCCGATCAGCATTCAAATGATCACCCGTCGCAAGGAATCTGCATTTTTGAAACACCTCAACAAGTATGAAGCAGTCTTCGCTCAAATCTGCACCTCTTCGTCTCGACCGTAAGCATCCGCTAGCGATCCGGTGGATGCATTGGGTAAATTTTCCTGTTTTGTTCATCATGATTTGGAGTGGGCTCCTAATCTACTGGAACGACTCTGACAATGCTTATCGGCATCCACACGCCATCTATCGAGTCGGTATAGGGAAGATTACACTTATCCGCTTTTTCCCGGAGTGGTTCTGGAAGGCTATCAACGCTCCTTATCACGTCACCCAGGGGCTGGGACATCACTTCTTTTTCATGTGGATTTTTGCAGCCAACGGGGTCGCCTACGTTACATTTCTGGCCATTTCAGGAGAGTGGCGACTTCTCAGTCCCTTAAAGCGCAGTCTGCGAGATGCGATTCAAGTCACTCTCGTCGATCTCCACCTCAGCAAAGGGCTGCCACCTCAGACCAAATACAACGGGGCACAGCGAATAGCTTATACCTCCGTAATTTGATGGGCTTCAGCATGCTCGTCACCGGCTTAGCTATCTATAAGCCTACCGGGTTGCACTGGATAACTACACTCCTCGGCGGATACGAAATGGCACGCTGGGAGCACTTCTGGATCACGATGGGATTCGTCGGTTTCTTTGTCATTCATATCGTCCAAGTCATCCTCGCGGGATGGAATAACTTCCGAAGCATGATAAGCGGCCTCGAAATCAAGAACACGGACGCCGCCTCGCTCGACGCAGGAAGGAGGTCGTGGTGAAAATGGATCCAACCAGTCAAGAACCTCGCGATTGTGATGTCCCGGCTGAGCGCGAAGCAGGTAATGCCAGATCTCTCGATTCCTCCAGCGCCGCAAGAGAAAGCGTCGCGGACACAATAGAGGACACGACTGCACCTTTACCCGAAACGAAGAATGAAAATAGCTCTCCCCCTTCTGCAGTCCTCGTATCTAAGGCGAGCGTAACGGCTAATACAGGGTCCGTTGTGACACCAGCCTCGGAGGCCGAAGCAATAACAAAAGAAACGAGCTCTTCTGATGATGCGGAATCGTCGATTGATCGCGCAAACGGTGTAGTTCTCGCTGATTCGAAGCGGCACACGCGTAGGTCTTTCGCCGTGGCCGCTGCTACAGCGGCCGCGGGATACAGCCTCTACAACTGGCTCGTTGAGTTGCCTGCGGTGGACAGGCAACCAGGCGGATATCGAAGAGCTTTCGAAACCAACGCCGCCATTTCGCGCGCTATCTTTCATGACGGGGCCCTCGCTCCCACCTACCCACTCTCCAAAGCAAAGACCATCCGCGTTAATGGAGTCTATGGGCTCAAGATGATGCTTGAACCTTCGAGCTACCGTCTTCAACTTGTTGGTTCGGGTGCCTCGATCTCTCATCCGCGATATAGCCACGATGTCACAGCTTGGGAATATGTTTACCTGAATGAGAAGACGATGGAAGATCGTGGTTACGACACAAAAACACCACCCCCTTCGGCCCGAACATCCGAGAAGATGGCGCCCGAATCAATGCTCGAGCGGGAGAGGAGGAACGAAGATCGCAGTGGTCGAATGCCACGTGGTAAGGAAGAGGCCGGGGAAAGCCTCTCAACTCTCCAAGTGGGCACGCCGGGCTTACTCCTCACGATGGACGACATCCTCACACTGCCTCGCCATGAACTGGTGACTCAGTTCAAATGCATTGAAGGCTGGAGCGAAATCGTACATTGGGCGGGCGTGCGCATGGCAGACTTCATTGAGGCATACCCGCCCGCTCATATCGATGGCCAAGAGCCTAAGTATATCTACATGGAAACACCTGATGGGGACTACTACACCGGATATGACCTAAATGTTTGTCGGCACCCACAGACCCTGCTCGTAACCGAGATGATGGGAGAGCTGCTGACTCAGTATCATGGCGCTCCGTTGCGTCTTCACATGCCCACACGGTACGGGTACAAGCAGATTAAACGGATCGGTCTCATCAGCTATACCAACAACAGACCTGACGATTATTGGACCAAGCTTGGCTACGACTGGTATGGCGGCTTGTAAAGGACAGAGAGATCTTCTGGGAAAGTTAAGCAGAGCATGGGTAATAGTGCGTGTAGCCTCACGAGAACTGATGACGAATCTGATGTAAGGAATCTTTGTGATGAATGCGCCTGGCTGTATGCGTTCTGCCGCGAGTATCTCTTTCGCGATCAGACGGAAGAGATTATGCAGGCAATCTTCCCGTATGGGGTTGTATCGAAGCACGCGTCAATTTTGGAAGTGGGCTGTGGTCCTGGGTTCTATTCCCGTCGATTCGCGCAGCGCTTCCCGACGTTGCGCATAATTGGCATTGATCGCTCAGCACGTTTAGTCTCCTGGGCACAGAGGCGGGCTTCCGCAAACAACTTGGCAAACTGCGTCTTTCTTAAGGGAGATGTCGAATGCCTCTCCGATTATGTTCAAGCCGTCGACGCTGTGATCAGCTCCCGGCTACTCCTTGTAGTCGCTAATCGACCGACTGTCCTCGCAGAGATGTTTCGCGTACTGAAACCCGGGGGACGCCTTTTCCTTGCAGAGCCGACAGCGACCTTCAAGACGCAACTCCCACTCTCAGCGATGCAATTAATCACGCGCTTAATACCTTCATCGCGTCGCCACAAAGTCCCTCAGAACGCCGTGATTCTCCCTTCACTGGAGTTCGAAGACCTCGTTCGCTCACAGCCATGGAGTCGAGTGTCGATTCAAATGTTTGATGACTATCAGTGTGCAATCTGCGAGAAGAGCCCGCACTGGCAGCACGAGATGAGACTCTCGAACTAATCGCAAGTGCCTCTCTAACCGCTACTTCCCGGAGCATCGCCTAGTGCCTTATCCCATTCTCGATCCAACCCGCGTAGACGCGCTCGTCAGTATAGTATTCGTTCTGTTAAAGGTAGTGTTGACGGAATAGACTTTTGTAGATTCACTCACACATGGATCACCAATATGACAAACCCTGACAACCACATCGAACGCAGCGAAACCGTTAATACCATTGCGGAAACCATTCTGAGGCAACTTGGTCCCGACTTTCGTTGGGAACTTGCCTTCCCTGAATTGACCGAAGACATGATCGAGAGGCTGCGAAGGTATGGAAGCCATGAGTACTTCCCCGCAGGAGAGACTCTATATTCGCCCGGTGATCGCAGGATAGATATGTTTGTCGTTCTTGATGGAGAAGTCGATATTATCCTCCCGACTGCAGAGAGTGAAGCCAACATCTACACTCGCCACCGCAAGAACACCTTCACGGGGGAATTCAATCTTCTCAACTCGCAGGGGTCTGTCGTTGAAGCGCGAACCGTTGCTCCGAGCACCCTACTCCGCGTACGACGCGCAGAATTCCAACACTTGATGCGCGCAGAGGGAGACATCGCAAACGTAATTGTGGCCGCGTGCATCTGGCGTCGACTAGGTATCGTCAAAGCAGGCTTGGGCGGCGTGATTCTAAAGGGTCGATCTGATGACGATCAGCTGATACTTCTTCAGCGCTTCTTCGTACGCAACAACTATCCTTACAGAATTGTAGATGTTTCGACTGAAACGACCGGTGACGACAGCACATTGCTGCCTGCGGTCGCCCTCTGTAATGGACGTACCCTTCGGCGCCCATCCATTCCAGAGTTGGCGGACGCTCTCGGCATTACGGAGTTGCCGAATCCCGAAATGATCTGCGATGTCGCGGTCGTAGGTGCTGGCCCCGCAGGACTCGCGGCTGCGGTCTATGCCTCTTCCGAGGGGCTTTGCACAACAGTCATCGAGGGAATTGCTCCAGGAGGACAGGCTGGTACGAGTTCGAAGATAGAGAACTACCTCGGATTTCCCGCAGGCATCAGTGGCCAACAACTCGCAACACGGGCGCAGCTGCAAGCATTGAAATTCGGTGTGCAGTTCGCCATTTCTCGGGAAGTTATAACCATCGAGCAAATAGACGGGATTTACAAGTTAACGCTGCAGGATGACATCCAGGTATGCGCGCGTGCGGTAGTAGTGGCATCTGGTGCTCAATATCGAAAGCTCCATCTCGAAAATTACCCTAAATATGAGAATCATGGAATTTACTATTCAGCGACGCCAATGGAAGCCGTGTTATGTCGAGATCAAGAGGTGATCGTCGTAGGAGGTGGCAACTCCGCTGGCCAAGCTTCGTTGTTTCTTTCTGGCATAGCAAAGCATGTGCATCATATAGTGCGCGGGCCATCATTTGCAGAGACGATGTCGCAGTATCTGATTTCCCGAATTGAAAGCTCGAGCCGAATTACCGTCTACACGAAATCCGAGATCGTCGCCTTGGATGGAGACCCGTCCCTCGAAAGGGTGACCTGGGTGAACGAAATTACAGGCGAGCGTACGACGAGGGACATCTCCACCGTCTTCGTGATGATAGGTGCTGAGCCCAACACGGGTTGGCTATTCGGTACAGTTCGACTCGACAAGAAGGGCTTTATCCTCACAGGCAACTCCGAAGGCTTCGATAATAGCCCTTATGCGACGAGCATGCCCGGTATCTTTGCAGTCGGAGATGTACGAGCAAACTCGGTCAAGCGCGTGGCATCGGCGGTCGGGGAGGGATCGGTCGTCATCTCATACGTTCATCGCTATCTCGCGGATCATAGACATAACATACCCGTTGGAGCTCACTCCACGATGGCGGCACTGCGTAGTGTAGACGAGGCCCTTGCGGGAGCAAAGCTCTGAGTCGCGGGCATTTATGAACTTTCGGATCCGGTCATCCAATGACCGGGTCATTCGTCAGGATTTTGAGAAGTAGACTTCGTCAACAAGAGATCAGAACCCAGCATGTGTTTGCGTTCGTAGTTGGTGCCATCTTCAGACGCCGCATCAGTGCTCTCGTTCTCTTTTGTTAGAAATAGTCGACCAACTGAGTCTGCCGAAGCCTGCTGCTCGATAACATGCAACGGGCCAACACGCTGGTGAGCCTCTACATTGCCAGGCATGTGTTCTCGCTTCAGACATTCCGCTGCCCTTTCGCCGATCACCACGCAAGGAGCCATCGTGTTTCCCGTCGTGATCCGTGGCATTACCGACGAGTCCGCAATACGCAGGCCTGCTAGCCCATGTACTTTTAGCTCGCTGTCTACGACAGACTGCTCGCTTCGTCCCATTCTGGCGGTTCCAACCGGGTGCCAGAACGTCGAAGCAGCTCGGCGGATAAACTGATCGAGATCCGCCCCAACCGACTCACCCGGCAGAACTTCTCGCCGGATATGGCGGGCTAGAGGACCAGCATTGCCAACCTCGCGGCTGATTTCGATCGAAGCCCGTGCAGCCTTCAAATCCTCTGGATCAGATAATGCATTCGTGTTGACATGAACGGGCGAAGTGGGGTCATTAGAAATCAACCGCAGAGTGCCGCGGCTCCTTGGTTGAGCGAGCCCTGCGAACATGGTCCATCCATATTCAGGAAGCAAATGCATGTACTCCGGGCTCGTCGCTGCAAATCCCAATGAACAATGCAGTATGTCGGGTCCCTCAAGAGATGGGTCGCTTTGAGCATAGAGGGTGAACTCGCTGTGCATTACCGGAGGAACGGGCTCTTGAGCAAACTCCCAGACACACGGGAAAGCAACGTGATCCTGGAAGTTCTTGCCTACGCCTGGCAAGTGGTGTGCCGGCTCGATCCCTGCCTTGCTCAACTCGACTCGATCTCCTATGCCCGAAAGCATCAGTATCCGAGGGGTGTTGAGGGAGCCGGCTGCGAGAATTATCTCTTTGTCAGCAAAGACCTGATAGGCTTTGCCTTGGCATACAAACTCGACGCCGACAGCTCGATTTTCCTTCAATATGAGCCGGAGCACATAAGCTTCAGTAAGCACAGTTAAATTCGGCCGCTCCATCCAAGGCAGGACGTACGACCGGAAGATTGATTGACGCATCCCAGAGCGGATGATTGTTTCAGTTGGCGCAGCCCCTCCTGGACCCTCCATCATCTCCCCATTCGGCGAATCATACACATCAAAGCCCGCAGTAGCTGCGGAAGCCAATGTTGCCCGAGCGACGCTACTCAGGTCGGGAGACCGCTGAATGTAGACCGGACCGGAAGATCCGCGCCGCTCAGGATCGGGCGTTCCTCGCCAGTTCTCGATACGCCGATAAGTTTTGACGGCCGAAGAATAGCTCCATGCAGCATCACCACTTTCAGACGCAAAGAAGTCCCAGTCGTTCTTATGTCCTCGTGCCCAAACCATCACATTAATACTGGATCCGCCACCAAGCGTCTTGCCCATTGATAGCGGTAGAGCACGACCATTGAGATGGGGATTCGGTTGTGCAATAAAGCCCCAATCGCGCTCCGTTCCCAGATTGGATGGCCACCGTTCGGGATCAAGCACACTGGCAACATCGTCGGTTGGGCCCGCTTCAAGCAGAAGCACGCGAACGTCCTCGTTTTCGGCTAGCCTGCCAGCGACTACGGACCCGGATGAACCTGATCCACAGACAATAAAGTCATATCCGCTGTTGGAAGATGATTCGAAACGAACCTGATGCTCCCGAAGTAGAGCGGACAGGTTAAGTCGAGCATTAATAGTTGTCTCAGCACTTACGGTCTTAGATTCCACCATTTGTTCTTATCCAGTTGTGACACTTTCATTGTTGTGATCGCGGTGTTTTCGACAAGATCGGCGCACCTGTCGACACACCGCTTAGTTGCTTTGAGGGGCTGATCGCGCGATCAGCGACGTCCTTCGCGCCCGTAGCGATTGGGCGAAAGATACAGAGGTTGCTTCCAATCTCTTTCACTTAGGTTCCAGCAAGGAGTTCGCCTTCAGCTAAAGATCGATTACGGCTTTGTCTCACCTCGCTAGCTCAATAAAGTGGTCCGCATCTTCTTGGTGAAAAACACACCCGCGGGTCTCTCATTCCACTGTCTCGAAAGCGAAGGTGACCTTCACGGCCTACATAATTCCAAACGAATAGAACGCCAGGTCTTGGCTCTTTCAATTCACTGAAATCTCGCTTTCGCGGCCCTGAGGATAGTGCGAGCCACGTTGCGAAAATGCGTTTAGCGCTCTTTTCCGGGTACATGATCGCGATAGATGTTCCAATTACCAACTAATTCATTCACGACGACACTACCCACAATAAATGCTGAAGTTGTGGATTCCAGCAGAGCAGAAGGCGCATTGGGGTCCGCGGTTGCGGCAAGTAGGTCCGCTGCGTTCTCCTCAGCAGGAGGAGCTGTAAAGTCGCTTCCTGAACGCAGTATCATGACGCGATTGATGTCCACTAGTTGGGCGTGGCTGAGGAAAGTCAACGCCTGAAAGTAGGCTGCATCTTCTTCCGCGCTCATGGTAAATGTCGCCCGATGGTTGCTCCAGTAACTGACCCACGTTTCAGCCCACGTATTAAAGAGGGCGCCGAGCCAGAATGTGCCCGCTGCCAACACATCTCCTTGAAGGATAGAGGGCGGCTGCTGTGCGCTTGGGAAGCCATTGTATTTGGCCCTAAGGCTTTTGAGATTGTTGTCATCTGTCAACTTAACTCTTGCCGAAGACAGACGAAACGCCCAGTCTGCTAACCCAACATTTAGTGCTATTTCATTCGTCCCTGTGTCGGACGTGGCCGGCGGTGCTGGTAATTGATAGGGTTTATGGCGACCAAGTGGTACATATCCGGTGCTCCAGCCCTTCGGTATCTCACGTGAATCAATTTCGTATGCAAGATCTCCATCTACGACATAGCGCGCCCATGCTGCAGAGGCCAGAGAGGCGACATTTGGATCAACCCCAGCAATTCCGGCCAGAAGCCAATATGCATGCTTTAAATCGAAGCGTTTGTCATTGGCCAGAGCTGTAATAGAGGAAGCCATACGGGATGGCCCTTCGCCAGAAACAATTCCCAATACTCCCTTCTCCGGATTGTAGCGGAGTTGATGATAACCCTGCGGAAACGGTAAAACTTCTGATAGCGGGAGCTTTTCTACCCAATTTTGAAACTCACCCGGCGTGTCACCTGCATCGTCACCGATCTCAAATGCGGTAACAACAACAACTTTCACAGGTAGTTGTTTTGGCTCATGTTGCTGAGCTTGTACTTGTGATGCCAACACCAAGGCAGTACAAGCGCAAATCGTCTTGATTTTTCTTATCATCAAATGACCCCTCAATTGTCATCTACTATCGGTGTTTGAACGCCTCGGTGTGCGATGTTGTGACCATGGTTATCGCGGTAGCCGCGCAGGTCCTTGTCCTGAGTCCATCGGTGGCTCGCTTCTTTGCCAGGTTGATTATCGGAAGCAGTAAATATATTTGCCCCCTAGGAGTTAGCACTGATACTGCGGTGAGGCGGCGGAAGCGCTTGTATTAAATTGCTCTCAACCATCGCCCTCTTCTTGATTCCCGTCGCCTTCAGGCGGCAATGCGTTCTCGACTACCGACGTCGCGTTGATATGAGCCGCAACAAGCCTGACATCAAGGAGGTACATACCATCTTTCGCAGGGGGCGAAGAGTTAGCAGTGCATATCTCATCTAACGGGCGTATGAGAGAAGTATGAAATGCAATTGAATCGGGAAGATGCCAGATTGAGCGCAAATTCTGCCAGATTCTCTTCGACGTGATCGCATCAAAACGATTGACGATACTTATCAGGCTCTGCAACTTTTGATCCGATGTTATAGCTAGTCGACGGAGAGACTTTCATGAGGGGGAAATATGCCAAGGAGTAGTCGACATAGAGCTGAGAGCAAAGGACGAGCAGGCGTGGTTGAACTCGCGCGGCATCAGGGTGTGCGAACAGGACACGTTTCGTCAGGTAGGAATCAACGAATATCGGACCGGCCCCGGAATTGAATGGCATAAAGACAAACCGAAGTTCGGAATTATTGTCAGGGTGTCGCTGCTAGCGGCTGCGATTGTGCGATTTCGAATGGAACGTGAAGGAAATTGGCTCCGGGCATCTAAGACATTGAATCCAGGTTCGATTTACATTCTCTCTGGAGAGGCTCGAACAGATTGGGAAGCCAGCATTCCACCACTCGATGCTCTCTGATATGCCATCACTTTCCGCACGCTTTCGAAGAAGTTTCGTTCTTAAAAAGGAGAACGATAACGCACGCGGCCTTCGCGAAGCGGGTCCGAGTGAAATCCGCACATAGTGCGTACGATCTCAGCGGCGCTAATGCTGCAAGATTTCGCAACCAACTTTGGATCAAACTCTCAACGTTTGTCAGCCAAATAAAGCTCATCCTCTGATTGAGCTAAACGGTCAGGACGCAGAATGTCCCGCTTCAAATCGCGTGGGGGCCATCCCGGAAGCTCTTTGCTGCCTACTATAAGCCGCGAACTCCGCAGGAAAAACAAGTAGGTCCACCCCCATTGCATCAACACTACGAGCCGATTCCTAAAACCAAGAAGGAACGCCAAATGCACCACCAGCCACATCATCCACGCCGGTAAGCCACTGAAGTGCCCTCTGAATGGCCACTTCACATCTGCTATGGCGCGATAGCGTCCGATCGTCGCCATGTCTCCCTTATCGAAATATCGAAACTCGTGGCGATCCTCGCCGCGGAGGTCCTGCTGGATCATAAGAGCTGCATGCTTACCCATCTGAATTGCCGGCTGAGCTACACCCGGTATCTCATGACCATCCTGTTCCACGACTGCCAAATCGCCACAAACAAATATCTCGGGATGCCCCGCCGGATTTAAGAGCTTATTGACACGTACCCGTTTCCGTCGGTCCATGTCCACGTTCAACATCGCGCCTACCTCTGAAGCTCCTACTCCCGCCGCCCACACCATTACCGCTGCATCAATCCGTTCTCCGCCCTTAATCTTGACGAACCCAGGCCCCAGGTCTTCCACCCTCGTTCCTGTTCGCACGTCGACCCCCAATTCCTTAAGCTGTTTTTCACCGTTGCGCGAAAGATCTTCAGGATACGCCTGTAGGATACGGGGTCCCCCTTCCAGCAAAATGACACGGGACTTCCGCGGATACAAATGAATGAAGTCGTGTTTAAGAAAAACCCTTGCTATCTCTGCAATCGCACCCGCCAATTCCACCCCAGTCGGACCGCCTCCGATCACCACGAAGTCTAATGGCGCGTGCGACCCCGTCTCCGCTGCCTGTCGCTCGGCCAACTCAAAAGCCAGCAGCACACGTCGACGGATCTCGACTGAGTCTTCAATTGTTTTCAGACCTGGAGCAAATTGCGCCCATTCGGCATGCCCGAAGTAGGAAGTCGTCGACCCCGTCGCAACAATCAGGTAGTCGTACGGCAGAGTCGCACCGTCGCCTAAGGTCACGCTTTTTGTGACCGTGTCGACGGCGACCACTTCCCCCATTAACACTTCCACGTTCGTCCCGCATTGCATCGTCGCGCGGATCGGTATCGCAATATCGTTCGGCGCAAGTACCGCCAGTGCTACTTGGTATAAAAGAGGCTGAAAAGTGTGATGATTTTGGCGATCGACTACCGTCACTTCGAGCGCGAGCCCTTCTAAAGCCTTTGCTGCCGTTAGACCAGCGAATCCAGCGCCAAGAATCACTACTTTAGGGATTCGACCTTCCGCCATTGCCGGAACTGTATATACCAAACCAGAATGTTTTCCTTTTGCCACCGAAAACCTCCGAACAGACTCTGATGGATACCGTGCTGCACAGATGCAGCGCAACAGGAAGCGGTGACATCACTAGTTTTTCTGTCGCCGGCCACGGATTGATACTCAACTGAGGTTGAGGCGTAATTTTTGAATCAAAGGAGGATATGTCATTCGGGATCACTTGACTTCTGACTACACTGAGTCCAGCTTCGCTGAGACAACTCTTGGCACTTTGTGCGCAGATACATTAAGGAAACTCACTGTGAGTGAAAATGACAATATGACTCGCGATACCGTCATCCTCGGCTCAGGCTGCTCTGGTCTCACCGCTGCTATTTATACTGGGCGCGCCAATCTCAAGCCCATTGTGCTTGAAGGCCATGAGCCTGGGGGACAACTTTCTCTAACGACTCTTGTCGAGAACTTTCCGGGTTGGCCTGAGGGCATTCAAGGACCTGAGCTCATCGAGAACATGAAGAAGCAGGCACTACGCTTCGGCGCTGAATTGCGGATAGGCCACTTAAACTCAATCGATCTCTCACAGCGACCCTTTGTTCTCGACATTGGAAAGGACGTCATTCACACGCATACCGTAATCATTGCGTCGGGAGCTAGTGCCCGCTGGCTCAATCTGCCTAGCGAACATCCATTGATCGGATATGGCGTGAGCGCTTGTGCGACGTGTGACGGGTTCTTTTTCTCAGGAAAGCAGGTTGCTGTCATCGGTGGAGGCGACTCTGCGATGGAGGAGGCTCTTTTCCTGACCCGATTCGCCTCGAAAGTAACCATCGTCAATCGCTCAGAAAAGTTTCGCGCATCAAAGATCATGCTCGACCGCACAATGGCACATCCTCAGATCGCGTTCATGACATCGACTATCGTCGAAGAAATTCTCGGCATCGAAGAAAAAGAGGTTAAAGGGCTGCGTATCAAATGGACGACAACTGGGGAGGAATCGGTTCTCCCTGTATCTGGGATGTTCCTTGGTATTGGCCACGAACCCAATGCTCGCGCGTTTACTGGACTCATTGATCTAGACGACGAAGGGTATATCAAAACGACCGATCATGTTCTCGTCACTCAAAGAGGGCGGGTCATTCCAGGCGTGTTCGCTTGCGGCGACATTCAGGACCGTCGGTATAGACAAGCGATCACAGCTGCTGGTTCGGGGTGTATGGCCGCACTTGAGGCCGAAAGATACCTTGAGGAACACGGTCGCTAGGTTCGATGAATTGATTTTCAAGAGGCATCGAGCCTGTCACTTGAGGAAAGTAGTTTTGGAACGGAGGAATCAAGACTGCGATCCAGAGAGCCCCAAGTTGCGGTGGTCGGTAGCGGCCCTAACGGCCTCGTCAAACCGATCCGGATCCACATTATAGGAATTGTGACTTGCGCAAGACCCCGCTGGATGTCCCTCCAGCGACAATAGATATCGATTGAGTTGACAAAACTGCCATATTTGAGGCAAATTCTGCCATACTAAATCAAGAAATGCGACAACGTAGTCCTGTCATTGCCTTTCTAGTTGCGTCTCCCTTCGAGCTGCTCGACTTCGCCGGGCCCGCTGCAGTCTTTGCCTATCCCATAGTCAACGGAAAGCCTTTTTATTCGTTTCAGATCCTATCGACTACTTCAAGCGATCCGGTCAAAAGCATGGGTGGCATTGCTATTAGCGGCATCTGCAAATATTCCGAATACACGGGTCCGATCGACACTCTGGTTGTGGTCGGAGGACTCGGATCTATTGAGCATCAACCCACTGAAATCTTGGATTGGCTTCGCAGGCGCTCCTCTCGAATCCGCCGGGTTGCGTCGGTCTGTACCGGAGCATTTGTGCTCGCTGCCTCTGGCCTACTCGATGGAAGACGGGTGGCGACGCACTGGCGGTACTGCGATCTTTTCGTCAGCCGGTTTAAGCACCTCAAGGTGGAGCGAGAGCCGATCTTCATCCAAGACGGAAAATTTTATACGACAGCGGGAGTAAGCGCAGGGATCGACCTTGCCCTCGCACTCGTCGAGGAGGATCTTGGCCACTCAGTTGCAGCCGCTCTCGCACGTGAGTTCGTATTGTTCTTGAGGCGCCCTGGCAATCAGACTCAATACAGCACTGTACTTGCGCAGCAAGAGGAACTGAGTGACAAACGCATGCGCGATCTTCCCGTGTGGACGCGGAACCATCTTGATCGCAAACTTGATGTAAGAGCACTCGCGAATGTTGTTGCCATGAGCCCACGTACTTTCGCTCGTCAATTTCAATCACAGTTTGGCACCACACCAGCACGTTGGATTCAATCATTACGTGTAGAGGCGGCGAGGCAACATTTGGAAAGCCATGATATGCCATTGAAGCGCATCGCTCGTGTCACGGGGTTCCGTGACGAGCAGGCACTACGCAGAGCTTTCATACAGCAAATGTCGTTAACCCCGAAACAGTATCGTGAACGGTTTGGCGTAGCTGAGACTGCAACTGGACCAAGTTATTTTCATGAGACCCCAGCGCCACCGTTAGGGGCAGCAGCTGAAGTCAGTATGCATATGGCGGAGAGATAGCCATATCGCTTCAGCATGCGAGGGTGTTCGAGAGGATTAGTTCGGAGCAATGGAGCCAGGCGATCTATCGGAAGCGGGTAACGGGCGCGGATACAAAAGCGACTTTCATAGATACGCTAATTCCGTCCATACTTATCGACAGGTATTAGAGGAGCGAGCTCATCATGACGATCCTTTGGCGCGTATCCGTGAACATTCGAGATCGTGTAGGAAGGCGGCTACTCGACGTTGACTTTCCTCAACCTCTATCGTCTCAAAGGCGCGCTCCGGGAGTTCCGACGGTTCCTAAAGCAATTCGCCAGTGTGCAAACTACTGTTGAGCCGAACGCGACCAAAACGTCCATTTCTGTGTCCTCATGCGGACTGACTGACCGTCGTGCTCGCTGCTTTGGTTCGATTATCTTAATTGCCAGCCTCAGATGAACGTTGTTTGTTGGCTGCGGGAGTGAACCTACGCAGGACAAACTCCTGCAGGAGACCGTTGGCCATATTGGCACCAATGTCGACCAGGGCGGTGGAGAACACGAGTCCCGGACCGCGATTCGACTCCGGATAGTAAGCATTGGCGATGGCGCCGGATGCCAGGAATCCTCCGAGGCTCGAATAGTTCGCCTGCAAGTGTCCGTTGTCTCCCATGCAGATGATCGGATATGAAATGGCATGCAAGAGACGCGATTTCTTTGTCCCCGTACCCTGGTAGAAAAAACGGGGATCCTGATGGAGGATGGAGGGCAAGATGGCGCCGCCTACCATAATGTCGGTGAGGCCATTGGCGTAGCTGGCGCCGAAACGCTGGGCGTAGCCCTTCGCACCTTGCTGATAGTCAAACTTGTCCGCTGCCTGATCCATGCCTGCCACGAAAGCGGACCCGAGGAAAGTGATCGGGTCCATCGTAGTTCTCAGAGCGAGCTTGAACTTCAACTTTGAGGTCAACGGAACCGGGTGACGGTCATAGACCACATAGAAGTTAGGGATGAAGCCCAGGACACGCTGCTGCTCCTCTACATTGACCTGCTGGGTTGCGATCTCCTCAGTCGAAACAACGGCGTGCACGGTGGTTACCGCCTCAGCCATCCCGAGGCGGATACCGGTTAGCTCCAGATATTGACTTGGCCTTAGTGTGACTTCAGGCGAAATCCAGTCGGCAAATCCGCTGGCGCTGATGGTGACATGACAGGGGATTCCCGGACGGATATGGTCAAGTACAAAAAAGCCATCATTGTTCGTCGCCGCGCGCGCGTGATCGCGAAGAGAAGGGGCGTCAAGAACGACGTTAGCGTTGGGAACCGGATCGTCATTCACGTCGACTACCGTGCCGACAATGGTACCGGTCTGAGGTTCTGGGGCGGAGAACTGTTGCGCACCCGCAGTCAGAGTTACAGACACACAGAAAATAAATGCACGAACGCAGAGTTTAATACTCATCTGACTTGTCCGGTGATGCATGAGAACCTGTCGACCATAGTCGCGGTTTCGACCTTTCGTTATTGCGGGAACGTTATATACAAAACCAGAATGCCTTCGTGTTGCCACCGAAAACCTCCGATCACATTCTGATGGATACTCTTGCCGTGTATGCACAGATGCAGCGCAACCAGCATCGGTGACATCGCTGGTGTTTCTGTCGCACCCGACGAGTAACGCTCGACTATGCTATGGCGTGATTCGTGAACCAAAGGTGGGCGTGTGGCCTCGGATAGGATCACGGGTGACTTCGATGTGTTGAATGCCCTGACCAGACCACCACTAGTCGGTACTAGATCGCAGGCCTGTCTCCAGCAGCAACCATATGACGTTCAACCGTGGACTCCATCAAGCAACTAGCAACTTGAGTAACCAACCATCTTGGACTCTCTAAGAAGAGAACGACTGTGCAGGCTATCTGTATTTTGCATCAGCGGGCTTCTACTCCTCTGTTCGGCTCCGAGGTTACCCGACGAGTTACCATTTATAGATCAAACCGCAAAAGCCCGCGATAACCGTCAGGATCCAAGAGGGAGGCGCCGCGGAGGCTGTATCTACGGTTATCGTCCATTACATCTTTATGCTGCACTGTAAAAGCACGGCATACCCACTCTGAGCGCCAAGATGTCGTGACAGTGATTCTCACACGCAACTACGCCGCATTACCCCCAGTCTCATGGACTTGGCGTCCCTCGACGCGATAGCCACGCTTCTTTCCTCGATTATGTGACAAAAGCGAATCGCAGAGCCGTCGTCTAGCTCGAGAGATTCGCGTTTTGACTGCGGCGGCCGAGAGCCCGAGGTTGTCGGCTATTTCGTCTGTGGAGCAATCGGTGGCGAGCCAGACATTGACCACTGCACGCAATCTAGGACTAAGGTGTTTAACCGCATCTCTAAGGTGCTTCAACTGTTCCTGCTGCTCGTAGATTTGCTCCGGACCTAAGGCTGGGTCAGGCAAATCATGAGTAACAGGCCTTTCATCTGAGTCAGAGGTCTGTTCGAACGACATTTCAGAAAGAGAGCGGCGCTTGCGGACTTTCATAAGTGCATTATTAATCGCAATCCTCGACAGCCAAGTAGTGATCTGAGATCTGCCCTCGAATGTCTCAATGCGGCGAAACGCCTTAAGAAACGTTTCCTGAAGCGCGTCCTCGGCGTCCTCATAGTTTCGTGTGATGGCAATGATCTGTTTAAATAGCCGACGTGAATAGAGACGTTGAAGCGTCTCGAATGCCGAAGGAGAGCCTTCCCGCAGCGATGGCAACAATTCCTCATCTCGCCGTGCATAGGCTCGATGCTCTGCTGAGTGTAACTTCGGAGCAGAAGTCTCGAATCTCACATTTGTTTTATCAGGTACCGTCGTCAGAAGACTCGGGGACTCATCCTCGTTCACTTTCTTGTTCATCCTTCCGTACGTACTCCTCTCCGCATGCGTCTCGATCAACATTTCCAACGCATCAGAGTATGTATCTTTCTGTTTGTGGTCACACCGTGTGGTCGGCGTCATGTGTGAAAAACAGTGATGCCTGCTTATGCAGAAAGGAGATGCATGTCCCCTGGGCGTCATTTCACCTTTTAAGCGCTTAGACTGGTGCGTTCCAACCACCGCCGAATGCTCTGAAGACGACAACGGCCGCTCGAGCAGCATCAGCTCTACTGGCGTCGAGGGCATCTTGAGCTGTGAGTAATTGACGGTCTGCATCCAGGACGTCGGTGAGCGTGATTGAGCCTGCGCGATACGCTTGTTCCGATAGATCTCGTGCTCTGATGAGCGACTGCACTTGAGCCTGCAGTTCACTCGAGTAAGCTTCGGTCTGGCTGAGTGACGCTAAAGCATTCTCTACGTCTTCGGCAGCTCGAAGTACCGCTTGTCGGTAGGTAGCCAGAGCCTCGGCGTTGGCACCCCGCGTTTGCGCCACCTCGGCATCCACTTTGCCAAAGTCAAACAACCGCCAGCGCAAAGCGCCGGCTCCGATAGGCTGGAAAGACGACGAGGTGAATAGGTGTCCGGAGTTCAGGCTGTCGAATCCGAGGGCGCCAGCCAATGAGACCTTTGGATAATAGTCGGAGATCGCTGCGCCGATGCGCTCATTCGACGCGGCAAGGCGACGTTCGGCTGCAATAATATCGGGGCGGCGGCGAAGCACATCTACGGGATACTGATTGCTGGGTATTGCTGGGATCGATGGAATCTTGTCGACGGTCTCGAGTTCATGCGCATACGTACCCGGCTGAGACCCCATGAGAACATCCAATCGATTCAGCTGTTTTTCAAGAGCGAGGCTGAGTAGAGGCACTGTACCACGAGCCTGCTCCAGAAGAGCTTCAGCTTGAGCGATCTCCCGTTTCGTTGCGGCGCCGGCCTCATAACGATCCCGTACCAATTTCACGAGATGCTCATCCGTCACGATTTGGTTCTTTGCGACAACGAGACGAGCCTGGTAGCCCCGGATCTGGAGGTATGCATCGGCGGCCTCGGCCGCCACAATCACTCGCGTACCAATTTGTTCTGCCTCGGCTGCCTGTTCTTCATCGCGTGAGGCAGCAGCGGCACGGCGCAGTCCACCTGCGAGGTCAATCTCCCAACTTGCCGCTGGGCCAATCGTGTACTCGTGTATGTCCCGTCTGTAGGTCGGAACTTCACTAGCAATGGTCCCCAAATTTCCATTGAGGCTTTGACGTTCTGCGGTGGCTGTGGCTCCGAAGTCAGCAGTAGGGAGCAGTTGAGCGCCTGCACCCGTTGCCGCTGCGCGTGCTTGGTTCACGCGTGCCAGCGCTGCCTGAAGATCGAGATTCTCCTTGAGCGCTCGTTCAACGATGGAAACCAGCAGTGGATCATTGAAGCCTATCCACCACCGATCCAGTGCAGGAGCCGGAGTGCCGTTGGTTGCCGCGGTATCGACTTTGTTGTGAAACGGAGCAAGAGCCGGTGTCGGAGCCTTATATTTCGGCCCAACCATGCACCCTTCGAGGAGGAGGCTCATCACAAGAACTCCCGCCCTGCCCTTGCCTATACGTGAAGAGATGGGGGTCATGCCTTCCTCCTAGCGAACTTACGGACGATGGTGTAAAAGACCGGCGTGAACAGAAGCCCGAAGATCGTCACTCCGAGCATGCCGAAGAGGACTGCCGTTCCCAGCGACTGCCGCATCTCCGCTCCTGCTCCCTGCGCGACTGCGAGTGGAGCAACGCCGAGGATGAATGCGAACGATGTCATAAGAATTGGCCGGAGGCGGGTCTTGGCAGCATAGACCGCAGCATCTTCCGCAGTGACACCCGTTTCATCCTGTTGTTGTTTGGCAAACTCCACAATGAGAATCGCGTTCTTTGCAGCCAGTCCAACCAGTACGACAAACCCGATCTGTGCGAGGATGTCGATCGGCATGGCTCTGGCTCGGAGGCCGGTCGCAGATGCCAGCAGGCACATCGGCACGATCAGCACGATCGCCATGGGCAAAGTCCAGCTTTCGTATTGCGCTGTGAGAACAAGGAACACAAACAGTGCGGAAGCCCCGAAGATGACCAATGTCGGCGTCCCTTGCTTCTTCTGCTGGAAGGACAGGTCGGTCCACTCGAAGGTGATACCGTGTGGAAGGACGCGTCCAGCCAACTCTTCCATTTTTGCCATGGCCGTACCGGAAGATATACTCGGTGCCGCGGCGCCAATGATTTCGGCAGCAGGATAAAGGTTGTAGCGAGGGATGCGATAAGGGGCAGTCTGCTCTTTCAAATCCGCCACTGAGCCAAGTGGGACCATCATGCCGGTCGCGTTACGGACTTTCAGCTGAGAGATATCTTCCGGTGTCTGTCGAAACTGCTGTTCGCCCTGGGCGAATACCTGGTAGGTTCGCCCAAGGTAGTTGAAGTCGTTGACATATTGCGGGCCGACGTAGAGCTGGAGTGTGGAGAAGACTGCATCCGGAGTGACTCCGACTTTCTCTGCCTTCAGACGGTCGATGTCAGCGTAAAGAGAGGGTGCGCCCGCATTGAAAAGGGTGAAAACGCCGGCCAGGTCGGGACTCTTGTTAGCTTCGGCGACGAGCGCGTTAGTCGCCTGGGCAAGCGCCTCTGGCCCCAGGCCACCTCGGTCTTCGATCATCACTTTGAAACCGCCGGCCGAGCCAAGTCCCTGGACTGGCGGCGGCATAACAGCTGCAACTTGCGCATCCTTGACGACAGATAATTTCTGTCTCACGGTTCGCAACATGTCTGCTGCGTCACCTCCCTTCATGTGCCTGTCGTAGAGAGACGGGAGGGCCATGTAAAGCGTACCGGTGTCGGAAGCGAAAGTACCGGTCGTCACGTCGAACCCAGCAGTGGTGGAGGTATGTTCGATTCCGGGAGTCTTCAGAAGGATGTCATTCACTTCACGAACCACCGCATCGGTACGAATGAGGCTTGAGCCCGGAGGCAGCTTCACGATAACCGCGAGATAGCCGATGTCCTGCTCCGGGATGAACCCTGTGGTCATTTGTGAGAATTGGAAGCCGGTCAGCGAAATCAGCACGACGTAAACAAGTGCGATCACAACGGTTGCCCGGACAAAGCGCCCCGTCATTTTGCCGTAATGGGACGACAACCACTCGAAGGCAGCATTGAAGCGGCTGAAGATCGGATGGAGGAGCTTTGCTAAACCCGTGGGCTCGCAGTGCATGCATCCTTCTTCGTGCGGCTTCAAAAGTACAGCGGAAAGCGCAGGGCTCAGGGTCAGTGATACAAAGCACGAGATTACGGTCGATGCCGCGATTGTCGTCGCGAACTGTTTGAAGAACAGCCCCGAAATGCCTGAGATAAACGCGGAAGGAACGAAAACAGCACATAGCGTCAGAGCAATGGCAATCAAAGCGCCAGATACCTCATCCATGGTGCGATGAGCCGCTTCTTTCGGCGACATGCCTCCCGCCATATTCCGTTCTATGTTCTCGACGACGACAATCGCGTCATCGACGACGATACCCACGGCGAGAACCAGCCCAAACAGCGACAGATTATTAACGGATATGCCTAGCGCTGCGAGGAGAATGAAACTGCCAAGGAGGGAGACTGGGATCGCTATGACCGGAATGATGGTCGCTCGCCAGTTTTGCAGGAAGGTGTATACGACGCCGACCACCAGAGCGATCGCGATCAGGATTGTGACCTGCACCTCCTTAATCGACCTGCTGATGAATTCGGTCGGATCGTAGATTTTTAGGTCGCTGATATCCGATGGGAAGTTCTTCTTGAGTTCCCCGTACTTCGCCAGAACCTCATGCTCTACTGTGACCACATTCGACCCAGGCACAGCAAAGAACCAGAACGGGTTGGACGGATAGTGATCGGTGTAGGAGATGGTGCCGTAATCCGCTGAGCCAAGCTCAACATGACCGACATCCCGAATACGCGTAACACGGCCCTGATCGTCGGATTTGACGATAATGGAGCCAAATTCATCGGGCGTCGTGAGCCGCCCCAAGGCCTCGACGCTTATCTGGTAAGCAGCGCTCGTGCTGACTGGAGGCTGATTGAGTACGCCGGCAGACACCTGCACGTTTTGTGCGCGCAGAGCCGTCAGGATGTCGCTGGCGCTGATGTCGTATGCTGCGGCCTTATACGGGTCGATCCAGATTCGCATCGCAAACTGCCGCTCGCCCAGGGTTAAGATACCGCCAACGCCTGGAAGACGCGAGAGCTCGTCCCGTACCCGCAGGATCATGTAGTTCGAGATATAGGCGACATTGCGTGTCCCGTGCGGAGAATAAGGAAACACGCCGAGCAAATAGGCGGGGATGACCTTCTGTACCTTCACTCCAATCTGCTGAACCGGGACGGGAAGGCGGGACAAAGTATCCTGAACGCGATTATTCGTGAGCAGCAACGCGTTATTGACATCGCTCCCAATTTTGAATGTCACAGTGATGGTCAGATTGCCGTCACCAGTCGACTGGCTCCCGATGTACTCCATGTTTTCAACGCCATTGATCGCCTGCTCGAGCGGCGTCGCGACCGTGCGTGCGATCGTATTGGCAGAAGCGCCCGGATAGTTCGCTGTGATCTGGACGGTCGGAGGAACGATGTCCGGATACTGCGCCACGGGCAGGGTGATCATCGCAACCAACCCGAACAACGTAATAAAGATGTTGATTACCACGGCGAATCGTGGATGGTCGATAAAGAAATGAGTTAATTTCATGGCCCGCGCCCTAGTTCTTTCCCGCGTCTGAAGCGAGTTGGATGGTGCCGTCGTGCGGCGATACTTTAGATCCCGGAGCGGCTACTGAAACGCCGTCAATGACAACTCTGTCGTTGGGTGTCAAACCAGAGCGAACGACCCTCAACCCATACCGCAGATCGCCTAATTCGACCTTCTTCGGCGTGACCACATTGTCCGGTCCGACGGTAAGTACGATGTGGTCTGACTGATCGGGAAGTACAGAGGCATCCGGCACGAGCAATACTTGAGCGGGTGTCGACAGCGCCAGCCGGACACGAGCAAACCCCCCCGGAGTCAAGAGGAGGTCTCCGTTCGGCATTGTGGCACGTGCGTGGATGGTCCCGCTTGACCGATCAAGTGCGTTGTCAATGAAATTGAGCGTACCGCTGCGGTCGAAGCTTACCTCGTCGCTCAACGAAGCTTCCACTCGATCGGCAAGTGAGCGCTTCTGCTTTTGCCGTTCTCGCAGAAAGGCCATATAGTCAGACTCACTCATGTCGAAGTCCAGATAGATCGGGTTAAGCGATACGAGCGTGGTCAGCAGAGTCGTTGGACCGTTGCCTGCCCGACTACCCGATACGAGATTGCCTACTGAGACGAGATGGGTACCGATGCGACCTGTAAAAGGCGCCGTAATACGACAGTGGTCAAGATCAAACTGTGCGTCGCGAATAAATGCCTGAGCATCATCAATAGCCGCTTGAGCCGTCTGTTGCTCTGCAGCCCTCTGGTCAACGTTTTCAACCGTACCAGCATCAGTTCGCTTTAGAGTTTCCGCACGCGACAACTCGCGAGAAGCCAGGTCAAATCGAGCGTGCGCACTTTCCAATTGAGCCGTCGCCTGACTCAATTTAATTTGATACGGCGTTGGATCGATCTCGAACAGAAGGTCGCCTTTGCGGACAATATCGCCATCTTTGAAACCAATTTGAGTGAGCGTCCCGCCTACCTGTGCGCGCAGTTCGACGCGCTCGACAGCGGAGAACTGGCCTAAAAACTGAAGTCTCGTTTCAAGCTCACGTTGAAGCGGGACACTGACATTGACAATCAGCGGAGATGAAGGGGTTGAGTGATCAGCACGTCGAGCGAAGAAGCGAGGTCCGAAGACAATCGCGCCTGCCACAATCGCTAACACTAGCGCGGCGCCCACCCAAAACTTTACGCCCGGCTTGCTTGATGGCCCGCCGGTAATTGGGCTGGCCACTGATTCGATAGTTGCGTCTCTCATCGTCTCCTCACCTAACATCAGCTCGCTGTCCGATGTAATCTGTATGTAACTTTCCGCGGAATAAGCGCCCGACATAGCTTTCCGATCGAACGTTATCGCCGCTCCTTCGTGAGGGAGCTGCATCTCTAATCTGCATGCAACTCCCGTAGATTTCCGATCGATCACTGTGAAGTCACCGTGGACTTTCCACGACGCCTGAAGACACTAACCAATAGCTGAACGTGCAGCTTCCTCAAGGGTGCTTACCGACATGGCGTATGGCGTCGCGCCATAGCTCACTCGTGCAACACCATTCTTTGCAAGTAAGTGGATGGATGGACTCGAGTCACCAACCATGATGTTGACGGGCAGAGGGGATGCCTTGGTCAGCTTCCCTATCAACGAGATGCTTGCAAGGCCTGGAACAAAAAGCCCATCTGCGCCAGCTTCGGCGTAGGCTTGCGCTCGTGCGACGACCTCATCGATCATGGCGGCGGTGTGCCGTTCAGCTGGCCCCTGCAGGAAAATGTCAGTTCTCGCGTTGATGAAGAAATGAACGCCCGCTGCCTCCGCCGCCTGTCGGGAGCTATGAATTCGGGCGGCCTGATCGGCTGTCTCGCGAAGATTTCCGTTAGAGGGAAGGCTGTCTTCCAAGTTGCAGCCGACGGCGCCTGCATCTATAGCGAGAACAATGGTCCCGCCGACTTTCTTTGGATTGTCGCCATAGCCACTCTCCAAATCAACAGTAACGGGAAGTTCGGTAGACTCGACGATGCGGCGAAGGTTGTCGATCGCGAATGCGAGCGGCGTATTCTCTCCATCGCTATGGCCACTTGCTTCAGCAACTGCCCAACTGCTGGTCGCGAGCGCCTTTGCGCCCGCTTGCGCGACGGCTTGAGCACTACCTGGATCCCAAATGTTATATAGAACAAGTGGCTCGCCCGGAACATGCAATTCGCGGAATTGTTCAACCTTCTTTTTCAGACCTTTCATTTCTTCCCCCGCTATTATTGAAGACCTCAGATTGGGACTAGTAAGCACATCGAGCGCTGACGCGCTCTCTTGACTGCATAGGCAAGCATCGTTTCGTTGCCTCATCTTGGCGCTGCAAGAAGGCACACATTCGAAGATGAATGACGACACAAAAAGCTCGCCTCAGGTTCCGTGCTCCAGATCACTTCAGATCGGAACTATACGATGAGCCCTTGGGCAATACACACAGGTTGTCCTGCGGAGCGAGCATTCCAGCGTAAGAGCAAAGAGCGGAGCAGGTTTTCCCAACCTAGGTTTGTGATCAGAATAATTCGAATTGACCTATCCATGACGGCTAGTCACTACTGTTTACGAAATTTCGCCCCTATCGTTTGTGGTGATCTCGAAGATACCGATAGGCAATCGCTGGTCCGGTGATCGCCGTCGAACATGCTCTTTTGCTGTTACCACCTAACCTCTCCTTGAGGAGAAGTATGGGACTCTTGAGAGGGGCAGAAATGTCATTTACAGCGCAAATTCTGCCAAATTGACGCACTGCAAATTCTGCCATACTAATGGCACTATGCGTCAAAGCTCCCCGGTCATCGCTTTTCTCGCGGCTCCTCCATTCGAAGTTCTTGACCTAACAGGCCCGCTATCCGTCTTCACCTACCCGACTGTCAAAGGGAAACCCTATTACTCATTCCAGATAATTGCGACCCAGCCTGGTGACTTCATCAAATCGAGAGGTGGCATCTCGATTGGCGACAGTCGCCGTTATTCGGAGTATGACGGACCTATTGACACTCTGATCGCCATTGGAGGCGAAGGAGCCGTAGAGCAACAGTCGCCCGAGTTGCTGAATTGGATACGTGACCGTTCTTCTCGGGCACGCCGGGTTGCATCAGTATGTACTGGGGCATTCATCCTAGCTGCTACAGGTCTGTTAGATGGGAAGCGTGTGGCCACGCATTGGCGATATTGCGATCTTTTTGTCAGCCGCTACAAGCATCTCAAGGTCGAACGTGATCCGATCTTCATCAAAGATGGCAAGTTTTACACTACAGCCGGCGTGAGCGCAGGTATTGACCTTGCTCTCGCACTTGTTGAAGAGGATCTTGGACGTGCGGTTGCTGCGACAATCGCAAGAGAGTTAGTACTTTTCTTAAGGCGTCCGGGTGGGCAAGCCCAATACAGCACCCTTCTGGCACAACAAGAGGGCATCAGTGATGCGCGGATTCGTGACCTGCCCGTTTGGGTCAGGTCAAACCTCACTCGCAAGCTCGATGTGGAAACACTTGCAAATGCGGTCGCGATGAGTCCCCGTACTTTCGTGCGTCAGTTCAAGTCTCAATTCGATGAGACTCCGGCTCGCTGGGTGCAGTCCCTTCGAGTAGAAGCTGCGATGCAGCACCTGGAGAATGGAAATATGTCGCTCAGGAAGATCGCGCTCGTAACAGGTTTTCGCGATGAGCAAGCACTGCGTCGAGCATTCCTTCAGCAAATAGCGGTGACGCCTAAAGAATATCGCGAACGCTTTGGCGGAATGGATTCCGACTACAAATCAGAGCAACCGCATATTCTCGTAGATCACCTGTGACTTCGCTTTGGAAAAGTGTCCCTCGTCCGATTCTTTAAAACGAAGTGCTAATTCGGTGCTATTGCGCGAATATTCATTAGGTTCAAACTGGAAAGGTATGCCACATATGGAACCATTTGAAATAGTGAACTCCTTTTATGAAGCGTTGGGCCGTAGTGACCTCCGCGATGCGTTAGCACTGCTCGACGATTCGGTCGAGTGGACGGAAGCAGAGAAGTCCCCCTATTATTCCGGAACGTGGATCGGACCAGCGGCTGTCCTCCAACATCTATTCGAACCGATCAGCCGCGAGTGGGAACATTTCAGGGTGACCGCCGACTCGTTTGTAGTAGAAGGGTCCATCGTCGTTGCTTTTGGGATGTACTCTGGCACATACAAGGCAACTGGCAAATCTCTGTCAGCCCCTTTTGCGCATCGATGGCAAGTGGTCGAAGGGACAATTATGTGCTTTCGCCAATACACGGACACGGCTTTGATGGCTGCAGTTATTACCTAGATCTTTTTTTCTGCTTTCAGCGCCCTGCAGATCCCGGTGAGGACGGTTCGAAATCATCCCTCGTTGGCCCTGTCGATTTCTATCCGCCGGAAGCGTTCTTGATATTCTGCAGGAGCTGTATTCAGATGTGACCGAAAAGCTCGTCGAAGTGAACCCACATCCCGAAACCCTGTTTTCGAGGCGATCTCCCGTAGAGTAAGACTGTCGTTTTCAAGATACTCTCTCACCGCTTCGACGCGAATCGATTGCACCCACGACGCAGGCGTCATACTGAAGGCTGCTCCAAAACGGCGCGCAAATGTTCGTTCGCTCATAGCAGTTGTTCGCGCAAGAGTTGGCACGCTAAGATCGTTTGTAAGATTTGTCGCAACCCAAAGTCGAAGGTTTCGAAGTGCTTTGTCGCGAATGTCCTCCTGTTCGTTGATAGCGTCGCTGAATTGAGCTTGTCCGCCCGACCGTCTAGGAAAGAGCACCAATTCACGGGCAACCTGGAGTACAGC
>Ga0206993_1027_pt1 | contig 40290 bp, 30 predicted proteins | sample Alteio_BWMinCont_7_FD_153499 | JGI IMG/M metagenome (GOLD analysis project Ga0206993, IMG submission 153499) | Enriched cells from forest soil in Barre Woods Harvard Forest LTER site, Petersham, Massachusetts, United States -... | ecosystem: Environmental > Terrestrial > Soil > Temperate forest >... | reverse complement strand
CCTGGCGGCTGGTAAATGGACCGGTCTTCAGAATTTTGTGGGCAATTTTGCTGGAATTGTTTCGCCTGCGCTGACCGGATTTGTCGTCGAACGCACCGGGCACTTCTTCTGGGCGTTTGCAGTGACCGCGGGTGTGCTGCTGGGCGGAGCGATATCCTGGGCCTTCGTGGTAGGTCCGGTCAAGCCGGTCGAATGGGTATCGCAGCGCCGAACCCCACCAGATTCTACTGGCGTCTAAACCCCAGCGGCCTCTCCCATCTTCCGGTTTCAGCGGAACGGAAGACCGCTTCCAGGACGGCCATGTTTCCGATGGCGTCTTCGATCGAAACCGGAACTTCGCCCTCTCCTCGCACCACCCGCGAGAAAATATCTCCCTGAATGGTGTACTGATCGCAGATCGGGAAAGTTTCCGTGCTCACGCCGCCGCCGAAAACATCGCGCCCGTCATCTACAAATATTCGGCAAGGCCGGTCGTTCGGCGCGTTGAATGGTATTTCGATTTCGATGCGCCCCTTGGTGCCCAGGAACTGCATGCGCTGCACGGAAGGTGTACGCACTCCGTTATCGAGCAGAATGGCTGACGAGGATTGCCGAACCTGGAGTGCCGTCGCGCCGAATTCTACCATCAGCAGTTCGATGCCTTAGCGGCCCAGCGTCAGCAACTAGGCGAGAGCTGCTTACTGAAAGCCGGAACTATTTCGCGGTGAAATTGCTGCGTCAGATTCCTTCGATCGGTCCCATCCTGCGCAGCACTCCTGGTTGCATTGATCCAGACACCGCACCGCTTTCGCACCAAGAGACAGTTCTGGTCCCATAACGGTCTGGCGCTGAAGACCTACGGAAGCGGCGAATACCGTTTCGTTGGCGGTCAACTAACCCTCATGTTTGTTCCCAACCGATGGGTAACTAAGATGGTGATGACAACGTACTAGAATGAAGCAGAGGTGATCGGCGCTGGCAAGGAGATCCGAAACGTACAGCCACTCCCGGGTGTAGACAAGAGCTCAATGTCCCCGCCGTGAACTCGGACGGCCCACTGAGCGATCGCGAGCCCAAGGCCGGTTCCGCCTGCCTGACGCGACCGGGAATTGTCGACCCGATAGAAGCGATTGAAGATTCTGTCCACATGTTCAGGTGCTATCCCCGGACCGCTATCTCCGACTTCCAGGCGAATCGTTCCAGCCTGTTCAGAATAGACTCGGACATGTATTGTCCCGCCGGCGGGTGAGTATTTCACGGCATTATCGATGATGTTTACGAGAGCCTGCATGAGAAACACGCGATCGCCTTTCATACTCACACCTTCACTGCCGTCAATGGTGATGTGCTGCCCCTTCTCTTCAGCGAGGACTTCGAAAAACCCGGCTGCTTGGCGCGCGAGATCCATGACACGGAATATGGTCGGATGCAGTTGGATGCATCCAGCGTCCGCTCGCGAGATCGTGAGCAGGCTATCGATCAGAGTAGTTAGGCGCTTGACTTCCTCGAGCATGCTTCCGATGGCATCGCGGTATTCTTCGCGGCAGCCGTCCTTCTGAAGCGCAACCTCGCCAACGCTCCGGAGTGACGCTAACGGTGTGCGCAGCTCGTGAGACGCATCTGAAGTGAAGCGACGGAGTTGCTCGAAAGACTGCTCAAGTCGTGCCAGCAAGTGGTTAAAAACTCTTGCGAGCTGCCCCAGTTCGTCGCCAACCTCGTCATTGGGGAGACGCTCATTAAGCCGCTCAGATGTGATTCGATCCGCACGGCGGGCCATCTCCTGCAATGGCCCCAGGGCGCGCTGAGTGAGTAGGTATCCTCCCAGACCTGCCAAGATCAACGCAATTGGCAGGACAAACGCCGAGGCCAAGGCCAATTCCTCAATGCGTGCGCGAATGGGCTCCTCACTGAAGGCCAGGCGAATCACCAGGGGACGACCGTCCAGCGGCCAGCGGCGGCTCACCATCCGGACAGGCGTGCCATCATCAAGGCGCGTCGATCGCGGAGAGAATTGATCTTCGCCTTCGTCGGGAAGTGGATTACCTCCGAGCGACCGGCTGCCGAGCCGCTCGTTGCGATACAAGACGCTACCCTCAGGCGAACGAATTTCCAATAATCGGTCCAGCAAACGCTTGGAATCCGGGTGTTTGTGATAGTCCTCCCGCAGATCCAGTTTCCCCCCGGCGTTGAAATACAGAAGCCCCTCCACGTTTTCGATTTCTTGAACTGCGTAGTGAGTCAGTTGCTCGCGCAATTGAAGAAACAGAAAAAAGGCCGTAAAGCTCCAGGTGACCGCCAGCACGCTCGCTAGCACAAAGATATGCCAAAGGGTTAAGCGTGTGCGGATATGTCGAGGACGAAGGTTGTGGATCACGCGTGTTCCCTTTCCTTTGACAGGTCGGCAATTCGCTTCGAGCGGCGCTGCCTCCAGTCAACTTCCCAGCCGTTGTTCAGTAGCGATGAGCTGCACCGGGCCATCCGGGAGAAACTCGAATCTGTGATCAATTTCCCGCCACCCTGCGCACTCTGTCTCCATTCTCGCAGTAGCTGAGATGTGTTTCACGCTTGCCTACTAAAATGGCCTTGTCTAGGTTCCATGGAAACTAACTAATTCCTTAAGATTATCTGACATCTACCTTCAGAATAACGTGTTGCAATCTTGTGCAATAGCCTGATCCCCGACAATGAACCCACTCCTGAATTGAACTAATTATACGTGCACAAGACGGTGGCGCGAGGATCAAGTGCTCCCGGATGTTAGACGGGTTCCATCAATTTCTTTTTGAAGAGAGAACGTAGTGTCGCTAGGTCCGCAGTAACGGCGATTAGGCCCTGGCGAAGAAGGAGAGGAGACGAAATGGCGAGCAGAAAGTGGAGTACTCCGTTATTCCTGGTGGTGCTGGTCTGTTTGGTGGCACTGCCTGCTAACGCCCAGTCATTCCGGGTGCAATGTCCCACCAGCACGATCACGCACCCGTCATCCCTCAACAATAACAGTGCTGAGCCTCCCTACACCGGTCCGACGACACTTGCGCTCAACCTGAATGGATTTGAGGCTCCGACTGGGAACGTGAACGGCGCGATCAAGTGCCAGCAAGTCTCAGGCGGTGACGGCTATTCGACGATGGCCGATGGGACGCAGACGTTCATGTTCTCCTTCGGGCCCTTGTCCGGGCTGGCGGACATCGCGAACGGCCAGCCCGGCACACAATTCCCGAACGTCTTCAACACGGTCTATTCGGGCACGCTGCTACCCGGTGATCCCGCCATGACCGATGGAGCGACCAGCGGGGGCTCGCCGGGAAATCATTCGACGTTTGCGTGGAACGGTGCGGTGGGGTTGGTTCCGGACCTTGATGCGATAGCCAGCGGTACTTGCGTTGCCCCGTGCCTGGACGGGCATGTGGATCCGCGTCAAATCATGGACGTCGGAGTCATGAACGGCAACATCCCGGCGCCATTAGTTGCGTTCGATGAGGACGACGAAATGTTTCTCACCCTCACCAACGTGGGCATGCTCATGCGGCCGGACCTGTTCGAGCAGCACACGATTCACTTCCACGGGTATCCCAACGCCTCCGCGTTCTTTGACGGCGTGCCCGACGCTTCGGTGGCCATCAACATCGGCGGCAGCTTCACGTATTACTATCTCTCCCCGGACGCCGGCACGTACTTCTGGCATTGCCACATCACGCCTCCTGAGCACTTGCAGATGGGCATGGTCGGGCAACTGTATGTCCGCCCGCGGCAGAATCGGGTTGTGTCTGGCGGCAGCCTCTATACGGCACTACAGTTACAGAATGGGCAGGTCGCGGGACAAACGGTCGATCTTCGCACGGCCTGCAACCCCGACGCTGACATTCTCTGCAGCGCGGTCACGCCAGCCATTAACACGGGCGCCGTCCAAGGCTCGGATAAGCTGGGCAACTCGCAAAAGTACACCTACAACGACGGCGACGGCTCAACCGCGTATGACGTCGAGTATCCCCTCCAGATTCACGGTTTCGACCCCAACTTCCACTTTGTCGGCATGACCTTCAACCCGGAAGCATTCGTCGACATGAAAGATAAGTACTTCCTGCTGAACGGACGAAGCTACCCCGACACTGCAGCGCCCGGTCCCCAGGCCACCGTTTCGTCCGATAACCGCATGCATTACTCGCAGCCGCTTCCCGCCGTCATTAATATTCCTGTCGGCGGAAAGGCTCTGTTGCGTATCGCCGACCTTGATGTGACGGAGTATCAGACATTGGCCTCATTGGGGATCCCCATGAAGGAAGTTGGTTTCATGGCCAAGTTGCTGCGAGATCAAGCGGGGAACAATCTCGAGTTTTACACCAACTCAATCACGCTGGGTGGGGGCGAGTCACTCGATGTGATTCTGGACGCGAGTGATGCAGGGTGTGGATCCAGCGGCTGCGCGACCAAGCTGTATCCGGCGGGAAGCGTTTTCTACCTGTACACGCCGAATCTCGACCATCTGTCCAACGACGCTGAGAATTTCGGCGGGCTTATGACTGAGGTACATATCTGCAATAGCGTGACCGGTGGCAACACGTTTGGTAACACCTGCAATTAGGAGCGCGGGAATGAGGGAGATGAAAATGAAAAACGCGATCTCGAAGAGTGGATGGATTCTGGTAACCATAGCGTTGGCTTTGTTGCTTACGGCCTCGGCTCATGCTGCGACCCCCGGTATCACTGGCCCGACGTTTAACCTGACGGCACAAACGGCCTACCTCAATCAGCCGGACGGGGCGATGATTTACTCCTGGGGCTACGGCTGCAACGGCGCGCCTGCGGGCCACGCCCCCGCCGCTATTACGAGCTTCGCCTGCCCCTTGATGCAGGTTCCTGGCCCAACCCTGATCGTCACGGAAGGTCAGACGGTCACGATAACCTTGACGAATAATCTCCCCACAGCAGCTGGTAACACCTCGATTCTGTTTCCCGGCTTCAATGTATGTGTGGGAACCATTACCTCTGGCACGTGCACCCCGAGCGCGCCGGGAACGAATGGTGTGACCGGCCTGCTGACGCAAGAGGCAGCACCAGGAGGTACTGTGACCTACACCTTCGTTGCCTCGTCGCCGGGGACGCGCGGCTACTACAGCGGCACGCAGAGTGACCTCCAAGTCGAGATGGGTCTGTACGGCGCAGTCGTTGTGCTTCCCAACAATATTCCGGTCGGCTGCTCGGCCGGGCTGCCCGCCACGAATGCCGGCGCGAACGCGGCAGCTCAAGCGTTCTGGCATGAAACAGATTTCCGGCTCGCGGCAGCTGCCTACGACCATGCAAAAACATGCTACGACCGGGAATACCTATTCCAGTGGGCCGAAATGGATCCAAACATTCATAGCCAAGCAGAAGCGCAGGTTTTGGCGCGAACGGGCTGCACGGCTGGCGCTCCGGGATGTAGTCTGAACGTCCCGACGGAGCCGTACAAACCTGCTTACTTCCTGATTAATGGGCGCTCCATGCCAGATGTCATGGACCCGAACTATGCGGCCGAGTATCCGCACCAACCCTACAACGGCAATCCGCACATGCATCCGGGCGATCTGACTTTGATCCGTACCGTCGGCCAAGGGCGGTGGCAACATCCCTTTCACGAACACGCGAACCACGTGCGTATTCTGGCGCGGGATGGGAACTTGATTCTTAGCGGAACCAATCCCGGTCAGAATCTGGCGGGCCTTCTCATGTTCAACACGGACACGACGCCGGGGCAGGCGTTCGATGGAATTTTCTACTTCACGGGGAGAGGCTTGAACTGGGATCCGTACGGCCACCATCCTGGTGACACGAGCGATCCTCTTGCCTCGCTCCCCTGTACTCCGGATGTCAATGGCTACAACACGGGCAGTCCGACAGCAATTAACTTCTGGGAGTGGTGTCAGGACCACAACAAGCCGTTGGAAGTAGCGCCATTTGGTGATGTGGCGGGCGGCGGCCCCACCACTCTGCCGGACGCGAACATCTTTACCAACGGTGCTTGGTATGGTGGCAACCCGTATTTGGGTCCTGATGCTAGCCTACGAGCGACGGCACCCGCCTGTGCCACCACTTCGACCGCGACTCTGAGCTGCACCAATTTGCTTCCTTCCAATATGCAGGCCAACCCGGCCAATGAACGCGGCTTTGCATTCATGTGGCACTCGCACAACGAGCGCGAGATTACCACCAACAATGTGTTCCCCGGCGGAATGCTGATGATGATGCTGGTTGACAGTCGGGAATTTGTGATTGACGAATCTAACTGACGGCGAGGATGAACATGCGAGTGAACAATATGATGAAAACTATCTTGAAGGCCGCAGTACTCATCTTCACGATTCTTCCGTTCGCCGCGGTTGCGGCCTACGGCCAGCAGCAGATCAACATGGCTGCCGGCCCGGCTACCGCGACGATGCCCGACGGATCAGTGGTGCAGATGTGGGGCTACAGCTGCGGTGCGGTCGTTACTGGCTCGACCGCGACCTGCGCCTCGTTGAATCCGAACGTGGGAAGCGGCTGGTCCCCCGTAGTGATCACAGTCCCCACAGGACAAGCGCTCACGATCAACCTCACAAATAATCTCTCTTTTACTCCAACAGGTGCCACGACTGCGAACACTGTTCCCACATCGCTGATGATCGTCGGACAGGTGGGTGGAGGTCTTGGAGTTTTGGCCCAGCGTACCACCACACCGAGCCCAGACCACTCGCAGGCGCAAGCTAATGTGACTTGGCCCATTGTGGTGAATCCCGCCCCGACGCCGGGTACGCCGCCGGTGCAAGGGCCGCGCGTGCAATCGTTCGCCACTGAAGTGGCTGTGGGTTCGGCATCAACAGCACTGACGTGGTCGGCACTTCGGCCGGGTACATACCTGCTCGAGTCCGGCACGCACCCGTCCATCCAAGTCCCCATGGGACTCTACGGAATCCTGGTTGTCACCGCTGTGCCGAGTGCCACGACAGCTGGCACGGCGTATCCCGCTGTGGGGACGACTCCCGCAGTAGCATACACTACGGAAATCCCGCTGGAGTTTAGTGAAATCGACCCGGTGCAAAACAATGCGGTCAACACTGCAGTCAACACCGTTGGCTTCAGCGAGACCACGGTGTGGTCCGGCCAGCCGGGCGGTTGTGGCAATCCCAGTTCGTCGACTTACCATCAATGTTATCCGCCTGCAGTGAATTACACCCCGTTTTATTACCTCATCAATGGAGTTGCGTTCAACCGCACCAACGCTACGGCCTCAGTATTTCCGGCTTCTCCGGCCACGGGCCTCACGGCGGGCACCGGAACCGTTTTGGTGCGCTTGGTGAATGCCGGTCTGCGTATGCACGTGCCTTCGATCATCGGGTCGCAAACGACGGGGTTTAACGGAGCAGGGGTAACTGCTACGGTTCCGGGCTTCTCGATCGTTGCCGAAGATGGCAATGAGTTGCCGGGCGTTCCCAAGGTGCAGAGTGACATCTTTATGGCTGCGGGCAAGACGAACGACGTGATGATTAATGTACCGGCCGCGCCTGTTGGAACCACGACTGTGGCTCTCCCCGTGTTCGACCGTGAGTTGAGCCTGTCCGGCAACGCCACCGAGCGCGATGCCGGCATGCTGGCTTACATCAGCATCAATGGCGCGGGCCTCCCGACTTCCCCGGCACTGGCGGGCGCGGTAGCCAGGCCGGATATCTACAATTCCCTGCTTAAGGGCCAGACCTTCGCCGTGTCGGATCCAGGCAAGGGTGTAATCGCCAACGACACTAATGTGTACGGCGTTCAATTGCTCACAGGTGCGGCTAACGGTACGGTAACCCTCAACGCGAATGGCACGTTTACGTATGTACCTAACACCGGGTCCGCCGCGACTTCGGATTCCTTTACCTATTGCGCCAACGGCTCTGTTGCGGCAGCCGCGTGCTCTTCCGGTTTGACAGCCACTGTGACACTCGGCGCGGCTTCGCTCGAGTTAGCTTCCGGCATCAGTTGTACTGCTTCGAGTTACACCGCGAACATTGCCACATACCTGGCCATTAAGAACCCAGGAGTCCTGGCGGGTTGCAAAGATGCTGCAGGCTATCCTCTTAAGGTGGCGACGTCAACCGTTGTACCAACTATGCCAGCGAGTGGGTGGACGCTTATTCCGGATGCGAATGGCGGGTTCACTGCGTCGGTTGCCTCGGCGGGAGTCTACACGTTCACTTTCCAGGCGCAGAACTCGCAGGGAACGCTCGGCGCGGCGACAACCGCAACGATCACCTTCCCGACGCCCAGCAATCTCTCGGTTACGGTGCTGGATGGTGGAGACAAGACGACCGTGATCACGGACTACCGGTGGATTATTGAGGAAGATAAGAGCTTCTATGTCAACCCCAACTGTACGACGAACACCACGACGCCGGCGGCGGGCTGCCCCGCGGCGGTTGCCGGAGGCGCAGTTCCCACTTTTGGTGTGAATTTCCACACCAGCCACATGGAATACGTGGCGCAGGGCTGCACCGGGCCGCTGTCGTGCGAGTCGGGCCAGACGGTATTCAATCCGGCAACGGGGACGCACGTGGCGACGGTTTGCGACATTGGCAATGGCGCTTGCGACTCCACCGGCACCAGGACGCAACAAACGGTCGCATTGCCCAGCTCGGTGGCCCTAGATCCGACGAAGCGTTACTACATCTCGGTTCTGCCGGGTGACGCAGCCAACCCGTTTGGTGCTGGATACGCGAGTACACCTGACTGCTCTAAGGCTGGAATGGCTGCTGGTCACTGCGGCCACGGCATGGGCGGCGCTCCAATCATGGCTCCCTGCTTGCCAACAGGAACGTGCACTTCTACATCCCCCTTCTCGACGCCCGTCACAGCGCTGGTGCAGCCCTCTCCGTATCCGCCGGCGAAACTTTCTGTGCAAGTGTTCGAGGACGACTTCCCCCTCAACGGCGAGCAAGATGCCGGCGGTGGAATCGACGTGATCGCGACCAATGAGCCGGGCTTGGGTGGGTTCAACATCGAACTTGTGGACCAAAAGGGAACCTTCGGTGACGTAACCGGACAGATGACCTACGACATGTTCAACCAGCCGCTATCGAACAGCCTGGCAGGCACAATCGATGCGGCGACAAAGTTGGACGCATGCCCGATTTCAACGCAAGTCACCGCCAATGCGCTTACTGGTGATGGAACACAGCAAGGCATCACCGGCCAGATTGTAACCTGCCCGAAGTATGAATCCGATGGCAAAACTCTATCGCCGCTCGCAGGCGAAGCGGTCATTGTCAACCTGATGCCGGGATTTTATAGCGTCATCGCCGTGCCCGGGGCCGACCGCATTGCACGGGGTGAAGAATGGCTCCAAACCAACACGCTGGACGGCCAGAAGGCCCACGATGCTTTCATCAAGATCGGCGAACCGGCCTATTTCCAGGAGTATGGGCCGGCTGGATTTCACGTGTCCATCGGCTTTGCTAACCCGGCGGTCATCAATGCCCGCTTGCCAGGAATCTGCAATGGCAGTGACCTCAACCTTCCTGGCTTGGCGAGCAGCTGCAACAATTCCGTGACGGGCAGGATTACTTCGGAACGTATGAGCCGGACGCCGGATCAGCGACTTTACAGCAGCGGTTCGCGCGATGCCTACTCCTGGAGCCAGTGCTACGTGAGCATCGGAGATCCGGATGGCGAGGACTTCGCGTTCACCAAGTGCGCCGCCGATGGCACCTTCAAACTCGGCGGTCTCCCCCCGGGGATTTGGCGAATCACCGTTTTCGATCAGTGGAACGACCAGATTGTGGACGGCCTCTCGACGCCCGTCCAGCTCGCGGGCGGCAAGCTCGTCAATATGGGAGATATTGCGCAACAGCAGTGGCAGTCGGACCTCAATACCCGCACGTTCATTGACGACAATAAGGACGGCGTCTACCAGTCCAACGAGCTCGGAATTCCCCTTTCTTCTGTGAGCGTCCGGTACAGGGACGGCGAGCTAGCCAATAATCTCTTGACGGATTTCAGCGGGGTGGCCAATTTCAACGAGACCTTCCCTTTATTCAACTGGTATACCGTAGAAACCGATCCCACCCGTTACAAAACCACAGGGATCCACACGGTCTACGACGCAGGCGGACCGGCTGACGGCACAATCTGCGGCACACCCTGGCCCAACTGCGGCTCCTCCGTCATCGCCAAGAACTTGGCGAACACTTATGACCCCGTCCCGCTACCCACCGACCTGTCGGTACCGGGCGCCGTCTATTGTTCGGATGCGGATTGTACCGGTGATTCGATCGCCACCGGGCCGGTCCCCAGTTCGACCACCAACCATTCGACCGGCCGCATCGATGGGCCTTGGGTCTGGTCCGAGGGTTGGCAGGGCTACATCGGCCAGTTCAATTTCATCGAATTCGGCAAGACGCCCTACGTGGCCGGTGAGAACGGTGGCATTACGGGGCATGTCATTTATGCCTCGACGCGTCCTTTTGATGACCCCATGATGCTCGTGCAAACGCAATGGGAGCCTCTGCTTCCGCACGTCGCCATCAACCTCTATCAGGAGGGTTTTGCGGCCGACGGAGTGACCCCCACTCTCAAATTGGTTGATACCACGCAAACCAGCAGCTGGGACGATTGGGCGCAAGGGTTCTACCCAGGCACCAACAAGCCCTATCTAAATTGCCCCGGCCAGTCAACCGCAGATCTCTTTTATTTCACGCTGTACAATCAGCCGGACTTTTTGGATCTGTACAATTCTCAACACGGCGGACCCGCCGCGCACACGCTGCCTTACAACTCGCAGTACAAGTGCTATGACGGCATGCACAACTGGAACCAACTCCAGCCAGCACCTTACGACGGAGCCTACGCGTTCCCCAGCGTCGTCAGCCTCGACCCGAACACCGGAAAACCGGCGGGTAACGGCTCGACTAACGGGACACCCGGGTCTCTCACCGGGACCAACTGCACAATCTGTGTCCCGGATCCTGACTCATCCGACCCGTACAGGTCTGGCACTGCGATGCTGCCCGTCGGCAAGTACGTGGTAGAAGTCGTTCTGCCTCCGGGCTTTGAGCTGGTGAAGGAAGAAGATAAGAACATCCTGATCGGCGACAACTTCATCGCGCCGGTCACCCAGGAGTTCGGCGGACTCGCTAACATCTACATCATTCCCGACCAGGCCTCGGTAGCCGCCGCGAACAATGCGGGGCCGGGTTACAACGCCAACAATGCCCAGAATCCCACGCAGAGCTTAGGGACTGTGCCGCGAACCTCGACCGTTCCTGCTTATCCTTTCGAACCGGTGTGGCCGTGCGTGGGCGAGATGCGCATTGTGCCCGACTACATGAGCATCTTCCCTCAGGCTCATGAAGTGGCAGCCTTTGCAGGAGCGACGCGCCCGCTGTGCGACCGTAAGGAAGTTACACTCGACGATCAGAGGGGTGCGATTGCGAAGTTCTTCATCTACACCTCCACCCACATTGCCGCCAAATTCACGGGGATTATCACGGACGACTTCACCTCCGAATTTGACCCCTTCGCGCCCACCTTCGGCGAAAAATTCTCGCCACCCAATATGCCGGTATCGTTTAGGGACTGGGCCGGAAACGAAGTTTCGCGCGTGTATTCCGACCATTGGGGAGTCTTCAACGGTTTGACCTATTCGACCTGGGAAGTGAACCCGCCCAACCCGACGGGATATGCGCCCGGCATGATGATTAATTGCATGAACGACGCCGGGCCGATACTGGACACGAACCCCAGTTCGCCGACGTACAACCAGATGATCACGGATCCCCTCTTCAACCCGCTCTACACCCAGTTCTGCTATGAGGACCCGTACATGCCAGGTGTGGCGGACTACCTGGATACTCCGGTAGTGCCCACGGCGGCTTTCGTTGGCGCGGGGTACAACAATCCTGACTGCAACTATCCGACTCTTACTCCGGGAATCAGCGAAGTGGATGGCGACGGAGTTGGACCGTATGTAAGCGCAGGTGGTCACACGCTCACAATCAAAGCCTTAGGCGATCAGTCTGCGAATAACTATGGATACTCCGGGCCCTCAGCCCAAATCGCGCCTTTCAATCAGAAAACCATCACGCGCCACTATGGGTTCGGGAACCAGTGCAAGTCCCCAACGGCAACCAGCGCGACCTGCAACACTGCGTCCAGTGTGACTATCGGAGGCCGTAACGCAGCCATTTCGAGTTGGAGTGACACACAGATCGTAGTGACCGTTCCCTCCGGCGTGCCCCTATGTGCCGTCCAACAACAACAACAATATGGTGCCCCGGCAACTGGGGCGCGTTGCGGTGAACTGTTCATCACGGCCGGCAATGGCAAGCAGTCCGTGGACGCGGTGACAGTGACCGTGGGCGGCAAAGCTCCAACCAGGCTGACTTCCGGGCAGACGATTCAATCGGCCATAGACGCGGCCGCTCCGGGCGACCTGATCATCGTTCCTCCCGGGACGTACCGTGAGCTGCTGATCATGTGGAAGCCGGTCCGGCTGCAAGGCGTGGGAGCCGCTTCCACCGTAATCGACGCCAGTACCCATCCCGCGGGCACTTTGAAACTGGATGCCTGGCGCCGGCGCGTCAACTGCGTATTTGGTTTGGCGCTCAACGGTCAACCGTACACCGGTAACGGCCCCTCCGGCGGAACGAATCCTTACGATTCGAGCGGGACATACAGCTGCCCCGGCACGGCGACGGGGGACTCCTGGAACTATTTCTCCGGCGGTCCCAATTACCCGAATATGGTGGTGGATCGAATACCGCTCGAGGGCATTCTCGGGTGGGACGCCACGGTGAACGGTAACTTGGCCGAGCAGTTGCAAGAACCCTCCATCATGGGATCCTACGAGGGCGCTGCCATCACGGTCTTGGCGAAAGGCGTAAATATCCCGGCCGGGGCCACTGATGTTTTCGGAAGTGGATCGGAGTCTGGCTTCCCGACTGGTACCACACTTCTTACAGCGGCCGATTGCGGGAGCAATAGTACCAACCCATATCCGAGCAACTTCCAGTGCAACCCCTCAAGCATCGATGCGATCGGAATCACGGACGCCTCGCAGGGCGGCGGCGGCATCTTCCTGCACGCCTGGACGCATAACCTGCAAATCGCCAACAACCGGGTCTACAACAATTCAGGGACGCTCTCCGGCGGCATGGTCATCGGTCAAGGTGAATTCCCAGAGGCTCTCCTGGCGCCGAATTCCGCAGTCACAACCGCGCCAGGCTCCTGCCAGGACAGTCCAATTGCGAATACTCAACTTCCGTACTGCTTGCAGTTGAACGTGAACATCCACAACAACAAGGTTACGTACAACTCCTCGACGGGTGACGAATTGTTTACCGGCACACCGGCGGGCGCAGGCGGCGTCAGCATCTGCACCGGCTCCGACTACTACAAGTTCAACTACAACTGGGTCTGCGGAAATATGAGCTCAGGTGACGGCGGCGGAGTCGGGCACCTCGGGTTCAGCTATAACGGCGACATCGAGCACAACACGATCATTTTCAATCAGAGCACGAATCCCAGCATTCCCGCCAACGGCGGCGGGCTCGTCATCATGGGAGCGGCCCCGGATGGCACCACGCTAGTTAATGGGGTTGCCACGGAATGCGGTAGCGTAACTGACAACGATTGCGTGCCTGGATTGAGCGACGGCGCCGGTCCCGGCTTGGTTATCAATGCCAACATGCTTATGGGCAACGGTGCGGAGGCCGGTAGCGGCGGCGGCTTGCGTCTCCAAGCGGTTAATGGCGCGGACGTTGCCCGCTTCCCGGCGAATCCGGAGAGATGGTACTCCGTCCAAGTCACCAACAATATCATCGTTAACAATGTGGCTGGATGGGACGGTGCTGGAGTGTCTCTGGAAGACTCGTTAGTGGTGAATCTGATCAACAACACGATTGCTTCCAATGACACCACCGCCTCGTCGGGCTCCCTCTTCAACACCTTGGGCGCTCCACTTGCCAGCACACAGTCGCCCCCACCCACGATTACCACCAACGGCACGACCACGCTGCCTCAGCCAGCTGGCTTGGTGACCTTGGTGAACAGCCCGCAACTGACGTCGTCTTTCACTACTGGGACGATCACCTGCCCGACTGGGCATTACGCTCCTGGCACGAGCGCCACCAACGGGACCTGTATAAAAATCTCGTACCCGGCTCTTAACAACAACATCATCTGGCAAAACCGGGCGTTTAACATCGGAGTGGGCGCCCTCAGCACCCAATACCAGCAAAACGTCGTGTCGCTATTTAACGCGAGCGGTACGCCAGCGGCGACCCAGCCGCAAGGGGACGCTACGACTGCCAACGGGAATGGTGTAATCATCACCGGAGGCACCGGCGCGTGCACCCCCGGTGCCAGCTACTGGGACATCGGCGTGCGAGGCGACACAGGCCCGACGAACCACGCCTCGGGCTTCACGCTGGCCCCGATGTATTCGGTGCTGACGGACGCGACGGATTATCCCGAGTTGCATAACATGGCGTCCAACCCGACCGTCGTCAGCCAGTACTGCAACGGCTCACGCGTGCCGCCAGAGAACGGTGGACTGGGCTACCAAGTGCCTCCGGGCATCTCGGACGCGACGGCTCCCAACCCGCTCTTCAGCCTGACGCCGAACGCGACCGTCGATGAAGGCAACAACTGGGTCAACATCGGCTGGGGCCCGCTGTCGATGGTCAACCCGGTGACGAATACGCAGCTCAGCAACTATGCGTTGGCGGCGGGTTCGCCGGCCATAGACTACGTCCCTGCCGCTGGTAACTATCCGACAACGGACTTTTTCGGAAATCCGCGGCCGGATGCTGGCAATAGGGTAGCGTTCGACGTGGGTGCGGTGGAGAACCAAGCTACCGCCCGCATCGTGCCGACGCTGACTTCGATCGCTCCAAACTCGGGTCTGAAGGGAGCAATCATTACCGTGACCCTGACCGGCACCTCGTTGAGCTCAATTACGGATGTGAACACGCCTCCCAACATCATCGTCTCGAGCTTTACCGCGGTAAATGACACCACGGTCAGCGCGACCTTCGAAATCACGGCTGCCACTACACTTGGCAACAAGAATATCAGCGTCACCACGCTAGACGGAACCAGTAACACCGTGGTGTTCACAGTGGTGGGTCCGACACTGACTTCAATCGCTCCCAACACGGGCGTGCGAGGCACCAGCGTTCCCGTGACCCTTACAGGCACCAACCTAACCGGCGCCACATGGAGCACCGGTACTACGGCGGGCTATCCAAACATGACCTTCGGCACCTTGACCGTGAATGCTGCCGGTACTTCGGCTACGGCGACCCTCACATTCGCAGCTGGCACCACGCTGGGGGCCAAGAATCTCAGCGTCACCACGGCGAGCGGAACCACCAACAGCGTAACGTTCACGATGACGGGCGCTACGGTGACCTTAACCGTGCCGGCTCCTCCGGGGCTTAGCACCGGTGGTACAACCACTAAGAGCGGCACGGTTACGGTCAGCAACGATGCTACCGCGACGGCGCCATTCACGTTCACCGTCAATCCGACGATCGCCAAGGTGTCTGGCACAGGAAATGGAACCTTCTCGATCATCGCCGGCGGCACCTGCAGCTCGGGTGCGGTCGTTAACCCGGGCAGCAGTTGCACGGTCAACGTGCAGTACTCCGGGGAAACCAATACGACAACGGCAAACGGCAGAGTTACGATAACGGGGACGGGTCTTGCAACGGCAACGCTAACCAGCGCCAACATCCCGGCCAACTAGGTGACTGACTCAAGGGGCGGCCAGTACGGTCGCCCCTTCTTCATTTGAAGGCAGATGATGCCAAACGTGCACGAAATACAGCAAAGACTAAGCGCCGCTCGAAGCGAATTGCCGACCTGTCAAGCTGTTGGTTAAGGAAGCGACTGAGGGCGAGTTGAAACAGGCTGGGAATTCCAGCGAATATAAAGAGGCCTACGACACCATCACTGAGCAACTCGCCAAGGTCCCGAAAGAGAAAGCCGTCGAAGCGTGCACCGCCTTTGTGGAAAAACAATAGGAATTTCCGACGAAGGAGGTAGCGAGGAAAGAACAACCATGATTAACCATAGTGGAATATCGGGCAAGAGAGTATTGCTGCTAGCAGGGGTTCTCGTCAGCGGCATGCTGGGCTTACGAGCAGGGGCGCAAACTCCTGCTCCGGCTGCGAAGCCCCCCGCGGCTGGCGCTCCGGTCCACTTTCTGCCGACTGGGCTCCCAAGACGAGCCAATCTGTACTACGCGGGCTTTTGGGGAATTGACTCGCTCCGCGTCAAAGTAGTGGAATCGGGCGAACTCATTCGATTTACTTGGCGCGTGTTAGACCCGGAGAAAGCCGCGCCGCTCAATGACAAGAAGGCCGAACCACTCTTGCTCGATTCCCAAGCCGGGGTCAAGCTGGTGGTCCCGTCGATGGAGAAGGTCGGGCAATTGCGCCAGAGCAGTGCGCCCGAGGCAGGAAAGTCCTACTGGATGGCCTTCTCAAACCCAGGTAGGAAAGTGAAACCCGGAGACCCCGTGAGCGTGGTCATTGGGCAATTCCATGCGATCGGGCTTGTCGTCGAGTAAGTCGTAAGCTTAAGAAAAAGCACTGGTGATTGTTCTTTCCATGGCTTTTCACCCTTTCGCCTGCCGCGGCAGCGGGGAATCCCCCGTCCTCTCCCGCGCTGTTCGCCGGTGAAATCACGGATAAGAGTGTCGCTGCACGAGGCGGATTGCGAGCTTGGAAGGCTGTCCAGACGATGACGCTGGACGGGAGAAATGGGCGTCGGCGGCTATCAGCGAGTCACTCTTACGATGCCCATGTCCGGCAAGAGCGGCCGCAATCTTATATTACCTCCTCGGCCAGCCGAGGAAGGGCAAGTCCCGTTTGTAATGGAACTGGCCCGCCCTCGCAAGATGCGCTTTGAATTAAAGTTCAACGGACAGATTGCCGTTCAAGTGTTTGACGACACCAATGGGTGAAGCTGCGGGCCGTTTCTCAACCGGAGTGAGGTTCAGCCGTATACTCCGGAGGAACTAAAAAAGGCTTCGATGCAATGCGACCTCGATGGTGCTCTGGTCGACTACCCCACCGAGGGCACTCAAATCGAACTGGTTGGGACGGCAAAAGTCGAAGAACGCGATGCCTCTAAGCTCAAACTCACTAAGAAAAATGGGGATTCGGCGTACCTCTGGATTGACGCTGAAACGTTTCTAGAGACGAAGATCGAGGGGCAGCCGCGGCGCCTCGACGGCACCGACCACCCTGTCGAGATTTATTTCCGCGATTATCGATCAGTGGACGGATTGCAAGTTCCGTTTCTCTTGGAAACGAAAGTTCTCCCGGTTTCTAAAACCTCGACAGGCTTGAGGGATACTCCTGTTCCTGTGGACGAGTCCTTTTCGAAGCCGGATCCAGGAACCACCTCGAGTGGCAAAGGAGAGTTGATAAAGGTAACCCAGTCTGCCGCACGGTAATTGCTGGCAAACGATTCCATGGGAGATTTTGAAGACGTCGGGACAAGAGCTGCAGCTTTCTGCGGAGCAGGTCACAACTATTCTTAATGCAGATGATGCAGGAATGTGCGTTCCGTCTGTTTCGGCTGCGACATTGAAGAAGTCGCGCACCGGTATATAGCCATCAAAGGAACCGAGATGGGGAGTTCACGCGAACGATTGCAGCAGTCGCAGCGCTCGAGATGACGGCCGAGAGCTGCGGTTCGGCGCACCTCAATTGCGGTCATGAAGCGCCGCTGTTTCGTAGATCCTAATACGGTAAATAATAATCTGTTTGGTAATTAGCATGTCTGTTTATTTATACGCGTCTGTATAATTTCTTAAGTTTCTCTAACGTTTATCTTCATAAAAACGTGATGCAATCTTGTGCAACAACCTGATCCGGGACAATGAAACCAACTCCTGAATCAAACTAAGTTATACGTACACAAGTCGGTAGCGCGAGGATCAAGAGTGCATCCTGGATGTTAGACGGGCTCTATCAAAGGGAAAGGTCTAGGAACCGCTTCGAGTGGCCAATTCCGGTGCAGTTGCAGGACAGAGTTGATGAAGGTAACCCAGTTTGTCGGTCGGTATCGGCTGGAAAACCGTGCTATAGGAGACCTTGAAAATGTCGGGAGAAATATTGCAGATAGCTACGGAGCAGGTGATAACGATTCTCAATCCAGAGGATCGAGGAAGCTCGGTTCCGCCCGAATCGGCTGCGACATTTGAAGAGATTGCGCACCGGTATATGGCCGTCAAGGAACCGCGATGGGGAGCTAACACCGACGCCACGGCAAAGAGTGTTATTGGCAAGCACCTGATTGGGAAACTCGGTGATCGCCGCGTAGACGAACTGACCGCCGAGGAGATCCACATATTCATAGACGGGATGGTTAGGAACAACGCGAGCCACTCTCTTCTGAATAAGGCTGTTGTGCACTTGCGCTCGATACTTGACCTAGCGCAGGAATTGAACCTCATCATGAGCAACCCCATGCGAAGCTACACGTTCAAGTTAGAACACAAGTCCCGAAAGCAAAAATCGCAGCGCTACCTGAGCCTGGTTGAATGTCGAGCACTTCTGTCGGAACTATCCGGCCGGAACCGCCTCATCGTCCTGTTATTCATTCAGCTCGGCGTACGCCCGGAGGAGTTGTTCGCGCTTCGGCGTAATGACGTCCATGATGAATTCATCCGAATTGATGAAGTCTTCACTATGGGGCAGATCCGAGAAGCGCATCTAGGGGAACACGGTGTCGACGTATACGTGCCCCCAGGGCTGCGGCAGGAACTCCATGCCTGGATGGCCTCCACTTGCGGGAACGATGATGACTGGTTGTTTCCCACCGCGCGCCTGCGGGGATCCCACAATCTATCTCCGATCCGCCGAGCCGCTTTTCTAAACGGAGTCCTTAAGCCGGCGGCGAAAAAGGCCGGCATTTCTGACTTGGATATGCTCACACTGCGACGGACTTGCGCCGCACACTTCGGAAAGAAGGCGAATGCCGAGGACGCGCACGCGCAGATGCGCTTAGTCAGCCCCTTCACTACTTTTAGGTATGCTCAGCAGCGCCCCCCGGATTCCTTGAAGAGTGCGGCCATGGCACTGGAAGCTGAGATCTTTACGCAGGCCGAGCTGCGCGATCCGCGCGGAGAAGCCCCAAATCATACCGTCCCTCCGATCTTACGCACATTCTCGAACTTCTCAAATTGAATCGACGCCCCAAAGGACCAGGAGTAAAACCGAGGCCAAGGCATTCCCTAACCGCGCTGGAGCATCACGTGATTTGAGCCTTCCCTGCCCAATTGGAAATTTCCCCGAGAGCCGAGCATCGACCCAAGGGTTCAGTCCAGATGCCATTTATCGCTGGAAGAAGGCTCAGCGCGCCATCTGGGTTGCCGGGGCGGGATGATTCGGTCGGGCAAATTACGACGTTCTCACGATAGAATAGCGGAAGGCATATACTGAGAAGACAGCCCCATGAGGATTCTGGTAGTCGAGGATGAAGTGAAGTTGGCAAGGGCCTTGAAAGAGGGTCTTCAGAGCGAAGGTTATACCGTCACCGTCGTACACACTGGAGAGGAAGCTTTTTATCTGGTCGAAACGGAAGGCTTCGGCTTGGTGGTGCTAGATGTAATGCTGCCAGGCCGAAGCGGTCTCGAAATCTTGGAGGCCATACGTCGGCGCCGTTCCAAAATGTCGGTTCTGATGTTGACGGCCAGAGATACCGTTGAAGATAGAGTGCTGGGCCTCAATACCGGGGCTGATGATTATTTGGTGAAGCCCTTCGCTTTCTCTGAGCTTCTGGCTCGCATTCGAGCACTGTCCCGCAGAGGCGCGCCTGACCCCGCTTCAAAGTTGGCAATTGCTGATCTTGAAATGGATGCCGTCGGGCGCTTGGTAACGCGCGGCGGTCAACTGTTGGATCTTACGCCGATCGAGTTCGACCTTCTTGAATATTTAGTGCGTAACCAAGGACGCGTTGTGTCGCGTGAACTGTTGGCAAGTGACGTCTGGAAAGCAGCGGGCCGATCTGCGCCCCTAAATAATGTTATCGACGTGCACATGGCCCGGCTGCGAGGGAAAGTAGACGAAAGATTTGAAAAGAAGCTTGTCAAGACCGTGCGGGGAGTAGGGTTCGTCGTGCGCGAGGACACCGACGCCCCTGAATTGCGCGGGCGCAGACTGAAGCCGCGGGAATGGTGAAATGGATTCCTAGTTTCATTTGGCGCCTCAGGAATGGTCTTGCGGTCCCAGCCGGTCAGCTGGCCGATCGCCGGGATGCTCATAACTCCGTACGGAGGAGACTCCGAGACTTGCAGGGCTTGCGGCGCAACCGTTTGCGCAGCTCTCGCGTGGCACTCTCGAGTACCATCCGGCCTGGCTAGTGCTGCCCCGCTGGAAGCCCCACTACGGCCTCTCCCATCTTCCGGTTTCAGCGGAACGGAAGACCGCTTCGAGGACGGCCATGTTTCCAATGGCGTCTTCGATCGAAACCGGAACTTCGCCGTCTCCCCGCACGGCCCGCGAGAAAATATCTCCCTGAATGGTGTACTGATCGCAGATCGGGAAAGTTTCCGTGCTCACGCCGCCGCCGAAAACATCGCGCCCGTCATCAACAAAGATTCGGCAAGGCCGGTCGTTCGGCGCGTTGAATGGTATTTCGATTTCGATGCGCCCCTTGGTGCCCAGGAACTGCATGCGCTGGTACGGAACGAGTTGCGTGCTGCACGTGAAAATGGACTGCCCTGCGGGGAAATCGAGCATCACGGAGGCCAGCCGGTCGGTTTGAAACTCCGGGTCTCTTTCCACCAGCCCAATCACTCGCGATGGCTCATCACCAAAGATGAACCGCGACGTCATGATGGGGTAGCAGCCGATGTCGTACAAGCCGCCTCCGCCCCAATCCAGAACATTGCGAATGTTCGCGGCGTCGCGATTGAAATAGCTGAAGACTCCTACAATCGAGCGCAAGTCGCCGATTCGGCCGGAGCGAATCAGCTCCCGCGTGCGCAGCCATTGCGGATGCGTTCGCACCATGAACGCTTCGCCAATTTTTACACCCGTCCTGTTGCGCGCATTGAGCAGCGCCTGCGCTTCCCGAACATTCAGGCCGATCGGTTTTTCGCACAGCACGTGCTTCCCTGCTTCGGCAGCCTTGATAGACCACGGCACGTGCAGATGATTCGGCAATGGATTGTAGACCGCCTCGATCTCCGGGTCGGCCAGGAGTTCTTCGTAGGACCAGTAGGCTTTGGGGATGCGCAGTTTGCGTGCGACGGCCTCGGCCTTTTTGCCGTCGCGGGAAGCGATGGCGGCGATCTCGCTCCAGGCCCCCAACTGCATCGCCGGAAGCACTTTCTGAACTCCGATCCCCGCCGTGCTCAGCACGCCCCACTTGACCTTTTTGTTGCTCACCACTGGCCTCCTCGATCCCGCCACTCCGTTCTATCACGCCTCCGGGCTTCGGCAAAATGCGGGCTCCCGGTCGCGATTTGTCTTAGCGCTGCCGACCGCGTATAAGAATTGCCATGCTCCAGCGGCTCCCCATCGCCACCTTAGCAGACGCAGGCTCCGTCTCGATTTCCGAATGGCGCTGGGCCATTCTCTCGCTCGGAATCTGTGCGATTCTCCTGACGATCGGCGTCATAGCCACGGGAGTTTTTCTTTTCCGCAAGAAAAACACGGACCGCACGCTTCTGTATTTCGGCGTCTTTGTGATCCTTTACGCAGTCCGCATGTTCATGCGCGATCAGCCGCTGCTTTCCGTATTTGTCATTCCGCCTGCGGTTGCCGGTCACATCGAGCGAGTCATCACTTTCACCATCGCACTACCGACTTTGTTCCTGTTTCTCGAAATCGTCGAAGCCCGCTGGCGCCGCATCATCTTGTGGGCTCTGGGCGTGCAATTGGCTTACACCTCGTTCGCGATTCTGTTCGACTTCTTGGGCATGGCCCGCCGAGAAGTCAATATCGTCAACAGCCTTCTCGTCCTGGCCTCCTGGATTCTTCTGACCGTCTTCCTATTTCTCCTCCGCCCCCCTGGCCGCCTTCCTCGCGACCTCCGCGTAGTTGCTGTTGGTCTGGGTGTTCTTGCGCTCTTCGTTCTTCATGCTAATCTCACCGGGCTCCACCTGATTCGCGGACGCGACCTGGAGCCAGCTGGCTTTCTTTTTTTCGTTTGCACCCTCGGCTATCTCGTGGCTCACCGCATTTTCGCCAAAGAGGAAAGCCTCTTCGCCATTCAAAAGGAACTTGAAATTGCCGAGCAAATCCAAGCATCCATCCTGCCGCGTGATGTTCCTTGCCGCGCCGGGATCGAAATCGCTGCGCGCTATCTCCCCATGAGCGCAGTCGCGGGCGATTTCTACGATTTCCTGACATTCGAAAGGAATCATTTTGGCATTCTCATCGCCGACGTCACCGGGCACGGCGTTCCTGCCGCGCTTATCGCTTCCATGCTCAAAGTCGCTTTTGCGAGCCAGGCCGTGCACGCCCAAGACCCTGCACGGGTCCTCACCGGACTGAATCAGGCTCTCTGCGGAAAGTTTGAAGATCACTTCGTCACCGCAGCCTATTTGTACGCAGACCTTGATGCCAAGATTATCCGCTACGCCGGCGCCGGGCACCCACCGGTTCTCTACAGCAACCATTCGAATGGCCCCGCACGCGGGATTGAGCAAAACGGATTGTTCCTGGGCATGTTTCCCGAAGCCGCGTACTCTTATCTTGAAATGCCGTGGCATCCAGGGGATCGCTATGTACTGTATACGGACGGCCTGCCGGAATCCAAAAACGCGACGGGCGAGGAGTTTGGTCTTACTCGTTGTCTGAAGGTTCTGGATTCCCTTCCGCGTCTTCCCGCAACCGCTTTCGCGGATCAGTTGCTCAGCGAAATTTCCCGTTGGACGGCCGAAGGTTCTGTCCGCCTGCAGGAAGATGACATGACCCTCATCGTGGTTGATTGCAAGGAGTAATGCGGAAGCCTTCTATTGAATGTCCGAGACGGTTGGCCAGGCAAGATGCGCGAGCGCGTATCGTGGCGGCTAGAGAAAACTCAGCTGTCTGCTCTCGAGCGCCAGCAGTTTTTTCTTGACCGGGAGGCCGCCACCAAAGCCGGTCAGATGGCCATCGCTTCCGATGACTCGATGGCAAGGAACGATGATGGGTATGGGGTTCGAACCATTCGCGAGGCCCACCGCGCGGGCTGCCTGAGGACTACCGATGCGCCGAGCCAGTTGTCCGTAGCTGATGGTTTCTCCGTAGGGAATCTTCTGCAGGTTGCGCCAGACAAGAAGTTGAAACTCCGTGCCATCGAGGACCAGCGGCAAATCGAAGTCTTGCAGCTTTCCTTCGAAGTAGGCTTCCAGCTGGCGAATCACTTCCTTAAACGGCGTCCGGTCTTCCATCCAATCACGTTGCGGTGACCTGGGTCGCCGCCCGGTCGCGAAGTGCACCTGCCGCAGACCGCCTTCGTCACCGGCCAGCTGCAAACACCCGACGGGGCTTTTTATCGTGGTATAAGAGATCAAACTCATTCGGAATTCCTTGTTAACTGGAACCGCTCTCGAAAGTTGCTGCGGCATACGGACTGTTGGCACGGTATCTCTTCTCAAATTCTTCGCGCGTGCACATCGTGCGTATGTCGGTGATGCGATCCACTGCCAGTATTCCATCGAGATGATCGATCTCATGCTGCAATAATTCCGACAAATTGCGCTCTTCACGTGCCCGAAGTTCTTTCCACTTCCCTCGCAAATCCTGGTACCGCACGACGATCTCCCGATGCCGTTCCACCTGCATAAAAATAGAGAGGAAGCTTAAACAGGCATCCCATACCACGATTTTCTCTTCGCTGCGCTCGGTGATTTCCGGATTCACTAGCGGCCACGGCCGGGCGCCCGGAAGCTGGAGAAAAATAACTCGCAAGGCAGACCCAATCTGGGGAGCGGCAATCGCACGGCCGTAGCCGGTGGTCTTCTTCCAGTAAGCAAGAGTATCGGCGAGGTCTTCCACGAGAGCGCCTACTTGCCGGGCGCAGGGATCTTCCACGCGCTTGGCAATTTCACGCAAGCCAGGATCGCCAAGTTGCAGAACAGTGCGGACCGCCATTGCCTTGCCTCCAAGCCAGGAGGTCTCTATCCTCTCGCGCCCAGCCACTATCGTACCTCAGTCAGGCACGTTCCTCACCGGCCGGGGATCTCACGGGACACACGCTCGGATCCTGATTGTAAAACGCATTGGATTTTACGATCTACGATTTGCCGACAGCCAAAAAGCAAGGCTCCGGCTAGAGACCTGCGCTCGATTCGCGCCGAATCTAGCGCGCCTCGAGCGGTTTATAGCCGTCCGGCACGTGGTACAGGAAAGCGCGGTCACCGTAATTGAGATCCAGCGCATTAGCCTTCATGAATGGGTTAACGGCAGAGCTTGAGCTTAGAAACGCCTTGTACGTCCGGCCCTTTAAGAGATCCGACCCTCCAGCGGTACCCGGACCGCCACCTTCCCAAGCGCCATCCTGGCTGGTGTACAGCTTTCCGTTGTCCAAATCCACAGCGAACCCCAGCGTGCCGGAATCCGGAGTCTTGTTGTTTCGCCGAATCATCACAAACGAGCCAGTCGCCTCGCCGTTCTCGTTGGCCGCGCCTTGCTCGGGCTGAGATTGCGCCACGCCGATGAAAAGCGTGACTTCCGCAAGCTTCTGAATGGCCGCGCCGTCTACTTTGACCTCGAAATACCATTTTCCCTTGATCTTCGGTTGGTTGCTTTGCATGTCATAAACCGGTTCCCCGTCCGAACTTGCCGCAGGAGCGGGGTTGGCAGCAGGCGCAACGCTGTTCGACTTCTGGTAGCTTCCCAGCGCTTCGACGCGCGCGTTGGTGAGCCTCACGACGCAAACCGTCTTTTGATAATCCTTCAGGAGGTCTTGGAACCATGCTTCGCGGTCGCCTTTGCTCCAGGTGATCCCGCAGGTCTGGTCGCGGGTCTTCAACCAGGCGCGCTGTTCGCCTCGCAGCGTGGTGCGATCTTCCGGCGAAAGAGACTTCATCAGCGCAACATAAGTCCTGTTGATCGTGCTATCCGAACCCTTCAATTCTGTCTTGATGCACTCCGCGCGCGCCACGTCCGTCTTGGGATTGTCGCACTGCGCCCGGGTCGCGCTGGCCACAAGAATCGCAACGGTCGCGATCAGCGCGCACCGCACCAAAAAATGAAGATTTCGCATAGAGTCTCCGTCCACAGGGATTGCCGCCGGGAACACCCAGCATCTCGAGAAACGGTAACAGTCTCAATGTGCGGGGGCTATCTGAATACATCGCGGGTGTATCTAAAGCCGCAATTACCCTTCAGCATCGCGCGAAATCCGGGCAGTTCCGCACCTCGGCCCAGGGAGCTTCGCTCCCGTCCTGCGATCAACTAAATTGCTTGAAAGTAAACGACTTATGGTGATAGAGTTCGCCCATCGAAGGGATGCGGGCGCCCTTTGCTTGGGCTAGAACTCCGGGGAGTACTTGTGAAGAACCAGAAGGGTTTCTCGCTGATTGAGTTGCTCATCGTCGTGGCCATTATCTTGATCATCTCAGCTATCGCCATCCCAAGCTATCTGCGGTCGCGGATGCAGGCCAACGAAACCTCAGCGGTCGGCTCTGTTCGCATGATTAACACTGCCGCCATAACCTATTCCTCCACGTATGTAACTGTCGGATTCCCTGCAAATCTGGCGGACCTGGGCGGTGCGGCTCCGTGCTCGGCGACTGCGACCTCGGCCTGCATGCTGGAAAATACGCTATCCCAAGGTACGAAAAGCGGCTACACGTTTGTTTGGACTGGTGATGGCGCCCACCCGTCGATTGCCTATTCGCTCACCGGCACACCACAGGCTGTCGGAGCGACGGGCCAACGCATGTTCTGTACTGATCAAACGGGCGTGATCCGTTATGACCCCTCGGGCGCGGGCTGTAACGTGTCGAGCAGCCCGGTGCAGTAAATCCATGGAGATTTAGTCGGTGCATATGGCTATTGAGCCGGAAGTACTTAAGACTGCGGAAATCATTCCCATCGAGCTAAAGCAAGAACCGCGCTCGAAGGGGATCACGACGCCTCGCAAGAAGAAACCAAAAGAACTCGCGGTGATCACCGAGTGCTGTACGGGCTGCGCAGGCTCCCCAGCCTGTGTGGAGTACTGCCCGGTCGAAGATTGCATGTTCTGGGTGCCGGATGAGGATCATCCACCGTTCGGGCGTATCCAAGTAGATTCCGTTCTGTGCATCGGTTGCAAGAAGTGCACCAGCAAGGGACCAGACGGCGCGTTTCTGGATGGATGTCCGTGGGATGCGATCGTCATGCTGGATATTGCCGAAGTCGAGAAAGTTGTCGGAGTAATGACCTTCTAGGGCCACCGCAGCGTGGAATCTACGGCTATCGCCTGGCCCTTTCCCGAATCGCCTGCTCGGTAAGCACGGCCTGCTCCTTAACTCGATTGGGAATCTCCGGCAGGTCCCCCTGGTAGATGCGGACGGCCGGCAAATCCTCAGGTTGGCCCACTAAATAAAGTGCCCGCAGTGCTTCCCAGACTTGCTCTGCGCCGGGATCCACAGTAGCCAGTTCCGCGCCTCGAAGAATTTCCGTGCCCGCGACCGCAGAGAGTGTACGGATCCGACCGCTGAAAGGAGAGCGCACTTCCGCAATCTGCTGGCCATCCTGTAGTTTGGCAATCAAGCCACCCTGATGGACCGCCGTGCCAACGTGGTCGGTGCCGATCACACGGCCAGCAACAGGGGCCACAATCCTCGCCGGCTCGAGTAGCACCACAATCTGCAACCGACCTGCGGCATCGCCAAAGCGAACCAAAGACAACGCCGCGTTTCCCCTGACCATCGGCGAGGGATCCTCAAGCATTTTCAGTAGCGCTCGGTGAAACCCAGCCTCGGTCGTGTCCTGCCCCATCACCCATGCATCCGTGTTGCGCACTTCCTCCACGGGATGGGAGGCGAGGCGCTCCAGGTCGGGATACCAACGCGCGGCGCTCGCGTCATGCACCGTCAAGCGCTCGCCCAACTGCACCAGCGCGTGCTGGATATGTCTCGGATGCTTCTGATCGTTGAGGAATTCGCTGAGCTGCTGGTCCGACAGATGCCTGCCAAACCAGGTGTTCCACCAAAACAGGAATGGCATCAGCACAATCAACCACGCGGTAGCGAAGAAAAGCAGCCGATTCCGTGTGGACATGCGGTGCCGCACATGCACCGGCCCGACCGGACCGTCATTAGAGGCTTCACCAACTACTTGTTCCTCCAGCTGGACCGCTGGTAACCCGGAGGGAACTTGACTAGCCGCCATTTTCTCTCACACCCTAGCCGACCTTCTGCGCCGGCGGTTCTTTAGGCAAGACCGCCTTCTTCTTGTGCAAAAAAGGCAGCCAGCCGCGAGCATCCATCTCGAGCAAAACATTCAAAAAGAAAACGCCGGACAGAGTCAAAAGAATGAGGCTCATAAACAGCCCGTCAACGGATGTGAGCGACCTCGTCGCGAGAATCCACGCAATCCCGGCCAAAGGGATCACTGCAAGCAAGATGGAAATCAGGAGCATCACGGCAAGCAACCCACCTCCTAAAATCTTCCCGAGCCGAACGGACCGTTTTCCTAGAGGCTCGGCCCGCTAACAATCTGTCGTCCAGCCGCCCTGGCGGTCCTAAGGCTGGGCCTTAAAAGTTACATCAACAGTCTTGCTGTCTTTAGCAGCCAGGGTGACCTTCTGATCCTGCTCGCCTAGTTTTTCCTGGACGAAAGCAATCGTATAGTCCCCGGGCGGCAGTCCGGTAATTTCAAATTTCCCGTCCGGCCCAGTCACAGCGAAGAAGGGATTCTTCACCACATTCACAAACATTCTCATCCACGGGTGCTGGTTGCATTTTACCGGCAGCAACAATTCTTCTCGTGCGAACACCTTTTCGAGCGCCGCGGCCTGCGGAGCCTGGGACTCGTTCCATTCGCGGTTGTCCTTTGGGGTGGGATGAATGTTGTGGGTTGTGGGGTCCCCATTGACGATCTTGATCGTCTGCCCGGCCATCACGCCGAGCACATGCGGCTTGTACTTGCAGCCCACTTGCGTCAGCGTCACGGCATCTTTCGGAAGGTCGAAGGTCCGATTGCCCAAGCCATCCTTCACGAAAACAAAAACATTGGCTACTTTGCCATCGGCAACCACTATATTTTCCGCAGTGTTCGAACCAGCACAATTGGGATCCTGGCTCATGTCAATCTTCGCGGCCTTCGGCGCCGCTCCATCAAACTTTACCGTGCCACTGACCGATGCCACGGTCGCGGGATCGATAGGCGTAGCCGTCGGCCCAGGTGTCGACGCCACAGGCGCAGCAGGCTGCTCCTCTGCTTCCTTCTTGCCACATCCCGCCAACAGGGCCAGTCCGGGCAGGACGCAGATCGCTATCCATTTTTTGGTTTTCGTCATATCAGCGCACCTCGCTTCAAGTTTAGAAACTCACAATATCTACTTGCGACCGCCACGGCCGCCGCCCGTACTCTCGCCGGCTGGCGCGGCGCCACTGGCAGCCCGGGCATGCCCCATCGATGCGCTCACGCGGCGCTGCTCCTCTGCGGTGAGTTGGAAGATGTAGTCCACCAGCAGCTTGGTATGGTCCTTATCGTAACCCTGGAACGAAGCCGGCGTCGGCCCCGAAAAAACCCAGTGATTGTTCTCCCGCTTGAAAAGTCCGGAAGGCATCGAGGTGCCCGGGCTGATCGCCTGCGGGTCGATAATCCAGCGTTCCACCCAGTCCGCCTTCAAGCGACCCTTAGCCTGGAGAAAGTTGGGCGCGGTAGCGGTGCGATCGTGGGCGGGATCGCCCGTGGCGTGGCACTTCAAGCAAGGCGCGGCAGGACTGCTGAAAAGACTGCGTGCCATTTCTGTTTCCTTGGCGGTCAGCACCGGCGCTTGATCTGGAATGTACGGGAAGGGTTGACGAGCGAGCGCCTGGAAAAACCGCACTAACTTGCCAAGTTCATTTTCGGAAAAAGAGAAGGTGGGCATGCGCACCTGGAGATAGGGCCGCACACCGTTGCGGTTGGTGTCCCGATCGTTCAGGGCGGGGTTCGTCAAAAAGTGCAGCAGCCACTCTGGCTCGACGCGCGCGCCTTCCGTCAACAGTTTGGGCGGCAGTTGTTCTTGTCCGTCAGCTCCCCCGTAACGCGTCATGGTCATCAACGACGTTTTCTGCCCGGCAACAAGCTGGTGGCAGCCCATGCAGTTATATTTTTTTACCACCCACCAGCCTTCCTGAATATCGCGGCGATAGTCCAACGGCCGGTACTGGTAGCTGGCAGGGAGCGCGCTCTCTGCGCTGCCCATGAGAAACGTCGTGAGGGCCTGTACTTGTTCCTTGGTCAAGTGCAGATTGGGCATCCGAAGTTTTTCCAGTTCGGGCTTGATCTTGCCTTTGTCCCAGACATTCGGTTCCGCGAGTTTGTGTTCGAAGAAGCCTTTGTGGTCATACCACGGGCCGTTCGCAGGACCTTCCGGCAAGCGCGCCAAATCGTCCGCATCGACGATGGGTTCGCTGCCGCCGCGCTGCGCCACTTCGGTCAACAGCGCGAAGTCGAGGCGTTCAATCGGTTTGCTGCCTTCAAACGTCAGCTCCGTGCCGATGCGGCCTTCCTCCTCCATCCCGGATATTTCGTGGCAGCCAGAGCAGCCGTAGTGGCGAATCCACTTCTTGCCCTCTTCCTTGAGCTTGGGATCGTCCATAAACGCCGCGTCGGGATAAGCGGAAGGCTCTTGCTTCTTTAGCGTGACGAGATAGCTGGCCACGTCTTCAGCATCTTCGGGAGAAAGCCGCAAGCTGGGCATCACCGTCATGTTTTGCACTTGAAGCTCGTGTCCATCGTTCGGGCACCGCGAGTGCTCCAGATCAAACACGTATGGCAAACCCTTCCGTTGGTAGTCCTCCGGACCAATGTCCTTCTTCTCGTACATGCAGTAAGGACGAGTGCGTTCGCGCGCGTTATGCACCCAGCGCACCAGATAGTCGTAATTGTCTTTCTCGCCGACGCGCGTGAGGTTGGCCGCAAAACTACCGCCCTCCATCTGATCACCCTCACCGATGGAATGGCACGCCAGGCAACCGCGCATCTCAAACAATTCTTTTCCATGCGCCGCGCTGCCGGGCTTATGTTTGGGCAACGGGTCGGTCAGCCCCGATTGCCACAGGTAAGCGGAGATGGCTTTAATCTGTTCGTCGCTCAACCGGAAATTCGGCATCTTGGTGGTCGCGCGAAAATCGCTGGGCTTCTTCAGCCAAACCGGGATCCAATTCTTGTTTAGCTTCAGACGCGCGTCCTTCAGATTTGGGCCGGTCTTCTTCATGTCCTGCAGCAGGCTTTTAGTGCTGCGATCAAGCTGCACAAGCCGAAGGTCCAGCTTGCTGTTAGTGACTTTCAGCGCCACCGCTTGATCGTTCAAGTGATTGGCTTCGTCATTGCTCTCGGCGGCGTCGGCCTGTTTCATCAAATAAACGGACTGTTTCAGATTCTCGGTTTTCTCCTGGTCGAGCTGCTTGATCTGCTGGGCGACCGAAAGCAAATCCTCCGGTTCCTTGTCGTAACCCTCATAGCGATGACAGCCCACGCAGCCGCGCTGGCGGAACAAGTCCTTACCTTCGTTGAGCGTCCGGCCGACCTCGTTCATCACCAAAACCATGTCCGCGGCGTGACACGTCTGGCAGCCAGCTTCCACATTTCCTTTCGGAAATAGAGGCCAGAGCCAATGCTCGTAGGTGCCATGCGCTTTCTCGATGCTGGTGGTCGCCCGGCCATTGCCCTGGTGACAAGGCGAGCAGCCAAACTTTTCCGGATCATGTATCTTCAAAAGTTCAGCATCGCGATGCGTGGTGAAGGCCCGAGCGTAGTGGTCCGGCTTCTGGCCCTTCACCGACATCGAAGCCACGGTCAGCGTCACTGGCTCGCGAATCCCCAGGTGGCAGGACTCGCAGCGGTCCACGATGTTGGCTTCTGGCACGTTGATCTGCTGGATTTTCGGGCTGGAAGCCTCGGTCTTGTCGAGCAAGCCGGTGATCTGCGCGGGCGTCAAGCTGACCATGTGATCGGACAGAAAAGCATCCAGTTTGGCTTTCTGTTCGTTGACGGGCTTGATCAATTCGCCGAGCTCTGCGCTCAGCGCCGTCCGTTCATTTCTCAGTTCGTTGTAAGTTTCCTCGAGATGCGGATAGTCGTAGGTTTTGCTGCTGCCGTCGGGGTACTTTACGGTCGTCACTTCCTGCTTGTATTTGTCGAGGTCGCCCTGCTTGCTCTGCCTGGAAGAATCGCTGGTCTCTGTCTCGATGGCGTAGGTCGACGCGCTTACGTACGCCCGCCGGTCCGTGAAGGTATTCTGCACTGCCAAGATTTCCGCGCCAAGATCGCGCAGTTTTTCATTGATTTCCTTGATGCGCGGGGCCGCGTCCTGGCTCACGCGTTCGTAAGCCTGCTTCAGCGCCAGATACTCCGGATCGCTCTCAACCTCTTTTTCGGAAGTATTCGATTGCGAATGCGCATTCTTCAAAAACGCCGAGTAGCGCGTTTTCCATTCATTCTCGAAAGTCTTCCATGGACGCTGTCCAAAATCCTCGTCCCACAAAGCCCAAAACAATGTAGCCATCAAAACCAGCATGGCCACAAGATAATGTGGCGCCAGCGATTTGCTGACTACCGGATCGTCTTCGAGGATAGGCTTCTCAGCCACCACTTCCTCCTAAACGTTGAACCACGGCGTAATCCACACATATTTAATGTGCAACACCAGACGCAACAGCATCTTGATCGGCAATCCAACCATGGTGATGAAAAAAACCATCAGAATGGAGTACTGCAGCAAACTCATCCGTTTATAGTTTTTTGGATTGTAACGCCGAAACAGCGCGTGCACCGCGAGTCCGCCCACCACAAAAAACCCGCCGACCACAGCCGCGCCAAATATGGCCTTTGCCCAATTCGATGTGATTCCAAAGAGATCCGGCAAGTCGCGGTTCACTTCATAAATGAGGCGGTTGTGATCCCAGGTCTGTCCGGGCCAGAACCACTGCCATCCAGGCCCGCGAATGAAGGTACCGATGGTAATCATCGAAACCCACAAAACGATGAACCCAAAAAGAAAAGTCCCGATGGCAAACTTGCGCTGCTTCCAGGTGTAATACCCCGCACCCAGCGGGTTCGTATCTATATAAGGAATCACCATCAAGCCGAAGATGATGAGCGTGGGCATCACCACCCCGGCAATCCAGGGATCGAAATACACCAGCATTTCCTGCAACCCGAGGAAATACCACGGCGCCTTGGCCGGGTTCATGGTCAGATTCGGGTTAGCCGGTTCTTCGAGCGGCGCATTCAAGGTGATCGACCAGATCATCAAAATGATGGTCACGATAATCGCGGCCAGAAATTCCACGCGCAGCAGAAAGGGCCAAACGTGCACTTCTTTCTGCCACCCCGGCTTGAACGGCCAGGCCTTTCGATGATGCGTCTTGGCCAGCGCAGGGTCGGCTTCGAGCTGCGCGATCAGCGAGTCATTTGCTTTGGCCTGCCGCCAAGCGAGATAAATGTAAAACGCGAGCAAAGGAATCATGGCCACGATCGGCACGTTGTCAGGTGCGGAGATGATTTCCCAAACTTGTCTCCAATCCATGGTTATTTCCGCGCCTCCTTTACCTCAGAGTCGAGGATGACCGGCGCCGGTCCCGAAATGCCGCCGTCCTTACGCACTCGCCAGAAGTGAAGAACCATAAAAATCGACGCAATGATGGGAATGCCGATGCAGTGCCAGATGTAAGACCGCAGGAGCGCGTTGGCATCCACGATGGATCCACCCAGCAATCCAAATCGCACATCGTTGTACGGAGTCATATTGAGATAGTTGCTGAAGGGACCTTCGTGTCCAAGGAGTGGCGTCGCCCGCGCCATGTTGGTTCCCACGGTAACAGCCCAGAAGCCCAACTGGTCGTCCGGCAACAAATAACCAGTGAAGGACAGCAGCAGTGTCAGCACCAGAAGAATGACGCCGACGTTCCAATTAAACTCCCGCGGCTTCTTGTAGGAGCCCGTGAGAAACACTCGAAACATGTGCAACTCGACGGCGATCACCATGAGATGTGCGGCCCACCTGTGCATGTTGCGCAGCAGCCTGCCAAAAGGGACGTCGTGCTCGAGGTATAGCACATCGCGGAAAGCCTGCACCTTGCTCGGGTGGTAGTAAAACATCAGCAAGGTACCGGTGAAGGTGAGCACCAAAAACAAATAGAAGGTAATCCCGCCCATCCCCCAGGTGTAGCTGTAGCGCACCGAATCGCGGTTAATCTTGGCCGGATGCAAATGCAGAAAAACATTGGAGAGCACGCCCAGCGCACGATTGCGAGGTGTGTCGTCATGCTTGTGTCGGAAAATCGAGGTGTAGACTTGCGTCTTGGTCGGATTCTTGAGCGTTTCCAGAGATTCTTTTGCTTTCGCAGGGAGATCCGTCTTAAGGGATTCCAGATCCTCTTTGACACCTGTTTTGATGGTGTCTACCAGGCCGGTCGACCGGCCATTTTTGCCGTTCGAGTTTTTCTCATCAGGCATTTCTTCTGCTCCCGTTCGCTCTCCCGCTCGTCGAACCGTCGGTGTAAATTCGTGGCCCCTTTACTTCATTACTTCGCGCGTCCTCCTCGAGAGCTACATCCGCCACTCCGGCCTCTACACATTCAAAAACGAACCAGGATCGCTGAAGTGACTCGGCTGCCCCTTGGGCCATTCAAAAAGCTGCGAAACGTCCACCACGATCTGGCCATCCGGCGCCAACTCCACCCGCGCCCGATCCATGGGACGCGGCGCAGGCCCTTCGAAGTTGATTCCTTCACTGTCGTAACCGCTTCCGTGGCAGGGACACTTGAATTTGTTCTCGCTGGCCTTCCAATCCGGCGTGCAGCCCAAGTGTGTGCAGCGCGCGTAGATGACGAACATGCGGTCCGGCGTGCGGTCCACCCAAATACGATACTTTTGCTGCCATTTCGTATCGACACCCAACGCATAGTCGGAGGGATACCCAATTTTAAAAACTGTCGGAGGTTCAAAAAGTGTCCGTGGAAGAAAAAAACGAAGAAACGCGATAAACCAAGCCCCCAGAAAACCGACCACCGCGCACCAAACCAAACTTCGTCGACTCTGATTCATCCCGCTCGCGGCCGGCCCAACCGTTGGTAAGCCGGCAGCAGGCGCGGCTTTGGAGGTACCGACGGCGGGCGTGCCCACAAACTTGGCAGCTTCGCCACCACCGGCAGTGGGCGTCTTCGCTGCGTCCGGTTTCGGATTGGCCGAATTGGATTCCGGTGCCGCCATGCATTACCTCCTGGATACCCTTTCGTCTACTTATGCCGCGGGCACAAACGACGCCGCTACTGCTCTCCCCTGAACGCGAGCCCACAAGCTTTCGGTCCCAACCGGAAGGCACAAGGATCTCATTTCGCTGAAATCCAAAAGTGTCTGCTCTAGAGAAGAAATATTTTCGAGCGCGGAGAGAATTTCAGCAGCGACGCACGAACGCTCGAGCGTCAAAAAACGCGAATCACTCGTTCGAACACACAGGGACCGCCTGGCCTGTGGAAGCGTCGTTGGTCCGCCGAATTTGAAGAGCGTGGCAGCGATACATCGCAAGCTCCCTACCATTCCACCGGGCCCCCCAAGGAACGGGCCGGATGTTACTCAAATAAAAAAAATTCGTCAACACCTGCAGTAACATTTTCTGCAATTCAGCCATTAAAGGGGGCAGAAACGAGCGGTTGGAGCGTAGGAGGCCGATGTATTCACAGTGTGGCTGGGAAGAGCGGGCCCTGATCGAGCTGAGGTGTTAGGCCGCGACGAAGTCGTCGTGTCTTAGCCAATATTTTTCATCGCGCCTGCTCCTCGAGCGTCAGCAGCACTCCTGACACTCAAACGGAGCCGGTCGTGCCACATACCGCATCGCAGCGGATGTCGAGGTAAGCGGCTGCAGGTGAGATCCTCAGTTAGTGTCGGAATTGCAGTAAAATTTTCGGCAAGCGCGATCTCGCCAGTCGCGCGAACAAGAAAAAATCAGCCGTTGTTCCCAAAACTCCACCACCCCGAAGAAAAACTAGAGAACTGCAATAACCCGCTTGCGCTTAGAAAGACCTGTGGTAGACTCGCCCCGTTTTCTGGCTTTGGGATCCAGATTCCGAAGGTTGCGCGGCCGGATTATTGGTAACGGGCGGATTATTCGACCGGGAGGTCAGGGTACATGGGCCTAGTTCTTCTCGTGGTTATCTGGCTGATCACCTTCATCAGCGCGTACTTCTTCATCGCGAAGACGTGGTGGTTGCCTGTCGGCGCTTCGGCTGCAGCCGCGGGCATCGATCATCATTTCGCTACGACGTACGTTCTCATGGGCATCGTGTTCGTGGCCGCGCAGCTCAGCCTGGGCCTTTTCGCTTGGCAATATCGCGAAAAGAGCGCAACCACTCCGAGAGCGCAGTACTCCCACGGCAATAACACGCTAGAGATCACCTGGACCGTGCTCACCTTGATCTTGTTCGTCGGTCTGAATTTTATGAGCAGCTCGATTTGGGCGTCCGAACGTTTCCGTCCCGCAGTCTCCGACGCCGTCGAAGTCGAAGTCACTGGAATGCAGTTTCAGTGGTATTTCCGCTATCCGGGACCTGACGGAAAATTCGGCGCGACGAAGCCCCAGCTGCAGGATCCTTCCGGGGGAGGCGAAGCCGCTCTCGGCCTCGACCCTGCAGACCCCGCCTCGAAAGACGACATCGTTGCCGGCACAATGTACGTCCCGGTGAATCGCGAAATCGAGGTGATCCTCCGCGCCGAAGACGTGATCCACAGTTTTTTTGTTCCTGCCATGCGCTTCAAGCAGGACGCCGTCCCGGGTATCGCCATCCACATGCACTTTACGCCCATCACCAGGGGCGACTACGAGATCGCCTGTTCCCAGCTTTGCGGTCTGGGCCACTACAAAATGCACGGCATCCTTAGAGTCGTCAGCCAGGAAGAGTTTGACAAGTGGCTGGCAGTGCGCGAAGCGGAGAAGCAATAAATGGCTACTGGCGAATTCGCGGCCCACGTTGTACATGCCCACGCGGCCCCCACAAGTTGGATACGCAAGTATGTTTTCAGCCTCGATCACAAAGTCATCGGCTTGCAGTACTTTTTTCTCGCGCTGACGGCCGTCTTCGTCGGCATGTTTCTATCCTTGCTGATGCGCATCCACTTGATCTGGCCCGCCGCCGCCTTGCCGTTGCTCGGAGAGATCAAGCCCGAGACCTACCTGACTTTGTTGACCATGCACGGCACCATCATGGTCTTCTTCGTGCTCACCACCGCCCCGCAAGGCGGCTTCGGCAATTACTTCCTGCCCATTCAAATCGGCGCTCCAGACATGGCCTTCCCGGTTCTCAACATGCTCTCCTTCTGGGTGACGGCCCTGGCCTTTTTTGTGATGATTGCCGCCTTCTTTGTGGTGGGCGGCGCACCGCTCCACGGCTGGACCGGCTATCCGCCACTTAGCGCCCTGCAATCCGCAGGGCCAGGTGAGGGTTTAGGCGCGGATTTATGGGTCACGAGCATCGCTCTGTTCTGCATCGGTGCGCTGATGAGCGCTCTCAACTTCATCACCACCACCCTGGACATGCGCGCCAGGGGCATGACGCTCATGCGCATGCCGCTAACGTGTTGGGCCTGGTTTATTACCGCGATTCTCGGTCTGCTCGCGTTTGGCGTCCTCTTGTCCGCGGGCATTCTGCTCTTGCTTGACCGCAACGCGGGCACGAGTTTCTTTGTGCCCCTGGTCACCATCAATGGGCAGCTTACGGGACATAAAGGCGGTTCGCCTCTCCTGTGGCAACACTTGTTCTGGTTCTTTGGCCATCCCGAGGTCTACATCGCCATTTTGCCGGCCATGGGTTTGTGCTCGCAATTGCTCTCCGTCTTCTCTCGCAAACCAATTTTTGGCTACAAGGCCATGGTCTACGCCATGTTGTCCATCGGTTTCCTGGGTTTCATGGTCTGGGGCCATCACATGTTCATGAGCGGCATGAGCCCCTATACGGCCTTCGCTTTTTCCGTAATGACCATGGCCATTGGTGTTCCCTCGGCCATCAAGACATTTAACTGGCTCGGCACGATCTGGCGTGGACGGATTCGTTTCACCTCGCCCATGTTATTCGCCCTGGGTTTCGTTTCCCTCTTCATCTCTGGCGGAATCAGCGGTCCATTCCTCGCTCAGCCCGTGCTGGATATTCCGTTGCACGACACCTATTTCGTCGTCGGCCACTTTCATCTGATCATGGGTGTGGCTTCCATCTTTGGCATCTTTGGCGCCACGTACTACTGGTTCCCCAAAATGTTCGGCCGCATGATGAGCGAGAGCCTGGCGCGCTGGCATTTCTTTGTCACCTTGATCGGGACCTACGCCATCTTCATGCCCATGCACTATCTCGGCATGGCGGGGCATCTGCGCCGCTACTCGCAGCTCTCCGAACTGAATTACCTGCACGGGTTGATCCCCTTGCAGGAATTCATGACCTATGCCGCGTTCCTTACCATCGCGGGACAATTTATCTTTCTCTTCAATCTTTTCTGGAGCATGAAGTTCGGCAAAAAAGCGGAGGACAATCCCTGGGAAGCGACCACGCTCGAGTGGACCACGGCAACTCCGCCCCCTCATGACAATTTCGGCGGACGCATGCCCGTGGTTTACAACGGACCTTACGAATACAGCGTCCCAGGGGCGCCTCGCGATTTTGTGATGCAAACCGATCCAGCAAGCGTCGAGGCCCACTAGGCAACCCATGGCCACCGTCACCACAACCGCGTCTGTAAAAACAGCTCAAATCCTTCTGGCAGCTGACGGCCGCCCGGATCAGAATGCGGCGGATTTCGCCGTGCGTCTGCGCCGCGCTCGCTTGGGACTCATCGTCGCGCTAACCGCCGTCGTTATGATTTTCGTCTCGTATTCGAGCGCTTACGTAGTGCGGCAGGGCCTTCCAACTCTCGATCCGAGTACTGGCACGATGGTTCGCGACTGGCTTCCGTTACAGTTGCCAAACTTTTTGCTGGTGAATACTCTGATCTTGCTGGTCAGCACCCTCACGATGGAGCTGGCCCGTCGCCAAGCCATCCGCACAGCTCTCGCCCATGGAAAGCAGTCCCACGCCGTTACCCGCACGGAAACGGAGGGAATGCCCTGGCTGGGGCTAACCGCCATCCTCGGCCTCAGCTTCCTGGCCGGACAATGGCTGGTGTGGCGCGAACTAGCCGCGGCCGGCTTCTACGTCGACACCAGCCCCAGCAGCTCCTTTTTCTATCTGCTCACGGGGATGCACGGCATCCACCTATTCGGCGGCATCCTCGCACTGCTCGCCGCGGGCGCCGCCTCTCTCTTGCGAAAATCCGCGGCCTCGCTAGGCGTGGTTGTCGACGCGACCTCCTGGTACTGGCATTTTATGACGGTCTTGTGGGTTTATATCCTGTGTTTGCTGGAGTTCGCACGCTAGTCCGACGTCCAGGGCGGCCCGCCATAGGCCGCAGGTCACAAGGAGGCCAAGCGCATGTCTGAAGCGACGCTGCCGCACGAGGCGCCAACCATCTACGAACCGTCGCTCTTTGGAACCTATTCAAAAAAAATCGGCATGTGGCTGTTTCTCATGTCCGACTCGCTGACCTTCGGCGCCCTGCTCTACGCCTACAGCTACGGTCGCATTTCCACACCGAACTGGCCTACGCCCTTCCACTCCCAAAGCATCGTGAACGCCACCATTATGACCGCGTTCCTGCTCACCAGCTCGCTAACCATGGTGCTGGCCGTACGCGCCTCCGCCGAAGGCAACGCCAAATCGCAGCGCCTCTGGCTGCTCGCCACAATGGCTTGCGGCATGGGGTTCGTCCTTCTCCACGGACGTGAGTGGACAAAACTAATCGCCGAAGGCTTAACTCTTCCGGTTTTTCCGAAACCAACTGGGCAGGAGGTGACCCCAGAATTTGTGAACGTCTCCCAAACTGTTCCGCAGTTTGCCGCAACATTTTTTGGCCTCACTGGAATGCACATGCTGCACGTCACGCTTGGCGTCGTGTACCTGGGCATCGTCGCCTTGCGCCGCTATTTCATTCCCATTCTGCTGGTCTTTTGGCTAGTCGCCTGGCTCGGCACACCCGCCTACAGCCCCTTCCATTACGGCGCCCACGTTCTCTTGTTGGCCGCGATTGTCTCGACAATAATCCTGTGGCTCAAGCCCAAAGTTTACGACTCCTCGGACGTCGAAGTTGCCGGCCTCTACTGGCACTTCGTCGACTTGGTCTGGATGTTCATTTTCCCGCTGGTCTATTTAATGTCCGCCAAAATTCTCTAGGAGCTCTAGACCTATGGAACCCGATCAGATTGCCATCGCCACACGGGTCGCCGAAGAACAACGCCACCACGGGAAAGGCCAATTCTTCTGGGTCTGGGGCGCTCTTCTTGTTATGACCGCCATCGAGGTCTACCTCACCTACCAAAACATGCAACCCATCCGCATGCTAAGCATCTTGATGGGGCTCTCCCTGCTGAAAGCCGCACTCATCATCGGCTATTTCATGCACATGAAATTCGAAGTCTCTCGCATGAAGTGGCTCACCATGGCCTCCCTAATGGTATGCTTGGCCTTGATGATGATCTTCTTCCCGGACGCGCTGCGCATTCTTTCACTGGGTGTGAAATGAGACTTCGCGCCCCATTGGTCGTCGCTGCTCTTCTGCTGTCCGCGGTCCCGGCCTTCAGCCAAGCTTGCTCCATGTGCTACAGTACCGCCAAGGCAACCTCCCGAGAGGGCCAGCGCGCCATCAGCAAAGGCGTGGCCGTCCTTCTGATCCCCCCTGTCGGTTTCATGACCCTGGGCATCGCATTGGCTTTCCGCTACGGGAAGAAACGCGACCTCGAGCAAATTCAATAGTCTCTTCCGGGCAACTCCGCAATCCCAGAAGGGGATGCTTTCCGGGACCTGTTCCAAATCGAGACTTTCCGCCCGCAATGGCGTACGCCCCGCTAAGCTTGCCACTCTCCTTAATTCTCTGAATAAGGTATCTTCTTGAACATTCGAGAGCTTACCAGCGCTCCAGGCGACTGGAAAAGAGGCGCATACTTGGATGCGTTCGTGCAAGAACAGTTTGGAAGGTTCAGAGGCCCACGAGGAACAGAGAGACTCGGCTCCCAAGACATTCAGGGGGCTTTCGGCAAGAGTGGGTTTCGTTCGGTGATACTTGAAACGGCTTCAACCAAAACGTCTCGAGCACA
>Ga0206993_1023_pt1 | contig 41833 bp, 36 predicted proteins | sample Alteio_BWMinCont_7_FD_153499 | JGI IMG/M metagenome (GOLD analysis project Ga0206993, IMG submission 153499) | Enriched cells from forest soil in Barre Woods Harvard Forest LTER site, Petersham, Massachusetts, United States -... | ecosystem: Environmental > Terrestrial > Soil > Temperate forest >... | reverse complement strand
CAGCGTGGCGGGATCGGGTACGAAGTTCACGCTAAAGGTGCCGTTGACCCTGATTATCTCGCCGGCGCTTTTCGTGCGCTGCGGCTCGCATCATTTTGCGCTGCCGCTTGCGGTGGTGGAGGAGATCCGGCGGTTGAGAGCGGACGAAATTGAAGATGTCGGTGGAAAGCTTCTGACCAAGGTGCGAGACATCGTGACAGAGGTGGTGCGCCTAGATTCCTATCTTGGTTTACCGCCCCTCGAACCAATCAACGGATATTTCCGCATGGTGGTGGCGAATGCGGGTAATCGTCAAATTGGCGTGGTGGTTGAAGAAGTTCTCGGTAAGGACGAAATCGTTATCAAGAACCTGGGCGAATATCTGCGGCGGGTGAAGCTTTTCCCGGGAACGACTATTGCACCGGATGGCAGCTTGATTTTGCTGATCGATTTGAACCGCATGGTGGCGACCGAACCTAACGAGCGGCGGGCCGTGCAAGCCAGTGCAAGTGCCGCGCGCATTTTTGCGCCGGGTTCGACGGCCGTGGCGCGCGGAACGATTCCTTCGGAAGCGATCGACCGCGTGGCTCAGGAACGCGTGATTGTGATTGCGGACGATTCGATCAGCGTACGCAAATTTGTGGGCCGCATGCTCGAAAAGAACGGCTACCGCGTGAAACTTGCGGCGGACGGGCTGGAAGCGGCGGAACTTGTGGCGCAGCACGGCTGCCACATGGTGATTACCGACTTGGAGATGCCGCGCATGACCGGGTACGAACTTATGGCCCAGCTACGGCAAAGCCCGTCGACGAAACGAATTCCGGTGATGGTGGTAACTTCGCGCGCGGGCGCAAAGCATCGGGACCGCGCTATGAAAGAAGGCGCGTCTGCCTTTTTGACCAAGCCGGTGCAGGAAGATCAGCTGCTGGCAGCGGTGGAACAACTGATCGGAACGGAGGCGGCACGTCCGATCGTGCCGGTCGGATAGACGAGCCATGGCCAGCACCCTCTCCAAAAAATTTCGCGTCCTCGTTGTGGACGACTCCGCCTTCATGCGCAAGGTGCTGGAATCGATTTTCAACGCCGACGAGCAGCTCGTGGTGATCGGCCACGCGAAAGACGGCCGCGAGGCCATCGCGCTGGCGGAATCGCTGAAGCCCGACGTGATCACGATGGATTTGAATATGCCACACCTGGATGGGCTGCAGGCGACGGCGCAGATTATGACCACGAATCCGCGGCCGATCGTGGTAGTGAGCTCCGAGAGCAAAGAGGGGGCTTCGAGCACTTTGCGGGCGCTGGAGTTGGGCGCGATTGATTTTGTCACCAAGCCATCGTCGGGAATCGATCTGGACATGCAGACCGTGAAGGACGATTTGCTGCGCAAGGTGCGAATTGCGGCGAAGGTGCGCGTTGTGCGGACTGCATCGCGGCTCGCGGCGGCGCTGCAGGCTCCGATGAATGGGGGCGCGGCTGCGAAGCCTCAGGCGCCTGTGGCTCGACCTGCTACACCGGCGATACTTCCGGCGGATATGCGGTTCCCTGTTGTGGTGCTGGCTGCTTCGACGGGGGGACCAGCCACCGTGATGCGGCTTGCGCCCGGATTCACCAAAGATTTTCCGGCGGCAGTGATTCTGGTACAGCACATGCCTGCCGCGTTTACCACGCAATACGCGCTGCAGTTGGCGGAGTTCACGAGCATCCGCGTGAAAGAAGCGGAAGCGAACGAGCCGGTGCAGCCGGGGACATTCTACATTTGCCCAGGCGGACAGCACCTGCGGGTTTCTCCCACGGGACGCATGCAACTTGACGGCGCCACGGGCAGGATCGACGGCTACCTGCCGAACATTGACGTGACGATGGAAACGGTGGCCGCGTTTGCGGGTGCGATGAGCATCGGCGTGGTGCTGACCGGGATGGGCAGCGACGGCGCCCGCGGAGCAAAAGCGATCAAGAACGCCGGCGGCTATGTGGTGGCACAGGACGAAGCGACGTCCGTGATTTTCGGAATGCCCGCGGAGGCAATCAAGAGCGGCGCGGTGGATCAGGTCCTCGGCATCGACGACATTTATTCTTCGATTGAGAATCGCGTGCTGGGATTGAGCCGGTTGTCGCCCACGGGAGTCCGCTGATGCAGTTTGCGGCCACGCAGAAGGCGCCGCACGCGCGAACGGAGCAGATCATATTGTTCCGCTGCAGCACGCAGGTGTTTGCGATTTCTTCAGCGTCGGTGCAGGAAGTGCGCAGCGTGGACACGCTGGCGGGTTCGCCGCTGGAAATCAACGAACCCAGCCTGCCCAAAGTGCGGCACATGTTTCGGCGTGGCGAACAGAATCTTTACGTTGTAAACGGCGCGGTACATTTTGGATTGCGGCCTTCGCCGGCCTCGCTGATTTTTCTGCTGCGGAGATCGCGGACCGCGCTGTTGATTGACGGCATTGAGAAAATGACCACCATGACGCGGCTGCAAGCGTTGCCGGCGGCGTTTTGCCATGAGGAACGCGTGTGGTACCGCGGGTTGACGGTGCTGGATCAGAGCGTGATCCCTGTGGTGAGTCCAGAAGGCTTCCTGACTGTGGACGAGCTTTTTCTTCTCGATGCGCTGGTGAGCCGGACGGCCGTGCCGAAAACAGCCGCGTTGAGCGAGATGGGCCTGGGTCTATGAGCAAGGTGGAGCAATTCGACGCGCGTTCGTGCGTGCTGTTGCGACTGGGCGAGCGGCGATTCGCGCTGGCGGCGGAGCAGATTGCGGAACTGGTGGCCCCAAGCCGCGTTTTCCGGTTTGCGCATCGCACCACCGAGATTGACGGCGTGATTCTGCGGCGCGGACGGGTGGTTCCGGTGTGTGATGTGGCGGAGAGGCTCACCGGCAAAAAGCTGACGTCGAGGCGATTTTACCTGGTGGCGACGCAGAAGCGGGGCGCCTCGCTGGACTGGGTGGCGCTGCCGGTGAGCGGCGAATGCGAATTGATTACCGCGGATTTGACGCCGGCGGGCGAGTCGGACTCGCCGCACGTGGCTGCCTGGCTTTCGCATGAAGGCGACGTGATTGAAGTGCTGAACCTGGATGCGTTGACGCCGGTGCCGGGCGACCGCGCAATCCTGACGCAAGGCGAAACCCCGGAGGCACACGCATGATTGTGCCCGGGAAGCCGGCAAAGATTCTGCTGATTGACAGCAACGTGCTGTTTTCGAAGCGGCTCGGCGACGCATTGCGCCGGGAAGGATTTGAGGTGACGACCGCGACGCAGGCGGCATTTGCGTTGACTACGCTTGAATACAACGCACCCTCGGTGATTGTGTGCGCCACGAATATGCGGGAGATGGGAGCGCTTGAAATCGCCAGAATTATTCACGCCGACCCGAAAAACGCGGCGCTGCCGGTGATCGCAATGGGCGATGGCAGCCAGCGGGCGCTGATGGAGTCATTTCAGGCGGGTTGCGACGATTATATTGACCGGCATCTGTCGCCGGGGGTGATCGCGAATCACATCAAGAACATTGTGGTCAGCAAACTGGAAGGGTTTCAGCCGACGCAGATGCTGGGACAGGCGGATACCAGCCTGAGCGGGAATTTGACGCACCACGATCTGACCGGCGTGATGCAAATGCTGGGGCAGGCGCGGCAGACGGGAGCTCTGACGATCAACGCGGGGGAGACCGACGGGGTTTTGTTTTACGACGGCGGGGAAATTACCCACGCGGAGTGCGGATCGTTCTTTGGCGACGAGGCCGTGATTTACATTTTGAAGAGCTGCGTGAAGTGCGGATCGGGTGTCTACAAATTTATTTACGGCGCGGCATCGGGGCAACGCACCGTGCTGCGGTCGGCGACCGACCTGATGCTGGATGCCATGCGCGAATTTGACGAAACGGAGCGAACCGGCTCCGACGAGTTGGCGGACAAGGAGGCCCAATGAGCGACGCAATTGTTCTGCCGGAGGCCGGAGCAGCGGAGCCGCGGCGTACCCCGACGGTTTATTTTATAGATGACAGCGCAACGATGCGCGAAGTCATCAAGATTGCATTCCGGCGCGAGAGCATCAATGTGGTGACGTGCGCCGATGCCGCGTCGGCTCTTGCGCAGTTTGATGAAAACCCGCCTGACGTGGTGATCACCGACGTGATCATGCCGGATCAGGATGGGTATTCCGTGTGCAGCCACGTGAAGCAGAATCCGCTGTTTGCAAAAACGCCCGTAATTCTGATGTCGGGCGTGGTGAACAAAAGCGTGGCCGACCGGGCGGTAGCGGTGCAGGCGGATGAACTGGTGCGGAAGCCGTTTCAGCCACAGGAATTGATTTCGCGCGTGAAGAATCTGATTGGCCACGGGGCACCGGCGCTGCAACAGCCGTCGGAGCGCCCGATGGCTGTGCCTTCGCTGAGCAGTTTGTTTTCGGCTCCGGCGGCACCGCGGATTGTTCCGCCACCTGCGCCGGTCCATGCGGCGCCCCCCTCGGCGGAGTCACGTCCGGCGGACAACGTCTGGCCGCGCGCACTGGCGGAGGCATTTGTGCAACAGGGGAACGCGGCTACTCCACAAGCTCCGGCGACGGCACCGGCTGCAGGGCCTCGTGCCGCAGGCACTGCGACCGACATCCAGAAATTGCGCGTTGAGATTTCGCGCCTGGAAATTCTGGTGAAAAAACTGCAGACCGAATTGCAGATTGAACGCCAGTACAATCAGGCACTCGAGCTTCACGTGCGCACGTTGACGCAAGTGGATTAGCAGAACCCAATCCAACCTGAACAATCTTCAAATATGTTCCAGCGGCCAGTTGACGCGTTTCGCCGAATTCAGTAGCCTCGGCTGACGCTGGAATTGAGTTTAGTTTGTGCGATGCTGGGGGGAGAGACGATGAACGAACCCAGGAAGAGCGGGATTTCGAGGCGGCAGTTTGCGCGACGGGCAGCGCTGGTTTCCGCTAGCGCTTCGATTGTTCCTGCGGCGAGCGTGTTTGCGGAACCCTTGCAGGCACCGCCGGCGCATCCGAATCTTTCGCCGGAGAGCCAGGCGGAGGCGGAGGCGCGTTACCAGCAGATTTTGAGCCAATACGGCAACCGCTTCAGCGCGGAGGAAAAAACTTCGCTGCGCGAGATGAATCTGGTGACGCAGACGAGCCTCGACAAGGTACGCACATTCTCGCTTGAGAATGGAGACGCGCCCGCGCTTTACCTGAAACCCCTGGTGGAACGCGAAAAGAAGCCGGTTCCGCCGCCGACAGCCGCGCCAGCGAAGAAATCCTGAGGGAACGACGAATGCTCAGCGAGCAAGTGCTTTACCTATCGGTTGGCGAACTGGCGAAGAAAATTCAATCCAAGCAGATTTCGCCCGTGGAATTGACGGAAAGCTACCTGGCGCGCAGCGAAGCGCTGGGACCGAAACTAAATGCGTATGCGCGGCTGACGCCGGATTTGGCGCTGGAGCAGGCGCACGCTGCGGAGAAAGATATTCAGCGCGGACATTACCGCGGGCCGCTGCACGGAATACCTTATGCAGCGAAGGATTTGCTGGCGGTGAAAGGGATTCCCACGACGTGGGGCGCGAAGCCGTTTGCCGACCAGGTGTTTGATTACAACGCGACGGTAATCGAGCATTTGCACAACGTGGGGGCGATTCTGCTGGGCAAGGCAGCGATGATCGAACTGGCCGGCGGGATGGGCTATGCGTATGCTTCGGCTTCGTTGCAGGGCGAGGCGAAGAATCCGTGGGACACAAGGTGCTGGACGTGCGGATCGTCTTCGGGGTCCGGCGCGATTGTCGCGGCTGGGCTGGCGGGATTTGCGATCGGGACGGAAACGTGGGGCTCGATTGTATGCCCTTCGGCGTTTTGCGGCGTCAGCGGATTGCGGCCAACGTATGGGCGTGTGAGCCGGCGTGGCGCGATGGCGTTGTCGTACTCGATGGACAAGATCGGGCCGCTGGCGCGGTCCGCGGAAGATTGCACCAACATTTTCGCGGCGATTGCGGGTCACGATCCGCTGGACCGCAGCACGCTGCCGGTGGACAAAGCGGCGTTTACGCATTCGCCCGCGGCCGATTTGAAGGGACGTAGCCTGCGCATCGGATGGCTGACGAATGCGTGGAAGCAATACGATCCGGGCATTGGGAAAATTGTGGATGCGGCGAAAGTCGCGCTCAAGCACCACTTCCCTTCCGTAAGAGATGCGGCGCTGCCTGAAGGGCCGTGGGAGGATGCGGCGACGCTGATCCTGTCAGGCGAAGCGGGATCGGCCTTTTCGCAACTGATTCGTTCCGGCCGGGTAAAAGAGCTGATTGATCGTGTCGGGCGCCTGGGCGGATATGTGAGCCAAAGCGTTTCAGGCGCCGATTACACGACGGCGCTGCGCATTCGCGATATTCTTCAGAAGAAAATGGCGGAGCTTTTCGATTCGTATGATGTGCTGGCGACGGCATCCTTGCCCGTGGCGGCGACTCCGCTGAGTTTGAATTTGGTTACGGGATTATCCTTTCCTGATCCGCTGGGAGGGATTGGTAATCTTTGCGGTTTGCCGGCCATTTCGGTGCCTTGCGGTTTCACGGATAAGAATTTGCCGGTTGGTTTGCAATTTGTGGGACGCGCGGGGGATGACGCGGCGGTTTTGCAGGCTGGAAGAATTTTTCAGCAGACCACGAACTGGCATAAAAAACATCCGAAGGTGGGCTAAACCAAGAGCACAACCAGGAATGGCTGTGCCACAAGAAAGCGTTCAGGATTTCTTGCGTGCTTGCAGAATTTCGCGGACTGTCCGGAGGATGGCGCTGCGGCTGAAGGGCTTGGTGAGGAGCCGCACGGAGGGATCCGCGTTGGCCATTTCGGTGGCGGCGTGTTCGCTGTAGCCGGACATGAAAACGACGGAGACGCCGGGGTGCTCCTGTTGCAGGTGCACGGCGAGTTCCTGGCCGGTCATTCCCGGCATGACCATGTCGGTGACGAGTAAATCGATTTTACCCCGATGCTCAGCGGCAATGGCGATGGCTTCCTTGCCATTTTTGGCTTCGATCACTTTGTAACCACCGGATTCCAGAAATTCGCGTGCAATTTCGCGGACGTCTTGTTCATCCTCGGTCAAAAGCACGGTTTCCGTGCCCACGGGCAATTCGGCGGCAGGCTTCGGCGCGCCGATATGCACTTCCGCCTCGTTCACGCGCGGAAGATAAATTTTGAACGACGTGCCTTTGCCGACTTCGCTGTAGACCCAGATAAACCCGCCGCTCTGCTTGACGATTCCGTAAACCGTGGCCAGACCAAGGCCCGTGCCTTTTCCTTTTTCCTTGGTAGTGAAGAACGGCTCGAAGATGTGCGCCTGGGTTTCTTCGTCCATGCCGGTGCCGGTATCGGTGACATCCAGCAGGACATACGAGCCGGGTTTCATCAGCGGATGGCTGGCGGTGTAGGACTGATCGAGGTCGCAGTTGCGCGTGCCGATCAGCAGCTTGCCCCCGGTGGGCATGGCGTCGCGCGAATTGACGGCCAGATTCATGATGACCTGCTCCATCTGGCTGGCGTCGGCGCGAATAGTGCCGAGTTTCTGGTCGCGACGAAGGATAAGTTCGATGTCTTCACCGATCAAGCGGGGCAGGAGCTTGCCCATCTCTTCGACGACAGAATTAAGATTGATGATTTGCGGCTGAAGAACTTGCAAGCGGCTGAAGGCGAGCAGTTGCCGGGTGAGCGTTGTGGCGCGATCGGCGGAACGATCGATCTGTTCGATTTTTCGGGCGATGGAATCGCCGGGAGCCAATGCGCCCAGCAGCAACTCCGTGTGGCCCTTGATGACCATCAGCAGGTTGTTGAAGTCGTGCGCAACGCCGCCCGCGAGGCGGCCGACGGCTTCCATCTTCTGCGACTGCCGCAATTGCAATTCCAGGTGGCGGCGCTCGCTGATGTCCTGCGCCACGACCAGGCGCACGCGCCTGCCGGCATAAAGGAGTTCGTGAGAAATCAGTTCTACTTCGAATGTCTTTCCGTCTTTGCCCTGATGCAGCCAAAAGGCGTGCTCCTCGCTCTCGGCATTCATCTGCATCAAGTGTGTGGCCACTTTTTCGCGTTCGGCGGCGGGGCGAACCTCCAGGATGGTCATGCGCTCGAACTCTTCCTGGGAGTAGCCGTACTGGCCGACAGCGGCCTGATTGACGCGGATAAAGCGCAACGACTCCACATCGTAAAGCCAGGTGGGAAGCGGATTGTGCTCAAACAAGAGACTGAGCATGGACTCGCTCTTGCGCAATTCTTCTTCGGCGCGGCGGCGTTCAATCGCCAGGGCGATGTGGCCGCCGACGGAATCGAGGAATTCCAGGTCGCGCTGGTCATATGCGTGTTCGTTCTGATAGTGCTGCACAACGAGAACGCCAATCGTGGCGGTGGGCGTCTTCAGGGGCACGCCGAGCCAGGCGGGCGAAGGCGAACCCACTAGCTCAACTTCACCGAGCGCGGCCATGCGATCGAAATCCGATTGCGGGATGAGCTTTGCTTTTCCAGTACGGAAGACGTAGGCAGTGCAGCTTTGGCCAACTTTTTGCGGCGGGGGCGCGGTATCGTATTCATCGACAAGAAACGGAAATTCGAAAACGTCACGCTGGGGATCGTGGAGGGCAACGAAACAGTTTTCGGCGGACAAGATGCGCTTGAGGGCCACGTGAATGCGATGGAGAAGCTGATCGAGGTTGGCGGTCTGGTTCAGCGCATGAACGATGTCCGAGCTCACCTGGCGCTCGGATTCCATGCGGTGCAGATCGGTAACATCCAGGCCGTGCAGAAGGATGCCTTCGATCGCGGGATCGGCGAGGCGGCTGCGGCAGGTGATTTCGAACCAGCGCCAGGAGCCATCGCGGCTGCGGAAACGGCAACGGCTGGTGAGCGGCGCGCCATTTTGCGCGGCGACCTGTTTCAGATGGGTGCGAACGGGGCCGACGTCAGCGGAGTGAACCAATGCGTGAAGTCTGCGCCCGACAAGTTCATCCGGGCGGTAGCCCAAACTAGATTGGAAAGTGGAATTCGCAAACTGCAGGGTGCCGTCCGCGGAGAGAACGGCGATGATTTCCCTGGTGGAATCCAGCAACGATGCAAGTTGGGCGGTCCCGAGAGCGTGACCGGGGTCCGAGAAAATTCTCTGGGCCATTTAATTGTCGCTTCGTTTGCCGGCTGGAGCAGAGAACTACCGGCGAGACTTGCGGAAGCCTCCAAGGATCGACCTAGAAACAGAACGCGCTGGCTGAAGTTGAATCGTCTCTGTTTACTGTAAGCGAGGCGGGGCGTTTCGTATACCCCAGAGGGGAAACGGGTTGCGAAACAATGACTGTACGAAAGGACAGGCGGGGCAGGCTCGCGGAGTGCCGCGCTGGATGGGGTCGTGCTACTCTCCCTAGCCATAAGCTGTTGAAACTGCGCGAGCTGCGCCGCCGGAGGCCAGCTACGGGAGGATTGCCGCCATGCACGGAATCTGGAAAGACATGTTCGTGATCACGCTGCCGATTCTGGAGAAGATCCTGCGGCCAGTAATCGTGTACTTCTTTCTAGTGCTCATGCTGCGGCTCTCGGGGAAGCGTGAGCTGGTGCAATTGAATCCTTTTGACCTGGTGGTGCTGCTGACGCTTTCGAACACCGTGCAGAACGCGATCATCGGAGACGATAATTCCGTGTCGGGCGGAGTGCTGGGCGCCAGTTCCCTGCTGGCGGTCAACTATCTGACCGTGCGTTTCCTCTACAAGCACAAAAAGCTGGACGAGATTGTGGAAGGCAAGGCCGACCTATTAATTGAAGGTGGCAGGTTGCGGCCCGAGCATCTGAAAAAGGAACTGATTACCACGGCGCAACTCGAAGCGGCGGCGCGGAAGCAGGGATTTGGTTCGCTCTCCGAGGTGGACCAATGCAGCCTGGAGCCGGGAGGGACACTTTCGTTTATCGGCAAAAAGCCGGATGCGGATGTGCTGCGTCACAAGGAGTTGCTGGAACACATTGACCGGTTAAAAGATGAACTGGCCATGCTGCGTGGCAATCGCCCACCGTCGGTTGCCTAAGGATTGTGGCAAGCGAAGAACTCAGTGGACTAGAAAACCGCTGAGACCGACGAAGAATCCCACAACGCCGATCGCCATTCCGGAATACCAGAAAGCTGTTCTTCTTGTGAGTAGGGTAAGTGAGCAGATGATGAGGGCGATTTCCAGAATCACTTCACCGGCGTCAAAGCGGTCTTCCCGCCGGGAGTATACCGCGCGCTCGTTTTCAAACTCCTTGGCTTTTTCGCTAATCTGGTCCTTGTCTTTTTCGTAGCGCTCGATTTCCTTTTTATACTTCTCGCGCAATGCCTCGGCCTTTTCTTTCTCCCCGCGATCCAGGACTTCGATCAGGTCCGCGATGCTCTGCATTTCGTGCAAGCGGATATTCTTGGCCTGGTAGAACGCCCATTGGTCGCTGGCCTGGGTTTGCAGAAGCACCACCTCGATGCTGGAGCGGTGGCCCATCAGCGTGGCCATGGCCACGAGCACCGCGAGGATGGAGATGGTGATGGCGACGGGCAACGTCCATGGTTCGTCATCCTCATGATGATGTGCATGCTCTTCGAGCACTTCGTGCATCGGGGTTCCCTCGTTGTTGTGAATTTATGCCGCCGGCGGTGCCGCAATGGATTTTAGCACTTCCTGCGCGGTCGCAATGGTGCGGTCGATGTCGGTGGGTGTGTGAGAGGCGGAAACGAACGCGGCTTCGAACTGCGAAGGCGCCAGGAAGATGCCGCGATTGAGCATCTCGCGGAAATAGCGGGCGTAGAGTTTTGTGTCGGAGCGCTTGGCCCCGGTGTAATTCGTGACCGGGTCAGGCGTGAAGAAGATGGTGGAGAGCGAACCGATGCTGTTGACCTGGGCGGGGATTCCCGCACCGGCGAGAGCATTGCGCAGGCCATGCACCAGTTTTTTGGCGAGGGCGTTGACTCCGTCGTAGAGACCCGGCTTGGCGAGTTCGTTCAGCGTGGCGATGCCGGCGCTCATCGCCAGGGGATTGCCAGCGAGTGTGCCAGCCTGATAGACAGGCCCCAAAGGCGCGACATTGTTCATTAGTTCCGCGCTGCCACCATACGCGGCAACCGGCACGCCGCCGCCGATAATTTTTCCCATAGTGGTCAGGTCGCCTTCGACGCCGAGAAGCGTCTGCACCGCGCCGTTGTGCAGGCGGAAACCGGTTATGACCTCGTCGATGATCAACAGGGCGCCGTGCTTGCGGGTAATGTCGCGCAGACCTTGAAGGAAACCTTCCGTGGGCAGGACCACGCCCATGTTCGCTGCGATAGGTTCGACAATCACCGCCGCGATTTTGTCTTTGTGTTCGTTGAAAACTTTTTCCACGCCCAGCAAATCGTTGTAGGGAACATTCAGCGTAAGCGCCGCAAGCGCCTGGGGAACGCCGGGGCATTCGGCAATGCCCAGAGTGGCAAGACCCGAACCGGCCTGCGACAAAAAGCTGTCGGCGTGGCCGTGGTAGCAGCCTTCAAATTTGATGATGAAATCACGCTTGGTGACGCCGCGGGCGAGGCGAACGGCGCTCATGGTAGCTTCGGTGCCGCTGGAAACAAAGCGAACCTTTTCAATAAAGGGAATCGCTTTGGTGATCAGCGTCGCCAATTGCAATTCCAATTCGGTGGTAACACCGAAACTTGTGCCGCGCCGCGCCTGCTCGGCGATGGCCGCGCTGACCGCGGGGTGCGCGTGGCCGAGCAGCATCGCGCCCCACGAGCAGACGTAGTCGAGGAGCTGGTTGCCGTCGGCATCGTAAAGGTATTGCCCGCTTCCCTTTTCGATAATCAGCGGCTCGCCGCCGACGGAACGAAACGCGCGCACGGGGCTGTTGACGCCGCCGACGAGAACTTTTTCCGCCTTTTTAAAAATTTCCTTCGAACGGCGGCGTTCGGGTTTTGCCTGGGCTTGTGTCGCACTCATCGGGGCACCTTTTTCCGCGTTCAGGATTTCAGCCAGCGAGCCACGTCTTTGGCGTGGTAGGTCAGGATAATGTCGGCGCCGGCGCGCTGAATGCCGGTCAGAATTTCGAGGACCACGCGCTTTTCTTCGATCCAGCCCTTTTGCGCGGCCGCTTTGACCATGGCGTATTCTCCGCTGACGTTGTATGCGCCCACCGGTACGTCGAAGCGATCGCGGACGGCGCGGATAATATCGAGATACGGCAGCGCCGGCTTTACCATGACCATGTCGGCGCCTTCTTCGAGATCGAGCGCGACTTCCTTCAACGCTTCGCGCGCGTTTGCAGGATCCATCTGGTAGCTGCGGCGATCGCCGGATTTCGGCGCGGAGTCAGCGGCTTCGCGGAAAGGCCCGTAAAAGCCGGAACAGTATTTCGCGGCGTAGGCGAGAATCGGGGTGTTTTCAAATTTGTGTCCGTCGAGAAGCGTGCGGATCGCGGCCACTCGGCCGTCCATCATGTCCGACGGCGCGACGATATCGGCGCCGGCGCGCGCGTGCGATAACGCCTGCTGCGCGAGGATTTCGAGCGTCGGGTCGTTCAGAATTTCCCCGTCCTCCACGACGCCGCAGTGGCCGTGGTCGGTGTACTCGCACAGGCAGACGTCCGTGATCACCAGGAGATTGAGCTTTGCCTTTTTGATGGCCTCGACGGCCATTTGCACCATGCCCGTTTTCGCGAGCGAACTTGTTCCACGGGCATCCTTGCTTTCGGGCAGGCCAAAAAGAATGATGGCAGGAATGCCGAGCGATTCCACCTCGCGGCACTCTTCGACAATCTGATCCACGGACTGCTGGTAGACCCCCGGCATCGAACTGACTTCCTTGCGAACTTTCGTGCCCGGACAAACGAACATCGGATAGACGAAACCGGCAGTGGTAAGCCGCGTTTCGCGAACCAGGCCGCGAAGGGCTTCTGTGCGGCGAATCCGGCGGGGGCGGTGAATGGGGAAACTCATCCTTGTTTTGCTCCTGCAGGTTGATGGTAGCCTGCCCTCGAAAAGAATTTTGCCAGCACGGCGACAACGGCGGAAACGGTGGTGTCCGCGGACACCAGGATCCTGCCTATGCCTTCCTTGATGAGCGCTTGTTCGGTGACCGGGCCAATCGCTACAAAGGCCACCCCTTGACCCAGTTCGCGAAATCGCTCTGAGCCGAGAACATCCCGGAGGGAGTGCGCAGCCGACGGGCTAAGAAAAAGGATAGCGTCTGTGCCACCGCGAAACAATTTTTCCAGTGCCTGTTGAGAATTCAACTTGGGAGCGACAGTTTTATAAGCGATGACGGATTTCACCAGTGCGCCGTGGAGGGTCAAGGCCTCAGCCAATTCAGGATTCGCTCGATCGCTGCGCGGCAGGAATACGCGTTTTCCCTTGACCGTCGCCGCGAGTGCTTCCGCCAATCCCAGGCCGCTGTGAATTTCTGAACTGTGGGTTACGGTTAAGCCCGAGGCTTGCACGGCCTCTACCGTTGCGGGACCAACGCAACCAATTTTCACACCGGCAAACGCCTGATTGAGGGGGTGCCCCAAAGAGACACACCGTTGCTGCACAGCACGCAAAGCGTTTTGACTCGTAAAAAACACCCAATCGAACTGCGTGCCATGCCTGAGGCAATTGTCGAGTTCCGAAAAATCGCCGGGAGGCGCAAAAGCAAGGAGGGGCAAAAGAATTGGTTCTGCGCCAGCGTCACGAAGAGCATCCACGAGCGATTGGCTCTGCTCCAGTGCGCGCGTCACGACGACGCGCCTCCCTGCCAGCGGCTTGTGATTCTTTTCAACCACGGGCCCGCTGCACCTCTTCGAGAATCGTCCGCGCCCCGCCTTCGGCCAGCACGCGCGCCAGATGTTCGCCAAGTTGCGCGGCCTGGTCTGGTGAGGCGGTGGCCTTCTCACGAACGTATTGCGTGCCATCGACGGAGCAAACCACGGCCTCCATCACAAGTTCGCTGCGCTCCATGCGCGCCCAGGCGCCGAGCGGCACTTGGCATCCGCCCTGCAGCGCGGAGAGCAGCGCGCGCTCCGCAATGATCGCGGTCCGGGTTTCCAGATCGTCCAGTTTCGACAAAATTTCGTCGGCGCCGCGATCACTCACGCGCGATTCAATCGCAATCGCGCCCTGCCCGACGGCGGGCAAGGAAATTTCGGTCGAAAGCGGCTCGGTGATTTTCTGGCTCCAGCCGAGGCGATCAAGGCCCGCTTTCGAAAGCACAATGGCGTCGTATTCGCCGCTTTCTACTTTGCGGAGACGGGTGTCCACGTTACCGCGGAGTTCGCGAAGATCAAGATCGGGTCGGTAATGGCGGAGCTGCGCCTGGCGGCGAAGGCTGCCGGTGCCCACGCGCGCGCCCTGCTTCAGGTTCGCGAGCAACGTTCCCGTGTGCGAAACCAGGCAGTCGCGCACATCGTCGCGGCGGCAGACCGCGGGAAAGTGCAGCCGGCCCGGCGTATCCGTCGGAATATCTTTCACGCTGTGGACGGCAAGATCGACGCTCTCTGCGAGCAACGCTTCTTCCAGTTCCTTGATGAAGATTCCCTTTCCTCCGATTTGCGTGAGCGGTTGCTGCTGCATTTTGTCACCGGAGGTTTTGATGATGATGATTTCGGCTTCTACGCCGGTGAGTTGGAAAAGTTGCTTGCGAACGAATTCGGCCTGCCAGCGGGCCAGAATGCTGCCTCTTGAACCGATGCGAAGCGGCTTCACGGTTTCTCCCGGTCGGATAAATACAAATCTCGGATGGCTTCGACGTTCTGGATTTTGCGCCGAAGCTCTTTTTCCGTGCGCAGGCACTCGGCGGGATGCAGCAGCAGGTGCTCGATCATTTCGTCCATCAGGGCGGCGATTTTTTCGCGATCTTCCCCACTGAAGTGGTTCATGCCCGCCAGACGCTCCTGCAGGAAAGTGGCTCGGCGCTGTTTCAGCTTGCCGCGCAAGTTTTCGAGCACGCCGGTCAGCTCAACGCTGGCCTGCCACGAGATGAACTTCGCCACGTGGTCTTCCACGAGTGATTCCGCCTTGGGGACTTCGCCTTGCCGGGCGTCGCGATTCTGGTTCACTATTTCTGTCAAGTCTTCCATCGAGTACAGATACACGTTATAAATGTCGGCCACCGCAGGGTCAACGTTTCGGGGCATGCCGAGGTCCATCAGGAATAGAGCGCGATTCCCGCGCGAAGCCATGGCCCGCTCGACCATGGGCTTGGTCACAACAAAGTCCTGCACGCCCACGGCGGAGACGATCACGTCGGGAAATTTCAGCGAAGTGTCCCACTCTCCCCATTCGAGGACCTTCCCGTCGTATAACTTGGCAAACTCTTCCGCCTTTTCGCGCGATCGATTCATGAGGTAGAGATTCTTGATTTTACGGTCGCGCAACTGGGAAACAACCTGCTCGCTGATGGTGCCCGCACCGAGAACGAGCGCGCTGCGATCCTGAAGTTTCCCGAAAATGCGTTCGGCGAGTTTCATTCCCGCGGAGGCAACGCCCATCGGCCGGGTGCCGAGTTCGGTTTCCGCGCGAACGCGCTTGCCGATTTCGAGTGCGCCTTGAAACAGACGGTTCAGCACCGGACCGGTCACATGGCCCTCGTGCGCGCGCAGGTATGCTTCCCGGACTTGCCCGAGGATTTCCGCTTCGCCCAGCAGCATCGATTCGAGACCTGCGGAAACGCGAAACAGGTGGCGCACTGCATCGTGATCGTAATGGTGATAGAGAGATGGATTCAGCTGGTCGGGAAGCACCTCGTGAAATGTGCTCAGGAAAGACGAGAGCGCGCCGGCGGATTCGTGGTTCGCATTGGCATTAACGCCATAAACTTCGCTTCGATTGCAGGTGGAGAGCACCAGCGTTTCTTCGAGGATGCCGCGTGAGCGAAGCTCTTCCGCGGCCCGCTGCGCCTGTTCACCGGAAAACGACACCTTCTCCCGCACCTCAACGGGCGCCGTGCGGAAGTTCAGGCCAACAAGTACGATCTCCATGCTGCGCCGAGCGCGCTCCTAAAAATACCGGTGATGCGCTGAAAAATAGAGGTTCACGACAGTGAAACTAATCACCACGAGAACAAAATTGAACACGCACAATTTGGAGGCACGCGCGCCTCTCCAGGCCGTGGTGCGCGCCAGTTGGAAATAGGCGGCGTAGAGAAGCAGCACCACCATCGTGACGATATATTTGGGATCGAAATACCAGTGTTGTCCGGCCTGGCGATCGACGGCGATGAATCCAAGGGCGGTGCCGGCGGCAATAGTAATGAGCCCCACGAGGACGCTGGTATGGCTCATGCGCTCGAGGAGTTCGAGCGAGGGAAGACGCCAGACGATGTCGCCCAGCTTGCGGATCCGCAGCAACCGCTCTTCCCCAAGGAACATCAGGCTGAGTACACAGGAGAGGGCAAATCCTGCATAGGCCAGGATGCTCAGTGTGACGTGCAGGGCGAAAACTACACCATGCGCCTGGGTCGGAGGGGCGGGATGCTCCGGCGCGAAGGTGGCGGCGAGAAAGAAGGCCAGAATGACCGGGACCACGAAGGCGCCGACGGTGCGCTGGCGGTGGTAGATTTCGAGGCAAAGGTAGGTGACAGCGAGGAGCCAACCGAAGAGGGACATGGAGCCCTGCAGATCATGGTAGGGGACGGAATGCAAGGCCCGGGCGCGGCCCAGCAGGGCCAGATAATGGCACGCTAAACCCATAAACATCAATACCGTAGCGAGGCGCCCGGTTACCTCTTTCCCGGTCGAGAGAAAGGCCATGTACAGGCCCATGCTCAGCAGATAGGCCAGCACGGTTAAGAGAACAAAGATATGATTCATCGGCTTGGATCCTTGCCGAGTCGAGGCACAGAGGGAGCGTGCTCGTCCCCTGGCCTGCGCGACATCTCAGATAGCCCTCAGTATAGCGTAGTCGCAGGGTTCTTCCATTGGCTCTGCATTCTCAACTGTAAGAGAATTTTACGGTCGCCCTCACAAGGCCGCTGAGACGCACTTCACAAACCCATCGTTACGGAAGAAAGGGTATCAAACCGATCATCATCCGGAGCCCGGCATTGGATCAGCCGCACTTGCGAGAGTGGCATCATCGCCCGGCAGCAGATTCATTGGATTTCGCGTGGCCCACGTCCGATTGTCGATCCCTTTCGGCCAAACTTTGGTTGTGACGGATAACCTTTCCCCCAGAGCGGGAAGCTGGCAGATTTGTTATTCTGTGACGACAGGACTTATGACCAACGAGGCCACTGGATTGACCCGCAAGGAGTTGTTGCTTCGCGCCGCCCGGTGCGAACCCGTTTCGAGGCTGCCGGTGTGGATGATGCGGCAGGCGGGGCGTTACCTCCCGGAATACCGCGAAATCCGCGCAAAACATTCGTTTCTGGAAGTTTGCAAGACGCCGGACCTGGCTGTGGAAGTTTCGATGCAGCCGTTTCGCCGGCTTGGCGTGGACGCGATCATTATTTTCTCCGATATCCTGATTCCTGCGGAAGCCATGGGCTTACCGCTGGAGCTGGAAGACAAAGGGCCCAACCTGCCGGAGCCCGTGCGCACGGGAGCCGACGTTCGCAAGCTGCACATCTTCGACCCGGAGGTAGAAACCGGATTCCTGATGGAAGCTCTGCGGCGTACCGTGAAACAAGCGGGGCCAGACGTGCCGGTGCTGGGTTTTGCCGCTTCGCCCTGGACGCTGGCGTGTTACATGGTGGAAGGCCGGACCAAAGAGGGCTTCGCGACGGTGAAGAATTTCCTGTACAGCGAGCCGAAGGTTTTTCGCGAGCTGTTGCACAAAATTGCGCAGGCGACAATTCTCTACTTGAAGGCGCAGATTGCCGCGGGCGTTTCCGCTGTGCAACTCTTTGACACCTGGTGCGGCGAACTGGACGTGAAGGATTACACGGAGTTCGTGCTGCCCGCGGTGCAGGAAATTATCTCCGGCCTCGGGAATAAAGTGCCGGTCATCTACTACACCAAGGCTTCGCATCATCTACTTCCCGCGGTCGTGCGTGCGGGGGCCAACGTATTGAGCGTGGACTGGCGCATTCCGCTGGCGGAAGTTCGCAAATTGGCCGGTCCGCGCGTTGCAGTACAGGGAAATCTAGATCCCGCGATTTTATTCGCGCCGGCGGAGAAAATCCGCCGGGCCACTCTGGACATCGCCGCCGAGCTTTCCGGCCACGGACACATCCTGAATCTTGGCCACGGGATTCTGCAGCACACTCCCGTGGAAAATGCGCAGTTGTTCATTCACACCGGCCAGCAAGCCGCGCTTCAGCAAGCGCAGCCGGCGGTGCAAACGCGCCGTTAAGCGCAGGAGGCAAGCGCCGTGTCGAGCATAAATCCATCGTTGCGGGAGATGCAGGAAGAACTCTCCGTGGGAGAAGAGTTCGTCACCCGCTACAATCGCCCCGGCCCCCGCTACACAAGCTATCCCACGGCCCCGGTGTGGAACGACGCCTACGGCCCGAATGACTTCGAAGCCGCGATGCAGGCCGCCGAAGCGAAGCGCAGCCCGGTTTCGCTGTACATGCACCTTCCCTTCTGCGAGAGCCTGTGCCTGTTCTGCGCGTGCAACGTCATTATCCGCAAGGACAAAAGCGCCACGCCCCCTTATCTAAGTGTCCTGAAAAAAGAAATCGACCACATCGCCAGCCGGGTTTCGCGCGATCGCCAGGTGGCGCAATTCCACTGGGGCGGCGGCACGCCGACGTATCTTTCGCCGGAGCAGATTGAAGATTTATTCCTGTACACGAAGGAGCGCTTCAACTTTGCGCCCGACGCGGAAATCGGCATCGAAGTCGATCCCCGCGTGACCTCACCAGCCCACATGGAAATCGTGCGCGAGATGGGCTTCAACCGCCTGAGCATGGGGATCCAGGATTTCAAGGAAGACGTGCAAAAGGCCATTCACAGGATTCAGCCTTATGAACAAACGCGTGACCTGATTGCCATCGCGCGGGAACTCGGGTTCGACAGCATCAACGTGGATTTGATTTACGGCTTGCCATATCAGACCGCGGATAGCTTTGCGCACACAGTCGAACAGATCGTTAGCCTCTCTCCTGACCGCATCGCCATGTTCAGCTACGCGCACGTGCCCTGGCTCAAGAAGCAGCAAGGCTCGTTCGTGGCCCATCTGCCCGAGGGCATGAAAAAGTTCGATATTTTCCGCAGCGGCTTGTTGAAATTCCTCGAAGCGGGTTATCTCTACATCGGCATGGACCACTTCGCCAAGGAAAACGACGAGTTGGCCGTCTCGCAACGCAACCGCACGCTGCACCGCAATTTCCAGGGCTACACCACCAAGGCGGGCGCGGACCTTTACGGCATGGGCATCACCGCCATAAGCGGCATCCAGGAAACTTACGCACAGAACCACCGCGATCTTCCGTCGTGGGAAAAGGCCGTTCAGGAACGCGGCATCGCGACCATGCGCGGCTACCACCTTTCGCAAGACGACATCATTCGCCGCGAAGTGATCAGCCGCTTGCTCTGCCACACCGTGATCGTGAAAGAGGAGATTTCGAAACAGTTCGACATTCACTTCGATGAATATTTCGCTCCCGAACTCGAACACTTGAAAATGCCGCAGGAGGATGGCCTGGTCGTGATCAACGACAAGGAAATCCGCACCGCGTGGCTGGGCCGCATTTTTATCCGCAACCTGGCCATGGTTTTTGATCCGTATCTGGAGAAGCAGCAGTTGTCCGCGCGGCCGCTCTTTTCCAAGACCCTCTAGCCTCGGCAGGGGCCACACGCATGTCCGATCGAGTCGAAGCTCTGGTTGTAGGCGCGGGCATTTCCGGGCTCGCGACGGCGTACGCCTTGCAAAAGGCGGGCATCGCCACGCGGGTGGTGGAAGCGGCGGCTCGCCCCGGCGGCGTGATTCAGTCGGTGAAGCGCGACGGCTATCTGGTTGAGTGCGGCCCGCAAAGCTTCAGCGGCAACGGGTCCATCTCCGCCATGTGCCGCGACCTGGGGATTCTGGAAGAGCGCTTCCTCGCGGATCCCAAAGCGCCGCGCTACGTTTTGATCGACGGAAAACTCCAGAATGTTCCGATGGGCCCTGGCTTGCTTGCCTCTTCTTTTCTGAGCGGGGGAACGCGCACGGCGATCCTCCGCGATATCTTCGGCAAAAGCGAATCGCCGGAGCCCGATGAATCGGTCGCCGGCTTCGTCCGCCGCAAATTCTCGGCAACGCTGCTGGATCGGCTGGTCGGCCCGTTTGTCTCAGGAATTTACGCCGGCGATCCGGAAAAATTAAGCCTGCGCGCGGCGTTTCCGATTCTTTATGAAGCGGAAAAGGCTTCTGGAAGCATAACGCGCGGCGTCTTCAAGGTGATCAAAGAGCGCAAAGCCGGAAACGGCACGCAGCCTCAAGCGCCCATGGAAAAGGCCACGCTGCAGACGTTTCGCGAAGGCAACGAGACGCTGATCCGCGCCCTCGCAAAGCGATTGGGGGAACGTTTGAACTGCGGCACGGAAGTAACGCGCCTCGAGGCGCTCGACTCTGGCCAGGAACCCAAAGCGGCGCGTTTTCGCGCGAGCCTGCGCGGCCCCAGAGGTGAAGAATCGGTGGACACAGAGCGGCTGATTCTCTCGGTGCCGACGGGAGCCGCGGGCAGGCTGCTGGAGCCACTCGATTTGGGATTCGTGGCGCAGCTCAGCGCGATTGCTTATTCGGGTGTCGCTGTGGTTTCACTCGGTTACCGCAAGGAAGACGTGGGCGACAGCCTGGCTGGTTTTGGTTTCCTCGTGCCGCGCTCTTCCGGCCTCAGCATTCTCGGCACGGTCTGGAACTCTTCCCTTTTCCCTGGCCGCGCGCCGCAAGGCGAGGCGCTGCTCACCAGTTTCGTGGGAGGGGCGACAAATCCCGCCGCGATCGGCAAGTCGCCGGAACAACTTGCCTCTCAAGTTCACCGCGAGATAAGTCCTCTGTTGCGCCTTCGCAAAGATCCGGTCTTTACCAACGTGACCATTTGGCCGCGGGCGATCCCGCAATACAATCTGGGCCACACAGCGAGGATTGCCGCAATCGAAGCGCTCCGCGCCCGCTTTCCGGGCCTCTACTTCTCGGGGAATTATCTGCATGGTCCCGCCATCGGCACCTGCGTCGAGCACGCGCTGAAAGTCGCCGACGAGGTCCGCGTCAGCTTCGCAAATTAGCCCCTTTCCCTCAGCCGGTGAGCCAGCCGGATTTCCCTTCGCTTCGCGGCTTCCCGCCAACGGCGCTTCTCCTCCGCAGTGCGAAGAATTAACGGCGGCACCGGCCGCGGCTTGCGCGTGAACTCATCGATCGCGACGAAGGTCACGAACGCGGTGGTGGTGTGCTTGCGCTCCCCCGTCAAAAGGTTTTCTGAAAACACTTCCACGCCGACTTCCAGCGAGGTCGTGAACACGCGATTCACCTGCGATTTCAGCATCACAATTTCGCCCAGGCTCACAGGGTTGCGGAAATCGATGTAATCCACGGAAGCGGTGACCATATAACTGTTGCCATGCCGACTGGCCGCCATGGCGGCCACAATATCCACCATGTGCATCACGTGCCCGCCGAGCAGCTTGCCAAGGACATTCGTCTGCGCCGGCAGCACCACCTCCGCCATTTCCGATGCGGACGCGCTGACCGGCTTGCCCTTCACTCTCCACTCATCCATCAATGCGGCTGTCGCTTTGTGCTTTGCCTTCATCGCTCTCCCTTGCGCGGCTCCTTTGGCCGGATCTCGCCCTACACGTATAATACGCAAGACCTCCATGACGGAACAAAACAAAACCCGCCGACAGAAGCTGGAACAATTTCTTGCCCAGAATCCCAACGACTCGTTTTCGCGCTACGGAATTGCGCTCGAATGCCTGCGCGAAGGCGATATTCCGGCCGCCGAGACTCATTTCAAAACTTTGCTGGAAGCAAATCCCGACTATGTTCCGGGATACCAGATGTACGCACAGACCCTGGCGCAGCACAACCGCGCGGAGGAAGCGAAGGCGCTTCTAAGCAGGGGTATTGCCGCGGCTGATCGGCAGGGCAATCAGCATGCCCGCTCTGAAATGGAGGGCTTGCTGGCACAGCTTGAGTAGCCGGCTCGAGTTTTCTAGCCACCAGCCCATGGTCAGTACTTCGCAGCCCACCCTGGAAGCTGTCCGCCGGTACAGCAAAAAGTTTGGAGCCTTAGAGGGGGTGTAGTACAGGATCGGAGGCTCACCATTGCCCTTTCGTACCATTGCACCGAAAAACCCCGGCGGTAGGATGGTGATGTTGGACCCCCCGGCCCAAAGGAGAAGAGGTGGAACACACTCCACTCCTAAGCCGAAAAGAACAGCGCATCCCCCTGAAGATGTTTGTGAAGCTGAGTAGCCCTGATAATCCGTCGTCGGAAATCGCTCCTACCCTTGATATCAGTTGCCATGGCGCCCGGGTTGTGAGCCGGAGAAATTGGCGCCTCGATGAACAGCTCTCGGTCCGCTCGATTCGCGGAAATCTGTACTCGCGCGCCCGCGTTGTCCATTGCCAGCCGCACCTGGACGACTCCTTCATCATCGGAATCCAAATGTACTACCCGACCGGCGACTGGACCACGCGCGAAGTGGCGAAGAACTCCTGACCATCTACCTACTCCCGCCGATGGGCAGAGGGCTCCGAGGTGCTTCGATTTCCAGTCGCCGTCGTTCAGAGGGACTGGGGGGCGTGCGGCCAGTGGCGCTTACGAAAAAGAATCAGCCCAATAATTGGCGACGCACCGGGATAGATATAGAATAAGCCACGTCTTCCAAGGGATATGGAGCCCGGGGTGATAATCATGCGACTTCGAATGGCGATTCTGAGTGTTCTGATTTTGTCAGCAATCGGCTGTGGCAGTGGAAGTATGACGAGGAAGCCTGTACCTCCTGTACCCGCATGTACTCCCGCGCCGAAACCGGAGTTTGCCTACGTTTTGCTCGGCACGACAGTTTCGATGTTCACGGTTGATTCGTGCACGGGGGACCTAAACCCGACTGCACCCGCGACCGTCCCGACGGGATCGGCCCCCGGGCAAACGACATCCGAAAGCATGGTCGCCGATCCTGCCGGCAGGTTCGTCTATGTGGCGAATACGGTGTCCAACGCCGTGGACGACGCCACAATCTCCATGTACACCATCAATCCGAGCTCCGGGGTTTTGACCCCGATGACGCCACCCACGTTACCAACGGGATTTTTCCCGCAAGGAATCGCCATCGATCCTGCTGGAAAATTTGTGTACACGGCGAATAGCGACGACAACACCGTTTCGATGTTCACAATCAATCAGACTACCGGACTTTTGACTCCGACGACGCCCGCTGCCGTCCCAACGGGATGGAGCCCGCTCTCCGTCACCGTGCACCCTTCGGGCAAGTTTGCCTACGCGGCCAACCAGGATGACGGCACGATTTCGATGTACACCATTGACCCCAACAGCGGGGTCCTGAGCCCGACGACTCCTGCGGCAGTGCCGGCGGGAGCTTCTCCCTTTGGAGTCACGGTGCATCCCTCCGGCAGGTTCGCTTACGTCCCAGATGCATACGACGTAAGGAACGTCGTGTCGCAGTACACCATCGATCCCGTGAGCGGAGTTTTGACTCCGAATGCGCCAAGTACCGTCACCACCGGAATTGAGCCGACGGCGGTAGCGGTCGATCCCTCCGGCAAATTCGCCTACGTCGTAAACCGTGCGGACAATACGGTTTCGATGTTCACGATTGACTCCAGCACCGGCAACCTGTCGCCGAATGGCACCGTCTCCGCAGGCTCCACACCCTTCCGCATTATCTTCGACCCTTCTGGCAAGTACGTTTACGTGGCAAATGAGGGAAGCGCGGTTTCGATTTACACACTCGGAAACGACGGCAGCTTGAGCCCCGGAGGAATAGGAGCACCAGAAAGCAGCAATTCCCTTGCGATAGCCTTGACTGCAACGAAAAAGTAGTCCAAACGGCCGCTTAATCCCAGGAGTGATTGAAGTGGCAGATCCCGCCAAGGTCTACTGTGCGGTCCAGCTTCGCACACACGACAACAGCAGGACCTATCGAGTTTCAGATAGGCTCAAATTCGTCTGAACCGTTCACTGCCTTGCGGCAATCTGCTTCGATTCATTGCGCGGCGCGTTCGCTTGCAAGACACTAACGAGATGGCGCCCAGTCCGAGGAACACTGACTGTGTTGCTCAGCAGGATAGTTTTTGCCGTTATTTTGCGGCCGTAAATCCTCTCGTTTGCTTTCTTGTCTTGACGCAGCGTGGAACCCTCGAGGGAAATGCCGGCAAATAGACCGCGGGAACGCGAATAGCTGAGGATTTCCGCGCGCATCCAGAGATCGGTGTTCGCGGAAGCGTCGCGCCCTACGGGGCCCGCAGCGGCAGATGCGTCTCCACCCAGCTTGATCCTGCTGCTGAGAATGGATGCCGCACCTTTTTGGTTCATGACCAGGAGAATCAGGTCGGTGGCTTCCCCGCCGATTTGCATTCCGATACTGTCGCCTTCGAGGGCGTACATGGCGGGAGCACCCCACGGCCCGTTGAATTCCTTGCCTGTGCGGCAAACCATCGCTCCGCGGCCGTATTCTTTGCCCATTCCGAAGGCTAGCTTCAATACCGAGGGGAACACGATGACACATTCGGCTTTATCCAAAACCTGTCGGGGCAGATTGTCCGGGATCTTCAAGACTTCCTGCATGACATCGCCGCAATTTTCCAAGCGTTTTTCTTCTTTCGTGGCGGCGTACACCGCGCCCACTGCAAACGAGAGACACACCCCAACTACAAGAGATCGCTTCATGGCTCACCTCGGTAAGCAAAACTGTTTCGCTAACGTGGAGCTTCGCCCCAGCTCTGGCTGGGCGAGTCACATCGGCTGGAAAATTGAATTCGGACTCACTCTGGCTGTTTCAACCGGCACAACAGCCTTTTTCCCCGCATCACAATCCTAGGCGCCACCACGCCGCGTGTCTGTCCACTTGTACACAGTCCCACGGATCGTCTGCGCGGTGGCGCTGGATGCAAAGCATTCGAACGAGTGGCGAGAATTCATGCTCATGGGCTCGAGGCCAGTTAAATGCGGTCTTGCGAGATCTAGCCCCTTGCTCTAAATCTCCACGTTTCACCCTTTTTTCGTGGCTCTGCTATGATGGGCTTCTGTAGCTATGCGGCCAGATCGCATCCCGCTCTTTCCTCTGAACGTCGTACTTTTCCCCGGCGAAGAGCTTCCCCTGCACATTTTCGAACCCCGCTACCGTCGCATGGTGCGTGAGTGCCTGGAGGGCCGGTCTCCCTTCGGCATGCTGTTGGCGATAGATGACGGCATCACCCGCGTCGGCTGCACCGCGGAAATTCTGGAAGTGGTGAAGCGCTATCCGGACGGCCGGATGGACATCCTCACGGTTGGCCGCGACCCTTTCCGCATCGTGGAACTCTTTAACGAGGATCCCTTGCTCGAGGGGCAAATCGACTACCTGGAAGACCGCGAAGCGCCCCTTGAGCCGCGCTGCAATCGAAAGCTCATTGAGGAGTACGAAACCTGCCACACGCTGCTCTTCAACAGCCTGCCCCGCAACTTGGAAGAAGCGCTGGCCGGAGAGCTTTCCTACGCCGTTGCCTCCACCCTACCCATCGAATTGCTTTGCAAACAGCAGCTCCTGGAGTTGCGGACCGAGAGCGAACGGCAGGAGCGCCTGCTCAGGTACCTCTGCGACTGGGCGCCGCATCTACTGAAAGAGAAGGCTATGCGACAAAGTGCCGGCAGCAACGGGCACGGATTGAATTAGCAGCGCGCGGACTATCGCGAGTGGTCCGCAGACAGAGGCCCCATGACGCCAAGTACCTCAGGACATTCCGCAGGACATCCGAAGCCACGTACCATCGGTGAATTGAAGCGCATTCCGGACTTCGATTCCCGTTCCGCGGGCGTTTCCGTAAAAAATGAAATTCGCCGCAACCTGTTGCGGGCGATCGAGCGCAACGAACCGCTGTTCCCCGGTGTGCACGGCTACGAAGACACGGTGATCCCGCAGATCGTCAATGCCCTGCTCTCGCGACACAATTTTATTCTGCTGGGCCTGCGCGGCCAGGCCAAGAGCCGGATTTTGCGCGGCCTGCTACAGTTTCTTGACCCGGAAATTCCGGCAATCGCCGGCTGCGAAATCAACGACAACCCGCTGCAGCCCATCTGCCGCGGCTGCCGCGAGCGGGTTGCCGCCGAAGGCGACAACACGCCAATCATCTGGCTGCCGCGCGACCAGCGCTACGTGGAGAAGTTGGCCACGCCGGACGTGACCATCGCCGACATCATCGGCGACGTGGACCCCATCCGCGCCGCGCGCGGCGGCCGCGACCTTTCCGACGAACTCACCATTCACTACGGCCTGCTGCCCCGCGCCAACCGAGGCATTTTCGCCATCAACGAGCTCCCCGACCTCGCCGGAAAAATCCAGGTCGGGCTGTTCAACATCATGCAGGAAGGCGACATTCAGATTAAGGGCTATCCGCTGCGGCTTCCGCTCGATGTGCTGCTGGTCTTCTCCGCGAATCCCGAGGATTACACCGCGCGCGGCAAGATCATCACTCCTTTGAAGGACCGCATCGGCGCCGAAATTCGCACGCACTATCCTTCCACGGTCGAAGAAGGCATCGCCATCACCACGCAAGAAGCCTGGACGGCGCGCGACTCCGGCATCGGCGTGGAAGTGCCCGACTACCTCCGCGAAGTGGTGGAGGAAATTGCTTTTCAGGCACGCGAAGACAAGCGCGTCGACCGGCGTTCCGGCGTCAGCCAGCGGCTGCCGATCTCCACGCTGGAAAGCCTGGTGAGCAGCACGGAACAACACGCCGCTCGCTCATCGGAGCGCCACGCCGTCGCCCGCATCGCCGATTTGTATGCGGCCCTTCCCTCGATCACCGGAAAAATGGAATTGGAGTACGAAGGTGAACTCAAGGGCGCGGAAGTCATCGCTCGGGAGCTGATTCGCACCGCGATCGGCCGCGTGTATTCAAAATATTTCGGCGAAGTCAGTTTCCAGCCAGTCGTGCAGTGGTTCGAAGCCGGCGGCGAGCTCAAGATTCCCGATCTCATCTCCACCGGCAAGCGTTACGAGCAACTCGCCAAGGTTCAGGGTTTGCTCGAACACGTGGCAAAGCTCGGCGTCACCAACCGCAAGGACGAAGCGCACGCCGCCGCAGCCGCCGAGATGATCCTCGAAGGCTTGTGGGCGCACCGCCGGATTGGCCGTAGCGAAGAGCGCGGCTTCTACGCGGAAAAACAGCGCGCCCCGGAGCCGCGGGAGACCGTCAGCCGCCCACGGCGAAATTATAACTGACGACCCGACGAAGGGTCGTCATCCTGAAGCCCGCGCACTTTGCGGGCTGAAGGATCTCAACGGTACCTGCCGGACGTGGAAAGAGTAATGGCGGCTTCTGCCGGTCAAACGCGGTGGGCGATTTTTAAATCGGCCGGTAAAAAAGATTTTTCGAGGGCCACGGGATGAAAGTAATCAAATACGGAAAGTATATTGGAGAGCCGGCGGACTCGGTCGACCTCGACGAGTTGATGAAGCGCCTCGGTGATTTCCTGCTCCAAAGCGGCTTCGAATCGCAGTTCTATGGGCTTTCCGAACTGGATGCGTCGCGTTCCATGGAAGCGTTGCGCGAAGCGATTCTGCGCGCGCTGCAAGAGGGCGACCTTTTTCCCGAAGATGCCATGAGCGAGGAACTGCGCGAGATGCTGCAGGACCCCGGCGCGCTGAACAACGAGGAAATCCGCGACTTGATCAACAAATTGGTGGAACGCATGTCGCAGGAGGGCTTCATCAATCCCCAGCAGCCGCCGCAAGTGACGCCGCCTCCACAAAACACGCCGGGCGGGCAACTCGGCCAGCCGCGGGACATCGACACGGAAGCTCGTTTTGAAATTACGGACAAGGCCATCGATTTTCTCGGCTTCAAAACGCTGCAGGACCTGCTCGGTTCGCTCGGCCGCAGTAGTTTTGGGCGCCACGACACGCGCGACTTGTCTACCGGTGTCGAGTCCGGCGGCATTTCGCGCCCGTACGAATTTGGCGACGTGCTGAACCTGGACATCAGCGAGACGCTTTCCAATGCGATTCGCCGGGAAGGTGTAAAAGTTCCCCTGCAGATGGAGTATCGCGACCTGATGGTCCACCAGTGCGAATATCATTCTTCCTGCGCCACGGTGCTGCTGCTCGATTGCAGCCACAGCATGATTCTTTATGGCGAGGATCGCTTCACGCCCGCCAAGCGCGTGGCGTTGGCACTTTCGCACCTGATCCGCACGCAATATCCGGGCGACACGCTCAGCCTGGTGCTCTTCCATGATTCGGCCGAAGAAGTGCCCCTCGGGCAGCTTGCCCGCGTGCAAGTCGGCCCCTACTACACCAACACGCGCGAAGGCCTGCGCATGGCGCAGCGGATTCTTCTCCGCCAGCGCAAAGACATGCGGCAGATCGTGATGATCACCGACGGTAAGCCCTCTGCCTTGACACTCGAAGACGGACGGATTTATAAAAACGCTTTCGGACTGGATCCCTTCGTGGTGGGCGAAACCCTGGAGGAAGTGAACAAGTGCAAGCGCGCCGGCATCATGATCAACACTTTTATGCTAGCGACGGACTACAGCCTGGTGCAATTCGTTCAGAAAATCACGCAGATGTGCAAGGGCAAGGCGTATTTCACGACCCCCTACAATCTTGGCCAGTACCTGCTGATGGACTACATGCAGCGCAAAACGAAAACCATTCACTGATTGCCGCGGCGGAATCGGAGCGTTCCGGACTTGCGCTAGACTATTGTCATGTCGTTATCGCATAAATTTTCCAGATGGCTCGGGTGGGAGGCGCCTTTGACCAATATCGCAGCCGGAAACGTTGCACCGGGTTTTACGCTGAAATCGCTCGACGGCAAGGAATACGCGCTCGAAAAGCTGCTGGCGAAGGGCCCGGTGGTCGTCGCCTTCTTCAAGATTTCCTGTCCCGTCTGCCAGTTCACATTTCCCTATCTACAGCGGCTGGCCGAGCGATACTCGGGTGACTCAGCCACGGTCCTAGCTGTTTCGCAGGATGACGCGCGCGGTACAAAAGAGTTCAATCGCGAATACGGTGTGACATTTCCGACGCTCCTGGACGAGCCCGGCTACCCCGTGTCAAATGCGTACGGTCTCACCATGGTCCCAACGATTTTTCTGATCGAGCCGGACGGCAAAGTGAAAGTCAGTTGCATGGGCTTTGACAAAGGGGACTTGGAAAAAATTGCAGGGGAACTTTCGCAACGCCGAAAAATTGCTGCCGCGCCGCTCTTTCGACCGGATGAAGTGATCCCGGCCCAAAAGCCGGGATGAAGCGCGAAAAACTAGGTCCGGTCGGGACCTAAAGCAAACCACAAATTCTGGCTCTCACGCAGAGGCCGCTGCTCAGTCCACTTCCCGAAGCAGGTCTGGTTTGTGCTTGGCCGGTTTTGTTCGCTTGTCGGGAATCACGCGTGTTCCCGCCGGGGCCAGCCCAGACTTGCGGGCTCGCCGCCGCGCCTCGGTTCCCTTCTCCAGCCGATCTTTCTTTCGCTTCACCATTTCAGCTCTTCTTTGCGACGATTTCGCTCACAGCGCGCCAGCCCTGATCGATGGCTTCATTCGTGTACGCAAACGCGCCTGCATCTGAATTGGCGATATGGATATTTCCGAACGGCTGGCGTCCGATCTCGTGCGGCGCTTGCCCCGCCGGCCATTCGGGATCGAACAGCGACATATATTCGTAAGAATAACCGTGCGGCCAGCGGTTGACGGTGATGGCTTCAATGTCCTGCGCGGGGTCGAAGCCGCCCTCGCCCAATGCCCGGGCAAGCTGATCGCGAATCGCGCGTTCAAATGTGTCGAAAGTCGTCGCGTACAATTTCGCGCGGCCCGCCCGCTGCATCTCTCGGGCATTGGCGCCGGGGCCTACCGGCACATGCTGCATGTGCAGGACGCAGGGCTCTTCGGGCCGCTGCGTAAATTCATAGCCGCCCATACTGATGGGAAAATCCATCTCAATGCCCGTGAACATGCAGCCCGGGCAGTACACCCGATGCAATTTCAATTTATCCAGGGCTGTCCAGTTGCGAATCTGCACATTCGTATAAACCAGCGGCACCTTCACGTTGTACGCCAAACCTTTTTTCTGCGCCTCAGGCATCTCCGGGCACATGTACGGGATCAGCATATTCCAGCAAGCCAGGATGCACTGCTTCCCTTGCACCGCGCGCGCCTCTCCGCCGCGAACGTAGGTCACTTCCACGCCTTTTGGCTGGCCTGGGCTTCCGAGATTCCGCGCGTGGACCGCGGTCGAGTTCAAGCGAATCCGAACCGGCGCGCTTGTCCCATCGAGTTTTGCGTAATCGAATTTTGCCAGGACTACATCCTCCATCGAGGTGCCCGGAGCGATCCCGGGAACAAGAGCGCGCACCAGCAGCCGCGCAATCGAAGCGTTGCCGTCAGGAAAATGGTAGATGTACGGCTCGTCGTCCTGCCGCGTCACTTCCAGTCCAATTCCCGGCCCATCGTGATCCTCAATGCCGAGGCCGGCGAATCCGGGCAATTCGCCAAGGCCGGCCATATCGCCCGCGGGAACCGCGTCAATCCCCACTCCGTAGAGCCCGTGCATCGATGGCTTAAAGTACGGAATCAGGTCCGGCGTTACTTTCACGTTCTTGAGCAGGTAGTCCTGATAACTGGTTTTTGCGAGGTAGGCTTTCTTCGCGGCCGCGTCCATTCCGGCGAGGTAGTCCACCTTTTCCGTGCACAATCGCACCAGGTCTTTTTTCGCCGCCTCGGAAAGCGGCGCATTGACAAGAAAATCCGCCGTTGGCGCCTGCAGGTGGCCGCTATAGCCGCGAACCAGGCGGTCCGCGCCAAAAGTTTCCTTGTCAAAGAAGACGGCTTGGCCCATCCCGCGCTGCGAATAAAACTTCCGGTCGTTGTAAGTTTCGAAGCGATTCACTTCGATGCCCAAGTCTTTGAATAACTGCTTGGCCTGGCCGCTATACAAATTGGGACCGGCAATCGCCTGCGTCCCCCCATAGCCGATGAGTTTCTTCCCGCCGCTTGTGAATTCGTTGCGCTTGGCGTGGCCGCCGAAATCGTCGTGATTATCGAGAATCAGAACGCGTGCCTTGTCTCCCGCTTGCTGGCGATAAAAATAGGCCGCGCCCAAGCCGCTGATGCCGCCGCCCACGATAATCAGGTCGTAGGTTTCCTTATCATTTACGGCGTGATCCCACTTCTTCCCGTCGCGCAGCGCGTGCCCCGCTTCCCACGAGCCATCGTGGCTGCCGCGCATGCCGGTCTTCGCCGGCGGATAATAGCCGGCTTGCTTTTCCGGCGCATACTCCGCTTCGGCCGCGTTCAGCATTTCGCCAAGAATCGAACTAGGGGCAACCAGCGACGCGCCGAGGGCCACGCCGACTCCATTCAAAAAATCCCGCCGCGCAATGCTACGATTCATTCCCAGTTCTCGATCTTTTTTCCTCTGACTCACAATCTTCTCCAGGACGAAGTCATTAGCCGCAAAACATGGCAAGCCATACCAATTCAGAATGACCGGTAAGAGAATATCCTAATTTGTGGTCGCGCGAAGAAATGCGTGGGAATGCAGTGCAGGCGAAATCTAAAACGTGAACGAAACTTGCAGATCGAGCCGCCGGTTATAGCTCGGGTTCCCGAAAGGCGGCTTCGCCAACCCATTCGATTCTCCAAACAACGGGGACCCCAAATTGCCGATGGGTGCGGCCGGATTGACATTGTTAAAGATATTTCTCCCAATTACGCTAAACGTCAGCGCATAGCGACGATTCGTCGAGCCCGCCTCCGAACCTCGGCCACCCCCTCCGCCGCGTCCTCCTCCTCCCGGGCCCCGACCAAAGGTGCCGCCACCCATGCCGCCGCCTCCCCCGCTGGGAGCACTTTCGAGCGCCGGGCCAAAGCCAAACGTCTTGCTGACCCTAAGGTTGAACGTGAATTGGCTGGGCCCTTCCCCAAGGTTGATGGGAATTGGAGTTGAACCAAGCGCCGGAGTCGCGTCGAAACATCCAAATCTCGTCTGGTTCGATGGGGTACACGCCGCAAACGACGGCCGCACGTTATAGAGATTGTCCTGGAAAGGATCCGTACCCGTCGTGATGTTGAACGGAATGCCGGAGCTCGCAATCACGAACGGGCTCAGGCGATAACCGCGCGGCAATCCAATCGTGCCGCCAAGAAAAAGCCGGTTGCGGATATCAAAACTCGCCCTGCCGTAATCTTCTCTCAAATCCAGCGGATTCGAGGGAAAGCTGTTCACTCCTGCGGTGTCGCTATTCGCTCGGTTGTACGTGTAGTAGCCGAAGAGGGAGAGCTTGGACCCCATTTGCACACGGCCGTTGACGATCAACTGATTCTGTTCGAAATCCGCTGCCGACTGATATTGGAAAATATTTCCCTCGTTGGGATTCAGCCGTGCGCCGCCCGAAGCATCGTTTGCCGGAATGAATGGATTCAGGTTGTTCGAATAAAACTGGTGCACGCCGCGCGAGTTGAGATACGTCACAGCGATGTTCGCCGCCTTGGTCAGTTGGCGCTCCACCGTTACGCCAGTCTGAATCGTATACGGCGCACGCAAATTGGGATTATTGGCGTAGTCCGTGGAGACCAATGTCCCAATCGGGAGCGGACTGGGCTGCGGCAGGAAGAAAGCCGGATTCTGGATCTGCAATTGCTGCTGAATCGGGTTCAACACGTTGTAGCGCTGCTGTGTCTCCACGAGATCGTAGGTAAAACGGTCGTAAAATATCCCAAACCCCGCGCGCAGCACTATTTTCGGCGGCTTCTTCGCGTTTCCGCCAATGCCCCAGGCCAGGCCTACGCGCGGCGCAAAATCGGACTTGTCGTTGAAATTATTCTGGGTCTCAAATCGCAGGCCGTAGCTCAAGGTTATGTTCGGCCGAACCTTCCAATCGTCCTGCACGAAGAGGCCGGCGTCCACGAGCGCCACCGTGGTAGGTATAACTTGCGTTCCCCCGGCGGTCTGAAACGTCTGGGTGTAATAACTTGCTCCGCCGCCCTCCGCCTGAATCGTGGAGAACGGCAGACCGGCGGCAAGCCCCTCCAACGTGATCTGGTAAGCCTGAATAGGCGTGACGTTGCAGAGCCCGTTTACCAGCGCGTTAGGGCAATTAGAGAACGCGCCCTGCCGCGAACCGAACGAAAACGTGCCGTTGAAATTGCCGCTGGTCTGATCCCTGTCGTCCGTTGCGCGGATTCTCCCGCCAAACTTCCAGGAATGCTTGCCGAGATTCAGGTACGTGGTGTTCTGGTATTCGTACCGCTTTTGCAGGTCCGCTACGCCGAATCCTCCGTACCCGTTTCCCAGGAATGCGCCGCCGACATTCAACGTAGTCAATGTGCTCACCGGCGTAGTCTCGTTATCTTCGTGAATGAACTGAAATCGCGACTCATTGATCGCATGCGGGCCGATAATCTGCGAGTCGGTCGCCTGCAGAGTATGTTCCTGACTAAAGATATTCGTACCCGTTTCCGGCAGGTTGAACTGGCCGACGCCGGCATTCGATTCCACGTCGCGGAAATACTGGTAGCGCACCGTTAGGGTGTTATTCGGTGTGAGCTGGTAATCAATTCGCGGGCTCAGATTGGTGCGCGTTTGCGGAGCGGTAATCGCCGCGCTGAAGGAAGGGATGATGCTGAATTGAGGTTGTCCCGCGGAGCACGGAATCTTCAGAAAGGTATCTCCGCAGACTACGCTGGCGTTAACGATGTTGAGCGCCCCGATGTCCCGCCGCTCGATATTGAAAAAAAACGACGCCTTCTTGGTGATCGGGCCGCCAACGTTGCCGCTGTACTGCTCCGAGTTGTAGTCCGGCGGCGAAACTCCCGCCCCCAAGTTTTCGTACGGGTTTCGAGAGTTGAATGCCGAAGTGTTTCCAGACACCTGCACCTGTCCGTGCAGCTTATCCGTTCCCGGCTTCGTGAAAATCTCGATGCGCCCGTAGCCCAGCTTGTCGTACTCCGCCGAAAACGGATTCTGGTTGATGCGAATCTCGCGAATCGACGCTTTCGGCGGCAATTGTCCGGCCGTAAATCCATCGATGTACATCTGGCCGCCATTGGGGCCCGCCGACGGCCCGGCCAGCGCCTGCAACTCAGAAGACAGTTCATCCGGATCGTCCGAGAGCGCTTCCAGGTCCTTTCCCTGCAGGACGATGCTGTTGGCGTTATTTTCCGGGCTCACATCCAGTTGCGTGGCGGAGGAAGTCACCTCAACCTTTTGCTGCTGCACTTCGAGCGTGAGCGGAATGTCCACGCGGAGAGTTTGCCCCGCGGCGAGCGTCACACCAGTTTTGTCGAACATCGCAAAACCCGCGGCCACCGCCTTGATTTCGTATTTTCCCTGCCCGAGATTCTTAAACTCGTATACGCCCTCTTTGTTGGTAGTGGTGTCCATCGAAGCGCCCAATGGCGTCGTCAGCAAAACGGTCGCGCCCACTAGAGCCGCCCCGGACGGATCCGTCACCTGCCCGCGGATGACACCAGTTTGGTCCTGCGCGCGGCACGGCAATGCCACCAGCATGGCCAACAGTAACAACAGAACTCCGCCTCGCCTGGATTTCTCCGTTACGTTCTTTCGCATCACTCGAGGATTCCGCCCCTCCGCAATCTCCACCGCCCGTGCCTGCACTACTGCGCCGCCGCGTCGCCCCCGCCGTTGCTCAAGCTCCACGGCGTCAAAATGCTCGATGCCTGCTCCTGCGTCGTAGCTTGCAGAAGAGGTTCCACTCCGCCCAACACCGTGATGGCCTTGGCTTGCGCGTCCTTCAGTCCGCCTGTGGCGACAATCATCACCGCTTCGCCTTTTTGAAAATCTGCCAACGGAGCCGCCGTTAACCGGCCCAATAGCTGTTGCAAATCTCCCCCTGCTCCATTGCGACTCCGTCCACCCGTCCCGCCTCCCGGGGCTCCCGCTGCGCCACCAGCTGGAGGCGCCGCCTGCCCCGCCGGGGTCGAACCCGCTGACTCTGCGCCGCCCTTCAAGCGCGTCGCAATCATCTGCGCAATCTGCAGCGGCAACTTTCTCAGCTGCGTATCCGCGCTCACCTTCACTACCTCGGACTTCTTCGTCGCGAGGTCGGAAACGGTGATCGTCCCGGCGCCCGGATCCACCGCCGAAATGATTCCTGAAATATTCCGAAATGCTCCTGTCACCACCTCATCCGCGCTAAAGCCGGCTCCGTCGGCGCTGCGCACGCCGCGCGCGCGCAACTGGTCGCCGGGACTCAATTCCGCGAGGTTACTTACTTTCGCTTCATCAAATTTTACCGAGCCGGGCGCATAACGCCGGATCAGCGTGCTCTTGCCGACCACAACCGTCACATCCTTCTTTCCCGCCGCGGTCATCATGCTGATCGTGATCGCGCCCTGCGCCGGATCCACGCTTTTCACCAGCCCGCCAATTCCGTGTTTCTGCCACTCCTCCGTTTCGCGCGCTTGCCTCTCCGCGATGTCGTTCTTCTTCATCGCGATCACCGTTCCCGCCTCGCAAGTGGGCGGGTCGCCCGCGCAGCGCAGCCGCACCAGCACGCGATCCCCCTGCTGAAATTCGGAAAATGGAATGGCTTCGGCCTGTGCCAGGTCCTTTGAACCGGGAGGCACGCGCAACAATTTTGTTGTGGAGGTAATCGCCACTTTGGTTTCTGCGCCGGCATCGGTCGTTACGGTCAACGATTCGCCAGCGATCGCTTTGATTGTTCCCAAAACCGGTGGGTTTTTTGCGGGAGACGTGGCAGGCGTTCCAGTCTGTGCAAGCGCGAAAACCGCGCTCGCCAGCGCGAGACAAATGCAGATTCCCGCTCGAACGGCACTTGCGGCGAAGACGCGGCGCATTCCGAATCCCAGTTTTTGCATTCCATTCTCCTCGAGTTCCCTCGATTGGGCGGGAGCACGAGGGGGCCTGGACAACTTCCGCTTCCACGCAGGTGAAACCTATCGGTTAGACGCCGCGAACGGTGTTTCGCGTTTCATCCAACTTCCCCGGTAGCACAGGCTTCAGCCTGTATTCTTGGGTTACTCTTCTCAGTGGACTCTGCGCTCTTCCTCCGCGCCCTCTGTGTTAAATCCGACTCTTTTCTCTCTTCCCCTCTCAAATCCCAACAATCTCTCCCGCCGTGTCCACATCCACCTCCACCGCGCGCGAAACCTTCGGCAATCCCGGCATAAGCATCATATTCCCGGAAATCACCACCACAAACCCCGCTCCCGCCGAGAGCGTCGCGTCTGTCACATTCAACTCCCAGCCTTTCGGCGCACCCATCAACTTCGGATTATCCGAAAGCGAATACTGCGTCTTGGCGATGCACACCGGCAATTTGCCGAAGCCCCAACTTGCAAAATCCTCCAGCTTTTTCTTGGCTTTCTCGCTCAGCGTCACACCCCGTGCCCCATAGACTTCCCTCGCGACTTTCTGAATCTTCGCTTCCAGAGTCTCCTCCGGCTCGTAAATATACTTCGCCTGAACAACAGGATTTTTCTCGATAATCTCCACCACGCGCCGCGCCAACTCTTCGGCTCCCGGTCCGCCGTTCGCAAACGCCGTGTGCCGCGCACTCAGCGCTCCATTCTCCAGGCACGCGCGTTCCAGCCGCTCCAGGTCCGCGTCCGTATCTTTCGGAAAACGATTGATGGCCACCACGGTTGGCAATCCAAACCTGCGCAGAATCTGCAGATGCTGAACCAGGTTCGGAATTCCCTTCTCCAAATCGCCCTCGCCCTGGTTCCGCAGGCTCTGCACCGTCGTCACCAGCACCGCCGCCGCGGGACTCACGCCCGTGGTGCGATAAACAATGTCGATGTACTTCTCTCCGCCCAGGTCTGCCGCGAAGCCGCACTCGTTCACTACATAGTCCGCGAGCCGCAGGCCCATCTCCTGCGAAACCACGCTGCTGGTTCCATGCGCAATATTGCCAAAGGGCCCGGCGTGCACGAACGCAGGCACTCCCTCAACCGTCTGCACCAGGTTGGGCTGAATCGCTTCGGTCAACAGCGCCATCATCGCACCTGTGGCCTGCAGGTCTCCTGCATGGACAGGCTTCCCGGTCCGCGTGATCCCCACTACGATCCTGTCCAGCCTGCCGCGCAGGTCCGCGCGATCCTTGGCCAGCGCGATGATGGCCATGATTTCTGAAGCGGCGCTGATGACAAATCCCGTCCGCCGCGTGGCGCCTTCCTTCTTGCTTCCGGCGTTCACTACAATGTCGCGCAGCGCGCGGTCGTTCATGTCCATCGTGCGCGGCCACGTAATGCGCTCGGGGTCCAGGTTCAAATCATTGCCGTGAAAGAGGTGCGCATCCACCAGCGCCGCAAGCAGATTGTGCGCCGCGGCAATCGCATGAAAGTCTCCGTGAAAATGCAGATTAATCTTCGCGGCTGGCTCGATCGTGGACGCGCCGCCCCCCGCCGCACCGCCCTTCATGCCGAACACGGGCCCCAGCGACGGTTCGCGCGAAGTGATGATCGCTTTTTTCCCGATGCGCGCCAGTCCCTGCGTCAATCCGATGGAGGTGACCGTCTTGCCTTCCCCGCTAGCCGTCGGCGTCGTTGCCGTCACCAGAATCAGCTTTCCGCGCCGAGGGTAAGCGTCATCGTTCAATAGGTCCAAACGCACCTTTCCGCCGTACGGACCAATCTGTTCGAAATATTTCTCGGGAAGCTCCAGTTTCTTTACGATATCCAGAATCGGACGCAGGGATTTAGCCATGTTCCTTTTCGCGAGCCATTCGCGCTGGCTCGTTCCTCAGTTAACTATCCTTGGGATGCGCAAACCCGCAGGAGGGGGCAGCTTCTCTCCAATCAGCGCGACTCGGCCTACTCGTAACGCGCCCCTAGAATATCACCCCGCCACTTCTGAATCTTTCCCGTTTGCCTTACAACCACCTGCCTTGACCAATCTTTCAGTCTAGATCGCGGGTTTTCGCGTGCCTAGACCTGAGCCATCTCCAATTCTCGCTTCGGTGCGTTCTTGTGAACTTGGCGGAAACTTCCTTTGTGTTCTATGCCCAGTCGCCCTGCGTAGGTGAGCAACTTCTCCAGGCTTTTCTGTCCAAGCTTGCCGTTGAGCAGTTCACTTACACGGGGTTGCGATTCGTGCAGTATGATTTCCAGTTCTTTGGGTTTGTATTGCGCTGCTACCTTCAGAATGGCTTCATATAAATCAGCCTTGAACTTAACCACGATAGCCTGCTCCGACGGGAAGATGGCATCAAATACATCGCCCCTGGTTCTCATGATTGCTCCTTCTCGTTCTTTTGCTGCATCATTCTCCTCGCATCCTTGAGCCTTCGCAGTATGGTAGCCACTGCGTCCTTTGGAGTCTTCGCACCCTTTTTCTCAAAGGCGTGCAGGACATAGACAACGCTTCCCTTCCTCGGCAGATACGCCACTCGATACCAGAGGTGAGCATCCGCCTCCCGAAGTTCCCTGACACCCTCCCCGATGCCTGGGAGAGGCTTGGAATCCCGGGGGAGTTCTCCCCTTTGAACCTTGCGGAGTTCAAAGCCGAGGGTGGCTTTAATCTCATCAGGCCATGAGGACAAGACTTCCTTCGACTTACCCATCCATTCAATCTCAGCGTCTTCGAGGTTCGCCAAAATAAGTCAAGTCTATACAATATATTGTATATTGTCAACCTTGCAGTACTCACCTTAGTTAATAGGGCGACGGGCGTTCGGCCGGCCAGTACCTCGATAATCTCTAAGGCGCCTCCGAAACGTCACTGACACAATTCGAAAATTCGCGTAATGTCCGACACGCACCCGCCGGTTTCAATTCAGGCGCGGAAGAGTATAATGGCGGGCGTGGGGTCAAGAGGCTCGGCCCCGCCCCCGCCCTGGGCCCACCGATTCGGCAAACCTTCACTTACCTGCCCTTGAAGGACGTTCCGAAAATTAAACGCGCCTCTTGAGAGCCATGACCCTGAGAAATATAAACCTGGAACGCCGCGAAAAGCTGAGACACCTCCCGGATCAATTTGCCTTCCTGCAATTGGAAGGGGATGACGGTGGAACGATCCTGGACATCTCCGAAGGCGGCCTGCGCTTTGAATCCTTTGCCGCCGTTCGCCAGAACGGACCAATGCATTTTTGGTTTTCGCTGAATCTTCGGGAGCGCATCGAAGCCTGGGGTGAACTGGCATGGATAGACCCGGCGAAAAAATCCGGCGGCCTAAGGTTCCTGCGCCTCTCTGACGAAGCTCGCGCACAGATTCAGCAGTGCATTTCGGGGGCTTCCCGGCACGATATTCCTGCAATAGCTGACCATCGAGAGACCGGTGCCGTCTCAACGATCGTCTCGCGAACGCAACCCCGGCTAACGACGAGTTTCACCGGAACTCGAGAATCCGGTCAGTCGAGCATTCCCTTTCCCGCGCATCGAGAACCTCCGCCCAGCGGAATGCTGGTGCCCATGCAAAGGCATTTCGCTGCAATGAAGCGCCAATTGATCATCGGCCTATTGATTGGCGCGTGTGCCGGAGGCATCGTGGCGTTTGTGGCGGTTAAGTTTTCGCAATACCTCCATGAAAATCGAGGCGCAGCGAAGCCCACGGTGCAATTGCCGGCACAGACTGGGCCGCGAGCCGGCTCTACGGCGATCGAGCCACCCGCTCTGGATGGCACTCCCAAGGATGTCTTCGCAATCGCCAATCAGAAAAAGGGAGCAGTGAGTACCCGAATTCAGCCCGCCCAACCCGCGGAGGTCGTGGGTCATACCAGCAAGCAAAGGACTCCCCTGACGCCGGATCAGCTGTGGGCTATGGTGCAGACAGGAAACAGCACCGCGGCCGCAGCCTTGGCCGAACTTTACATCAAGGGCGAGGGTGTCCCGCAAAGTTGCGCCCAGGCAAGAGTGCTTCTGCTGGTTGCCTCTGAAAAACGCAACGCGGCCGCCATCAAGCGATTGGCGGGCCTGGACAAAGGAGGCTGCCCGACCGACTGACCTCTCTTTCGATTGACGATCGCACCTGGCCGTGTGTGGACCTTCGAGCAAAGTCAGCCCAAGATCAAGGAAAAATTTCCAGGACTAGTACCGCCTCAGTTTGCGCCTCCTCTTTCGCCACCTTGTTCTTCATTGATATTCCTTGCCTTAAAAGCGCATGAAAAGCACCCAACTCGGCCCCGCTATTGCTAGGAAATCTCCGAACCGACTGTATTTGTGTGATCCGAGGGGTGTCTGAGAGTTGTTTGTGCCTCGGAGAGATGCCGGAAACGCGGCACCGGCCGCCCGGGAAACTGAAAAAAGTTTGAGGAGGCAGGAAATGCAAGAGCACGACGAAATGAATGAACACGAAAATAGAGTCGGAACGGCCGCCACGGGTACAAATCGCTGGCTGGTGATCGCCCTTGTGGTGTTGCTGGGCGTCGCCGGCGTCGCCTTTGGCTACGGCTATCGGCAACAACTGCTGGTTGGCCATTTGACCGCCCAAAAGACTGTGGCGGACGCGACCATCAGCCAGATGCAGGGGCAACTGAACACCGTCACCTCCAAACTGAACGACATGACCGCCGCACAGGCCCAGGCGCAAGCTCAGGCTCAAACGCAAGCAGCGGCCGCGAAACAGCCTGACAATAAAACAGCTTCAAGCGCGCCGCGCACCGGCTCTCGGCGAGCCACCGCGACCGACAAGCGCTATAAGCAACTGCAATCGCAACTCGCCGATCAGCAGAAGGAACTGAAAGACACGCAGGACCTTGTAGCCAAGAACCGCGCAGACCTCGAAGGCAATATCAGCTCGACGCGCGATGAGCTAAACGGCTCGATCGCCAAGACCCACGAGGAACTGGTGGTCCTCGAAAAGAGCGGCGAACGCACCTACACCGAATTTGACCTGATGAAGGCCAAGCAGTTCCAGCGCATCGGACCGATCACTCTCTCGCTCCGCAAGGCCGACACCAAGCACAAAAACTACGACATCGAAATGATCGTGGACGACAACCAGATGGGCAAAAAGAAGGTGAACCTGTACGAGCCGATCTGGATTCACACCGAAAACGAATCGCAACCGGTGCAGATCGTGGTCAACCGCATCGACAAGAACCTGATTCACGGATACGTCAGCGCGCCCAAGTACAAACCGTCCGAACTCGCGGCCTCCGGCGCAGCCGGCACTCTCACCCCAGTGGCAGCACATGTGCAACCCAACGCCAGCCAAGCGCAACCAAACCCCAACCAGCCACAGCAATAGAAACTGAATTAATCTCCGTGGGTGGCCTACCCTTTGCGAATTTGCTTTTTACAAAGGGTGGGTCCGCTCTTCATCTTTGCCGGGTGCCGCACCCTTGGTGTTTAAGGGTGCGGGTTTTGAGTTCTCCGCTCGTTTACATTTAATCCTGCAGAAGGTTTCTTCTGGGGCTCTTCTCTGCGTCGCCTCTGCGCTCTCAGCGTCTCTGCGATAGGTTTTTCTTCGCTTTTCGCCGGGTGCCGCACCCTTGGTGTTTAAGGGTGCGGGTTTTGACTTTCTCCGCCCCCGCGTCACGGTGAATCCCTCCTCCCCACATCTGTCCCTCGCCAACACCCCGTAACCAACATTCTACTTGACAACTTCATACCCACATGTAACCCTATCCCCATAGAAAAGTGTGCCCGCGATCTTTCCTGCGCGGGTTTCCCACTCAATCTAAATTTCAATCTTTCTGGAGAACTGCTATGTCCATTACCCAGGACCGCCCCTGCACGTGCATGTTTGTCTTCGCCGATGGCCGCCGCTGCCAGATGCCCCCATCCGCCGACGACATGGACCTCTGTTATTTCCACGCCAAGAAATACCGCGACCACCTCAACGCCCAGGAAGCCGGCCAGCAGATCAACGAATTCCTC
>Ga0206993_1022_pt1 | contig 42131 bp, 32 predicted proteins | sample Alteio_BWMinCont_7_FD_153499 | JGI IMG/M metagenome (GOLD analysis project Ga0206993, IMG submission 153499) | Enriched cells from forest soil in Barre Woods Harvard Forest LTER site, Petersham, Massachusetts, United States -... | ecosystem: Environmental > Terrestrial > Soil > Temperate forest >... | reverse complement strand
CTACCCCGGACGTCCATGAGCCGGACGGCTTCTTCGACGCCACCGTGGGGCTGGAATTGTTTTACAAGGCGGCTGTAACGCTGAATTTTCACGATATGGCGATTTCCGTGGAAAAGCGCTGATGCGCAACGAACCGTGCCAAGGCCACCATGGCCGAGTTCGGGGATTATAAGAATTTCCGCCCAACAAAAAAAATGAGCATCGCCCGGGAAACGGACGAAGTGTGCCTTACGAACGACCTGCAGCGGGTGAGGCGCGCAGCTGCGAGAGAAACGCGTGATGCGCGCGTGATAGAGACCGCCCGCGCAGAATAACGGCTCCGATCGTGCGCGCGGCTGCAGGATCGTCGATGCGCACGAAACGGCAGCGCGAGTTCTTGTCGATGGCCATTTCCGGCACGATGGAGACGCCCATGCCAGCTCCCACCATACTGAGGAGGCTGCTGAACTGGCCACTCTCAAAAACAATTTGCGGGTGAAGGCGCGCGCGGTCGCAAGCCGCGACAGCGGTATCGCGGAAGCAATGGCCGTCGCGCAGCAGGAGAAACGGCTGGGCGCGCAGGTCTTTGAGAGACAGAGATCGGCGCTTGGCCAATTTGTGGCCAGCAGGCAGCGCGGCGAAGAGACGCTCCGCGAGCAGAGGAAATGTTTCGAATTCGTGGCCGCGGATGGGAAGAGCGAGTATCGCCACATCGACTTTGCTGCCGCGCACTTGGTCGAGGAGAACCGGGGTGATTTCTTCGACCACGGTGAGCCGCACCTGGGGGAATTTTCGCGAAAACCGCGTCAGGCGCGGCGGAAGAAAGTAGGGTGCAACGGTTGGGATGACTCCGATCGTGACGGAACCGCCCACGAAGTCCTTTTGCTCGGCGACATCGCCGCGCGCCGCTTCGAGTTCGCGGAGGACAGCCCGCGCTCGTGGGAGAAACGCTTGTCCGGTTTCCGTAAGGCGCACGGACCGTCCGAGGCGGTCGAAGAGCCGAGTCCCAAGTTCGTCTTCGAGCTTCATAATCTGTTGTGACAGAGACGGCTGCGAGACGTGCGATTGCTCAGCGGCACGGCTGAAAGAGCCGGCCTCGACCACAGCACAGAAGTAACGTAATTGATGAAGTTCCATAGGCTATGCCTATCCATCGTATCCGAACTATATATTGGAAGTATAGCAGCGGGATGCATACCTTGTAGGGAGCGTGCAGCGTGCTCGGAAGGGCCGGTGTCGCAGGCGAACTGAGGAGGAATTATGGCAGACGAAAAAAAGATTATGACGACTGACGCAGGCCGGCCGGTGGGTGACAATCAGAATTCGCTCACGGTGGGGCCGCGCGGGCCTGTGGTTTTTGAAGATTTTCTATTGTTCGAAAAAATGGCGCATTTCAACAGGGAACGCATCCCGGAGCGCGTCGTCCACGCCAAAGGCTCAGGAGCGCACGGGCATTTTGTGTGCACCAGCGCGGAAATAACCAAGTACACTACGGCAAAGCTCTTCAATTCCGTGGGCAAGAAGACTCCGACTTTCATCCGCTTCTCGACCGTGGGCGGCGAAAAAGGATCGGCGGACACGGCGCGTGACCCGCGCGGCTTTGCTCTAAAGTTCTACACCGAAGAAGGTAACTGGGACATGACCGGAAACAACACGCCCGTCTTTTTTATCCGCGACCCGCTGAAGTTCGGCGATTTCATTCACACCCAGAAGCGCGACCCGGAAACGAACTTGAAATCGCCCACGATGATGTGGGATTTCTGGTCGCTATCGCCAGAATCGCTGCACCAGGTGACGATTCTTTTCTCCGACCGCGGAACACCGGACGGTTATCGTCACATGGACGGCTTCAGCAGCCATACGTTCAGCCTGATCAATGCGAAGAACGAGCTTTTCTACGTCAAGTGGCACTTCAAGACCAAGCAAGGGATTAAGAACTTCTTCCGCGAGCAAGCAGGTGCCCTGGAAGGTACAGATCCCGACTACTCGCAACGCGATCTCTTCCACGCCATCAAGGAGGGAAATTTTCCAAAATGGCGCGTGAGCGTGCAGATCATGCCGGAAAAAGAGGCGGAGACGTATCACCTCAATCCGTTTGATCTCACGAAAGTGTGGCCGCACAAAGACTATCCGCTGCACGAAGTCGGCGAACTCGAACTTAACCGCAACCCGGAAAATTATTTTGCGGAAGTTGAGCAAGCTGCCTTCGAACCCAGAAACATTGTTCCCGGCATGGGTTTTTCCCCCGACAAGATGTTACAAGCGCGCCTGATTTCCTATCCCGACGCGCATCGGTACCGCCTCGGTGTGAATTACGACTCCCTGCCGGTGAACAAGCCGCAGTGCCCGTTTCACACCTATAACAAAGACGGCGCGATGCGCTTCGATGGCAATGGCGGCTCGGCCCCAAATTACGAACCGAACAGTTTCGGCGGACCAACTCAGGATGCTAGATATACAGAGCGGCCGAAGATGGCGAGCGGCACGGTGGCCAGGCACGACCATCGCAGCGACGCGGACTACTACTCTCAGCCGGGAAATCTGTTCCGCCTGATGCCCGCAGATGCCAAGCAGCGGCTGATCGACAACGTTGTCTCCAGCCTGGGCAACGGCGTGCCTCGGCGGATTCAAGAGCTGCAAATCCAGCACTTCTACAAGGCCGATCCGGCCTACGGAAGCGGCGTCGCCAGGGGACTCGGCCTGAACATCGACACGATCACTGCGAAAAGGCAAGCGAGCGCCGCGGATTGAACGCGCCCAGCGAACCGCGACTCGTCGGTTAACGGCCGGCGCGATGTTAAGAAGGGGCGAGTGTGCAACTCGCCCCTTCCGTTTCGGTTCGTGCCTTTGTCTGAGTCGAAAAGTCTCCGAAGAACCCCATGCACACTCACTTCCTAATTCAGCGACCTGTTATTATAGCGGTGGCGCGAGAAGAGAAACCTCATCGCTGTTGAGGAAACCGCGCGAGAAAGCAATCTCGGTTCCATCGGACGACAACGGAATTCCGGGAAAATGCGTCGTGCAATAAAATGCGTTAGCTGCGGCGGCGGTTTCCCACAGTTAGCGGATAAGTTCAGAGGCGCCCCGTAGGTTGCGTCCACGTAAACCAGAGTTTGCTGGCCTCGCATCCGGCGCCCATATCGCAGGATAATGGGCCCTGGCGGCGAATCCTAGTTGACAAGCGGCGCGCGGCCGTCCACTGTAGCCAGCTCCATACGGGCGTCGCGCCAATTTCATGCTTGAATGGGTGGCCTCTAAAAAGCTCCGGGAGAGGCATCAGGTCAACCAAAGAGGAAACCTATACCGCGGAATTGCCATGGCACCACTGTATGAATTAGACGCAACCGCTCGTTTTTGACCTCCGGGTTGAAGCTAAATACTCTCCGGTATCGTTTAGAATGGCAGGCCTATGGCAAAGCTCACTTTTCTTGGCGCGGCCGGGACCGTCACCGGTTCAAAATATCTCGTGGAAGCAGCGGGCAAACGACTGCTTGTCGATTGCGGTATTTTTCAAGGCTCGCAGGAACTCAGCGAGCGGAACTTCAAGCCATTGCCAGTCGATCCGAAGACGATTGACTACCTGGTGCTGACGCATGCGCATCTGGACCACACCGGTTGGCTTCCGGTGCTGGTAAAGGATGGCTATCGTGGCCCCATCTTCGCCAATCCCGCGACTATCGATCTCACCGGGATTCTGCTCACGGACTCGGCCCATCTTCAGGAAGAAGATGTGCGGCACGCCAAGCCGGATAAACATGGTCAGGAGATCCGCGAGCCGCTCTTCGTGACCGATGACGTGGAACCCGTCCTGAAGCTGCTGAAACCCGTGCCGCGCACAGGAGCCTTCGATATTAGCCCGGAGTTTCATGTCACGGCGTTTGACGCCGGGCACATCCTGGGCTCCACGAGCCTGGAACTAATCATCACGGAAAACGGAAATAAGATCGTCGTGGTGTTTTCGGGGGACATCGGTAGATACGATCAGCCGATTTTGAATGATCCCGTGACGCCGCCATCGAGAGCGGACGCGCTGCTTTGCGAATCCACCTACGGCGACCGGGAACATCCGGACGGCGATGCGGCGGAACTGCTTGCGGGCATCGTCAACCGGGTCGTGAAGCGCGGCGGATCAATCGTGATTCCGGCTTTCGCCATCGGGCGAACGCAAACGTTCATGTATTACCTGCGCCAGCTCGAGGATCAGCAGCGCATCCCGCGCCTGCCGGTGTACGTGGACAGCCCCATGGCGCTCAGCGCCACGGATCTGTACCTGAAATACAAGGAAGACCACGACCTGGACTATTCGCGCGAGGAGAGCGGGAAGGGCGACCCGTTAGACGTCCACGAATTTCATCTGACGAGATCGGTCGAGGAATCGAAGGCCATTAACAGCGTCAAGACGCCCTGTATCATTATCTCCGCCAGCGGAATGGCCTCAGGAGGCCGCGTGCTGCACCATCTGGCGGAACGGCTGCCTGATAAGAGGAATGCCGTCATACTGGGCGGATTCCAGGCTCAGGGGACACGCGGGCGCGCCCTGCAAGAAGGCGCGAAAACGTTGAGTCTTTTTGGCCAGCAGGTACCAGTCGGCGCTGAAATCGTGGAGTTGGGGCAATTCTCTGCGCATGCCGGAAAAAGCGAGCTGCTGCGATGGCTCCGGGGCATGCCTGCGCCCCCGAAGCAGACCTATTTGACCCACGGCGAACCGCAAGCCGCCCAGGCATTGCAAGTCGCCATTCAAGAAAAGTTCAAAGGGAAGGTCGCGGTGGCGAGGTACTTGGATACCGTTGATCTGGCAGGCTGATAGGTTCTAGAAATATTTTTGAGGAATCAGGAAACTAATTTCGTGCTGCCCTCGTCTATACATACAAGACCACTCGCGGGGTAGGGGGCTAACCACCACAGGGCAACCGACCGTCAGCCACCTACCCCAAATACCTTTCCTGCATAATCCTCAATGTTTACGCGCTTTTCTCAATCTTGACCACCCGGCTAAGCGCTTGATCTTGGTGGAATGTGGTGGACTTTGGTACAAGATTTCCGGGTGTCTTGTACTACGCGCCATCAAGACAACAAAGCTGGGAACACGTCCCGGCCACCGTTATACATCAATTTTACATAAAACGCCGTTGCTACGCCGCCATCATCCGAAGGTCATTACAGCCACTCGTAGGAATATCCCGTGTGGTCAAAATACTCGAACGGCTCGAAATGGCGTGGCTTAGTATTTAAGGGAGCATGTTAAACCGCTTCAAAATCTTTCGGTGTGTCCCCTGTCATCTGCTTCGAAGGGGTCGCCTACTCCGCCTATCACCTATCTTGTCCCTTGCCCCGACCTCCTGGTCGGCCCTTCTGCTAAAATGACGAAAGGAGATTCGGGATGGCAGCACTTGACTGGTCGCAGTGTGCGAGTCGGCCACCTTGCGGCCCTATTGGATCCTGGTGGTCATGGATCAATTTACGCGCCGGATCATTGGGTTCGGCGTCCATACCCAAAAACCAGTCGGAGTTGATACAACTCAGTGATTGCAGGCGACTTCCTGGTGCGAAATCTGGAGACCCGAATTCATATGTTTTTGGGCGGGTCGCCACTATTCCAAATACAAAGCGCCCGGGAACAGTTCCACCACTTAGGACGAGAGGATTTCCCTATGGTCTGATGACGTTGTTCTATTTGAGGGCGGGCTATGCGGAAGTTATTCTAATACTCGACCTCCCATTACTTCCGGCTTGCTAACCGGGAGTTAGCCCGCTAGGAATTGAACCTGCCGGACTATCTAAAAGCGATTTGCTTAACTCTCAGAAGTTCGGTTGCCGATACGGTGCTCTAGACTAGCCTTTGAGCAGCGTCGTCACATACGCGGGGGCCAGCGGGATCCTGCGAGCTTGGACCCCAGTTGCATCAAAAAACGCCGCAGCGACGGCGGGCGGGCAAACCGCGTTCGCAGCCTCCGAGCCTCCGCCAAATCCCTTGTCGTCGCGCGAAATCTGCACGACCTTGATTTCAGGCATCTCTTCCATCGTCAGAATTTTGTAGCGGCTCCAATTCGTGCTGGTCACTTTTTCCTTATCAAACGTGACTTCTTCTCTGAGCGCTTCGCTGAGGCCCATGACAACCCCGCTCTTCATGCAGCGATCAAGCTGCCGCGGGTTGATGATCTTGCCGCAGTCCGCACCGATCGTGAATTTCGTCACCTGCACGGCTCCAGTAGCCGGAACAACGGCAACCTCAGCGATACCCACCCAATAAGCGTTTTGGCGGACCATGATGCATACGCCGCGGCCGGTGACGGGGCTGGGGCCGGTTCTGCGCGCTTTCGAGTGCGGCGAGCGCCGTGGTTCCCATCCGGCTGCTTTAGCCGTGGCATTGAGTATGTCGACCAGCCGCTGATCGGTTGTGTGGTCGAGTCGAAATTGAATCGGATCAGCGCCGGCTGCTGCAGCAGCTTCATTGATCAGCCCTTCCAGCGCAAAATTCTGCTGACGCTGCCCAGGAGTGCGCATGATGTTGCCGCGCAGCCCGCTGGATGTTGTGTCAGCTCCGAGATTGGCCATTCCATACGCATGTTCAAGCCGGTTCTGAATCTTGTCGTACGGCCATTCCGTTGCAACCCAGCCGCCCGGCTTTGACGTACTGCAAGGCATTCCAGCTAGAAGGGCACCGATAGGCCGCGGATCCATCATGTGGGGTGAGTAAAACGAACTGTGCAATGCGATCACACGACCATTCGCGTCGAGACCCGCTTGGATGTCGGATACCCATCCTGGAGAGACACTCGACCAGGCCATGTCCTCCTGCAACGTCCATTGCACACGCACAGGTTTGCCGGTCAACTGCGAGAGAATCACTGCGTCGCTTTCCGCTCCATCGCCGCCAAACGTCGTGCGTCCGTATTGGCCGGAGTGATCCAGCCAGCGGATCACGACGTGCTCTGGTGTAGTTCCTAGCAGGTACGCGATCCGCGCGCGCAAACCCTGCGACTGCGCTGAATGCGTCCACACGGTCGCACTGCCATCACTGTGAACGTCAGCGACAGCAACGAACGGGCCGATCGGCGCGTGTCTAACATAAGGCTGTTCGTAAGATGCAGAAATTTTTTTCGCCGCTTTCGCCACTGCCGCGGTGACGTCGGCCGCTTTCCCGTGGCTCTCCGAGGGCGCATTCCATTGGTACGCGCGAAGCGTTTTCGTGAGGTTATCGCTACCCGGCAGACCGGCCCAGTCGGTCCATTTCGTTCCAGCGGCAACGGCGCGCGCCGCGCTAATCGCTTCCCACTCGTTGGGAGAGACGACCGCGACAAGATTGCCCTTCTTCACAATTTCTGCGGTTGGCAACTGTTTCTTGTCCACTGCGGCAACGGAAATCAGCGTTGAACCAAGAGTTACGGGACGAATCATGCGGGCGTGCAACATTCCCGGCAACGTGACGTCGCAGCTCCATTGCGTTTTGCCGGTCACTTTGTCAGGAATTCCCGGCACGGGAAAGGACGTGCCCATTACCTTGCACTGGTTCAGTGGTTTCAGTGGTGGTTCGCCGGTCACCGTGAGACCATCCAGCCCATCTACACCGACCCACTTGCCTGGGGCGGCCTTCGCAAGTTCGCCGGTGACCGGAATCTTCAAGTCGAGATGCTGTCCCTCAACAAGTTGTCCGTAGCTGATGCTTTTTCCGACACCAGAGATGACACCGTCAACGACGCTAAGATTTTCGACAGGAACACCGAGTTGTGTTGCCGCAAGCCTAAGCAGCGCTTGATAGGTGTACGCGGCGACCTTGCGAACGTTGGTCATTCCGCTCAGGAAACCAGCAGAGTATCCACCGTCCGGCGTCTTGTCCGTGTCGCCCATGATGAGCGAGATCGTTTCCGGCCGGACGCTCAATTCCTCGGCAATCACCTGCGTGTAGTACCCGCTCATCCCGGTACCCGTCTCGGTCCGGCCCGTTCGTATCAGAATCGTATTGTCGCTTCGGATCTCAAGCCACGACGCCAGCAATGTTGGGTTGAGTTGGTTTGTCTGAAGCGAAGCTCGGCTTTCGGCAGTCTGCGCGCGAAATCCCGCTGGAAGGGCGAACGAAACAAATAAAGCGCCGCCGATTTTGACGAAGCCGCGCCGCGTGAGCGTCGTTGCAAGAGGGGAATCGCTGGACGTTTCTGTTTTCACCGTCATGGCATGCACTCCCCTCAGGCCTTCATGGCCTTGGCGGCGCGTTGCACAGCATCGATGATCGCTGCGTAAGTGCCACAGCGGCACAAATGAGGTGACGGCGGCTTGTTCGTGAATGCATCTTTGATTTGCGCGATGGTTGGATTCGGATTCTTGGCCAGCAATTCCACCGCGGCGATCATCATCCCGCTCTGGCAGTAGCCGCACTGCGGGACCTGTTCGTCAATCCACGCCTGCTGAACGGGATGCAGTGTTTTCGCAGCGTCTGCCGCGCTCAACTTCTTCTCTACTGCCCAAGCTGCGGGCAATCCTTCAATCGTCGTCACTTGCTTGCCCACGGCGTAAGAAACCGGCGTGATGCATGTGCGAATTTCTTCTCCATTGAGCAATACGGAACACGAGCCACACTGCGCCATCCCGCAGCCCATCCGGGGACCGCTCAATTTCAGTTCATTGCGAAGTACAAAAATCAAAGGTGTTTCCGGCGCCGCAGACACAACTTGCTTCGCGCCGTTCACAAATAGGGTGAGCTCACTCGCCATGTTTTCCCTGCTTCGCCAAGATCTCACCAGTCCATCAAGCGGGCTCTGATGTCTTGGCCTCTACGACATTCCTGTTTGTTGTTCCCGCTGCCCGCCCCATAGGCCGTCGCTGCCCCCCAATCCAGCCTTTGAGCTCGCTCGCCGCGCCGTGGCAACCAGATACCACGCTGGCCAACACAAAACCCAATCCAGAGTCCACCGTGGCGGTGCCCACCAGTGATGGGCTCCGCTGCTCCAGCCCGGAAGCATCAATGCTGTGACGGTTGTTGCCAGTGCTACGGCCCAGCTCAATTTCATCCTGGAAATTCGCAAACCCTGGTGAACTCCCCAGATCGCGGGCACCAAAAAGAGAAGTAGGCAAAACCTCGATAGGGACTCGACACGGAATCTCGACAAACAAAATAAACACGGCGAATAGCAAAGTAAGGTGCTAGCCCAAAGAGTCCGCCGCGACAACGAACCGACTACAAAACCGGCCGTCCAGGACCAGCCGATCAGAAGGAGTGCTTGGCACAGCAACACCAGGGACCCGGAGCCCAGTGTCAGGGACGACTTTTGGAGAAGCTCGGGGCAGCGTAGGGTCAGATAACTCCAACTGACAGACAGCGAGAACCCCATCAGAAGAAAGCTGCTTGGCAATGCCACTCCGAATCCCGCCAGCCATGGCCGCCAGCTCTTCCAAAGGACCGCTTCCCGGCGGAACACCACGCCGAGCACACCGAACAATCCTTGCCAGGCGTTTTCGTTGGCCTCCACCAAATCGCCCAGCACGGCTTCGCGCTCGTCGCGCGCCAGCAGTCGGGCAGCAGCCTCAACGAACGACCAGCCGGTGCCCGTCATGAGGCGCTCCCCGTGCGGTTCGCCACCCACGACGCTCCGCGGCTCACGCGCGTCACCGCCTCGTAAAAGTCCTTCGCGGCTAACTCGCCCTTAGCCGTCACACGAACCATGCGCTTGGCGCGGCCACCCCGCTGCGGCGTGGCATCGCCCATCCACGTTTTCACCAGACCTTTTGTTTCGAGACGATCGATGGTTGTATAGAGCGCGCCAACGGAGCACTTTCGTCCGGTCGTCGCTTCGATTTCCTCACGAATCGCGGCGCCATAGGCGTCATCTCCAAGCCCAGCAGCCGCTGTGATTAACAAGTATTCGAATTCACCGAGCATGATTAGAATCACATTGTGATACTAATACTGAATCGCGTCAAGGCATTTGCATGATACAGCCGGGAACATCCGCGGCTTCTGGAAAAGACTTCCCAAAGCCATCTTATTCCGGAGTCCCAAGCGAGTGCGAGAGTCTGCTTATTTGTTCGGCGTTCGTTGTTCTAGAGTGCAGATGCAAAGTGAAATGCGAGCGCGCTTGGAGTGCTTGCCCAAAACAGAAGCGTCATTCATTGAGCCAATGAGGTCTATTATCGACGCTACTGAAGGTACTCAGTTTAGTTCGTATTCCACCACGACGCCTTCGTGCCGACCTCATTGATCGGTTTTTTCCGTAGTATGGAGGGGGGACAAGCCCGAACGTAATGCAAAAACTCACGGAGGAATCCTCATGAACCACAAAAACGCTCTCTTGCAATGGTCGGTGTTCATCACCAAGCGGCCCGGCCTCAACCGGGAGTTGCCGCCAGGCTACGAGTCTCTGGCCTGGGTGCCCAACTCGTCCACGCTGATCTACGGCGAACGGGATGCTGTGTTGGTCGATACCTTCCTTACCGCAGAAGCTTCGCAGGCTCTGGCGGACTGGGTTATAGCGAGCGGCAAGAATCTGACCACGATTTACTTGACGCATGGCCACGGCGATCATTTCTTCGGCATAGGGCTGCTTAAGCAGCGCTTCCCCCATGCACGGGCGGTGGCAAGGCCGGACATCGTAGAGGCCATGCGTCATGAACTCGATCCGCCCTACTTCAACAGCTTCTGGAATTCGCGCTTTCCCGGCCAGCTCCCGGAACAGCTCGCGGTGGCCGAGGCGTTCGAAGGAAGCACTATCGAGCTGGAAGGGCACGAGTTGGTCATGGTCGACACGGGCTACACCGACACGGCTCTGTCCACGAGTCTGCACGTCCCCTCCATCGACTTGGTGGTGGCCGGGGACGTCACCTACAACGGCGTCCATCCCTATATGGGGGAAGGTAATCCACAGTCTTGGGCCCAATGGATCGCTGCCCTCGACAAACTCGAATTGCTGAAACCTCGCGCCGTGATCGCCGGTCACAAACGGCCCGAGAACGACGACGACCCGCGGATCATCGAAGAAACGCGCAGCTACTTCCGGGACTTCCTGCGTCTCAACGAGGAGACGACGACCGTTCGCGAATTCTTCGACCGGATGATGAAGCTTCATGGGGATCGAGCCAATCCCGGTTCGCTCTGGGGCGGAGTGACGGCCGCCAAGGCACACCATAGCTCAAAGAGCGCTTCGGTTTGAGGGCCGGGGCCGCGTCAACCCAAAACGGTCCCGCTGCCGGTTCCGCTATGCTCTCTCCCGTGAACCATCCGCCGATTCTGGTCGGGACCTCGTCGTTCACAGCCACAGGATGGCAGGGATCGTTCTATCCGAAGGGCCTGCGACTCGCCGCTGCCGCAATCTTATTGCCGCGATCAATGCGCTAGCTGCCTCTTGCGAGCGCGGCGGCGACGACCCCTACGCCGAGAGCGTGGAGGGGTGCAAGTGAATAGAGAGTCTCGACTCAACGCTGCCTGTCCCAAGTTCTAAGATGTGGGCGGCTGGTCTCGACCCTGCAAAAGCTACATGGGACCAACTATTTGAGGATTCTATAAGGCAAGGGGCGAAACAGCGCGGCGTTCATGATGCTAAAAATTGCGGTGTTCGGCCCCGATGCCGAGGGCAAGTGTGAGCACGGATCGTCGGTAATATAATCACCTAACTCGCGTATCGGCGTACCGTCAGGCCCAGGAAACACGCTGCGAACTAACATTCCTGGAACGCCGAGACTTGAATATGAAACGTGGCAGTTCAAACAGGCATCCTGGCGTCTGAATTGCACCAGCCGGTCCGGGTCGTGAGCGTTATCGCTGTTTATGTCAGGAGCGCATTATTAAGGCCCGCGATAGCGCAATGCTGGCGACATAGCAGGCCAAAGAAATGCTGATACCTGTGAGAGGCACACTGAAAAAATAAACCTTGGCGAGCACAACAAAACCACCAAGCATTGCCAGCCCGACAACGAGCAGGAACGGTGACTGAAAGAGGAGTTGGCCATGAGCCAATGCGAGAAAACCGAAAACCAAGCCGAACAAAATAAGTCCCATGCCGTGGCTTGCATTGAAGCCCACCCAACACCGCCACATTGTTGTTTCTTTCGTAATGACAGGTGCAATCTGGCTCATGCTGGTTTGCAGCGCGGGGTCGCGGGGCGTGAGCTTTGGCCCCCAGAACGTATAGACGAGGTGGACGACTCCGAGCGTCAAGATAATGCTCGCACTAAGAACCATGAGAATTTCTGCGGCCAAGATGTCCTCCCTATTTTGTGGGCGCATCCCTATCAGCTTTGCAACGATTTCTCTACTTGCTCGTGACGCTCCACATTCCAGATTCTATGCCGCATCATTCGTTTGGCGAAATACAAAGCCCGGCACGCGCCCAGGGGCTCTGCGTTCACCGTTTTGCCGGACGGTTGGCGATGAATCGCCATAGCACGCACAACCTCGGAATCGCCTCGTCTCTGGGGAGCTGGTCGGCAACTCTTGCCTTACAGGGATTAGGTCAGGGTAGCCCGTGATCCAAGCATGATCGCAAAGGTGGCCAGCCTGACTACATCGCCGACTATCCGCTCAAGCGGAGCCGCATGCGTAAACGCTGCGGTGTATATCGCGAGTTGTTGAGGCCGCAGCGTGCGATGACATGTCAGCCACGCCAAGCGCACTTCTACGAATAGCGTTATACCGCTAAGTGAGCGGTGCCCATTTGACGCAAGCCTGGGGCACACAGCCCTACACAAGTCTGAGACACGCTGCTTTCTCTTTTGTTTCGATATTACTCGTGCCGCAACGCATCCATTGGCTGGACCCTGGTAGCGGATCGCGCCGGGACGGCGCAAGCCAAGAGAGCTGCTACAGCCAAGACGCTGGTGATGGCCACCAGCATGGACGGGCTCGCAACGCCGATGCCTTCCAATTTGCCAGCCAGCGCGCGACCCGAAAGCATGCTCAAGATCGCTCCGAGCACGAAACCTACTGTGAGTACGCGGCCTGTCGACCCGAGCACCAATCTCAGCACGCTGCCAGGGGTGGCGCCCAGTGCCATGCGGATGCCAAATTCACGCGTGCGCCTGGAGACGGTATAGGACACCACGCTGAAGATCCCGGTGCATGCCAGGGTCAAGCCGATGGCACCGAAGATCCCAAACAGAAATGTGGCAAACCGTGGGTATGCCGTGGCGCTGCTCAGCATCTCCTCCAGGCTGCGGACACGCGTGATGGGCTGGCCAGGATCCACCGCACCCACAGCTTGACGCGCGCCATTGGAAAGCGCGTACGGGTCCGACGTGGTGCGAATCGCGAACATCATTCCGGGGGGGAATATGCTTGAGAATGGGAGATAGACCGCCGGTTCCGGCGCGTCGCGGAGACCGGAATTGCGGGAAGCACCGCAGATCCCGACGATCTGGAACGCATGCGGGTCCCCGGGAGATTTCGTGAAATTGGGAGGAAGAGCACCGGTGAACAAGTCCAGGCTAATCTCTCTGCCGATGGGATCTTGACCGGGCGGAAAGTATTTCTTTACAAGATCTTCCGTAACGACAGCAACGTGATTTACGCGAGTCACGTCCCCCTCATCGAAATAGCGGCCCTTGAGCAGGGGAATGCCGAGCGTGCGGAAATAGCCGTCGCTGACGAGATTGACCCGAAGCTTTGTGCCGGACGACGGCAGTCCTTCAATATCGAATTTCGAGGGGGCGCCGGAATAGGGAGGCACTCCCGTGGTGGTGGCGGCCGCCGATTCCACACCAGGGAGTTTGCGCAAGCGTTCGATGATATCCGTGAAAAAGGCGCGGCGCTGGCTCCATTGAGGATAGCGGGCAGCAGGTACGGGTACATACATGGTCAGGACGCCTTTGGGTTGATAACCGAGCCTCTGTTTGCTGAGTTCAAGCATGCCTGCAGCGGCGAGAGCGGCGCCGGTGAGAAGCACGAGCGAGAGGGTTACTTCCGAAACGATCAGGAAATTGCGCAGGCGGTGCCCCGCGGTGCCTGCGCCGGAATCCCTCCCAGCGGCCTTGAGAAACGCAGACTGATTCTGCCTGGAAAGCTGTAGAGCGGGCGCGAGGCCGAACAAGATCCCGGTTAGTATCGAAACCGCGACGGCGAAACACAGCACGGGCACATTGATGGCAATCACGGCCTCGTGCGGCACCGAGTATTCCGGCATCAGCGCGACCACCGCCTTCACCCCGCCATATGCCAGGGCGACGCCCAGCACCCCTCCTGTCACGGACAGGATCACGCTTTCGGTCAGGAGTTGCTGGATGACACGCTTCCGGCCCGCACCCAAGGCGACGCGCACCGCGATTTCGCCATGCCGCGCGCTGGCCCGCGCCAGGAGCAGATTCGCGACGTTGGCGCAGGCGATCAACAGCAGGAATCCCACCGCGGCCAGCAGCGCCAAAAGCGTGTTGGCGAATTTTCCGAGGATTCCCTCGTTGACCGACATGAACTCGGTGCGGAAGGGAGATTCGGGATAGTAGAACGTAGGACTTCCCTTCGAGAATTTCTCGTGGAAGCTCTGAAACTCGGCATTGACCTGTTCCTTGGGGATACCGGGTTTCACCTTGATCACTAACCCAACTCGCTCTTCGGTGCTGGGGTGGAGTTCCATCGGCACGTACACGTCGGCGTCGTGCCAGGTAAAGCGCACCGGAAGCACACCGATCACGGTGAAGAACTTGTCGTTGAGGCGGAGTTGGTGCCCGAGGATGCCCCGTCGGCCGAAGAAATGGCGTTCCCAGAACGAATAACTCAGCACCGCGACGGGTTCGACCTTCGATTCACCGCCAGCATCTTGTGGCGAGAAAGTGCGGCCAAAGAGAGGTGGAACGCCGAAGAACTCGAACGCATTTGGTGAGAAGTCCTCTTGGACGACGGCCTCCGGGAGGCCCGCTTCGGTCATCACCACGTTGTTCCGGTCGAGGGCAATCATGCTTTCGACGCTTTTGGCGCGAGCCTTCATCTCGAGATAATCTGTCATGGTGTAGCCGGTAGTGCCTCGGTCGCCCTTAGCATTCAACAGGTGAACCATACCGATGCGGTCCGCCCCTGCATAAGGATAGGGATCAACCAAAACGGCGTACACCACGCTGAAGATTGTGGCGGTAGCACCGATACCCAGAGCCAGGGAGAGCACCGCGACGGTTGTTGACACACGACTTTTCACCAGCAGGCGCAGCGCGTAACGGATGTCCTGAAAGATCGACATGGGTAAGCCTCCCCAGGCGGGCACTGGACCATATGACTGACTGACGCATAAAAGGTTAGATAGGTTCCCTCAAACTATTTCGTCGGTTGGCGTTCCGCCGCGATTCATCATCCCATGCGGACTACCCCCGTTGTGAATCATTAGTTTTCTTCTTCAGACGTGTCCCTGGCGAATTGTTATTTCGCCCAACCAGCCGATCAGAATGTAATGTTACAGGGCTGAAAACCGCTGAATGGAGTTTTAGCGTACCACGGGATTATGTTGCTTCATTTCGACGCCCATGAGTTCTGCGAAGCCTTCAACGCCCAGGGCATCGGGTTTGTTTCGTTTTCGGAACAAGACTCGCATTCCGCACAGCTTTTTCGTTTTTCAGATCGAGTGGCGCGTTTATCCATTGTATGTATTCTCACGCAGAGCAGAGAATCAACAGGTCCCCGGTTCAAAGTTGCGCTTGACCCACTGGCGCTCTATGATGCCCTAGTCCGGAAAATCTAAGAAGAGGTGACTTTTGATCGAGCGAATAATCGCCTCCCTGATGACGTTAGGCTTGATCGCTCTGCCACTCTCCGCGGCCGAAGAAAAGAAAGAAACCGACCGGCTCGAGAACTGCGGTACCGTCATGAAGGAGATTATGGATATCCCCGATGACCTCCCTCAGGATCTCATCGACAAAGCCGAATGCGTCATCGTTTACCCCTCGGTTTTAAAGGCCGCCTTTGTCGTTGGCGGCAGCTATGGCCGCGGCGCCATGACTTGCCGCACTGGCGAACACTACACCGGCCCTTGGAGTGCGCCCTCCATGATGGCTCTGGAAGGCGGCAGCATCGGCTTCCAGATCGGCGGCCAGGCCACCGATTTCGTCCTGCTCGTAATGAATCCGCGGGGAGCCCGCGCCATTCTCAAGAGCAAGGTAAAGCTTGGAGCGGACGCCTCCGTTGCTGCCGGTCCCAAGGGCCGCACCGCCAACGCTTCCACCGATGCGACGCTACGGGCCGAAGTCCTCAGCTATTCGCGCGCGCGCGGCCTGTTTGCAGGCATCTCTCTCGAGGGCTCAACCGTTCGTCCCGACGATGATGCCAACGAGCGCGTCTACCGACAAAATGTGTCAGCGGAAGCCATCATTTTCAAGGGTGCGGTCGCAGTGCCGCCTGCCGCTCAGAAACTCGTGGCCTTTCTCAACCGGAAATCGCCAAAGAATACTTCCGCCCCTAATTCCTTGAAAGAGTAATTCCAGCTATCTCGCATTTTGCTGAACACGCCGGCTCGATCCGCGGCGCCGAACGGCGCGCCGAGACTTCGCACCAAACTATTGGTTCCCGCCGCCAGTCGATATCAGTGAGTTTGCAGGCGAGCGACCTCTGGAGCGAACGCCATAGGCGGCGAGTAGCATCAGATCAGATTGACGCGAACGCCAGTTAGCAGGAAGTGGCTTTATCTGGCGGATTGGCCTTCTCTTTAAGGATTTCATCCAGCAAAGCTTTCGCTAACTTGGGCTCGCCCGGAACATTCGAGCCGCGAATTGAACAGTAATGCACGAAGCGGTCGACCTGTGCGTTTGGCTGACCAAACTCCGCTCGTAACTCTTGAATCTCGTCAGCAATTTCTCTGAGCTGCTCTGCCTCATCCCACTGACGATATCTAGCGACTTCTGATGAGTCGTTTTGTCCGAACAGACCCCAGCGACCTCCGGCGCACTCTCTCAGGCAGGAGATAAAGAGAGGCTCGAAATCGCTCTCCAAATCACCCAGCCTTTTCTCTTTTATCGGGCGACTTTTCATTCTGGCTGTCTCATCGAGTCGTATCTGAAATTCGTTGCAGGTCGGAAATGAAAACCTACCATAATTCTAATAGGAAGACGGAGTAGGTCTAAGCTGATGTCGCTATAATAAGGGCCGTCAACTCCTGAGATACAGCATAATCGTAGATGTGGATTTCTGGAGATGGCGGCGTTAATTGCATACTAACATAACTTTGTGTACATACAAAACAACGCCCAGCCACGGGGCGAGGTCGTACAAATCGAGAAGTTCCGGCGATCTTCGAGGGAGCGTTCGAGCACCGAGACGTTTTCATCCGAGTCGATGTACTCCAACGCCGCCGAGATCAACGCTGGCGGCTGATCGAGTCGATTCTCGGAGTTTACCTCAAGCGTAACGGAACCATTTCAAATGTGGGAATGTTGCCGGAGGGTCGAGTTGCCCCGGCGCTGGTTGACGTCAACTCAGATATCCGGAGAGCAATAGAAGAGTGATACTCGTAACAAGCGCGACCCTCTTGCGCCGTTCCGGCGCACGTTTTCGACCTGGACGGCACCGCACGCTTCGGGGCCGACTTTTCTGATCCGGGATCATATGTGACAGGAGAGGTGCTTCATGTCGGCGGTCCCGGACTCCAGTACTGAGAGAGTTAAGATTTTTGTTCGCCTTCTGGACGAAGGGACGGAAGCTTCGCGTCCCACCGAAGCAATTAGCCTAGGCCACGGCTTATTCAAGGTTCTTGCGACGCCGGATTACAATCCTGAGGATGAGGTTTGGGAGTTCCCTCCCGGAGCGACAGTCCGAGGCGTCACCCGCCGCAATGAGGACAGCGAATATCTACTCGCAACGAAACCCTAATTAGCAAGTGCGGGTGGCCGCGATCTGCTCCCTAGCTCCGCGCAAGGAACATCGTACGTCAGTAAACCTACGGTCCCACCTTTTGAAGAACAGACGAGGCGGAGCGGAGTTGCTGACGGCAAGTTTGAAGAATGATCGTGGATCACTCCTTCTCTCATTCCAGCTTTTGACTTTCAGCTGCAGCGGCTCTGGCTGCGGTTTCGGTGGTTTCATCATCCAGGTGTTCGAAATGAAATCTCGTCGCCCTTCCGAAATCGCGTTTCGAGCCATTTGACAGCCGTGTCTTGATCAGGGCACCGTCAGTCTCTACCCCTAAAGCTTCGGAGGCCGCGGTTTTTCACCGAGTTAGATAGATTTTACATAGTGTGCCAGTTTCGCGCGGAGCCCTCTGACACTTTGTGTCGTCAACGGTTTCTTAGGTGTTCGGGGAGGCGCGATAGTCGTTCCTCGGCTGCGGCGAGCGTAGTTTCCTTCTTGCAAAACGTAAAGCGGACTTGCGTCGCGCCGTCGCGGGCATCGTTGTAGAAGCTGGACCCCGGAACCACGGCAACACCAACCTTTTCCACGAGAAACTTTGCGAACGCCACATCGTCCGGGAAACCGAAACCCGAAATGTCCGTCATGATGTAATACGCGCCGTGGGGCTTGAAGACGGTGAAGCCTGCGGCGGTGAGGATTTTGAGCAGGCGCTCACGGCGCACAGTGTAGTCCCCTGCCAGCTTCTCATAGTACGACTGCGGCGATTTCAGCGCGATGGCCCCGGCCTGCTGCAAAGGTGCGGCGGCTCCGACTGTAAGAAAGTCATGGACCTTGCGGATCGCGGCTGTCGGTTCCGGCGGAGCGATGGCCCAGCCTACACGCCAACCGGTGACGCTGTAGGTCTTGGACATGCCATTGATCACAATGGTACGGTCGCGCATCCCATCGATGCGCGCCATCGAAATGTGTTCCGTCCCGTCGTACAGAATATGTTCGTATATTTCGTCGGTGACACAGAAAGCGTTCCAGCGGACGCACAGGTCGCGGATAAATTCGAGCTCTCGCCGAGTGAAGACCTTCCCGGTTGGATTGTTAGGCGTATTCAGGATGATGGCCTTGGTGTGCAGGCCAAATGCCGCAGCCAGTTCCTTCTCCTCGTAACTCCAATCAGGAGGACTCAGCTTCACGAAGCGCGGCGTGGCACCACTCAGAATGGCGTCCGGGCCATAATTCTCATAAAACGGCTCGAATACGACAATTTCGTCGCCCGGATTGATGATGGCCAGCATCGTGGACATCATCGCTTCCGTCGAGCCGCAGCAAATCGTGATCTCGCGTTCAGGATCCACACGTACGCCCTGGGTCCGCTCAAATTTCTCTACGATCGCGTCCCGCAACGGTTTGGCGCCCCAGGTTATCGCGTATTGGTTGATGTCATCTGAGATGGCTTGCCGCGCCGCTTCCTTGATTTCGGCTGGCGCTGCAAAATCGGGGAAGCCCTGTGAGAGATTGACGGCGCCGTGCTTCATCGCAAGGCGGGTCATCTCGCGAATCACGGATTCGGTAAATTGCTCTGCTTTTGCGGAAAGCATGCGGCGCGCAACCTGCGCCATGCCAGATTCAGAGGGATTCATTTAGCCTGCCAGACGATCTGGATTGTCAGCACAATTGGGCCGAACGAAATAGGCCCTACCGGAAATTACCGGCCGGGCCCCGCCGCCGAAGAAGACGCCGCGCCCGGCTGACCATAAATCATCCGGTAGACTTCGGAATTGCGCAAGACGATTTGCACGTAATCACGAGTCTCGCTGAAAGGAATGGATTCAACAAGTTCAGGGATTTCGTCGTAATTGCGCTCGGCTTTCCACGCGGCGATGCGGTCTTCGCCCGCGTCAAACGCCGCCAGCGCGTATTCGGGTGCTCCCGTCAATTTCACCAGCCCGGAGATATAAAGCATCCCAAGCTGGATGTTGTATTCGGGCTGGAAAAGCTTGTCCGGAGAGAAACGCACGCGAAGTTGCTTGGCGAGAAGCTTCCCCGTTTTCGGGATGACTTGCATCAGTCCAATCGCGTTCTGCGGAGAAAGAGCATCGGCTTGGAACGTGGATTCCTGACGCATCAGTCCCGCTGCAAGCATGGGATCGAAATTATTCTTGGCGGCTTCGCGCCGGATCACCGCTTCGTAGGGGAGCGGATAGAGCACTTTCCAGACGTCGATCGGCAGATCGTCGATTCTGCGCGCATCGAAATTGGGAACGATGATGCGTCCATAAGCCATGCCCGCCGCAAAATGCCCCTGGTCGAAGGCCGCCTGCGCGGCTTCGTAAAGAAATCGCGGAGACGAAGTGGCAAAATACGCGTTCTTCAGTTCAAGCTCAGCGCTCGCATCGAAGGCGATTGTGCGCAAAGCCTGCGCGCGCGCCCAGCGGTCTGCAGCAGCAGGAGGAATCGGCTCATCGAAAGGCCGCAGCGAAGGCGGCGGTGGAATTCTGTCCAAAATTTCCGGCGGATCTCCGTCGGCGGGTTCCAGCTTGCTCAAACGCAACGCCGCGGCGTGCCCAAAATACGTCTGCGGAAATCGCTCGATGTCTTTTCGGAAGTAAGCCCGCGCTTCAGCAAGCTTCCCGCTACGCTCGGCATCGCGGCCCAGCCAATAAACCGCGTCGGATGTGTTACCCGAGGCTGGATACTTCAGCAGAAAATTCTTGATCTTGTCTTCCGCGTCGGGCTGGCGATTGAGATAAGCGACCCACGCTACCCGCCACTCCGCGTTGAACGCATTTCTTCCGCTCGGAAAAGTATCGAGAACACGCTGGTAGTAGCTCGCGGCCTTGGTGCGGTCGAGGTCCACCCAATAGTAATTCCCCGCCGCCATGAATCCCTCTTCGTTCCACTTGCTCAGCGGATACTTTTGCGTAAGCTCATTGAGCGTCGCAAACATTTCGTCGAACTTCTTGTCGGAACGATAGATTTGCGACAACACGTAAAGGCGTTCCGCGTCAACTTCGAAATCCGGCGTCTTGAGCGACGCGACAAGTTTCGGTGAACCCTTCGATTGCACTCGCGCTTGTGCGACGCGTAGCTCGGCCAATTGCCGGTTGGGATTCAGCGGGTCGTGCAGCATTCCCAATAGCTTTTCAAATTCAGCCCGCGCCTCTTTCCATTTGTGAACGTCGTAGAAAGCCTGCGCGCGCTGCTGTTGCAGTTCCACGCCGGGGTATGGATATTCCTTGCTCATCTCGCGCAAAATTTTCTTTAGCGCGCTGTCCGCTGCTTTCGCTTCATCGCTCTGAGAACTTTTGTAGTAAATCGCCTGATAATCCTTGGCAGCGCGGGGAAGCTGATGCAACGACTGGTAAGCCTGAGCCCTCTCGAGAAGCAGTGTAGGGCGGCTGCCGGTGGCCGGATAAGTGTTCAATGCATCGATAGCGTCCTGTGCCCGTCCCAATTCGATGGCCAACGGTACCAGACTCTCGAGCAACTGCTCCTTCATCGCGGTATTCGGATAGTCACGCTGGACCGTTTCCAAATCGGCTAGCGCATCCTTCGAGTGCCCCAGTCCGTGCTTCGCCTGCGCCGTCCAGTAGAGGACGTACTCGCGCAACAACGCGTCCCCGCTCGCCTTGGTAAACCAGGCGAGGGCCAGTTGCTCGTGATTCTTTGAGTGATCTTCATAGCCGAGAGCCAGCGCCGCGCGCGCTCCCCAAACGTTCGCGGCATTTTTCGCTGCAAAGGCAGAAAGATTGTTGTAAGCGCCGGGCTCTGCGTTATGCGCCGCGCGGGCCAGCCCTGAGAGTTCTTTGCGAAGTGCCTGGTCTTCTGGAGTGTCCGCCGTCACTCCGGGAGCCGCCGTGTCCGGTTTGCAACCGACGCGGCAAGGCACTGGCACCGGTTTTTTTACCTTTTTCTGTTTCTTTTGTGAGCGCGAGGACTGCGCAAAAGTTTCCCGCGCACTACCAGGCACAAGCGCGAACAGGAGCACGAGCACACAAACGCTTCGCGTCACCGCGGCCCAGGAACCTGGCGCAGCCGTATTCCTGTCCGCTATTCTACCGATGCCGCGCGGGCGTGGCGTACGGGTATTCGCCGAGAGCGTGGGCATCGCCATCCGCGAGGATTTCCACCATCCAGCGATAAAAGTAATCCACTGGGTGATCCATGATGGGTTTGAAACGCCGGTCGTATTCCCGATGAGCTTTTTCAATGTCATCTTTCAATCGAATGCAAAGATCCTTCTTCTCGCGCCCTAGCCGCACTTGCTCCGGTCTGAGCATTTTAATATCTTGCATCGAAACTTTCGCCACCCGATTTGCTCGCCGGTGCAGTTCTTGTTCCTCGGGCGTTAGCTGGTTGACGTCAAAGTCCCCCTCGAATTCGGCTTCGGGCAAAACCGCGGGCGCCCGCGGCTCGATCAACTGAATCGCTTCCGGCTCGGCCTCCAGCTCGATCAAAGGCTGCGGTTCGACCTGTGGAGGCGCATGCACGGTCGCTTGCACGGTGGCCGGCGCCGGCGCCTGCGCCATCGGCGTAGGAGCCGAAGGGTGCGGCCGCACCGGTTCGGTAGCAGGCTCAACCGCAGCCGTACTGATAAGATGCGCGATTTGCGTTTCCAGCGGAGAGCGCTGCCCAGGCTGCACCGCCATGGTAACGAATCGCGTCAAGACTTCCAGCGCCGCTGACAACGACGCTGCCGAAGTCTGCGCCCTCAGCATCGACGGCAGCGCGTTGGTCGGCTTGGTGCTCGCGCACGCAGCCACGATATCGCCGACAGCCTGGTGCAGTTCGTCGGCGTTCCGCTGGATCCGTTCGAGGTTCTCTCGTAAGGCGCGCGATACGGCTTGTTCCACGGTGTTTGGCTCTTGTGCCATTCCTGTTTTCCGGGAGTGTTTTGCCCAGTCTCCCCCGTTTTGTGATTTTGGAAGGTAACCTGTTTGGAGTCAACCGCCTAGGCGTACCTATGTGCCCAATCGTTGCTTAGTGCCAAGCTCATTGCCTGCCTTGGTGCTTCGCCCGAGCGCCCATCCTTCCGCTGGCTGGCCTTCCCAATCGCAGTCTCCCTACCCAGTGCTATAATAAGCGCCAGGGGGCGACTCGGTTTCGACGGAAGCTGTCGCGGCCCGAAGGCATGCCGGGACCCACCTGCCCGTAACTTGGTGGAAACTAGAAATGCCAACAACAACTTGGCACTTGCTGCTTAATTAATTAAGCGCACGCTTCCCCGGGCTTCGCTCATGGGTCCGGTAAGAGGCGTCACACAGTGAGCTGGCCTGGGCCTTTCGGTCCGCAGGGCTCGGGCGAGAACCATCGGACTAGCTGGCTGCGTTTCTTGCTCATTCTGAGCGCGGCCGGTGAACGCGCGATCAGCCCGCGAGGGCCGGGTCGCACACCGAATTGAGATAAGCATGTAGGCTTCGTGTCGTAGCGCTTTTCGGACGGGGGTTCGACTCCCCCCGCCTCCACCATACTAACCGCTCTGTGATTATTAGATTACAGTAATCTTCGGCTGCCCGAGTTCCAGATACGTTCCAATCGAACGCGGATAGTCCCGATGTGGCTCTGACTCGCCCCATTCCCGGGAGTTTGCTGAATATTTTGGGGCGGCAAAGTGAATCCGTGCCACTTGCTCAAGCATGCCATTGCTGTTCTTGAAAGCCGGCTTACACCCGCACATCCGCAATTGGTTCTCACCCGCGAGAATCTGCAAAAGGCCCAGTCCTGAGGCTTAAGCGCTAGGATCATCATCACGGGTCTTCTTGAGTTGATCTATTGCTTCTTTACGGGCCTTCAGATCCTGTGGCAAGTGTGCCCATCGAAACCTGTCTCACTACAGAGGTGCAGTCGGCAAAACTGGATCCAACTTGGGGTCGGAAGTGAGTCTTTCAGCCGATGATTCGAGTCGAGCGGCGGACGCGGATCACCAGACTCTCGAAATTCACAACTTGCCGCCGCAGTCCCATGAGTTTTCCGCAACGCGGTCCTGGTCTCGGTGCACAAGAGCGACCTCGAGATTCGTGCGCTAGCAGAAAAAGGGCTTGTTTACCTCATTGCGGGTCACTTTCCGGCTGCGGAGATCCCATAATTAAGGCCTGGTCACGTTCGAGAGAGCTTCGACGAAGATCCTGCGAGCGCGCCAACGCTTTCTGCGCCAGATCGGCTTGACCGAGCTTCCGATACGCTAGATACAGCTGATAATGGACGTTGCCGTAATGGTCCAGAGGAGCTGCTTTCTCGAGTTTCGGGATAGCCTTGGCAAACTGTCCCAGGCGCACGTACGCGGTCCCCAACAAGCCGCTGGCTTCAGCCAAATCCGGTTGCAGTTGCAGCGCGTGCTGCAAATAGGGCAGCGCCTTTTCATTCTCCCGGTTTTGCACGTACAGGCGCCCCAGGAGATAAAGCGCATGCGTTCGCGAGGGATCCAGCGTCAAGGCTCGCTGTAGTTCACTCTGCGCCTCGTCATCAGAATGATTGACGAGGTAAAGTTCCCCGAGCGCTTCGTAAAGTTCTGACTCATTGGGACGCAACTGTAGAGCTGCATGAAACTCTTTGAGCGCATCGTCGAGATCCTGGCGAAGTGAGTAGCCTTCGGCGCGCAGTTGGTGAGTACGCCAGGAGTCGGGAAAAGATTCCTCCAGTCGCGCGTACGCCTCAGCACCCAGCCCTTGGTAAGTGCGCGCCAACCAGTAGCTGGCCTCGGCATTTTCGTTCGTGGCGCCTTGCACTTGCGCTAACGCGTCCGCTGCGGGTTCGTATTGTTGCAAGGTGAAGTGCGTTTTTCCCAACAGCAGCCGTTCCGAATCGGTCAGATGCTTCCTCGACCGCAGCGAATCGACGCAGCGAGAGTAGCGATGGGCTTTGCAGGGGTCCTGATTCGCTTGGGCCCCCGCGGCAGCGTCCGGCGCGTGTTGCCATGCCGAGAAGTCTGCTTGGAGCGATTTCCATTGGCGGTCTGAAAGGGCGCTGTCATTCGTAGTGGCGTAAAGAGCGGCCAGCAAGTAATGCTTGGCTGGTCCTTCTGTTTCGCCCTGGAGGCCCGCTAGGGAATCCTTCACTGACGCAGGAGTGAGTTCGATGGAGGGGAACCCCCGTTGTACAGCCAAAAACTCCGGAGAGGTTTCCCAAACTTTTCCGAGAGATTCAAGGGCTGCTGTAGCTTGACCTTTGGCGAGCTGTAAGTTTGCCAGGCCTAGCCACGCCAGCTCGTTTTGCGAATCGAGCTGAAGCTCCAGGCGAAACTCTGTTTCGGCTTCTTCCAATTTCCCCGCATGCAGATAGGCTTGGCCCAGAGAAGTATGCAAGCCAGAGTGGCGAGGGTCGGCGCTGAGCGCTTTTCGGTACTCCTGCAGTGCATCTTCCCAACGGCTACGCTGGAGCAAGAGGTCACCGAGAAAGCGGTGTCCCCACGCCGACTCACGGTACAAATGCGCTCCCCGAAATGCCAAACGGGCAGCGAGATCCAGGTATTCGTGCCCGAGTTTGAACCACGCCTCAGACTTGTCGGAGTCAAGCTCCGCGATCTGGCGGAACTCCTCAGCCGCGCTTCGGAAGTTTTCCTGGCCCTGGTAGCACGAAGCCAACGCCTGGTGCGCCTCGCGGTTGGACGGATCGAGCTTTAACGCACGCTGAAGGAATGGAACGGCCTTTTCTGGAGAGCCTAATTTTAGATAGTCCATTCCTACGATTACGGTAGGGCCAAGCAGGGTTGGCCTTTCGCGCAGAGCTTTCGCTAGGTGGCGCACGGCCAAGTCGTACTCGAAAAGGCTCTGGTACGCGAGGCCCAGGTTGACCTCAGCCTCGAGCAGGGTCGGATCAACAGCCAGGACCTTCTTGAAGTCTTCCGCGGCGCGAGCAAACTGCCCTTGCTTCATGGCTTCCTGGCCGGCGCGGAACAACTGTTCGATGTGGGCCTCGGACGTCTGGCAAGTTGCGCATCTTGGGGTTAGGCAGCAGATGACCAGGAAAAGGAAGGCCGCTTTCATACAGCTATTTTCACGCCAACCGGGGATTCGGTCAGCAGAAATTCGCCGGCAAACACAATTAGGCAAATTGGGAGAGGCGATCAGAGAGAAGTTACCAGAGAAGAGAGTCGTGCACCGGGCGGGAGGGGCCCCGCCCGGTGCACGACGTTAGAAGGTTAGAAGGTGAACCTCAATGCGAACTGGATGAGGCGTGGGAGGTTGTATTGGCTGGTTACATGCCCAAAGTTCGCATCGCCAAAGCCGCTGTCAGGCGGATTAAACTGCGGGTGATTGAAGCCGTTGAAGAACTCGGCCCGGAACTGTGCTCCAAGTCTTTGGTCAGGACCGAATTTTGTATCTTTGAAGAAGGCAAAGTCAAAGTTCTTCACGCCGTCGGTCCGAATGTTGGGTTCGGTACGCGAATCGTTGCCGTAGCCGAAGTCGGTGGGTTTCGTGAATACGGAAGTGTCAAACCATTCGGTCAGACGCTGGCCCACAGAACCAGAAGTTTGATGCGACAGCGCGGTTCTGTCCGGCCGGTCGCAGCCCGCGTTGGGAATGCCGGAGTTGCTCTGAGGACCGGGGCACCCGCCGATGATGATCGGGAAGCCACGCTGGAAGGTGATGATGGTATCGATGCCCCATCCACTGACCAGCTTATCGGCAACTCCGTTCACGTTGCTTGCATACTTCTTGCCGTGCCCAAACGGCAAGTCCAGAACGGCTCCGAGAACCAGGCGCTGAGGAACATCGAATGCATCCAAGCTGCGCTGACTACGTAGATTGTTGGCATTGGAATCGTTCCAGCTGACTGGTGAGGCCTCCAGCCAGTTGATTTCCGAGTTGGTATCGTCGATGAGCTTCGAGACCGTGTAGGTGGCAAGCAGTTGAGCGCCTGCGGAGAAGCGCTTCTGAACCTTCAACTGCATGGAGTGGTAGATGGAATCGCGGTTGTCCGGCTCGGCCATAGACACACCATCAAACTGCGGGAATGGCAAGAGCAACTGACCTTGCTTTACGGTCGCAACCGTGCCCATATTGCCGGATTGCAAGGGCCCCGTGCAGCCTGCGCAGTTCCCAGCGAACGGATTGGGCACAATTTGCGTCAGGGAATTGATTATTGCCGTATTCGCGGCGCTGGGGGCACCGGAGGGTAGAAACTGATCCGGCATCTGGTTGAGGTTCTGATCATGCATGGGCAAATGGGTGCCCTTGGACCCGGCGTAAGCGATGTCCAACAGCGTATTGCCGGGGAATTGGCGTTGAATGTCGAAGTTCCACTGCTGCACGTAAGGTGCGGGATTATTCGGCAGGGCCGCTTCGTTGCCATTCCCCTGCACATCGATCAAAGCTTGATTCCTCCCAAAGGGTGGAATGATTCCGAGCGGTTCAGGATTGGACAACGGATTCAGGGGTGTAACTCCATTCGACTGCGCAGTTTGCCAAGGTGTCGAGAAGGAGTTGATGAACAGGTTATGCGGAGCATCATTCCACCGCACGTCTACCGGCAAATAAAAGATTCCATACCCAGTCCGGATCACCGTATTTTTGTCGAACTGGTACGAAATTCCGAGACGTGGTTCTACATGGTTCCAGTCGGGAAACGCCATGCGACTCGAGTGCCGACTCGAGTCCACTAAGTCATAGCCACCCTTCAGATTGGCGAACGTTTTCCCCGTGGCGGGGTTGACTGTGCTCCCCAACGCAGGGTCAATCGTCAGCAGCGGACTGGCCTCGGTCGGGTTGAACGCGACGATGCGATTGAACCGCTCCGTCCAATCGCCTTGCAGGTCGACGCGAAGTCCCAAATTCAAAGTGAGCTTCCGGGTCAACTGATAGGTGTCGCCCACGTAGAAGGCTTTGTAAAGGTTCTGGTCGGCTGTTCTGGCTGGCTCAACGAAACTGCCGCTATCGCCATACCCGAGCAGGAAGGACGCGAAACCGTTCCCGGTTGAACCGTTGGTTCCAGCGTTGGGGTTACTAGGATCGTTAGGGTTGGCAGCCGTCATCTTAGCATTGAATTGCAAGAGACCGGCCGGATTGTTGCTCTGGTAGTAGTTGTTTCGGAGCAAACGAAACTCAAACCCGGCCTTCAGATTATGCTTGCCCATGATGTGAGAGACCGAGGGCATGATGCTGAGAGTGTCGTCCCACGCACCGATACCGCTGCCCGTTCCCTGAGCGCACCAGCCACCGCCCCAATGAGTGTCCCCTGAGTTATTCGAGACGCACACCTGCGGGATGTGCGTGTAAGTCATCTCGGGGGCGAGCGCTGCCCAGTTTGCGCCAAACTTCGATAGATCAATGCCTTGGCTCAGCGGCGTGCGCAGGTATACGTAACGCGTGTAGCCAATGTGCATGTCCAGGATCGTCTTGGGTGAAAACGAAAAGGTATCACCCAAGGAAACCTGGTGGGCGGTGGTGGTTTCCGTGCAGCGGTCCGTGCAGATCTGGCTGAACGGGGCGTCTGGAAGCGACAAGATGTGGTTGTGCGTGTAGCGTCCGAAGATCCTTTGCTTCTCGCTCAGGTTGTAGTCGATGCGCTCGTTGTACTGGTCGACGTCGCCGCCGGTACTAAAGGCCGTCGCAAAATTGCCGTTAGGATTGTTCGTCTGATTAGGCATCGGAAAGTAAGAAAGGAGCGCTTGGGCGGTGGGGTCGATACGGTTGGTAGGAATGATGTTCCCAATGAAGGCCGTTCTGCAAGCCGTGTTGCTTGAATTGCAAGGAGTACCAGCGTTTGCCCCCACACCGCTGGTGGTTGGGTCATAGATGGTCAGCACGGAACTTGTGTTGCTGGACCCGATTTGTGAAAAATCTCCAGTGCGTTCCGCGGCGGTAGGAACCCAGGTCTGGAACAGACTTCCCTTGCGCAGCCGGAAGCCGTCATAAGCGGAGAAGAAGAACAACTTGTCCTTAAAAACGGGACCTCCGACGTTCGCGCCGAACTGGTTCTGGGTAAAGGGAGGACGTTGAATGCCGTTTTCATTCGCGAAGAAGTCATTGGCATTCAGCACTTTGTTGCGCAGGAATTCAAACCCTGAACCATGGAAAGTGTTGGAGCCGGACTTTGTCGAGAGATTGATGACGCCACCTGCAAAGCGGCCATACTCGGGGCCGAGATTGTTGGTCTGGACTTTGAATTCCTCAATGACATCCTGACTCGGGACCACCGTGACAACGTTCAGGTACGCCCCATTGGTAGGCGCGCCGTCAATTAGGATTGCGCTTTGCCCGGCCATGCCTCCGCCAACTTGGAAATCTCCCAGAGCGAACGGATTCGCGCCGACCGGATTGCTCGTCGAGGAATTGCCAGCCGAGGGCTGACCCTGAGGCACCACGCCAGGCACCAGCTCAACAAGCGCCAACGGGTTGCGGCCGTTCAGGGGCAGCTCCGTGACGGTTCGCTGTTCGACCACTTGTCCCAGCGAGTTCGTTTCCGGCTGGAGCAAGGGCACCTCGGAGGTCACCTCGACCGTCTCGGTTTGTGCTCCTACTTGCAACGCGATATCCACTCTCAGTCCGCTTTCGATCTGCACTTCGATCGGCTCGCGCAAAAACTTCTTAAAGCCGGTCTTCTCGCCCTCCAACTTGTAGCGGCCGGGCAAAATACTCACGAAGGTGTAGTTGCCGGACGCATCCGTTTCTATGCTGTGCTTTTGTGCGTTATCGAGATTCGTCAATGTGACCGTGGCATTGGCAACTGCAGCTCCGCTGGTATCCGTGACGGTCCCGGCCATGGTTCCGTACACGTTCTGGCCCCACCCGGCCGGTGGCGTGAGCGCCAAGACGACTACAGCCACTAAAAAGATAAGCGCAAGCTTTCCGAGATTTGCCATTTCCTTCCTCCCCCCAAAGAACTTATCGAAACGTGCGTAACACATGCCGCACGGACGCACCTAGACCGGCAGCGATGCTTTCTCAATAGAGAACGAAGCAGACAAGACGAGTGGACAACCGTAAGTATCCACAAGGCCACCCCAGTGGGTCCTTGTTAGACCCACCCGGTGCAATAGTCAAGCACAATTTCGTTATTCTCATGAAATGCATCTGAAAAAGGAATCTTGGGACACCTGCCTGGGCTGTCTGGAGTTTCGCTTTGCGTACGCCTCCCCAATCGCCTATTGCTTGCATCTGCGTCTGGGGCAGTGGGGGAATGGGTGAACGTCGGCATAAGCCGCTATTCGCGACGCGCGGTTGAAGATTTCGTGAATCGCTGCTTACGCTTTGGCCCACCCGCGGTTCGCTACAGGACCTACGCCTTCCTTGATGGTGATGAGCCGATTAGCAGGGATCTGCTTAAAAGTCTCGTGCAGCCCACTTGGCCAATAGACGTCGATGTCGGCCGAAGTGGAGTTTCCCAAACCGAAATGCAAGCGGGAATCGCTGCAGGAGAAAAAGCTGGATTGACTAAGGACCGCTTGCGCCTGGGTCCTGCCTCCGTAATGGGCAAGCACTCTAGCTCCAATGGCGCTTCGATTAGACTTTACACCTTCCAATTTCACTTTGATCCAGTTGGACTTCCCGCTGAGGTCATTGCGCAGCAGCGAAGGGGGCTCGTTGAGATTGACAATTAGGATGTCGATGTCCCCGTCGTTGTCGAAGTCTCCAAACGCGCATCCCCGACTGCAGTGTGGCGCCGCTACACCGGGACCAGCCTCCTGGATGAGTTCCTCGAAAACGCCTTTGCCCAGGTTCCTAAAGACGGCACGCGGAGTTTTAAAGGGGTATTGCGGCAGGGTTCGTTCAACCTGGGGGTAGACATGGCCGGTAACCATAAAGAGGTCTGGAAGACCGTCGTTGTCGAGGTCGACGATGCCTGCTCCCCAGCAAACGTAACGAGTTTCAACTCCAAGGCGCGAGGAACCCGTAGCGTCCTCGAAATTTCCCTTGCCGTCGTTGTGATAAAGGATGTTGGCGTCATCCGTAAAATGCGTCTTGAATAGATCAAGGTGACCATCCAGTTCATAATCGCCGACTCCGACTCCCATACCCGCCTGCTCCATGCCGTCTTCGCTCAGGGCGGCACCTCGCAGCACTCCTTCCTCCCGAAAAGTTCCATCATGATTGTTCATGAACAAAAGACTGGGAGTGGAGTCACAGGCGACGTAGATGTCTTGCCATCCGTCTTCATCAAAATCCGCCGCTACGACGGTCATGCCGTAGGTGGCCGCGGCCTTTGCAATGCCGGCCTGCTGAGTTACATCCGTGAAGGTCCCGTTGCCGTTGTTTCGATACAGGGAATGCTTGCCGGTGGCCAACCCCCGCGGTCCGCATTCCACGGGAATTCCTTTCCATCTACAGTTGGCGTTTTCGCCCGGAGCGGCGGCATTTTCAAAGGAAAAGCGGACATAGTTGGAAACAAAGAGATCCAAATATCCGTCCCGGTCGTAATCGACAAAGGTGCAACCGGCTCCAAACCTTTGTTGATCGCTCCAAAGCCCGGCGGCTTTCGTCACATCGGTGAAAGTTCCGTCGCCGTTGTTGCGGTAAAGCACGTTTTGCCCGAAAGTGGTGCAAAAGATGTCATCAAAGCCGTCGTTGTTGTAGTCCCCGATCGAGACTCCACAGGCCCATCCGAGCGAGCGCAACCCCGCTTTTTCTGTGACATCCATAAACGTTCCGTCTCGGTTGTTTTTGTACAAGCGATTCGTCGTGCCGTCGGGAGCACCTCCGAGCCGAGTGCCGGACAGCACAAACAGATCCATCCACCCATCATTGTCGTAATCAAGGAAGGCGCAGCCGCATCCGGTGGACTCCACAATGTACTTTTTGATTTCTAAGTCACCATAAATGATTGGCTCGTGCAGGCCCGCGGGGGCCGCGACGTCCGTGAAGTGGGCGTTGAAGGGACGCCCGGAAGCTGCGGGTCTTGGCAAGGGCTTGCTGGTATGAGGTGATACACCCTGTGCGAGCAATCGATTCGAGTGAAAGGAGAGCGCGGCCCCCATCCCCAGTTGGACAAACCTACGACGGCCGAAAATCATGGCGCAAAGGAATCGTGACGGTACAAAAGCGCCGATCCGTTCATTTCCGCGTCACGGGGGACTTTTCAGCGACAAGTTGAGGATCGGCAAATTGTAACCAGAAGCCCATCATCTCCTCGTCGCTGGGTTCACCCCAACGAACTGCTTTGGACGGATCGGGGTTCTGGACATTGTTCTTGGAATTATCGAAATAGGCGACGGCCATGAGTTTTGTGCCTTTGGGTAGCAAGAATTGCTTCTTCAAGAAGTAAGTTTCCTGCCAGCGAAAATCATAGTGGGGAACGTTGAGGAGCACTTCTTCGCGACCATCCGGATAAATGGCCTTGGTCATCATGCTCTTGCCGCGAAAATGCATGTGAGCGGTGTAGGCCACAGCGATCACCTCTTTCGGAAGTGTAAAACATGAAGTGACGCGGTGATTGTCGTCATTGGGAGGGATGAGAAACATATTGTTCCAGATTTCGTATTGCCCAATCTCATGCTTGACGGGTTCCCGCGCGAAGACCAGACCGATGCTGGTGCGATCTTTTACATCCAGGCCATGATGATTGCTATAGTGAATTTGAAATTGCAGAGAGGAGCCGGCGGGAATTCGAAGCGCGTAGCCAGGAGGCCGCGTCTCCGCCAAGTGGCCCGGAAGGTAGATCGCCGGCACGATGTTCAAATACCCCGAGGATTCGCCCGGAATGCCGCCGCCGTCGGGCGCTGAGCAGCCGTCGTCAATGACTGGCGCATCAGGCCTAAGGTGCAAAACTTTTCCGGTGCGGTAATGATACTTGTCCTCGCCGGCATCGTTCTTGGAATGCTCTTCCAGATGCTTGGCGACTTCAGACTGATCGATGACGGAAACGGTGGCGTGATGAACCACGCGGCGGTCGCCGGGAAGCACCTCGGCGGCCTGTATCCATTTGTCTTCCGTGAAGTTTGTGGGCACATAGATGTATTCGTAGTCGTCTTGAGCGGTTTTAGACACCAAGTACTCAGGGACGGTTAGTACCACGTCCGGCGTGATGTGCCAGCCTGGCGTCAGGTCCGAAGCAGATGACAAATTCTTGGCTTCGCCTTTTTTCGTTCCGTTTTTTACCCAAGCGTCGATGATGGCGATGTCCGAGTCCGTCAAGCGAGCGTCGTTCGTGAATTCCCCGACGGCAGGGTCGGCATGCCACGGGGGCATCTTGCGTTGAACGACGCTCTCTCGCATCATCCGCGCAAACGGGAGCACTTCCTCGTAGGTCATGAGCGACATGGGAGCGATATCATTCGGGCGATGGCAGACCACGCAGTTTCGTTCGAGAATGGGCGCTATGTCTTTGCTATAGGTGATTTCTGCTTTTGAAGAGGTGTCGTTCCCGCGGCTTGCCAATGCCATTCCAAACAATCCAATGGAGAAGAGAATTACGACGATTAGGTGCAGACGCGTATTCATTTCGGCTCCACAACAAACGAAGAGCGTATTGCCTGATGCCGCAGCCGCCATAGGGACGACCCGAAGGGCATCCAAGCATCCCACTGATGGATTCTACACCCGTCCAGCACTTCCGGGAGGAACGTATGCACCAGGAAAGCGCCGGGGGCCTGGACAGCACCGCGCGTATATACCTGCGATTCGCCAGAACTCTGTCCGGCTTCTCCGGGTACCCGCTGTGCACCCCGTCTAGATTCGCCGTCTAGCAAATCGCCCGCCTTCGAGGTTGACGGGATCCTCTTTGGCACCTCTTCGAGAGGCGGGCTTTCGATTTTACCGTTCTTAGCCGTAAAACCTCGGCGTTTTTAGGCCGGGGATATAAGGGTGCTTTTCCTACGGTTCTGTCATAAACTTCGTCGTCCCCGAAACGGATCTATGGGCGGGCAGCCCAAACGTAAAACCTCTCGGTTGTCCTCCGTTGAAGTAGGGCGGTTGGGGAGGAACCCACCGAAGAGACCGGACCAAAACCCGGCTCCGTAGGAATCCTCGCCCTTTAGGGCCCTTTAGGGCGAGGAGGATGTCAAAAACTAGATGACCACGCCGTTTGTTGATCTCGCTTCCGACCCTCCTGTTCGTGGCTTCTTGCACGAACCTTCACAGCCGACCGGCGGCACAATCGTGCTTACGCACGGAGCCGGTGCAAACTGCCAATCGATACTGCTCGTCAAGATGTCCAATGCTTTTGCGGCATCCGGCTTCGCCGTGCTACGTTTCGATTTGCCATTTCGCTCCGAGCGCCCGCATGGGCCGCCCTCGCCCGGCAGCGCCGCCAGGGACCGCGACGGTTTGCGGCGAGCGGTTGCGCTTATGAAAGAGAGAGAAAGCGGCCCCCTATTTCTGGGCGGCCATTCCTACGGAGGACGGCAATCTACCATCCTGGTTTCGGAGGATTCGCGGCTGGTCGACGGCTTGCTGCTGCTCTCCTATCCGCTGCATCCTCCGCGAAAGCCCGATCAGCTGCGCACCGGCCATTTTCCTAAGCTAAACAAACCCGCGTTCTTCGTCCACGGCACCCGCGATCCCTTCGGTACGATTTCTGAAATGAAATCCGCTCTGCAGCTGATCCCGGCCTCGCACGCACTCTTTGAAGTCGACGGCGCAGGCCACGATCTGCTGATCAAGAAAGCGATTGGCGAATTACCCGTCCGCGTGGTGAGCGAGTTTCAGACGTTCGTTAAAAGACCCGCCTGAGTAGTTTCCTTACCAAGCACGGACCGGCCCGGCCGTTGTGGGCTTGTGACCGCCCGGGATAATAGAACGACGCGACACTCTTAAACACCAGATCTTTCTGCCGCTCGGGCTTAGGCTCTGGCAACTACTTCCTCGTGACTGTTCGACGGCGCATTGCTTTCGAGCGAGTGAATCAGACGAGCCGAGACCCCGGTACTTCATCCCCCACCGGCAGAAACGGGCTTCATTTGTCTCGGACGGATTGTTAAGACCACTGATCTTTCCTACGAACTACCGGGAAGCAGCTCGTGCTTCTTCAGCCGCGACTGGCGGATCAAAATTGAAAAGGCGTCTAATGTTCCTGCAAATTGCTTCTTACACCTGTCGTTGTTGACCGAAGGTCCAGGCGTTGAGCGGCTGATGGCAAACGCGGTTCGGTCCTAGGAACGGCCAGCTGACTTTCCCACCTTGGCAGAGGCGAGGCGCTGTCGCGCGTAGCCACACCAGGGGCTTGCGGGGTCCAGCTTGACAAACGCTTCCCAATTCCGCCGCGCTTCGTTGTGAGCGCCCAGCTTTTCGCAAACAAAGGCCAGGTTGTAGTGGGCGTCCGGGTAGCTTGGATCCAGGCGAACGGCATGGCGTAGATGCAGCCGAGCCGCTTCCAGTCTTCCCACCTCTTCCAAAACGCTCCCGAGATTGAAGTGCGCCATAGCGTTGTCTGGATCCGCCTGCAGAGCGCGCTCAAAGTATTCGGCCGCTTTTTTGAGGTTGCCTTCTTCGTAGAAGAGCGTCCCGCAGTTGAGCAATGCGTCGAGCTTTTGCGGATCAATGCACAAAGCGTGATCATACGCGTCTATCGCTTCGGCTCGTGTCTCACCGCCCGCGTCATACTCGAGCGCGGTGGCCAGCCATTCGTCGGCATTCGGCCCTGGCTTAGCGATGACGCGCACTCGTTCCCGCAGTTCGCTGGTTTCAAAGTTCAATGCAAACTGCCCTGACAGCGGCTCGAGGCGGGCACCGTCATGCTCTACGAGGATGTCTTTTCCATCAGAAAGAACGCGCAGTTCCGCCAGTGGCGTGGACACATGGGAGAGTTTCTCGCGAAGCGCCACCAAAGCATGCCGCAGCCGGCTGGCGGGCACTCCTTCTTCAACCAGTTGCTTGACCGTACGCAGGCCGATCAGATCGCGGAAGTCGTAAAAACGGCTCCCTTCCTCTTTTCGAGGCGAAACGAGGTGCAAGCGGTCCCAGTAATCCAACTGCTTCCCGGTCAGACCCACGATCCGCTGCACGTCTTCCGAGCTGAATCTGTCCATTGCACCCATTGGAAATTAGCCGGTGGCCTTTTTTCCCGCCTTCTTCTGAACCACTGGAACTGGCTGCAGCGCGCGAGTCGGCGGCTTTTTCCCCACCGGCGCCGCCATGGAAGCAGCAGCAGGAGCCTGCTTTTGCGCGAGGCTCTTTTTGAGAGCTTCCATCAAGTCAATCACCGGAGCCATGTGCGGCTGGGCCACCTCGGTCACTTCCTGGCCCGTGAGCTTGGCAGCGATCATCGTCCGAACGTTCTCTTGATACTCGTCACGATATTTTTGCGGTTCGAAGGGAGCCGCGAGACTCTGAATGAGTTGCTCTGCGAGCTTCTTTTCTTGATCTTTCAGCTCAATTTTGTCGGTTGCCACAGACTCAGCCGCGCGAATCTCACTCGAATAGAACATGGTATGCAGCGTCATACCCTTCTTGCCAGGTCGAATAATCACGATGTGTTCGCGCTGATGCATGGTTAGCTTTGCGATGGCCCCGTAGCCGGACTCTTCCATGGCCTTCATCAGCAATTGGTAGGCTTTCACGCCGGCGTCTTCCGGTGTAATGAAATAGGACGAGTCGAAGTACAGCGGATCCATCTCATCCAATTTCACAAACTCCAGAATCTCCATCACGCGCGCCGAAGGAGGTTCGATCTTGTCCAACTCTTCTTCGCTGAACAAAACGTATTGATCCTTTTCGTGCTCGTAGCCTTTCACAATCTCCGACCGCTCCACGTTCCGGTTGCAAACCGGGCAAAACAGCGGCTGCTTCAGCCGCGAGTGACACTCCTTGTGAAGCTGGTTGAAACTGATTCGTTCCCCGCGCGCCGCGGCGGACATCCGCACAGGGATCGAAATCAAACCAAAGGTAAGGTGGCCTTTCCAGACGCTTGTGGCCATTTTCAGCGCTCCTTGAGCAACGGTTTGAAACCGTCGCCGAGAGTATAAGATTAGCCGCGCTCCGAGGCGAGAGGCAAGACGAATTCTTAATTGTTAGTGTATCAGCCAGCCATTGGGGGGCGGGGTAAATCTGGCGGCCTCTGGAATTCTCTGGGATAGAATGCATCCATGGCTAGGCTGGAAGAATATCGGAAGAAGCGCCGCTTCGACCGGACTCCGGAGCCCGCGGGCAAAGAGTACGAGCCTGGCGGTGAAGATATCTTCGTGGTGCAAAAGCATTCGGCCCGACGCCTTCACTACGATTTCCGTCTGGCCATCAATGGCACCTTGAAGTCCTGGGCAGTGCCGAAAGGTCCTTCCCTCAACTCTGCTGACAAACGCCTGGCGGTCGAGACCGAAGACCATCCCCTGGAGTACGGCGGCTTCGAAGGCAAAATTCCCGAAGGCAGTTACGGAGCCGGAACCGTAATGGTTTGGGACCGCGGAACGTTTGCCCCCGAGGGCAACCTCGACGCCGCTCAACAACTCGAGAAAGGCGAAATCAAATTCAGCTTGAACGGAGAGAAGCTGCGCGGCAGTTTTGTTCTCGTCAAGCTGAAACGCAGCGAAAAGGGCAACGAATGGCTGATGATCAAGCACAAAGACGCAGCCGAAGATCCTACCTGGAACGTTGACGAGCATGACGGCTCCGTTCTCACCGGGAGGGTGCTCGACGAAATCAAGGAAGAGCTGCCGCCCAAGCGAAGTCCAAGCCCTCTTCGCCCGGACGAGTTGCAAGACGCGCGCAAGGCCAGTATGCCTTCCCGTTTCGAACCGATGCTGGCGACACTTGCCGACCATCCATTTTCCGATCCCAACTGGCTCTTCGAGATTAAGTGGGACGGCGTGCGCGCGCTCGCCTGGATGGACGATAGCGGCCTGACGTTGCGCGCGCGCAGCGGCGCGGACATCACCGGGCGTTATCCCGAACTCGCCTCTCTCCCAAACGCCCTCTCCGTGCGCCAAGCAGTCCTTGATGGGGAAATTGCGGCCCTCGATACTCATGGCCGCAGCGACTTCGGGCTCTTGCAGGAACGTATGCACGTGCGCGCTCCCGCCGAGACCCTGGTCTCGCGGGTACCCGTGGCTTTCTTCGCTTTCGATCTGCTCTATTGTGACGGATATGATCTCCGCAGGTCTCCGCTCATCGAGCGCAAGCAACTCCTTCAACGCCTGCTCCACACCTCCGAGAGATTTCGTTTCTCCGATCATCAACTGCAACACGGAAAAGAACTCTTCGAGCTGGCAAGAGACACCGGCCTGGAAGGCATCGTCGCCAAGCGACTCGATAGCCCCTACGTTTCCGAGCGCAGTATGAATTGGGTCAAGCTCAAAGTAACGAAAACTCTCGACGCCGTCGTCGGTGGTTGGACCGCTCCCCGCACCACGGCTATCCCTCTCGGCGCGCTCCTGTTGGGCCTCTATCGAGGGAAAAAGCTTCGCTTCATAGGCCACGTCGGTACCGGCTTTGACGGCAAGAAGTTGCAGGAACTCAGCGGTAAACTAAAAAAACTGGCGTCTTCTTCTTGCCCATTTGATGCCGTGCCGGAAACGAACGAAAACGCGTCCTGGGTCTCGCCGGATCTGGTCGTGCGCGTCAAGTTCAGCGGATGGACGCAGGAAAATGCCTTGCGCCATCCTGTATTCATCGCGCTTCGCGAGGACGTCCGTCCCACAAATTGCCAATGGGAGACCGAGGTCGCCCGCCCCCGTCCCATTCCTACCGGTGCTGTTCCCACCGTAGTTCGCGCTCCCGAGGTCGTCGGCCGGGTGATCAGCAAGAACGCGCAAGTCGAACGAGAGTTGTTCGACGGTCGCGCAGAAACTATTACCATCGAGCTTGACGGCAAACGCCTACGGCTGAGCAACCTGAACAAAGTTTATTTTCCAGAATCTGGCTACACGAAACGCAACCTTGTGGCCTACTACTACCAAGTCGCCGACCTCATCCTTCCTTTTCTCCGCGACCGCCCTCTGGTTTTGCGCCGCTATCCCGACGGAATCAAAGGGCAGGCTTTCTTTCAAAAAGACGTACGCGAAGGTCTGCCGGAATGGTTTAAAACCGTCCCCGTGGATTCCGAGGGCAAAGGGAAGGAAATCCATTATGCCACTGCCAACGACCGCGCTTCCCTTCTCTTTTTGACCGGCCTCGGTTGCATCGACCACAATCCCTGGTCCACACGCCCTGCCGATCTCGAACACCCCGACTATTTCTTTTTTGATCTGGATCCATCCGACGGCACGGAATTCTCCGTTGTGGTTACGATCGCCGAAGCGCTTCATAATGCGCTGGAGGAATTGCAGGTCGCTCATTTCCTCAAAACATCCGGCGCCACCGGCTTTCACATTTACGTGCCCGTCGAACCGGTCTACTCCTACGAGCAGCTAAGAACTTTTGCAGAAATTCTCGCCCGTACGGTGACCGCTGAGCACCCCCATCTTGTAACCAACGAACGCACCGTCGCGCGGCGTCCCCCTGGTCGCGTCCTGATCGACGTCCAGCAGAACGCCCATGGCCGGCCGTTGGCTGCCGCCTATTCCGTGCGGGCCTTTCCGAAGGCCCCCGTTTCAACTCCAGTTCTGCCACGCGAGCTGCGGACAAGCCTCCGACCTGAAGCCCTCAACATCAAAACAATTTCTGCCCGAATAAAAGAAAAGGGCGATCTCTGGTCTGATTTTTGGAAAAAACGTCAGAGGTTAGAACACGCCGTCGAGCTTCTTAGCGAACGCATGCCCTCGAGACCCAAGAAGCCCTAATCGGCAAACGGCCGGCAGCCGCTTCCAGATGTTTGCCTTTCCCCAGCGCAGTCGCTGTGATTAAATCCCAAAGTCGGAGGTGCTCCATTCCTCGCGCGGGCCAGCTACTCGTCGGGACTTCTGGATACTCCTATAAGGAGTGGAAGGGGAACTTTTACCCCGAGAAGCTTCCGGATCGCGAAATGCTCGCCTTCTACGCCACGCAGTTCTCCACGGTCGAAATCAATCACAGCTTCTATCGCATGCCCACTGAGTCCACGCTTTTGAATTGGGCCAAGAGCGTCCCCGAAGGATTTCGTTTCGCTTTGAAGGCCAACCAGCAAATCACGCACATAAAAAGGCTCCGCGACTGCGCGAGTACGCTCAAACGCTTCCTGGAAGTCGCCAGCGTACTCAACGACGGGGACCACCTCGGCCCCATCCTCGTACAACTCCCGCCCACTTTCAAATTTGATCGTCCCCTCCTGGAAGACTTTCTTGCCCTTCGCCCGCCCGCTTTCTTTTTCGCCTTTGAGGTGCGCCACCCGTCTTGGTACACCGACGAAACCTACGCCGTCCTTCGCCAGCACCAAACGGCGCTTTGCCTTTCCGAGACCGAAAAGCAAACGCCTCCCGATGTAATCACCGCCCCTTTCACCTACGCCCGCCTGCGCCTCGAAAACTACACGCCGAAACAACTGCAAGCCTGGAGACAGCGCCTAGACACTTGGCTCGACCAAGGCATCGATGTCTACGTCTATCTGAAACACGAGGACGCCGGCAAGGCGCCCGTCTATGCCCACCAACTCCTCGGAAAAACAACCTGACGCGGAACTGTTCCAGGTTCCACACCTTAATCCCCTATTGCGCTCCTAGAAATCTCCCCCGCCCCGCTGCCCCACCCGTTTCCCCCTGACTGCATCAGAATAAAGGGCCGCTTGGGATCCGCCGCACACCCCGCCCATTCGTCTCATTCGGCTCGGGTTACTCACGTTCAATAACGCCTGAAAGGACAACATCCGATGAAACGACTTCTCTTCCTCAGTGTGGGAGTATTGGTTTTGGCCATCCCGTCGCGCGCCCAGTCCTCGGTCGACGCTTCCGTTGGCTACTCCTACTTCCACCTCGGCGCCTCCGGCGGCACCAATCAGAACGGCATCAGCGGATCAATCGCCTACAAACCGATCCCTTACCTGGGTATCGTCGGTGACTTCGGCGGCTACCACGCCTCTCCCGGCGGCGTTTCGCTAAACACCTACACGTTTCTCTTCGGCCCACGCGTCATTATGCACAACCCAACCAAGGTCAGCCCCTTTGTTCAGTTTCTCGCGGGTGCCGGACATTTGACCGCAGGCTCGAGCGGCGGCTCCACTACCAACTTCGCCTATAGCGTCGGCGGCGGCGTTGATGTGGCTGTTCTGCCCCACTTGGCATTGCGTCCGCAACTGGACTACGTCGGCCTTCGCCAATTCGGCGGCACGACGAATTGCGCGCGCGTTTCACTCAGCGCTGTCGTTCACTTCTGACGCCCGCGCAATCGTCGTCTACGGCAGGGGTCCTCCCCTAAGGCCAGTACCGTTTTGGAACGCCCTGACCCTTGGTCCATCTGACGCAGGCCTCTTCTCCCTCGCTACCCTTAGCTTAGGGCTCGGGCTACTCTTGGGCCGAGGAGGGGCGATGTGGCGTAATCGATTCCTTACTTTGCTGGGTGCAGGTTTTCTGGCAGCTTCCGCCGCCTGGGCTGACGAGGTGGGATACGTAGACTGCTCCAATCATTCCGAAGACGCACAAGTCTTTGGAAAGCCCAGAAAGACTCCCGATGTAGTCGCCGCTCTGCCTTGTGGCGAGCGCTTCACGATCATTGTTTATGGTTTCTACTTCTCCCGCATTCAGACCAAAGACGGTCAGATCGGTTACATCTATTCCAGTCTGATCGCCGTCGACCGTGGTGCAATGGCTGTGCGACAGGTTCCTCCCATGCAAATGGCTGCAGAAAAGACCCAAATCCCAAGCACGCGTGCCCTCGACGCAAATCTTAGTTCCGCAACACCTCCGCAACCAGCAACGGCTCAGCCCGCAGCTGCGCTAGCGCCCGAAATCCCGTCGCCCGCGCTCCCATCCTCCGCATCCGTTTCGTCCGGCTCCCCAAGAAATGTCCCGGAAGCGTCCGCCACGTTCGCTCAGCCTGATCCGCCTGCGCCCATAGAGCCTACGGATGCACAGCCGCAACCTGCGCCAGCTCAACCAGTCCCCACGACATATTCCTGGCAAAGCACCTGTGCCGTCTCTTTTTTGTTTTTCAGTTGCTCGCCGCAGGCGACCGAGCTCTCGGAAACGATTGTGCCTGGCCGAGGCTGTTTCGCGGCGGCAGAAATTGTGGCCAACCCTATTGCGGCTGCCAGGATGTATGCCTTTCTCATGGTGCCTCCTTGCGACTTCTCCGGAGTTTGCGGGGAGCAGGCTTAATTAAGGAGCGTACTCCGCGAACGCTACTATCCGTGCCCCAGCGTGAGCTTTCAGCCGTTATTCTATTCGGAGCGGCCTCCGAAGAGGCGCAGGACGATTCCGGTGGAAACCCAATAGTTGTTTTGATGAGCGTTCGTGCCGAACGACGTTCTGTAGTAGTCGACATCGAACAAGCGGATTTCCCAGCGACGGGATGGGCGGAAATCGATTCCACCTCCCACTTTAAACGAAAGGGAGTTTTCGGAAGTGGTGTAACCGCCGCTGCCGCTAACAGTGGTGTCGGAGCGCGAGCTACCGACAAAGGCTTCCGCGAAGGGAGTTACTTTCCAGCGATTTCGCGAACGGTAGTAGTAGCGCGGACCGTAGTGATTTCCATAGAGAACATTC
>Ga0206993_1021_pt1 | contig 42264 bp, 38 predicted proteins | sample Alteio_BWMinCont_7_FD_153499 | JGI IMG/M metagenome (GOLD analysis project Ga0206993, IMG submission 153499) | Enriched cells from forest soil in Barre Woods Harvard Forest LTER site, Petersham, Massachusetts, United States -... | ecosystem: Environmental > Terrestrial > Soil > Temperate forest >... | reverse complement strand
GACATTCGTCTGACACCGCAGTGAGTATGAGGGTGGGACAACAGAAGTACGCACTTGTGGCGTGATTTGGGAGATTGTTGATGATGAGTTCATCCCTCGTGACGCGAATTGCTCCTGCGCCGAAAAACAGCGGCCGGGAGCAGCTTCGCGTGCAGAATTCAAAACGCAAGGTGGTTCTCTTTTATCCGCCCTACGACGGGCCCGCGCTCGGTCCTCCGCTGTGCCTGCTGTCGCTGGCTGCGCCGCTGCTTGAGCAGGGCTTTGATGTGGTTCTCGTAGACGGCGCGATCGAACCCGACGTGTCGCAGCGGATCGTAAAGGAATGCCGAGATGCTCTATGTCTGGGTATCTCGGTGCTGACTGGACCCATGATCACATCCTCGCTTCGTGTCGCACGCGACGTAAAGCAGCAGTATCCGGAGATCCCGATTATTTTCGGCGGATGGCATCCGACATTGTCCCCGGAGCAGACGCTTGAAAATGATCTCGTCGATGTGGTGGTGCGAGGACAGGGTGAAGTAACGCTCCTCGAACTCGTGCAGCGGTACCAGGCGGGAGAAGGTCTGGAGGGAATCGACGGCATTTCATACAAGCAGGGGGGCTCGCAGGTTCATGCTCCGGAGCGCGCCGTCGCGCGACTGTCCGATCTGCCGGCGCCTGCCTACCACCTGGCTGATTTTGACGCCTACGAGCGCGTATCCGGCATTCGGAAGCTGACTTATGCAACCAGCGTGGGCTGTCCCTATGCCTGCAATTACTGCACGGATACCGTTTTCTATCATCGGCGCTTTAATGCCTATGGTTCCGAGCATGTAGTAAGCGAGTTGGTTGATCTCGTGAAGAAATACCGGATCGAGGAAGTAGCTTTGCTCGACTCGAACTTTCCCGTGGATGTGAAGCGCGCCGTCGCGATCGCTCGCGGAATCTACGAGTCGGGAGTTCAGTTTAGCTGGACGTTTCAAGCTTCCACGGATTTCTTGTCGCGCATGTCGGACGATGAAGTGCGGATCCTCGGTGCCAGCGGCGTAAGGTTCATGGGCTTCGGGACCGAGTCCACTTCAGAGTCCGTCCTGAAGCTGATGAACAAACGGCATCAGCGCCTGAATGAACTCTACGAGACGGCGCGGAAAGCCGAACTGGGTGGAATTCGCGTGAGCTTCAACCTGATCTTCGGCTATCCCGGAGAGACAGAGAAAGATCGAATCGAAACGCTACAGACGATGAATGAGATTGCGCAGAAACATCGCAACGTGAGTTTTTCGCCGAATATCTTTACGCCTTATCCGGGAATTCCGATCTGGCCTCAGCTCAAAGAAATGGGCGTCAAGGAGCCGGAGTCTCTCGAGGAGTGGGGCGGGCTTCCTCTGGGGAAGAACATCCTGCCCTGGCTGCGGGGAGCAGAGTTGCGTCGTCTCGAGCGCATGCTGGACTACTTCCTTGTGAATAACAACATTCGCACGACCATGCAGGAATCAAAGCTCGCGGGACGTTGTCTGAATGCGCTGTTGAAGATGCCCATGAAGCTGCGGATGCGGACCAAGATATTCTTCTTCCCCTGGGAGGTGTGGGTGGCACGCGCAACAGATCGAATCGTTACACACCGGTCTCTGATAACCGGAGTACCACTCCCGGCTAAGTCGGAGGAGGTTTGCTGAATGGCCGATAAGAATCAGGGACGAGTAGATGTACTTCTGACGCACTCTTATCACCTTTACTACGATCGTAAACAGGCTCTGCGTCAGCAGCCCTACCCACCTCTGGGCACCATGTATGTTGCGGCTTTGGCGCGCGAGGCGGGCTTCAGCGTCGCGCTCTTCGACACGATGATTGAAGAGCCTGAAGAAGCCTTCGACCGTGCACTTGCCGAACATCAGCCGCGTGTTTTGTTGATCTGCGAAGACAGCTTCAATTTTCTGTCCAAGATGTGCCTGTCGCGCATGCGCGAAGTGAGCTTCAGCATGCAGCGCAGAGCTGCCGAGGCCGGAATTCCCGCGTTTGTGCATGGATCGGACTCTACCGATCAGGTGCAAGCGTATTTGGCGCAGGGTTTTGATGCCGTGCTGCTCGGTGAGTGTGAGCGTACCTTCGTTGAACTGCTCCATGCCGTTCTGCGTTCGGGCGAGAACAGAAACTGGAAGATCCCGGGAATGGCATACTTTGGCGGTCCCGACGGCAAAGTCGTCTCAACGGGCGCCCGCGAGCCTCTGGTCGATCTCGACCGCTATCCCATGCCGGCGAGAGACTTGATCTCTGTCGATCGCTACGCCGACATCTGGAGGACGCATCACGGCAGGGCATCGATGAATCTGGTTGCCAGCCGTGGATGCCCGTTTCAATGCAACTGGTGCGCAAAGCCGATCTATGGAAACAGGTTTGTGCTCCGTCCCGCGGATTCCGTCGCCGAAGAAATGCAGATTCTCAAGCACTCCTATGGCGTCGAGCATCTTTGGTTTGCTGATGACATCTTTGCATTGAACCGGCATTGGATGCAGGATTTCGCAGCTGCCGTCGAACGAAGAAACGCAGCGCTGCCATTCAAAATTCAGAGCCGAGCCGACCTTATGAGCGACGAAACGGTGAAGGCCCTCGCAAGAGCGGGATGCGAAGAGGTATGGATGGGCGCCGAGTCGGGATCGCAGACGATCCTGAATGCGATGGATAAGGGTCTCACCGTGGGCGCCATTCGTACAGCCAGCGAGCGTCTAAGAAACGCTGGCGTCCGTGTTTGCTTCTTCCTCCAATTTGGTTATCCGGGTGAAACTCTTGCGGAGATTGAGGAGACCATCGCGCTGGTGCGGGACTGCCGCCCTGACGATATCGGCGTATCAGTTTCCTATCCGCTGCCCGGAACCGTCTTTTATCAGCGAGTCCACGAGCAGCTGGGAGTCAAGCGCAACTGGGTCGACAGCGGCGATCTTACTGCGATGTTTCGCGCTGCCTATACCGATGAGTTCTATCGGTCGCTGCGCGATGCCCTGCATTATGAAGTGCGGCAGTATGGAGAACCCTTCAACAGGGAGTTGGCGGATCACGCAACGGAGCTTTGGAACAACGTATACCGCAAGGAGCAACGCTGCAGGAATGTAATGCCCACACAACTCCCCATCCTGCCATCTGTGGAACCCGAACATCTTTCAATGTGTGCCGAGGGCAGTTGCAAATGATGGAAGTATCCAGGGCGAACATTGTCGCGGAGGTTGGCTGAAATGGAATTGCTCTTAACTCACGGCTATTTCTTGTACGAAGATCCGAAGGAGCTACAGATCATGAAGCCCTATCCTCCACTCGGCATCTTGTACATCTGTTCCCATCTGCGGAGCAAAGGGTATTCGGTAGATGTCTTTGACAGCACCTTTCAGACGCGTGCCGCTCTGCGGGAAAGGTTGTCGAGTGGAGAGCCATCGGTGCTGGGCATCTATGCGAATCTGATGACAAGACCCAAAGTCGTTGAAATTCTCGGTGAGGCAAAAGCAGCCGGCTGGAAGACGATTGTCGGCGGCCCGGAGCCGGGCGCTTATGTTGAGGAATACCTCGATGCAGGAGCTGACGTTGTAGTTCTCGGTGAGGGCGAGATGACGACCGAAGAACTGCTCGCCGCTTGGAGAGAAAACAAGCACGCTGATCTCGATAAGATTTCCGGTATCGCATACCGTGCGGCCGACGGAACTATCAAGCGCTCGGAGTCGCGGAATCAGATTCCCGACCTCGATGCCCAGCCGTGGCCTGCAAGAGAAGCGATCGACATGGATCGCTATGTTGAAACCTGGCGCACGCATCACGGCAGAGGATCGATTTCACTTATCACCGCACGCGGCTGCCCTTTTCGCTGCGAATGGTGCAGCCATCAGGTTTTCGGACAGACGCACCGGCGTCGCAAGCCGGAGTCTGTCGCCGATGAACTCGAATGGTTGCTGGAACGCTACAAGCCGGATATGTTGTGGATCGCAGACGATGTATTCACGATTAATCATGACTGGCTTGCAAGGTGGTCCGAAGAGCTGAAGCGCCGTAAGATACACATCCCCTTCGAGTGCATCTCCCGCGCAGACCGGTTGAACGAAAACGTCGTGAGTACCTTAGCTGAGCTCGGATGTTTCCGTCTGTGGATCGGCTCGGAAAGCGGATCACAGCAGATTCTCAACACGATGCAGCGCGGGGTGAAGGTCCAGGCCATCCGTGAAAGCGTCGCGCTCTGCCGCAAGCACGGCATCGAGACGGGCATGTTTCTCATGTGGGGGTACGAAGGAGAGGAGATGTCGGATATCGAGGCGACCATCGAGCATGTTCGCTCCTCGAATCCGGATATCTTCCTGACAACAGTTTCCTATCCGATCAAAGGAACGCCCTACTACAACAAAGTTGCCTCCCGCCTGATCCAAATCAAGCCGTGGGCTCAGACGTCCGATCGCGAGTTGGACATTAGCGGTCGTAGGCCCCGTGAGTTCTATCGCGTGGCCGACGAATTGCTGCGTTACGAAGTTGAGCTGGCAAGGCTGAAGGCAGCGAACGGCCGCACTGATGCTGGCTCGCGGGCTGGCGAGTTGGCCACGCTTGTGGAAGAGCGCCGGCGAACGCTGTACGCCTATCCAAGTATTCAGGAAAACGCCGCGTGCCAGTGAATATCACAACCCGGGCTCTTGCCGCGATGAATGACCGGAAGGGCTTTGACCGGATTGCCGGGGAATACGACCGGCACTTCACGTACTCCGTGATCGGACAAGCGCAACGGTCACTTGTCCACGGCGTGCTCCGAAATCGGCTTCGTGAAGGACAGCGCATTCTGGAGCTTAATTGCGGCACGGGCGAGGACGCCGTGTATCTGGCGTATCGGGGAATTTCTGTTCTTGCCTGCGACGCGTCGCAGAGCATGATCGACGTCGCCAGAGAGAAGCTATCCCGATGCGCTGTAGGTCTGCCTGTCACATTTGTGGTTTGCAGGAATGAGGCTCTCAATACGCTGCCAGACAAGGGACCGTTTGACAGCGTGCTTTCCAACTTTGGCGGCCTGAACTGCAGCGCCGACTTGAGCAGCGTGGCACAGGCGCTTGCGGAGTGTGTTCGTCCCAAGGGCGAGCTATGGCTTTGCCTGATGGGTCGTTTCTGTCTATGGGAAGTTCTCTGGTATAGCGCTCATCGCCAATGGAAGAAGGCCTTTCGGCGTTTGAGGTCGGGTGGAACTGAAGCGCGTATCGGAGGAGAAGATATTCGCGTCTTCTATCCTTCGGTGCGGCAAGTGCGCGCTGCCTTTTCGCCTACGTTCAAACTTGCGGAATGGCGCGGCATCGGTGTAAGCGTGCCGCCATCTTTTCTGGAGCCCTTCTTTCACCACCATCCTGCCGTAGTCCGATTTCTCACCGGAACCGATCGGCTAATTGGGCGCCTGCCGGTCATTCGCGGAATTGCAGACCATATCCTTTTTCGATTTACCAGGGAGACAGAGTGATGTCGGCGATCGCGCCTCTTTCAACAGAAGTATCCCCGGTTGCTGGTGAGGAGCTATGGTTGCGCTGTGCGGCATGCTCAGCCGAAATCGGTCCAATCGCGGATCGGGATGACGGAGGTCCAACTGCCGACATCCAATGCGCGCAGTGTGGTGCCGTCACCCACAAGAAGCGGGGCGTATGGCGGACGCTGGGTTCCCAGCAGCGTGCACAGTTCGAGGCTTTTCTCCGCGACTATGAAGAGATTCGGCGTCGCGAGGGACGCGGCTCGACTCATCCAGCCTTTTACCTCGCGTTGCCCTTTGCCGACCTGACTGGAAACTTCAAGCAGCAATGGGAGATTCGCGGAAGAAGCTATCGTTTCCTCGAGCGGCGAATCTTACCCAAACTCGAAATGGACTATGGCAAAGAATTGCGTGTCCTCGATATTGGTGCAGGAAATGGATGGCTCAGTTATCGCCTGGCTTTGAGCGGATACCGGCCGGTGGCAGTCGATCTCTCGTGCAATGCCTGGGATGGTCTTGAGGCCGCGGTGCACTTCTCCGATGTGCTCGCGGATCTCTTTCCGCGATTTGAAGCCGAGATGGATAACCTCCCGTTTGGAGTTGCGCAGTTTGATGTCGCTATCTTCAACGCATCCTTCCACTATTCGACCAACTACGCAGATACTCTGCGCGAAGTCCTGCGGTGTCTGCGTCCCGGAGGAACCGTCCTGATCGTGGATTCTCCAACCTATAGCAACCCGGGCAGCGGGGAGGCGATGCGTATCGAGCGCAAACGTCAGTTCGAATCCACATTCGGAACGCGTAGTGACGCGCTCGCAACCAGTGACTTTCTTACTCCGGAGATTGTTGGCGAACTCGCCGGCTTGGGAATTCGATGGGAGCGGCACCTGCCGTGGTACGGAATGCGCTGGTGGCTGCGACCCTGGATGGCCAGATGGAAACGCCGTAGAGAGCCGTCACAGTTCTACATCTATCAGGGCAGAACGGAACTTTCATGATTATTCTCTATTACCCAAAACTTACCCGTCCGAAGAATGTACGTTTTCCGCTCTCGATCCTCGCTCTCGCCGCGGTTCTGGAGGGACGGGAAGAGTACGCTATCGTCGATGGAAATCTCGATACGGATCCCGACAGCACGATCGCTCAGCTCATGACGAAGCATCCTGTGGAACTACTGGGGGTAAGCGTGATGCCCGGGCCGCAGATGGTTTCTGCAATGAACTCCTGCAAGGCTATCAGGGGGAAATTCCCGAAGGTGCCAATCGTGTGGGGAGGCTACTTCCCATCGGTTTACAAGGACACTACCCTCAACGCAAAATACATCGACTATGCCGTGCGCGGTCAGGGCGAAACTACATTGCTCGAGCTGCTGGAGGTTCTTCGTGGCCAGCGGAAGCCCAGTGAGGTCGCGGGCCTTTCCTACAAAGATATGTTCGGCATGCACGTTCACAATCCTGAACGTCCTATGCAGAGCCCGGATGCTTTTCCCTGGACGCCATTTGAACGGCTGCCTGTAACCCGCTATCTGCGCCCATCCTATTTCGGCAAACGCACTGGAGCGCATCAGGCCAGTGTCGGCTGTCCCTTCCAGTGCACCTTCTGCGCAGTTCATGAGGCTTACGGCAGCATGCAGAAGATGGAATCTCCTGCTCGAACTGCAGCTATTCTCGAGCACCTGGTGAAGAACTATGGGATGGATGGCGTTCAGTTCTACGACATGAACTTCTTCCTTCGCGAAGACTACACTCGCGAGCTCATGGAACGCCTCGCTCCTCTCGGATTGCGCTGGTGGTGCGAGGGTAGAATCGACGCCATCAGCCGCTTCTCAGAAGACACACTGGACTTGATTCGCAAAGCGGGCGCCGCAATGATCTTCTTCGGCGCGGAGTCGGGCTCAAACCGCGTACTCGCAGAAATGAAGAAGGGAATCACGACGGAACAGACCGAGGAAGTGGCCAAGCGCATGCGCCGGCACGGCATCATTCCGGAATTCTCCTTTGTCGTCGGTGATCCAAAAGATCCGGAGCGCGACACACATGAGACGATCAGCTTTATCCGCAAGCTCAAACGGCTGAATCCCGTTTCAGAAATCATCGTCCAGCATTACACTCCGGTGCCAAACAAGGGACACATGTATGGAGGCATCGATGAAGTAATGTCTTTCCCGGATACGATTGAAGAATGGGCGACGCCACACTGGTTTAATTTCACGGTTCGTGAGGTACCTCACATGCCGTGGTTAAAGCCGTCTACCAGAAAGCTAATCGATAATTTCGAGATGGTCGTCAATAGTCGCTGGCCAACTGCGCAGGATATTCGCGCCAGTAAGCTGAGCAAGTTCGTCCTCAAGGCGCTGGGCTCCTGGCGCTACTACACGCGCTTCTACTCCGCGCCGGTAGAGCTAAGGTTCGCGCAGAACTGGATTCGCCTCCGCAAGCCTAAGGTTGAAAGCATATGAGCGCTGCTGCCAATGTGTTGAAGCTGGCAGTGCAGCCGGCATATGAGCTCTGGGCTGTCTCTTATGACAGCACGCCAAACGCTATGCTCGCTCTTGAAGAGAGATCTTTCTCTGCTTCGGCGACAGAGTTTTTCAACAAGGATGTCGTCGAGCTCGGGTGTGGCACCGGTCGCTGGCTCAAGAGGCTGGAGGGCGTGGCAAAATCGTTGACTGGAGTGGACAGCTCGGGAGCCATGCTGGCTCGCGCACGGGTCAAGTGCGAGCCCTCCACACTCCTTACACAAGCTAACTGTCTCAGGACACCTCTGCCTGACGGCAGCGCAGATTGCGTTTTGTCCTCCTTCGTCTTGTCCCACTTGCCGGAACTTACTGAGTTCGCCCGCGAGGCCACGCGTATCGTGCGTCCCGGTGGTACCATCCTCATCTCAGATTTGCATCCGGATCGCGCCCTATATGGTTGGCGTCCGACCTTTCATGCACCGGATGGTCTCGTTGAGGTGGAAGCTCATAGCTACACTTTGCGTGAGCTTGTGGACGTCATGCAGGACGCCGGATGTACCCTTCAGCGATTGGAAGAACCTTGTTTTAGTGATGAGGATGCTGCAATTTTTGAACGAGCTGGTAAGCTCGACGAGCTGCGCCGGATCGCATATCTGCCCGCGATGTATCGCGCACGGTTCGTGATGACAAAAAGAGATTCTTAGGTACTTCGCACCCACGACTAAGTCTTTTTCTGTCTTCTTGCTCCGGATTGTTCCCGCTGGTCTTCAGGTCCATCCAAACCTTTCAATCCAAATGTAGATGCGATCGATGACAAATAAATGACATCGCATACGCAAGTCCTAGACGGCATCTGCCTACACTCGCTTTGATGACAATCGTCGGCGCAGAAGTCAGGGGTTCATTCTGCACGCGGTAGAACGCGTCACGTGGTTTCAAGCTGAGTTTTAGGGATTTTCACATTACATGCAGAAAGACGATTGCTTCATGAGGATCACATTTTTAACGGCCCTATTGCTTCTGGGTACGCTCAAACTCTCTGCGCAAGATGTAACTGCACCGAATCCTGATACTGATTCGGATACGAACGTCACGCATGCAGGGTACGTGCCGGTACTTTCCGGAGGTTTGGGCTACGTTCAAAACCGGAATGCCGGTGTCACAACCCTCATACCGGAGATCAATCCAGTTCTTCTTCTGCCGCTCGGCAGCCATGTATTGGTCGAGAGCCGCGCAGAGTTCACAGGCTTTTTCCAGCGCCGTAACGGTACGGGCGATTTCACCGGCCCGGTTTTCAAGTCGGTGGATTATGCGCAGATCGATTGGCTCGCAAATACCCACGCCATGGTGACCGCCGGAAAATACCTCCTGCCCTTCGGGTTGTATAACGAGCGGCTGAGTCCACTCTGGATCCGCAACCTTCAAGACCAGCCACTGACGGCAAATATTGGCTCAGAAACAACCGGGGCTGGAGTCGGCGGTATGCTACGCGGTGTTATCGCTCAGACAGACAATGTCAGTGTTCAGTACTCCGCTTACTACTCCGCTCACAGTAGTGTTAATCAGCTTGGCTCCGCTCGGACCACCGGCTTCGACGCCAGCGTATACTTCCCCAGCCATCGGGTAGAGGTAGGAAGCTCCTATCAGCGCTTCCTCGAAGGCCAGCACTCGAATAACGAGGCCGCATACCTGTCCTGGCAGCCAAAGCGGCTGCCCCTCGATCTCAAGGCCGAATATGATCGCGGTTTCACTGGCCAGGGCTATTGGATTGAAGGCGATTACATGCTTTCTCAGATCCCGACATTCAATCGTTTCTTTCGGAATCTACAGTTCGTCGCGCGCGCGGACCAGTCTCATCCTCTGCATGGAGGCGGTAATGGTGTGTCCAGTCAAAATACAAAACGCCCCGAATTTGGATTGAACTACTACATTCACGACAACCTGCGCCTCGTCTCGAGTTATGGGCGCCAGTTCACCTCCAGTCAGAACAGTAATCAATGGAACTTCGGATTTACCTATCGGTTTATGTGGCCGCTATGGCCGGGGAAGAAATAGCATGACACGATCCAATTCACGCCAAAGATTGTTAGTACTGATTGCGGTCACAGCTATCGGAGTTGGGCTCGGTGTTCCACATCTTTTTGCGCAAGCCCAAACGAATACGCCCGAGAAGCCAGCCTCGACAGCGACCGCCTCGCATGCGAATCAACAGAAGCAGAACCAGCAGGATCGCGGTGAGGCCGTCTTTATGGCCAACTGCTCCCGCTGTCACATGCCGCCCGGTGGGATCTCGCCTCGCATCACGGGACCAGTAGTAATGCACATGCGGGTGAGAGCAAAGCTATCACGGGCGGACGAGCAAGCATTGCTCCACTTTTTAGCTCCGTAACGTCCCGCGATCTTGAAAATGTTTTCAGCAGCAGCCGAAATCGCTGCCGCAATGGGATCTGTAAGCCGATCTCGGCACTGAGTTTGCAGTCGAGATCGTTGTATAGAAGACCTGAATTATAAATCGCACCCGAATTGCAAGACGACCCAAACAACCGCCATCGGAGGAACCTAGTGAAATTCATCCTGTACCCTGTTTTTGCCCTGCTACTTATGATCTCCGGATGGGATCAGAGCGGCGCTCAGTCTACTACCCAGCCGATCGAGATTCATGCCAAGCGCTTTTCTTTCGAGCCTGCCGAAATCACTATCTACAAAGGCGAGACGGTTAAACTTGACCTTACATCTGACGATGTTGCCCATAGCCTCGTCGTCGAGGGGTTGAATATCAATGCCCCCATGACCAAGGGACATGTGACCGAAATCTCCGTAACGCCTGACAAAACCGGAGATTTTAAAGGGAAGTGCGGACGGTTCTGCGGTACTGGCCACGGCTCCATGCGCTTTGTTGTTCATGTCGTTCAGAGATAAGTATGCGTAAACGCAAAGTAGCTGCGTTGTTGCAATGCGTGGCACTGCTGTCTCTCGCAGGCTGCAGGGTCAAGCCTCCCAGCAAGGCGGAGACAGCCACTGTCTACTGGGTCAAGCATCACGTCACCGTGGGTGGCAAGAATGATCGCGATCCACTGCCGAGCACACCCGAAAATATCAGCGCGGGCAAGCAGGTGTTCGGCTACTACTGTGTCGAATGTCATGGCCGCGACGGACAGAACACCGGCGTACCTTTCGCTGATCACATGGCTCCGCCGGTTCCATCATTGGCGTCCACAGATGTACAGCGCTATACCGACGGACAACTGAAGTGGATCATCGACAATGGCATTTATCCCTCCGGCATGCCCGCATCCAAAGGCACCTTGGGGGACGAAGAAGCCTGGCAAATGGTCCTCTACATACGCAATCTTCCCCCTGTGGGCAGTCTCGGTGAGCCAAAGGCCTACAGCGGAAACGAATACGATTCCGGCGAGCAGAAATGAGTCCCTGTGGAATGCAGAGCATTTAGACTCGAATCTTGTGAGCCTGACTTTTCATATTCCACGTCTTGTTATCGCCGGAGTTTCAAGCGGTGTCGGTAAAACCACAGTCATGGTGGGATTAAGCCGCGCTCTTAGGCAGCGCGGCCTCAAAGTTGCAGTATTCAAGACCGGCCCCGACTATCTGGATCCTACATACCACGCGCGCGCCGCAGACGCCACCAGCCATGCGCTTGATGGATGGATGATGGGGAAGCAGGCGGTGCTGGAAACCTTTGCGTCGGTATCGCAGAATGCCGACATTGCTCTAGTCGAAGGAGTCATGGGCCTCTTCGATGGAGCATCTCCGACCTCGGAAGAAGGATCTACCGCGCAAATCGCAAAGTGGCTACAGGCGCCAGTCCTGCTCATCATGAACGTCTCTGGAATGGCGCGCACTGTGGCCGCTATCGCTCAGGGCTGTGCGGCTTTCGATCCGGAACTTTGTCTCGCGGGAGTGCTCTGTAACAAAGTGGGAAGCCGCGGTCATCTGGACCTTTTGCGTGAAGCCCTTACCACTCCGCCTATCATGGGCGGCTTGCCCAAGGAGCCTCCCCTGAGCTTCCCCGAGCGCCATTTAGGACTTCACAGCGCAACCGCTACCGCCGTGTCTGAATCCGTAGTCGATAGTTGGGCCGAACGAGTAACTCAATGGTGTGATGTCGACCAGATACTATCCGTTGCCAGAAGCGCCAAAGATCTGTCCCTCATCGAACCTGTTGCTGAAGCAGCGCCTCCGCTAAGTGCTGCGGGAATTACTTGCCGGATCGGCTATGCATTTGACGCAGCATTTCATTTCTACTACGAGGACAATCTAAGAAGGCTTCGCGAGTTAGGCGCGAAACTCGTCCCGTTTTCTCCCATCAGCGATCCCCACCTTCCTGACGTGGATGGTTTGTATTTCGGAGGCGGTTATCCTGAACTCTACGCCGAAGCGCTCGCTGCCAATATATCGATGAAGCAGGAGATCGTTACTTTTGCCGCTTCGAATGGTCCGATCTATGCGGAATGCGGTGGGCTGATGTATCTCTCATCCTCGATCAGGACAACGCAAGGATGCACCTATCCCATGGTTGATCTGATACAGGCAAATGTTACGATGCGGGATAGCTTACAAGCTCTTGGTTATGTAGAAGTAGAAACTACTCATGCGTCTATTCTGGGACCCGCGGGCCTGCGCTTTCGCGGCCATCAGTTTCGATACTCCGAGCTAAGTGATCTATCGCCGGAACTAGACCGCGTCTACGCTTTACACCGCCGCCGAAGCGGATCGATGCAGCCCGAGGGATATCGCCATGGCAATATCCTGGCCTCTTACGTTCACGCCCACTGGGCATCCAATCCCGCGGTAGCATCGGGTCTAGTTGCGAGTTGTGTGACCCACGCGAAGAGATCGCAGGCGACCTATACGTCGTAACCGGTACGTCGTAGCGTCCGCAATGCTTGACGAGTCAGCCGCTGAGAGCACGTCTCGAGCGGTCAAGGGGGAGGACTTCCGACCGCGAGATCGGCGAGGACCGATCCGCGCCAAAAATTGACGCACCGACTTTCAGCGCTATAAACTCCAAGCATCTGGTGTCGGGAAGCGCGGTGTAACTCCGCCACTACCCCGTAACTGTGAGCACTGAGAACCAGGCAAGGGCTTGTCCAACCACTGGGGCGTATACGTCTCGGGAAGGTAGCCTGGGTTCGCTGAAGTGCAAGTCAGGAGACCGGCCAGATGCCAATCTGGGCTTGATCCAATCTCGATGGGAGGGTTGGATAGCGTTCTTTCGATCCGTGGTCTTGTTTGTTCGGATCGCAGAAAAAGCCGCCTACTGTGTAATCCCGCTGTCTCTGGAGCGATTTCCTCCAGGCAGAGGTCGAACGTGCTGGAGCAGTACCGAAAATCCGTGATTCTCGTACTCGGTGGCGTACGCAGTGGCAAAAGCCGCTATGCCGTGAATCTCGCTTCTAAGAAACCGGCTGTAATCTTTCTTGCGACCGCGCGTTCCTCCGATTCTGAGATGGCCGCCAAGATCCAGCGCCATCGCGAAGAACGTCCTGACCACTGGACTACGATCGAAGAACCAATCGATCTGGCATCCATTCTTCTCAGGCACGATGCGAGTCATCCCTTCGTAGTCATCGATTGCCTCACTCTTTACGCAGCCAATCTCCTTGAAGCATACGGCGAAGATGCTGCCGCCATCGAGAACAAAATCGCACGCTTTTGCGACGCCTTGCGTGCGTCACAATGTTCGGTGCTGCTCGTGTCGAACGAAGTCGGCAGCGGTATCGTCCCCGCCTACACCGCAGGGCGCAGATTTCGCGATCTGCTCGGTGAAATCAATCAGCGGGTTGCGGCGCTCGCCGATACCGCCGTGCTCATGGTTGCTGGCCTACCCTTGGTCTTGAAAGGCGAGTTGGAGGCCGGTGTATGAAGATCCCCATTTTTGCTAAGTATTCGCGGGAGGGCTGAATGCCTTACTTCTGGCGTCAGCTCAAAGGAATCTGGCTCTACCTTGCATGCTTCGTCTGGGCTATCGGCGCCAGCGCTGCAAATACTCCGTCGATTCAGGGCACGGTCACCGATCCTTCCGGAGCAGTAGTGATCGACGCGAAGGTAGAGCTGTTACAGAACGGTATTGTTGTGACGTCATCTACCACCAACGCCGAAGGCCGCTATGAACTCGCTTTGCCCAGGTCAGGAGATTCCTATCAGTTGCGCGTCTCCGCACCTGCATTTCAGGAGTTTCTAACGGCGCCGATTCACCCCGACAACCAGGTCTCTCCAATCGAAGACGTGAAGCTCAAGCTCGATACCCTGGCCCAGCAAGTAACGATAACGGCTACGGGCACACCTACAACGCAGGCCCAGCTTGGAGCGGCAGTCACCGTTCTGACGCAGTCTGACTTCTCCCACACACGCGACGCCCAGGAGGTACTCCGGCTGGTGCCCGGCGTGCAAGTCACTCAGACAGGCCAGGCAGGTGGAACCACGGCGCTTTCCATTCGTGGAGGAAACGGTGACGCCAACAAGGTCCTCATCGACGGGATTCCGGTGAACGACATCGGTGGCGCAGTGCAGTTCGCGACTATCGCTTCCACAGGCATTGCTAAAGCCGAGATCCTTCGCGGTCCGAACAGTGCCCTCTACGGTTCAGATGCTCTGGCCGGTGTCGTCAGCCTGACCTCAGTGCGCGGAACGACGCCGTCGCCTCAGCTTACCTATCTCGTCGAAGGCGGCAACTTCGGTACCTATCATCAGGAAGGAACCCTGGGCGGCACATGGAAACGCTTCGATTACTTTTCGGACTACTCGCGCTTCGATACCTCCAATGACATTCCTCGCAATCAGTTTCACAACGGGACCTTCGTCGGAAACTTCGGCTGGAATATCACCCCGAACTCCAGCCTCCGCGCCACCATCCATCATGAGCAGGTTGCTTCCGGACAACCCAATGCCGTCGAGCTGTACGGTATTCCCGACGACACCGAGCAGAAAAATGAAGACGCCTACATCGGCGTGACCTACGACAACCAGACCACTGATCGCTGGCACAACCTGCTGCGCTACGGGGCCATTCGTCTGCGTTCGCAATTTACTGACTTTGCTCCGACAGGGATTCCTCAGTACGACCCGAGCGGCGACCTGCTTGGATACCTCGGCACACCGATCACCATTCGCGGTGCGAACGGTTATACCGTCAGCGGTCAGGCTTTCTATCAATTCGCCGAGGCTTATCCCAATTTCTTCCCGACCTCAACCGATCGCGACTTCGTCTACGCACAGTCCAGCTATACCTTTAGCCCGCATTTGATCGGACTCTTCGGTTTCAATTATGAAGACGAGCGAGGCTACTCCGATACTCCTGACGGGTCGGTTGAAAGAGGCAATTACAGTTACACATTGCAGCTTCAGGGAGCCTTGTGGGATCGGCTCTATTACACAATCGGTAGCGGCATCGAAAAGAATGAACTTTTTGGTGTTGTGCCGACGCCCCGCGCATCCATCGCCTGGGATCTCTTCCAGTCCACCGGTTCGCGTTTTCTAGGACACACGAAGCTACGTGCTAGTTTCGGCAAGGGAATCAAAGAACCGAACATCGTCGACCAAACTACGTCACTCTTTGCTTTGCTTGCCTCCCTACCCAATGGACCGCAGTTGATCTCGCAGTACGGCATCAGAGATATCGGCGCGGAGAACTCCCGCACCTACGACGGTGGCGTCGATCAGGAGTTGTTCCATGGCCGGGGAAGGGTGAGCATCACCTATTTCCATAATGAATTCACGAACGGAATCGAATACATACCCCAACAGGGTCTGATCGATCTGGGTGTGCCTCCCGCTGTTGCCGATCAGGCACTCTTCGGCGCGTCTGTCAATTCCCAAGCATTTCGAGCTCAAGGCCTCGAAACTGAAATCGAAAACCAGATCACAAGTCATCTCTTCGCACGCGGCGGCTACACCTATCTCGATGCCGTCGTCCATCGCTCGTTTTCGAGCGATGCAATTGGGCCTACCTTTAACCCAAACTTCCCCAGCGTTCCCATCGGCGTCGACACGCCGCTCGTCGGAGCGCGCCCGTTTCGTCAAGCGCCCCACTCCGGTTATTTTGGACTGGCCTACAGCCGGTCCCGCTTCACCGCTCAGCTCACCGGAACCCTCGTCAGTCGCAGAGATGACAGCGATTTCCTCTTCGCCGATGCCAACGGACTTCCCACCTTGCTATTGCCCAATCGCAACCTCGATGGCGCCTATCAGCGGCTCGATCTCAGCGCCAGTTATCGCGTCAATCGTTCGCTCAGCGTCTTCAGCAGCTTTCAAAATCTGCTGAATGAGCATTACAGTGAAGCCTTCGGATTCCCATCGCTGCCATTTACCTTCCGCTCTGGTATGCAATTCACCCTCGGAGGCGAGTCATGGAAGCTAAGGTAGCCGTACGAAAAGCTCGAAAGACACAACGAAGGTGCGAAGAGAGATGAACATCGCCGCCGCCTCAAAACTGACGGAGATCGCAGCGTCTATCCCGAATCCTGAGCCTCGATATTACGAGCAAGCGCAGGTCCACCTGGATAGCCTGACGAAGCCTCCTGGAAGCCTCGGCCGCCTGGAGACAATTGCGGCGCAGATAGTGGCGATCCGTTCCGGTTCCATCCGCCTCCCGGTGCGCAAAGGAGTCTACGTCTTCGCCGCCGACCATGGCATTGCCAGCGAAGGTGTAAGCGCCTATCCCAGAGAAGTAACCGCGCAGATGGTTCTAAATTTTCTTAGGGGTGGAGCAGCCATCAATGTGCTCGCGCGCTTGCATGGCGCAGACCTCACCGTGGTCGATGTGGGGGTAGACGCCGAGTTCGAAGAAGCTCCCACGTTGCATCGCGCAAAGGTTCGCAACGGAAGCCGCAATTTTCTCCGTGAGGCCGCAATGAGCGACGATGAGCTTTCCGCGGCTCTAGAAGTCGGCTTCGCAATGGCTCGAAATGCAGAAGAGAAGGGCCACTCCCTGATCGCAGTGGGAGAAATGGGCATCGGCAACACCACCTCGGCCAGCGCGATTACCGCAATGCTTACGGGGCTGCAGCTCGCAGAAGTCACAGGTCGCGGCACCGGTCTTGACGACAGCGGCCGCGACAACAAGCGAAGCGTGATTGAGCGAGCCCTCGCTCTACACTTTCACGATCTCCATTTCCACGACTCGAGGGACATTCCTCCTCTTGAGATCCTGCGTTGCGTTGGCGGCCTTGAAATTGCCGCGATGGTCGGCTTTTATCTGGGTGCGGCGCAAGCGCGTATGGCCATTGTTTGTGATGGATTCATCTCGACTTCCGCCGCCGCCCTTGCGTATGCCATCGCGCCACAGGTCAAGTCGTACCTGCTCGCCGGACATTGTTCTGAAGAGCCCGGCCATCGCCATCTGCTTCACTATCTCGGTATCTCTCCCATCCTGTCGCTCGGGATGCGGCTCGGTGAGGGAACCGGCGCGGTGCTGGCCATGCCCATCATCGAATCATCGCTGCGTGTCTATAGCGAGATGGCAACCTTCGCCTCTGCCGGCGTTAGCGGAGCGAAATCGTGAGCCGTTGGCTCAACGATCCTCTTGCCGCTCTCCAATTCCTGACGAGGGTGAGCTTCGCCCCGGCGCATTATCGGCCCGATCTGCTCTCACGAGCTGCCGTATATTTTCCTTTGGTCGGCCTTGCGATAGGAACTGCGGCTGCGCTGCTCAACCACCTTCTCATTCCTCATTTATCTCGGCCCATCTGCGCCCTGCTGCTCGTGACGTTTCTTGTACTCCTGACCGGAGGCCTGCACGAGGACGGCCTCGCAGATGTGGCAGACGCCTTTGGTGGGGGCTGGGATCGCGCACAGATTCTGCGGATTCTCAAGGACAGCAGGATCGGAAGCTTCGGCGCTATCGCCCTGGCGCTTTCTCTTGGCGCGCGATGGCTGCTCCTCGCCACGCTGCCCGTCAGCCGTTTCGCCGGCTTCCTGATTTCCGCCCATGTGCTTTGCCGCTGGACGGTTCTACCTCTAGGCCATTTCCTCAAATCCGCTCGTGGAGAAGAAGGCCAGGCAGCACGCATCGCCAACAAAGTAGGATGGACATCGTTGGCGATCGGATCTCTACTGGCATTTGGCATCATAGTCTTCCTGCTGCGCACGCGGTGCTTGCCGACGATTGCCGCAGCAATTGCGGTCACCTTGTTCAGCGGCCTCTACTACCAGCGCCGCATCGGTGGAGTGACCGGCGATTGCTTCGGAGCGACGATCCAACTGACGGAGATCGCCGTCTATCTTTGCGGCGTGTGGAACACATGAATCCAATCCTCTTTGTCCGCCATGCCGAAACGGATCTTGCCGGGAAATTCTGCGGTCATTCGGATCCCACGCTCAACGCAGCCGGCCGTCAGCAGGTAACGGAGATATTGCACTCACTCTCCGCATGGCCGACGATTGAAGTCGTCTACACAAGCGACCTGAGCCGCGCCCGGCAGACCGCGGAGACGATCGCGGACCACTATGATGCGCTCCTCGAAGTACGCTACCAACTGCGCGAGATTAGCTTCGGACTTTGGGAAGGCCTCACTTGGGATGAAATCCTGCTACGCTACCCCGAAGAAGCGAGGCAATGGATGGAGCAATATCCGGCCGGAACGGCGCCCCAGGGTGAACCGTTCCATGATTTCGAATCCCGCGTTCTGCGCGAGATGAAGTTTCTCCGCGAACAGGCGGACGCCGCTCAAATCGCGGTGGTGACACATGCCGGCTTCCTGCGTGTCGCGCTTACGCGGATGTGCAGCCTCTCGACGCAAGAAGCGTGGGAGCGAACGAACCGCTACGGGGTGATTATTCCCGTCAAGGCAGAGAACTCGGACGATTTTAGTCAGTTTCAAAATCTACGTCTGAAAGAGGAGACTCATGAGCATCGCAACCAAACGCGGTGATGGTGGCCAGACCGGCCTCGCAGGAGGAATCCGTGTATCTAAGGCGGATCTGCGCGTCGAAGCTTACGGAACCGTCGACGAACTCAATTCCTTCCTCGGCTTTGCGCGCAGCATCTGTCCGAATGCCGATATCCGCACATGGACGGAGGAAATTCAGAAGACACTTTTCCGTCTCGGTTCCGCGCTGGCTACTCCGCCTGAAAGTAAAAAGAAGCCGCCGGCGCTCACGGCGGAAGATGTAGATCGCCTGACCGGCCTCGTTCATTCAATCGAAGCGACCGAAGGCCTGCTTGCCGACTGGTCCCTGCCTGGCGCGTTGCGAGAAGCTGCAGCTTACGAAATCGCTCGCACCGTATGCCGTCGCGCCGAGCGGAATGCCGTCCGTCTCGCAGAGTCGGGCGTCTCGGTCGATGCACAGGTGTTGGCGTATTTGAATCGCCTTTCGGATTTGATCTGGCTTTTCGGCCGACTCCTCGAACATGAGGCCGGAGTCGACTCCCGGCTTCGCGATGGTGAGCATGCTGGCGCGCGCTGGTCGAGAGCTTGGTGATGTCGTCATTCAAGTTCGCCGACGAGCAGCTGGCCGGCGTGTATCGCGCGATACGTGAGAGACGCGATGTGCGCACTGGCTTTCTACCTGAGCCCTTGCCTGAGGAGCTGCTCTGCCGCCTTCTCAATGCAGCGCACCAGGCTCCCTCCGTCGGATTAATGCAGCCATGGCGCTTCATCGTTATCCGCTCTGCGGAAGTTCGCCGTGTTGTCCACGGAGTATTCTCGGACGCGAGTCGAGCGGCACATGAAACCTATTCAGACGAGCGCGCTGAGCTTTATTCCAGCCTTAAGCTCGAAGGAATTCTTTCCGCACCGCAAAACATCTGCATCGTTTGCGATCCAGATAACGCGAAGGGGCACCGCCTGGGCCGTCACACTATGCCCGAGACTGCGACTTACTCCGTCGTCTGCGCGATACAGAATTTCTGGTTGGCCGCGCGTGCCGAGGGCGTGGGCGTTGGATGGGTGAGCATCTTCGATCCTGAAGCACTCAAGTCTCTCCTGGGCATCCCCGCGTCATTCGTCGCCGTCGCCTACCTCTGCGTGGGATATGTCGAATCCTTTGCCGCTTATCCTGAGCTTGAGCGCGCAGGTTGGGAAAAGCGTATGCCTCTCGAAGACGCCCTCTATTCAGAACACTTCGGTCGGCCTTACCTTCCGGAAGAGAAGAATTCATGACCGTTCCTGCCATCATGATCTTGGGAACTAGTTCTCATGTAGGCAAGTCATTGCTCACTGCCGCCCTGTGCCGCAACTTTGCGCAGCAGGGAATTCGTGTCGCCCCCTTCAAGGCACAAAACATGTCATTGAATTCCGCGGCCACAAACGAGGGACTAGAGATTGGACGTGCGCAGGCATTGCAGGCCGAGGCTGCGGGCATCCCCGCATCGGTTCACATGAATCCGATTCTGCTCAAGCCTGCGGGCAATTCGACCTCCCAGGTCGTCGTCCAGGGCAGGATCTGGGGGCGTATCAGTGCCGCCGACTATCACCGTCAACGGGTTGCCGAGCTTATGCCGTTTGTACGGGAGAGCTACGAGCATCTCGCATCGCAGCATGACTTGATCGTCATCGAAGGCGCCGGCTCACCCGCTGAAATCAACCTCAAGGACAACGACATCGCGAATATGCGCATGGCTGAGCTGGCCGATGCCCGTTGCCTTCTCATCGGCGACATCGACCGGGGCGGAGTCTTCGCATCACTTCTCGGTACCATCGAGCTTCTCGATCCATCCGAGCGCGACCGCATCCGCGGATTCGTCATCAACAAATTCCGTGGCGACGTCAAGCTGTTGATGCCTGGCATCGAAGCCATCGAGAAGCGCCTGCAGAAGCCTTGTCTCGGTGTGGTTCCACACCTCACAGACCTCAAGCTCGATGAGGAGGACAGTCTCGCCCTCGAAGGACGAACGAGTCATCCGTGGGACGCAGATCATTCATCGTCGCGACGATTACGCATTGCCGTCGTGCGGCTGCCGTCACTCTCGAATTTCACTGATTTCGATCCGCTGCACGCCGAGCCGAGCGTATCGCTGCGCTTCTGCCGCACCGCTGACGAGATAGCACATGCCGACGTTGTGATCCTTCCCGGAAGCAAACAGACCGTCGATGATTTGCGCTGGCTTCAAGCGCAGGGTCTCCATCAAGCAATTCGGGACCATGCGTCGCGCGCTCTCACCATCGGCATCTGCGGCGGGATGCAGATGCTGGGCATGGCCATTCACGATCCGCAGGGCATCGAAACTCAAGGATTGCATTCAGGCCTCGGCCTGCTCAGGATCGAGACGATCATGAGCAAAGAAAAAACCACTGTCGAGGCCAGAGGCTCTCTTGCTCAGTCCCAACTCTTCGGTCACGCAGTGAGTAATCTTCCTCTGCGCGGATATGAGATTCACGTCGGTGAAACCAGCTATCTCTCCGGATCGACTTCGTTCTCTCAGATCTCACGCCACTCCGAGACCCACACCATTGCAGATGGCTGTGTCAGTGAGGACCAACGCACGCTCGGCACTTATCTGCATGGCCTTTTTCAAGAAGACGAATTCCGGCATGCCTTTCTCCGAGCTGCTCGCGAGTTCCATAAGCTGACAGCACCCGAGCAACTTCTTCCCTGGAAAACGATCCGGCAAGCCGAGCTGGATCGCCTCGCCCTTACCGTCAGGGAATCGATCGATCTCGAAACAATCTTGAGTTGGGTTGGAATATCGAGCGCCGTGAGGGCGCGATGAAATCCACGAACAGCCTGGCCGCCGCCTACCTGCTTGACTGGGCCGCAGGTGATCCCGAATGGATACCGCATCCCGTGCGTCTCATTGGCGCAGGTACGCAGGCCGGCGAGAAGTTCCTCCGCCGGTTCGGAAAGAATCCCCGCTACGAAGTAGTAAGCGGAGGCCTCTTAGCCATCAGCGTGACGATTGGCTCAGGCCTGCTCACCTACTGGCTAATCCGGAAAATTACTCATCGCAGTCGCGGTCTTGGCACCGCTTTTGAAATTGCGCTCGCCGCAACCTGTCTTGCCACCCGGAATTTGCTGGATGAAACCAGCGCCGTCCTTGCCGCTCTGGAGCGCGGCGACCTGAATGCTGCGCGAGAGAAATTGTCACGCATCGTTGGCCGGGATACCGATTCGCTCGACGAAGCCGAAATCTGCCGCGCCGTGATCGAGACGATTGCCGAAAGCCTTTCCGATGGCATCATCGCTCCACTCTTTTATCTTGCGATTGGCGGAGTGCCGCTCGCCATGGCCTACAAGGCGATCAATACGCTCGACTCGATGATTGGCCACATGGACGACAGGTACCTCTACTTTGGAAGAGTCGCCGCGCGGATGGATGATGCCGCAAATTATCTCCCCGCGCGTCTTACAGCCTTGCTCATCTGCACCGCGACTCTGCTCCTGGAACCGCCAGCCGTCCGGCCTGCTTTGACCACGTGGCTGAGCGATGGCCACAAGCACGCTAGTCCCAACGCCGGCCAACCGGAAAGCGCCATGGCGGGAGCTCTGCAGGTGAGGCTGGGTGGAACGAATACCTATCAGGGCGAAGTCATTCACGCACCGATCATGGGTGAGCAGTTCCCGGAGCCTTCTATCTCCTCCGCCCGTCGGGCGTGGAAACGAGGCGTTCTCGTATCGTTGCTCGGCTTCGCAGCCGCGATGCTGGCTCTCCGCGCATTTAGACATGACTGATACCACGCCTCTGACTGACCCTCCCGCACATGGCGGCCAGACCCGCCAGATTGCTCAGCGTTTCGGTATCCCCGCTTCAAAGCTGTTGGATTTCAGCGCAAACCTTCATCCCGGCGGGCCTCCGCCTCAGGTCTTCGAGGCGCTCCGTCACACCCTTTCCAATCCGGATATCCTGCGCGACTATCCCGACCTCGACCTCCCTGACCTGCGCTCATCGCTTGCGCCGTATGCAGGCGTGGGGCCATCGAACATTCTCATCGCCAATGGCATGGCCCCCTTGCTCGACGCCGTTCTGCGAGCGCTGCGCATCCGAAAGTGCCTCCTGCCCGTGCCCGCATTTGCCGAGTACAGAAAGACCCTGGCTCTCTGCGGCGTGACCGTCGATCCTTTTGTGCTGTCGCCTGAGCGCGACTTTGCTCTTGAGCCCCGCACCATCCTCGATACCCTTGTCAGCCAGCAGTGTGACGCCCTTCTATTGGCCAATCCGCAGAATCCATCAGGCGTCTTGCTTCCCGCACAGGAATTACTCGAGCTCGTCAACGCTGCTCAGGAATGCGGAGTGCGCGTGCTTCTCGATGAGGCATTCATCGAATATGCTCAGCAGGAAAGCCTGACCGCCCACGCGCAAAGCATCCCGAACCTCACTGTTTTTCGATCCGTCACCAAGTTCTTCGCTCTGGCCGGCATGCGTATCGCATATGCCGTTGCTCCTGAGGATGTTTGCAAGCGTGTCAATTCATTTATCCCTTCGTGGCCGGTCAGTTCCATGGCCGCAATCGCGGTCTGCAGCGTTCTTCAGGACACAAAATACCGGCAACATGCCGTTCTCGAGAACGAATCGGAGCGCCATCGTCTTCACGCCGAGCTAGTTAGCGTCGGCCTCAAGGTTTACCCGGGAAGAGCGAATTATCTCCTGTTCCGGATTCCCCTCGGCTTGAAGAGCGCGGTCGTGTGGGAAGAGTTGATCGCGCGCCACGGCATTGTCGTCAGAAATTGCGACAATTTCCACGGCCTCGACGACCGTTTTTTGCGGGTTGCAGTTCGCACGCCTGAAGACAACGCCAGGCTTGTGGCCGCACTCCAGTCCGTCATGAAAACCTGACCATTTTGAGAGTTCAACCTCCGACATTTATCTTTGTGCCTGAAGCCTTTAAACGATCCAGGAGACCTGAGGATTTTCCATGACTGGTGGCGATCGCAAGCTCGGTATGAAGAGCCGATTCGAATTCGAAGAAAGTGGAGAAATCGCCTATCTCGAGTTTGAAATCGACAGCGGTGGCTGGATCACTCTCTGGCACACCGAAGTGCCTTCAGTGCTGCGCGGTCGCGGCATCGCCGGAATGCTCGCCAGAACCGCCTTCGAGTATGCGCGAGACAATAAACTGAAAGTGGATGTAGTCTGTCCAATAGCTTTGGATTTTGTCCAAAAGAACCCTGAGTTTCGAGATTTAGTCGGCAAGTGATCGCCCTCCGGGGGCCACGCGGCACCGGATTAGCCTTTCATTTGGGATGTCATCAAAATAATGTGGGATCCGCCGCTTGATTGGTGAGCCGATTGCACGTTGTTTGTGGCACCCTGTCATGGGTTCTGGCGTGGAGTGAATCTCCCGCTAATAGAGACGGTGCCGGCTATCCTGTTGCGGAAGCGGGCCTTCGCCTAAGGGTGCAGAGAGCGATTGCGATGACAACCGATAAACGAATTCGTATCCTCAGCGTCGAAGACCATCCGGTCTTTCGTGAAGGCCTGACGACTATTATCGGCTCGCAGCCTGACATGCTTCTGGTCGCCCAGGCTGCCAATGCTGAAGAGGCCATCATCGAGTTTCGCCGTCATCGCCCCGACATTACGTTGATGGATCTTCGACTTCCGGGCGTCAATGGCACCGACTTACTTATCACCATTCGCGGTGAGTTTCCCAAAGCGCGCTTCATCATGCTCACTACATCCGATGGCGATGGTGAGATCCAGCGTGCTATGGGAGCAGGCGCTTCGGCCTACCTGCTCAAAAGTACGCCGAGAAATGAAATCGTATCCGTCATTCGATCTGTTCATGCCGGTCATCGGCATATTCCGCCCGACGTGGCTGCCCGTCTCGCGGAGCATATGGGAGAAGACGTTCTCACCCCGCGGGAGCTGCAAGTTCTCCGCCTGGTTCGCGATGGCCACCGCAACAAGGAAATTGCCGGGAGATTGGACATTTCGGAGACAACAGTGAACTTCCACATCAAGAATCTTGTGGACAAGCTGGGCGCCAACGACCGGACTCACGCGGTGACGATTGCTGTCCGCCGCGGCTTTCTTCATATCTGATGCCGTCTCCTATCCTGCTCTCAGGGAATTGCCCTGATAAAATGTAATTGAGAAATCATTCTTGGCATGACTGACAAGCGAAATACCAGACAGAAGGCCGCGATTCGAGACGCGTTCGTCGAAGCGGACCGCCCATTATCTCCAGATGAAGCGCTCGAAGCTGCGCAGCGCCATCATCCTCCTCTTGGAATCGCGACCGTATACCGGAATATTCAGAGTCTGGTCGAGGAAGGCTGGCTTCAGCCCGTTGAAGTTCCCGGAGATTCGACGCGTTACGAGATTTCGGGTAAGAAGCACCACCATCATTTTCATTGCAATAGCTGTGGCAAGCTCTTCGAACTAGAAGGGTGTGTCGCTCAGGTGAAACCGAAACTGCCTCGAGGCTTTCGCGCGACCGGCCACGAATTCTTTCTCTATGGCATCTGCGCCACTTGCGTCCCGAGCCAATCCCGGGCTCGTGTCTGACGCTGCCAACCGCGGTATAGTCCATCTGAAAACCGGCCGGCTTGTCGATCCAGTTAGATCGCTCCGGCTGTTACGCAAGAGAATCGACTTGATCGTGGTGCAACACTAGCGTTGCGGAGCTTCCGCCGGCAGTCATCCCTGGTTACGTTTTGAATCTGGACTAGTCTTCCTAAAATCGGCTTCTCCAGCACCTTCTATTTTTTTGGTCTACTGTGCACAATTCTCTCCACGGTTGTTGTTTTAGTTTGTCGTATGCGAATCTCTGCCGGTCGCTCCGCGGAGAAAACACCCTGCTGCAGTTGCGAGATTTCCGCAAGAGATTCGGGTGTACCGTGTTCCACTTGATTGTCTTGGGCGGGCGAGGACTTGCCACCGGAATGCAACGAGGGCACACTGCCCGAGCGGCTAAATATGGAACGTGAGGACCTGTTGGTCGCGGACCGCCTTATCGCTTTGGGCGTAGCCGAAGGATGAGGATCTTGGCCGAGGAATTCAGGTCCTGCATCTTGCCGATTCTGCGCACTAAGGCTGTTGCTACTTGGTTGTATTTGGGGAGGCTGGCTCCCAGCATGTTGGGGCTGGCTGCTCGCTTCGGAGGATGGTCCGGTCGGGGTTCGTCGAAAAATGTTGAACAACGAAGGGCGGGCAGATCTTGGCGAGCCCAAATTGCCGGTCGTTGACCCGCTTACAGCTTCTGCTGGCGAGGATTTTCCATTGGATCGCGAAAAAATGCTACGAAACCTCGAACTGGCGGACTGTCTTAACGTTCCTCCAGATCCGGAAGCGGCCGCTTGTTGGTGCTGAGACGTCGATCTTCCAGCAGGTGGATCCTCGCGTAAGAAAGAAGGCTTTCTCAGTAAGGCCCGTGCTTGCTCTGAGTCAGGACCTCCCTTTAAGACAGCATCGAGGTCGGGGTGTACGGATGGAAGTGTCGGTGCATTGAGTGTTCGTCTGGTTGAAGATTTCGCTGAAACGTGGTCTCCCTGCGCAGGCGGTGTTTGCGCGGGGCCACGCCCTTTCGCATATGCACTGTAAAATTCTGCCCAATCTTGCAATTCTGGAGTTTCTGCGTGATCCGATGGCGGTGTCGACTGTGCACCGCTGGTCGACACCGCAGGCGGTTCGTGAGATTCCTCCGCTTCTTCAGATGCGGAGGATGCACTGGCGCCCGTGCCCGAAATATTCATTTCTTATCTCCATGCAGAGAACAACTCGACTGCCATCGATTTGACGGCAGTGCCGTGACAGGCATTTGATCCGCAGAGATCGCCTGCCGCCCCTGATTTTCTCTGTTAGGTGGAACACATTTTCGCCATTCTTATTCCCGCGGGGAGCGTAAACAGTGCCGTTTTCTCATCAGTAGAAGAAATTGGGCGCAAATCCGGCGTTCAGGACGCTCCTGCGTGATCAACAATTTGTCCCGGGACTTGCCCCATCCGAGCTCGAACATATTGCCGACGGGTAATGCCGTAGCCACAATCATGTATCCGGTTTCGGATAAACTGAAATGTCTGGAGCTCTTCGATTGTGGAAACTAGCTCGCTCACGACGAGCCGCACGATACCAACTAATTCGAGGGAATCATGCAGGAATTAACTCAAGCTCAAAACCAAAGAGACAGCATCGTTAACTCATCCCTTGAGCTTTTTTACCGCGATGGAATCAAGGGGACGGATGTAAACCGGATTATTGAGAGAGCCGGTGTTTCTGAGTCCTCCTTCTATCAAAACTTCGCCTCGAAAGATGATCTGGTCACTGCATTCCTGCATAAGCGTCACGATATCTGGATGGGGTGGTTCACAGGGGAGGTCAAGGCCAAACTATCCCAGCCAGGCGCGGGCCTCGAAGTCATCGCAGACGTTTTGCAAAGTTGGTTTGAAGATCCCAAGTTTAGGGGATGCGCATTTATCAACACGATTGCCGAAGGCGGAAAGTTTGACAGCGAACCCTTCACCATCGCGCGAGAGCACAAGGAAGAATTGAGACGATTTCTCAAGGAAGTAGCCATAAGGCTCAACCATGAGGAGCCTGACCTGACAGCTTCCGCGGCCGTTCTTGTAGTCGAAGGTGCTATCGTACGTGCCCAGATGACTGGCGACGCACAAGAAGCTTATAACGCACGGCTCTTGTTTCAGTGCCTCAATCATTCCTAGGTCTTCTACGCGTCTCTTTACTTTGACTTAGCAAGTTTGGCGAGGTCTATTCCATAAACTTCCGCCAATCGATTGGAAGCAACTCCGATCGAAACCTCGCCTGAGCTATCAACCTCTCAACCCTGCAAACTATCCGAACCGCTTGAGGGAATACTGTTTCTCGTTGTGTGTTTAATCTTTAGAGGACTTCACCAGTCAGGAGATTAAAACAATGACAGCTAAAACGTCTGAAATCGACAATAAGCAGACTGGCGAGTGGTTGCGGGCCAGGCCGGGAGAGCAGTTCTTGATTCGCGTTCCGGCATCTGCAACAAATGGCTCGTACTCCCTCACGGAAATACTTTCGAGCCCCGGTGACAGCACACCGGTTCACCGTCACACGAAGGAAGATGAGCACATTCTTGTTCTTGAAGGAACGGCGCGCATCCTGTATGGAGACAAGACATTCGATGCGACAGCAGGAACGGTGATCACTCTCGCTCGCAGTATACCACATGCATGGGGAAACCCCACGGATACACCGATTCGCTTCATCGTCACGGCGACGCCGGGAGGCTGTGAAGAAGCGCTGCGTTTGATTGCGACAAGTGGCGATCACCTAGATTTACTGGCTATCTCCAACAAATTTGGCGTCGAACAGCTTGGACCGCCGCTATTAAGCGGCTCGCGCTGACGAGATACAAGCCTAGAGGATATCTGACGTCGGCGGGCTTCTGCCGATGTCAGATATCAACCACCATCAGTGATTCCTGGCCGATGCAGGTTTGAATATTCCAATCGTTGTGCCTGGTTCCAGCCACTTCTCCGAAAACAGGGCGGCCTTGATGGCGTCGCGCCTATACGTATAAGCCACGAGAATTTTGCCATCTGGCAACTGCAGGATCGACGGATAGCTGTACTCATCGCGTCCGTTGTGTGCGGGGAAATGTTTGCTCCCGGACGAATCAGGGGTTCCGGTTTCAAGGTCGCGAACGCTCGCCCAGCTTTTGCCGTTGTCTTTTGAGAGCGCTATCGAGAGTGGTACGCGCGGTGCTGTTTGAGGCTTCCGCTCACCTGCGGGAGCGCTGCTATTGTTGAAGGCGATCACGAGATGACCATCGGTCAAGCGAGCGGCCTGGATTGAGGAATTGTTATTCGGCAATCCAGTCGGGGCGGGCGCTGTCCACTCGCAGCCATCAGAAGAGGTGGACTGATATATCCAGTCTGCATAGCGGCTGCGGAAAAACGCAATGTACGACTTTGCGCCAAGCTTAATTACCGTCGGTTGCACAACCCCGTTTGAATCGGGAATTCTGCACTCGTGCCAGTTCTTTCCCGCATCTTTTGAAATTTCGACAACGGAATAATTACTCGTTGCTCCTTTGGTGATGCCGGCACTGGGAGTGTAGTACATAGGCAACAACCAGGCGCCGTCATCCATCACGACCGGTGGTTGGCGTGTGAACGAGCCAGGCTTTGCAAAAACCACCTCCGGCTTCGACCATGTGCGCCCGCCGTCATCCGACCATACCTTGAGCACCTGCGCATCCGCTTGTCCCTTTCCCGCCGACTGAGATGTGTGAAAGAGCCATATGCGGCCATGGGAATCTTCGAAAGGAACAGGATTCTGGTAGGACTTGCCGTCCTCACGGTCGATGAGGAGCGGCGTCTGCCAAGTCTGCGAACCTTTAGGCAGACGTGAAACAACGATGCCGACACCAGACTCTCCTTCCCCTGTTCCGGAAAACCAGAAGCAGAGCACATCACCATTTCCGAGTACAAGAAGATTCGCAGCATGCGAGGAGGGGTAGAGCGTAGGCAAAATCGCAGTCTCAAGTCCCGGATCGGTACTGGCATGGAACGTCGCATCTGTAGATTGCGCAACACCGGACGCGAGGGATTGGAGTGCGAGAGTCGCACAGGCCAACCAGAGGAAAGAACGAAGCAAAAAAGTGGCACGCATAGGCCCTCCAGAGGAACGCACGCCATCCTATTTGATTTATTTCTGTTTTTGCAATTAAATGAAAATAATAATTTCAGACCTGACGCGCGACTGGCTGCTGGAGTTTGCGGGAAACAGTTTGCGCGGTGGCGATGACCTTTTGCTGAATTGCTTTTTCGCGTTCAGGGGTCATGCGTTGCACAGGAGAAGAGACGCTGACAGCAGCGACAATTTGCCCGGTGGCTGAGATGACGGGTGCCCCGAAGCAGATCCCGCCGAGCATAGACTCTTCGCGATCGCAAGCGAATCCCTGCTGGCGCACGCGTTCAAGTTCCTGTCGAAGCGCTTGGCGATCGACGATGCTACGCTCCGTGCGCCGGGTCAGCCCGTAAACCTCCAGCATGCTGTCTGTAACCTCACTCGGCTGAAATGCAACGATAACTTTACCCATGGAGCTGCAGTGAGGGGGGAGAATGCGACCACGACGGTTTGTGACGCGGATCTGGTGAAAAGTCTCGACGGTATCGAGCACCTGAACGTAATTTCCGAAAAGATATGCCAGGCTGGCAGTCTCATTGAACTGGCTGGCGAGTTCTTCGAGATGAGGGCGTACGAGCAATCGCAGAGTCTCGGCGCTGTCGTATACCCTGCCCAGCAGAACCTTACGTGCGAGCTGATATGTTCCGTCCTCCTGCTGTTGCAGGTATCCGCGCTTTTGTAAAGTAAGCAGGATGCGGAATAGGGTGGATTCCGGCAAGTGGGTCTTCGCCGTGAGCTCCTTCAGGGACATGCCAGGCTGGTTGGCATCGAAGGACTCGAGAACATCCAGCGCGCGTTCGATGGTGCGCGAATGATACCGTTCATCGGTCCCGGCCGTTTCCAGTGATTTTTGGGATTCTTCCGCCGCCCAGCGCGGACGGCGTCGCCTCGGCGGCGCTGATTCCTTTTGCACGATCTTTGCCAAGGTGCCCCTCCGCAGCTTGTTTGAAGCGCTTCGTGAATCTGCAGGATCTACAAAGAAAACATCCATCCACGGATGTTTCATCATTTTGGCACAATTTCCAAAACCGCCGCAATCAGGTAACGACAAGATCAATCGATTGAGTTGTGCCTGAATGTGATTCACCCTTTCACCAGGCCAGCGGGAATAGTTGCGTAAGCCGGCCGTTTATTGTCACCTGCGGTTTTGCTAAATCAATTTAATTTTCAATAATTGACATTATTTAGAAATTATTTGACATCAATGAGAATTGAAGCGTATACCAGGTGTCGCTTCACAGAAGCGCATTCTTCGGGCTCCCAGGAGAAGCCGTATGGATTGCCGTTTTTCGCGTGTCTGGCTAACGCTCTTGCTGTCGTGTTTAAGCCCTATTTGCGGTTTTGCTCAGGTAAGCACTGCCACTCTCACCGGCAGCGTCGCCGATTCAACCGGCGCGGTGATCGCTAATGCGCATGTAACACTCAATAATTCCGCGACAGGCATGTCCAAAATAACGAAGTCCAATGCCGATGGGCTCTATTCTTTCGAGTACGTTCCTATCGGCGCTTACACGGTCACCGTTTCGGCCGCGGGCTTCGGTACCAACGCACAGAATGTGCAACTCTCTGCTGCTGAAACCGGCCGTGCGGACTTCGTTCTCGGCGTCGCTACCGCGAAGCAGACTGTTGAAGTCAAATCGGACACGGAGCTGCTGAATACGACCACTCCATCGCAGAACGTCACGCTGGATTCTACTGCGGTGAATCAGTTGCCGGTGGAGCATCAGGATTGGACGAGTATTCTGCAACTTGGGCCCGGTCTGGCAACGGATGTTGTCTCCAACGGCCAGGCTGGTGCGAGCCTCACTATCAACGGTCTACCGCCGGCAGGGTTCAATCTCACGGTGGACGGCACGAATGCAACGTCCGATCCGGAAGAGGCGGCGTTCGGCTTCTATCAGGGCCCGAATATCATCAATACGATCAATAACGATGCAATTGCCGAAGTGAGCATAGTGAAAGGAATTGCGCCTGCGAGTATAGGGGGCACCATATCCGGCAATGTAAACATCATTACCAAAAGCGGAGGAAACAAGTTCCACGGCAGTCTGTATGAAATCAATGAGGTCAGCGCTTACGACGCTCGCAATCAGTTTGTTACCACGAAGCCGCGTTCCACCTTTAATGAATACGGAGGATCGATTGGCGGCCCGATTATTCCTTCAAAATTCTTCTTCTTTGGCAGTTATGAAGGAGCTCGCGTCAGTTCATTCTCGCCTATTACGGGCACTGTTCCGACACCTTATCTTCAAAGTATTGCTCCGCAATACTCAGGCGTGTATCAGGCTTATCCCACAGTTGCGCAGCCTTCCGGTGACCCCACCGCTCTGACGACCCAATTTTTTGGTGCTGGTGCGCTTCGGCAGAATGATGGCAACGGTCTTGCACGTCTCGACTACGAATTGAACCAAACCAATTCACTTTCTGCGCGTTATATCCGCAGCCGGCCGGACAAGCTCAGTCCGAATGTCACAATAACGAATCCCCGGAACACCACCGGTCACACGGATGGTGTGAATGGCATTTATACGCACACGGCCAATAGCTGGACCTCGTTGACCCGTTTCGGCTACAACCGAATTCGTTTGGATCGCCTTGACGAAGGATTTGCCACAGACCTGGAAGAGGTAATTTTCGACGGTATCGATTCAAATGGAGCGGAAGATTTTTCCAAAGCCGGCGATTTCTATTCGGGTGAGCAGGAGTTTGCGCTGATGCGCGGCAAGCATGCCATCGAATTCGGAGGCATCGTACTGCGGCAGGATGCTGGGCGTACCGACTACAACACCAGCCAACTCAAATATTCTTCTCTGCCCGAATTCGTGTCGAATTCTCCGAGTGCGGTGCAGATCACCTTCGATCTTGATCCGTTCAATCTCTATACGTACCAATACGGCGGGTTCGTGCAGGACGGTTACAGGATCGTTAGTAATCTCATCCTGAATCTGGGCGTTCGATACGACTATTTTACGGTTCCGCAAGAAGACAACAATCGCATCTTCAATCGCGGAGTCGATCCGGCACACCCCGAACTGGGGCCGGGGTTTGGCCCATATCGTCCGGCCGATTCAATGTATAACGCCGATTACCATAACATTCAGCCCAGGGTCGGATTCAACTGGAATGTCGGAAGAAATCAGGCGACAGTGATACGGGGCGGGTTTGGAATCTTTGTCAGTCCGCATCCAATCTTCGGTGGGCCAGTTGACATGGTGCAGAATTCAGCCACGCAACCCTTTCGAATCACGCTTAACCAGGAGCAGATAGCGAATGCCGGTTTGCAATATCCCATACCGCGATCGAGTTATGATGCAGTGCTTGCCAATTTGCAGAGTTCAGGCACCATTTCGTCGAATTTTGCGAATGCCACCATCAATGCAAACTTTCCCAATCCTTACAGCCTGCAGTGGATGTTAGGCGTACAGCAGGCTTTCACGTCAACCCTCGGTGTTGAAGTAGACTATGTGGGCAACCATGCTCTTTACCTCAATATGACTGAGCAGCGGAATCTGCCTGACCGTGTCACGGGTGTGGCTCCGGACCCGACATTCTCACAATTCCGCTACTACTATGGCGGCGATTCCAGTAACTATAATGGCTTGCAGGTCACTTTCACCAAAACGCTCAAAAACGGTTTCTCGCTCGGTGGCTCCTACGTATGGTCGAAGGTTCTGTCATACGGGCAGGCAAACCTGCTTCTTCAAAACGCACCCCAGGACAACGACAATATCCGGGCTGAATATGGACCCGCACCCTTCGATATCCGCGATAAGTTCGTGGGTAACGGATTGTGGACTATTCCGCTCAATCAGTGGACGCATACTGACGGTCGAGCGGCCAGGCTGGTAATGGGCGGCTGGCAGGTTTCGGGTATCTTTATTGGACAGACCGGACTGCCAGAGAATATCACCAATAACAATTCATCCTATCCCAGCGATCGTCCCGACTCTGTCGCGAACGCGGCGCCCTACTTATCGAATTACCAAAGCACCCGGCAAATGTTGAATCCTGCAGCCTTCGCCCAGGTGCCTATTTCAGCAGCAAGCGGTGCGCAGATACGCGGAGGGTTTCTAGGAAGGGATTCTGTTAACCAGCCGGGTGTCATTAACTGGGATGCTTCGCTGGGCAAGACATTCGATATAACTGAATCAGTGCATTTTCAACTCAAGGCAGATGCATTCAATGTCCTCAATCACACGAATCTTTCTGGGCTGGTCACAGACATTAGTTCGTCCAGCTTTGGTCAACTTACTTCCGCAACTGCACGCACCATGCAGATCACCGGCCGCTTAACCTTCTGATCTGGAGTGATCGGTAACCGATGGATGCAGTTTCCATGTCGTCTTCGTTCACAGGCGTTGAGACGATGTGCATTCTCATCGCGGACGATCTCACCGGCGCATGCGATTCGGGTCTCGAGTTTGCTCGTCATCGACTCGTTACCCGCGTCGGTTTTGGCAAGGCGCCGGCGGGAGCGTCGGAAGTAGCGGTCGTCAGCACAAACAGCCGGAGACTCCAGCCGTTCGAATCAGCGGCTCTCATGCATTCGGTTGCGCAAAGCTTTCCCTCGCAGTCAAACCGCATCGTCTTCAAAAAAATCGACTCGACCATGCGTGGACATGTGATTACCGAATGCAATGCTCTGCGCGAGGCCGCGCTTGCTCCATTCGGAGTGATTGCCCCCGCATTGCCCGCACAGGGCCGCTTCGTCAAGAATGGCGTGCTTGAAGTAAACGACATCTCCGGCAGATGGAGCCTCGATATTCGAGAGATGCTCGCAGTGCAAGGAGCTTTCCCTGAGCTGATTACGCCACGCGCATGGAGTGATCCCGCAGAACTCGCGAAGGAGATGGAGCAGGCAGCTGCAGACTCCCGTTACGTTCTTTGCGATACAGATGAGGAAGGCGATCTCGCGTTCATCGCCAAAGCGCTCATCGCCTGCAAATCCCGTCCCATGTGGATCGGCTCCGCGGGCCTGGCGAAGTATGCGGCCGCATTTCTCCGCCGCGCGGATTCCCTTGTTAAACCGCCAAGGATGACGCCCTCCGATGATCCAGTCATCCTGTGCGTCGGTTCTAACCATCCAGTTACAAGTCTCCAGGTAAAGTACTTGCTTAGCTGCTGCAGTCCCTGCGTTCTTGAGGCTGCATCTACAACTACGAGCCAAGTGAGCTCCGCGCTTGACAGCGGTTCTCATCTCATTCTTCTTATCGATACCCAGACCGCTGACACCGGCCGGCTTCTGGAATTGCTCGCCGCAGCGCGCGACCGCGACCTGGCAGCCATTTTGCTCACCGGAGGCGATACTGCCGAGCTGGTGTGCCGTGCTACACAAACAGATCAGCTGCTGCTGGAGGGCGAATTGGTTAGCGGCATTGCTACCGGGCACATGGAGGGCGGTCTTCTGAACGGAATGACCTTCGCAACCAAATCTGGCGGCTTCGGCACCGAAGGTTGCCTGGTCGAGTCCATCAATGCCTTATCTACTGCTGGATGCGGCGGAGGCCCAAAGCTTTGAAAGAGCAAAGCCGTCGAATCCGAATTGCGGTGACCATGGGTGATCCAGCCGGCATAGGCGCTGAGGTCATCCTCAAGGCGCTTGCAGATCCGAAGATTGCGTCGCTGGCGGATTGGGTCATCATTGGCGACGCAAGCGTACTGGCTGCAACTGCGGCACAATGCGGGATTTCACCTTCTTCGCTCCAGGCGGAAGTTATGGACTTGCATGCGCTACCGGCCGATAAGCCTTTGGCATTCGGCGAGCTTTCAAGCGTGTGTGGAACGGCTGCGGTGAAATATGTTCGCATCGCAACGGAGATGTGTCTGCGCAAAGAGGCCGCCGCCATGGTCACAGCGCCGCTCAACAAGGAAGCCGTCACCATGAGCGGCATGGCGTTTTCCGGCCATACCGAATATATCGCAGAGCTTTGCGGTGTCAGCGGTTCGCGCATGCTACTCGCTGGCCCTCGGCTCTCGGTCGTGCATGTTTCTACGCATGTCTCGCTTCGCCAGGCTTGCGAGCTTGACGGCAACCGCATTCTCGAAACCATTCACCTCGGTCATCAAGCCATGCAGATGCTGGGGCACGCCAGTCCGCGCATCGTAGTTTGCGGTCTCAACCCTCATGCCGGCGAACATGGACTCTTCGGGCCCGAAGACGCTGAGATCATTGCACCGGCGATTGAATCGGCGCGGCGTGGCGGCATCCAGTGTGAGGGACCCGCAGCGCCCGACACGGTTTTTCTCCAGGCATCTCGTGGAAAATATGATCTGGTCGTGGCCATGTATCACGATCAGGGTCACATTCCCATGAAGCTGCTCGACTTCGACGACACGGTGAATATCTCTCTTGGCATCCCCATCATTCGTACATCCGTCGATCACGGCACAGCTTTCGATATCGCCGGACAAAACAAGGCTAGTGCGAAAAATATGATGGCAGCGATGCGCATGGCTGCTATGGCGCGCAATGGGATAACCCAACCCTCCGGAGCCGTCTGATGCACCCGCTCTGGTGGCTGAATCCTCTGGTGATCGTCATTTACATGACGGCACTGATTGCGACTGGCCTCTATTTCTCCCGGCGCCAAACCAATACAGAGGCTTATTTTGTTGCCAGCCGCTCTGTGCCTGGCTGGGCGATGGGCATCTCGCTCCTCGCCACTATCATCACCAGCGTCACGTTCATTGCCTATCCTGGCTCTTCCTATGCCAGCAACTGGTCGCTCATTGTCCCCGGCGTCATGATGCTGCTGGTTCCGGTCATTGCCGGACTCGTGATCGTCCCCTTCTTCCGGCAGGTCGTTCACATGACCGCCTTTGAGTATTTCGGGCAGAGATTCGGCACTGGAGTCAGGCTCTATTCCTCGGCTATGTTTGCCCTGGGTCACCTGTCTAAGATGGCCTTTGTCCTCTACCTGCTCACTCTCACAGTGAACAGCATGACGGGCTGGAATATCGAATTCATTCTCGTCATCACTACCGCGGTCACCGTTCTCTACGCTCTCATCGGTGGATTAGAAGCGGTCATCTGGGCCGATGTCTTTCAAGGCGTGTTGCTTTGGGTTGGCGTGTTGCTGGCTGCCGGCTTTCTCATTTACCTCACACCATTGCCTCTTCCGGATATCCTCTCCGTCGCCTGGCACGCACAGAAATTCTCGCTTGGCAGCTGGTCGCTCGATCCGCATAAGCCCACCGTCATGGTGTTGCTCCTCTATGGGCTGTTCTTTTATCTGCAGAAGTACACCGCAGACCAGACCGTCATTCAGCGCTATCTGGCTGCGCGCAATGATCGCCAGGCACTGCGTGGAATCCTGCTGGGCGCGGTCCTGTGTCTTCCTGTATGGGCGCTCTTTATGCTGGTAGGAACGCTTCTATGGGCCTTCTACCACACCGGAAGTGAGCGTCTTCCGGCTTTCATCACGAAGGGCGATCAGGTTTTCCCGTATTTTCTCTCCACACATCTGCCTCCTGGAGTTGGAGGCATTTTTCTCGCGGCACTCTTTGGCGCGGGAATGGCAATGCTTGCGTCTGACCTCAACTGTCTCGCCACCATCGGAGTCGAAGACTTTTACCGGCACTGGCATCCCTCATCCACAGACAAGGAGCGCCTGCGACTCGGTCGCCTTTACGTACTGGCTAGCGGAGCAGTCGCCTTGGCTATCGCGTGGCTCCTCGCACATACTCATGAAATGGCACTGGCGCTCTACTATGCAGCCAGTTCCATCGTGGCCGGCGGTCTCGCCGGCATCTTCCTTCTATCTTTCTTAAGCACGCGTGCCACGGCTACCGGCGTACAGATAGGCATCGTGTTGAATCTGCTGTTCACGATTTGGGCGACACTCACCTCAGGCGTGCATCCTCTGTTGTCATCATTGCCGATTCACTTCACATGGCATGAATACATGATCGGCGTTATCGGACAGATAATCGTCTTCTTTGCGGGTTACATTGCCAGTTGGCTTACGCCCAAGCCTGCGCCTCATACTCCCATCATGACCCTCTGGACCTGGCTGCAGTACAGACGCCAGGGCCATCCAGAGCCGGTCGGCAGCATTCCCCTCCATCTCATACCTCATCCGGAGAAATGATGAACCGACTTGAAAAAGCTATCGAAACCAGCGCACACAAACCTCTCTTGGGTGCTTCTGTCTATTTTTACAATCCAATCTTTGTAGAGATGGCTTCGCATCTCGGCTTTGATGTCATCTGGATCGAGATGGAGCACGCCTTCATCACTTTTGCCGAGGCTGCGGACCTGTGCAGGATCGCGGCAGGACATCGTCTTCTAACCATGATTCGCATTCCCGACACACGCCGGGAAAGTGTGCTCAAGGCCGCCGAATGCGGTCCCGACATCATCGACTTGCCCATGGTCAATTCGCCCGAACAGATTCGCGAACTTCTCAATTTTGCGCGTTTCCCGCCCATGGGTCAGCGCGGATTTTTCAGCGTCTCCCGCTCTCTCAAGTACGGGCTTGTCAGTAACGTGAGTGAAGAGCAACAGCTGCTGAATCAGGAACTCTCGCTGCTGGTTCAAGTCGAAACAGTGGAAGCCGTGAACCAGATCGAGGAATTCTGTCAGATCGACGGCATCGATATCTTCATTGGACCAGCCGATCTTTCAGCAAGCCTCGGCGTACCTGGACAGACCTCGCACCCTAAAGTTGTCGAGGCAGTGCGCCATGTAGTTACAACCGCCAAACGCTTTGGTAAACGGGTCGCCAGCGCAGTCCATCATAAAGATGCCAGCCTGTGGATTGAGCTTGGCGTGGACCTGCTCTTCTGCGCGAATGACATTGTTGCGCTCCGCACCGGCGCTACCACAGCTATTCGTGAAACCGAAGATAGAATTTTCGAGTTCAACGCGAGACCTGCAATGGAAGGCAGGTGATGATGCGCTCGATCACCATCACTCAGTCTCGAACTCTCTTCCAAATAGTGATTTTCCGCACGCTCTCTTCGTAGGGATCTTTATATCTAACCTGGACATCACGCTCGCCTCTTGACATATATTCCTATATAGGAATATATAGTCTGTATGGCTAGAGCAGCGACCACCGCCGATGTCTTCAATGCAATCGCGGAGCCGCGGCGACGCGAGGTGATTGCCGCCCTGGCGGATGGCAGGGAATACGCCGTGGGCGAGGTGGTGGTGCGATTGCGCATGTCGCAGCCGGCTGTCTCGAAGCACCTCGGAGTGTTGCGCAAGGTCGGGGTCGTGTCAGTGATCAAGCGCGGACAGCACCGCATGTACCGGTTGAATGCCGCCGAGCTGAAGCCGGTGCATGACTGGGTGAAGACCTTCGAGCGGTACTGGACGCACCAACTGGGCCAGATCAAGGAGCGCGCGGAGCGCAAGGCTCTTGAGCGGATAATTTCAAAGCAGAGAGGAACAAAGGAGGAGTAATGGTAACCAGCATTCAGGACCAGGCAGTTCAGACTTTCGAGATTGTGAAGCAGGAGGAGATAGCCGCGCCGATCGACATTGTGTTCGAAACGATTCTGGAGCAGATGGGACCTTTGAACTCGACTCCAGAGAAACCGATGCCGATGACGTTGGAAGCGTGGCCCGGCGGGCGCTGGTTTCGCGATCTGGGAAACAACGCTGGACACTTCTGGGGCGTAGTGCAGGCGATCAAGCCGCCATCGCTGCTCGAGATATGCGGGCCGCTGTTTATGTCGACGCCGGCGACCTCCAACCTCCAGTACCGGCTGACTGAGGAAAACGGATTGACTCGTGTCCGCTTTGTGCATCGGGCTATGGGCTGGATCGGCGATGCCGACCGCGGTGTAGACGCCGGCTGGACGGACCTGATGACCCGCATTCGCACGGCCGTACAGAACAAGTCAGCAGGCAGGTAGCCATGTGTCCCGTGTGTGTCGCAACCGCTGTCTGGATTGCCGCGGGCGCCACCTCGACGGGCGGCGTCTCCGCGATCTTCGCGAGCAGGCTTCGTGGCAAGAACCCGGAACGAATCAATAACAAGAACCACGACAAAGGAGAGAGAGATGGACAGCAACAGGGAGACCCCGATGAAGATGAAAACGCCCCCGATCGTCTCACCGCAGGAGTGGGAGGCGGCGCGCCAGCAACTGCTCGTGAAGGAGAAGGAGCTGACCCGCGCCCGTGACGCGATGGCCGCCCAGCGCCGGCGGATGCCATGGCTGCCCGTCGAGAAGAAGTACAGCTTCGACGGGCCTCAGGGCAAGGTGAGCCTGCTCGACTTGTTTGAGGGGCGCCGTCAGCTAATCCTCTACCGCGCCTTCTTCGAGCCCGGCGTATTTGGCTGGCCCGAGCATGCCTGCCGCGGCTGCTCCTTTGGAGCTGACCAGGTCGCTCATCTCGCCCATCTGAATGCCCGCGACACTACTCTCGCGTATGCGTCGCGCGCGCCGCAGGCGGATATCGTGCGCCTGAAAGAGCGGATGGGCTGGAAGATGCCGTGGTACACCATCACGGACGACTTCGATAAGGATTTCGGCGTGGACGAGTGGCACGGCACGAACGCGTTCTTCCGCGACGGCGAAAGAGTGTTCCGCACCTACTTCATCAACAACCGCGGCGACGAGGCGATGGGGAGCACCTGGAGCTACCTCGATATAACTCCGCTCGGGCGCCAGGAGCAGTGGGAAGACTCGCCGGAAGGATATCCCCAGACCCCGCCGTACAAGTGGTGGAACTGGCACGACGAATACGCTGCTTCTACGTCGCCTGACCCGGGGTGGGCCAAGGTGGTGGATAATGCACGGGTGACGTTGAACCTCGACTAGAAGCGAGAGTCCGCGTCGCGTGCTGAGAGCGCCGCGCGGATTGCATGCGTCCGCGCATCTCTTGCTTGTTATTGGTTAGTTCTGCGAAGCGTTAGGGTGGTGGCCCGTGTTGTTCTGCAACTTGCGAAATTCTTCCATTTCGCGATCGGCATCAGCGGGCTTTCCCAGTTTGCGATAAACGCCGGATAGTCCAAAGTGCGCTTGCGCGGCAAGAGGAGTATTTTTCTCCAGGATTAGAAGATGCTGCCAGGACTTCTCCGCCATCGTGTTGTCTCCATCCATAGCCGCCGCTTTTCCCAGCTGGTAGAGGGTTTCCGGCATGTCTGCTCTCAACAGGTCGGAATGGACGAGTGCCTCGCGCGCTTCGTGGAATTTACCCAACTGCAGCAGCGCTTCACCGAGACGATAAAATGCTTCGGCGCTGCCTGGTTGGAGTCCAGTTTCTAACCGAAATTGTTCTTCTGCTTTGTCCCATTGCTGCGCGCGCGCGTAGAGCTCACCTAATTGCAGGTGCAAACCCGCAGTTTGCGGGCGCAGTCGCAGCGCTTCGAAAAATTCCCGTTCTGCGCTGGGGACATCTCGCAGCACGGCGTAGTCCTGCGCCATCATCTGATGAGCACGCGCGGAATTCGGGAAGCGAGCTTCGAGTTCGTCAAAAATCTGTTTGGAGAGTAGGCCGGCGGTCCGGCCATAGTAATAGAGCAGCTCCGGATCATTGGGACTTTGAGCTAGAGCTCTTTGAAGAACTGCCAAGGCCTCCGGCAATTTGCCCGCTTCGAGCAGAGCGATACCGAGCGCGTCCTCGGTGTGCGCCTTCTCGAGATGTGGAATCGCTTCGGTGGCATACCCTTGCGCTAAAAGTGCGTATCCCAGCAAGCGGTGAGCCCCCTCGAGGTCAGGGCTCAGCTCAAGGGCCCGCTTCAATGGCGGAATAGCGGCCGCATAATCGCGTTTCTCGATATATACCGCTCCGAGATCGGCGAACGCGGTTGTTAGATTGGGATCGAGTTCAGTGGCCTTTCGAAACTCGGTCACCGCTGCGTCCAATTGCCCGCTTTTTTCCGCCTCCAGTCCGACATGCAAATGCTGGACGGCCGGCGATACGGAAGTCTGCAGCGCGATTAAAACTGACAGGAAAGCAACATTCATGGTTTTTCCGGTTCGCGGACTTCGAGAAACTGATTGGCTTTTACTCCCTCGAGGATCTGATGAATGCCCGAGGGCCAGTGAATTTCCACTTTAGCCACGGCAGCCGCGCCGAGACCAAAGTGCAGACGCTTGTCGCTCGCCGAAATGTAGCTCCCGGCCGTGGTCGCGAATCGCTTCTGACCGTTGACCTGCACGCTCGCGCCCAGCCCATCGCGGTTGCTGCGCGTTCCGCGCAGGGAGATGGAAAGCCAATTTCCAGATCCGCCGTGATTAAAAAGCACCAACGGCTCTCCGCCCAGCGAAGTAACGACAACATCCATCCAGCCATCGTTATTCAAATCGCCGAACGCTGCGCCGCGGCCGGCATTCGCTGCGGTGACTCCAGAATCACCTCGTTCGAAGCGCCCGTTGTGATTCAGCGCCAGTAACGGTGGCTCTTTGTAATGCAGCATATGGTCGATCTCTTCTACGTTGTCCAGCACGTGGCTCTGGGCCACGAACAAATCCTTCCATCCGTCGTTGTCGAAATCCTCCAGACCCGCGCCCCACCCCGAGCTCGCCGCCGTGAGCAAGCCCAGGCCTGCCTGCAGGCTGCGGTAGCTGAATGCCCCGTTGCCGTCGTTGTGAAAGAGCGCGTAAACCTCGCGAGGCAGAACGGTCACCAGAATATCGGGCCGCCCATCGTTGTCGTAATCCTGAAAGACTGTGCCCATGCCCGATAAAGGCTTGCCATCGCCGGTTAGCGCCGCGCCCGCTTCCAACGCGCATTCCGTGAATGTCCCGTTGCCGTTATTGTGGAAAAGAAACTGGCGCATCCCGTCGTTAGAAACGAAGATGTCGGTGAATCCATCGTCGTCGTAGTCCGCGAAGGACACGCCAAGCGAGCGCCCCTTGATCGACCCAATCCCCGAAGGATGGCTG
>Ga0206993_1018_pt1 | contig 42830 bp, 23 predicted proteins | sample Alteio_BWMinCont_7_FD_153499 | JGI IMG/M metagenome (GOLD analysis project Ga0206993, IMG submission 153499) | Enriched cells from forest soil in Barre Woods Harvard Forest LTER site, Petersham, Massachusetts, United States -... | ecosystem: Environmental > Terrestrial > Soil > Temperate forest >... | reverse complement strand
AAGCAGGTCATATAACCCTTCACTTCTTCTTCATGAGTGGGAGCGTCACTTTTACCGCGGGCGGTCGCTCGAGCAAGCAATCCACGGCCGCTTTCGCGAATCACTCCATTCGGAGTCCCGTCGGGATCGCGGTCGAGAGCACCACCATTCGGGTCCTGCGTTTCTTTTGTGATTCCTGAAGCATTCAATACGAAGCTGTTCACTACGGTGATGTGACCGGAGCCATGCGTGATTTCGACGGGCTGCGTCGTTGATACCTGATCCAGATCGTGCCGGTTGGGATGGCGCCCCAACACCTCATCGTTATATCCATATCCGCTGATCCTGGCGCCGGGCGGAGTCACCGCAGCCTGCCGCTTGAGGGCAGCGATCAATTGATCGATCGTCTTGACCTTATCGGCTCCCAGCCACACCCTGTAATGCGGCGTTCCCTCGGGAAAGATTGCCTGCGGATGCAGATGCACATCGTTGAACCCGGGAGTCACCGTCTGCCCCTTGAGGTCGATCACCTGGGTCGACGCCGTCTTCAGTTTGAGAATCTCAGCATTGCTTCCTACGGCAGTAAACCGTCCGTTATCGATCGCGAAGGCCTCAGCGGTGGGATGTTCTTTGTCTACCGTGATGACCTTTGCATTGATCACGATCATGTCGGTGGCAAAGGCGAGGTTCGGTATAAGTGCGAGTAACAGGCAAAGTCTTTTGAACATATATAGCTCCATTTCTGTGTAACCTGGTCCTGGCTGCGCAACTCTAAGGATCAGAGATCGGTTAGAAGCCCCAAACACTTGACGACATCTAGTGTGAGACCCGCCATCGAAGCGGGGCTCACGCCCTTCGCCGAAGCCGTTCAGCCATAATGAGGCAGCTTCTAGAACGACAGCCGCAGACTAAGCTGAACGTTGCGAGGTGTATTGGTCTGATTCAGAGTCGCTTCTTCCCCGAAGGTCGAGGATGTAAAACTCGTTGTTGGACCGGAAAAGGTCACATTATTGAGGGCGTTGAACATCTCGGCTCGAAAGACCACGACATATCGCTCGGACAGTCTGGTATTTTTTTCAATCAGCGTGTCCAGGTCCCATGCCGTAGGGGCGTTGACATTCGGCAGATACCGGGGCGCAGTCCCGAAGGAATAGGTGGGCGTTGCAGCGAAAGCAGCTTTGTTGAAGTAGACACCCGTACCATCCAGCCTGATTTGTGGGCCACCATGCGCTCTAGCCGAGATGCCGGGAACTGCATTAGGACGCGAGAGTGTGCTGGAGCTATCCAGGTCAGAGACGTTGGTATAGCTGACAGCCAGGGGGTGGCCCGTATCGAGCTGATAGATCGTGCTCAAGGCCCAGCCGCCAACGACATGTTTGATAAAGCCCTGATTCAGGAACTGCCTTCCGCTACCAAAGGGCAGCTCATAGCGCGTGCTCCAGCGAAGCACATGGGTCTCGTTCTGATCGGAGACAGATCTGTCGCATCGCGGGCAATAGGTATCGGTAAGAGCTCCCATCGTTCCGGCTACGCTGGTCATTTCTCCCACGTTGTCTAGAGCCTTGCTGTACGTATAAGAAAAGATGACCGCCAGCCCATGTCTGAGGCGGTGTTCCACCGTCAACTGTGCGGCGTTGTAGGAAGAATGCCCGGCCCCGACACCAGTTGCTTCAAAGTTCTGGTACTGCGGATGCGGGCGAAGCAACTGTGAGTATTGAACTTTAGAGGTATAGAGGTTGGAAGTTGGGTCGGTGATGACACCGAAGAACGGGTTGGAGACAGTGCTTAATAACTTCGAACCCAGCGCCAGATCGGCGTCGGGAAGTTGGTTCAATTGCTCATTCACCAGTAGATGCACACCTTCATTCCCGACGTATGCCGCGGTGACTACAAAGTCGGCCGGCAGTGTACGCTGAATGTCCAGCGACCAGTTGATCTGATAGGGGATGTTCTGACGCCGGAGAGGGCCTTCGACGGAGTCCCCGACGTCGATTGCCAATCCCGCTGCGTTGCCGGCGGGCAAAGGCAGACCATTGGGGAAAGGGTTGCTGAGTTGAAAACCTGGAAGCGGGGTTTCCTTATCCGGCTCTGTGTCGACCGACGAGGAGGTGCGTATCCCGCCATCCGCGTTCGGGAACTGCTGCCACGCTGCGGCTGGATGACGGAAGATGCCGAATCCGCCATGAAGAACAGTCTTGTCGTTGAGCAGGTAAGAGACGCCAAGGCGCGGGTCGAAGTTCTGCTTGTTTGGAATCTGCAGCTGTCTGCTCGTGCCATACAGTCCTGGTATACCGACACCGCCCGTAAGGTTTAGCGACGGAACCTGCATCTGGAGTGGCGAGACTGAGGTTGTATCCAGATAGTTCAGTAAGTTATTCGCTTCCACATCGCCAGTTTCGTAGCCATATCTAATGCCATAGGTAGCGGTAAGGCGCGGAGTTACTTTGAATGTATCCTGAATAAAGACAGCACGGTAGTCGTGCACCGATCTGGTTTCCGGCTCATAACCGGAGCTTACTGTTCCAAAACCAAGAAGCAGCTCTGCGACACCATTGCCTGAATCGGGCAACGCTGTGGTGGTACCTTTGGTAAATCCATCCGTAAAGCCCGCGCCGCCGCTGACCGACATCTGTTCGGGATCCCAGAGCTGAGTTGGGTAGCGTCTCCAGTCGAGACCGAATTTGACGGTATGCCTGCCCTTCACCCATGTCATTGCAGCTACATATTGATATACGGAAGATGCATTTGCCTCGAACGGATAATCGTTCCCTAACGAGCTATAACTGCCTACAGCGGAAGGGCCGCTGAGACTGATGCTGGGAGTCAGAGTAGCAGTAATTCCAGGTGCGACATTGCCGGTGTTGAATCCGAGCGAGGCCGGGCTTTTCAGGACTGTTTCAGCCCTGTTCGACTCGCTGTGCGCCCACGAGAAATGGTGCTCGAAGATCAGGTTCGGCTTGATGATCCAGGTATGGTCCACGATGATGTTTTTGCCAGGAATACGGTCGTTTGCATCCTCGGGCGAGAGACCATTGCCGAAATAGTCGTTGTAGTTGATGTGGTTTGTGAAGTCGGTAATGTGCCCGAAGATGCTTTGGTGGGAACTGAGCTGATGATCGATCCTGATGTCGAAGCTGTTGTTGTCATCGGTTCCGGGAGCATTGGAAAAGAAGTTATCTAGATCGCTTCCACCTACCCCGACCCGATTGGGGAGCGGGTAAAGACTGACGATCGCGGCTCCAATCGGATTCAGCGGCGTTGTGATCTTGTTGGCATTAGCAGTGCCGGCGTTCAACGGTGTCCGGGAATAGCCAGGGCCCGTGGTGTTCGTGGTGGACGGGTCATAGATGGTGATGGGGTTTCCCTTGGCATCTCTCGTCTGCGAGAAGTCGCCGGTTCTTTCAAGAGCAGTCGGCACTGTGCCGAGGAAAGAACCGGCACTCGTATCCCGCAGCCCCTCATAGGAGACAAAGAAGAATGTTCTACCTCGACCGTCGTACAACTTCGGCAACACCACAGGACCGCCGAGCGTGGCGCCGTATTGGTTTCTGCTGAAGTGGCCCTTGGGCGTAATCGGCGTTGTGTGGTTGGCGTTGAAACCATTGGCATCGAGATCTTCATTACGGAAAAACTCGAAGACGGAGCCATGGAGGCTATCGGTACCTGTGTGCAGCGCGTAACTTACCAGGCCGCCGCTGGTGCGTCCGAACTCAGGAGAATACGCATCGGTATAGACACGGAACTCCTGGACCGACTCGACTCCTGGAATGCCTGCATCCTGGTTGTAGTAGGCAGTAGTATTGGCAGCGCCGTCGATCAACACATCGGTGGTTGCGGCCTTGGCGCCATTGATGCGAAAAGTATTGGTGCGGCTTTCGCTGGTGGCGTTCTGGCCGGACAACCCATCATCGCCCTTTGTCACCCCGGCAGAAAAGTTGATGAGCTGCAAGGGATTCCGAATATTTAGTGGAATGCTTTGAACAAAGGTCGGCTCGATGATGAGACCACGATCGGCATTGCCCGTGTTCAGCTCTGGAGGAGTCGCGGTCACGTCCACGATCTGCTGTACCGAACCGACCTTCAACTCCAGATTGAGAACCTTTGACTCATCGAGCTCAAGTGTAATGTTCGTAAGAAGAAATGGCGCAAATCCTGACGCAACCGCTTTGACCTCATAGTGTCCTGGAGCGACGGGCGGCAGGATGAAATTGCCTTTTCCATCTGTGACGCTCTGAACGTTGACCCTCGTGTCTGTGTTAGTCAGAGTTACGACAGAAGTTGGAACACCTGCGTTTTGAGGATCGACTACCTTGCCGCTGACAGTGGCATTTTGCGCGAACAGGGGGGAAGTAAGGCAGGTAAATAACAAGAGACAGCCGGCAAAACCTGTATATCTCATTTGCAACTCCGGTTCAGTTCTGATGATGCGTTGAAAGTAGCGCTGTCGTGGGTTGATTCGATGAAAACAGAATGAAGATGTCGGGCTTCGCTGCGTTCTACAAGGGCTTTAACGGTTATGAGATCTGGCTGAACTGTCAGAAAACAGTCGTTTGAATAAGAGCTGTTGATAGATTTCACTAGACGGGCTCCTGCACAGCCGACTCATGAAAGCTATCCATCGTCTCGCCTGACCCATTGAGGTTCCACAGTGGCAGGAGTACGAGACCAGCGACAAAGGCGGTAGCAGCGAAGACGACGAAGAGCCGGTCCCACCCGTAGCGCTCGCTGATCGAGATCACAACATAAGGAGAGAACAGAGCGCCGAGATGCCCGATGCCATCGATGAGTCCCGATGCGGTGGCCGCCAAACGGGTCTCTCCGACGTCCTGGGCTGCGGCGCCGGAGAGGAGAGTGTCTGGACCATACGAGAGGAGTCCGGCGAGCGAGATGGCAAGGCCGATCCCCACCAGCCCGGAACGGGCAAGGGCCGGTTGAAAGAGCATGACAAGACCCAGCCCGCACAGCATGACGGCTGAGACCGGTGCTCTTCGAGACTGATTGAAACGGTCCGAGATGTATCCGGCGAGAAGCGCACCAACGATGCCGATGAGTTCGTACAGCGAGGAGAGATAGCCTGCGGGCGCCAGGCCGTAGTGAAGCTGCTGCACCAAGTAGTAGGGCAGCCAGAACATCAAGCCGTACCGGCAGAGCTCCAGAAAGAAATAGGAGATCCCGATCGTCCACAAGGAAGGCTTGCAGAGAAGTCCCTTCAGGTCGGCCCAGTTGGTGCGATCTGGCACGCTTGCAGTCTGGCCTACCGAGGGGCTGGCCCGGGGGAAGATCTGAGCAGGCGTGTCCTTTATATAGATGAAGAACAACAGAGCAATGACCAGGAGCAGTGACGCAGGAAAGAGAAACCCGCGCGCCCACCCCAGCTGAGTCCACAAAGAATGCTCGGCGACAGCCCATGTTGCGAAGGCAGTCGCCAGAAATCCCCCGAGAACGTAGTTGGTGCCCCACCATGCCATGACGATGCCGCGATGCTCATAGCTGAACCAGTTGGCCATGGTCTTCACCAATCCCGACCAGCCCGTCGACTGGCCCACTCCGTTGAGGCATGCGAACAAAAGCAGCCACACGAGAGAAGCGTGAAGGCCCATCATGATGTTGCTGCCGACGATCAGCAGCAGACCCGCTCCGACAACCCGCTTCGGGCCGATCCTGTCGGATAAAAATCCGAAGCCGAATTGTCCGATGGCGTAAAGCAGACTGTATCCAAAGACGATATTGGCCAGCTGAATGCTGTGCAGCCCCGCAACGCCGGCAAGCATGGGGAGCACGATGCTGAGATTCTTGCGGCACAGATAAAAGCCCGCGTAGGTAATCCAGGTAACAGCAAAGGTCTTTCGTTGACCAGCGGTCAGGCTCATCTGCACTCAAACTCTTTCAGTCTGGCTCTGTATTTGCTGAAAGACTCTCATGCATCCGTGGCGCCTGATACGTTCGATACGTTTAGGGAGATCCACCTTACGGTTAGGCAGGCTGTTATGCGCAGATACTCGATATGACGAAAGATGAAACCGCATTTCTGAACGAGATTGTTACAGCGTTGTAACGCAATCCGGATAGAGTATCGCCAGTCACTAATTACAAAGCTGCGGCATGCAGGGTTATACGGAGATCACACAGTCGGAGCTTTCGCGATACGCGCCCAATCTCCTGGAAGCGCTCGAAGCCGTATGCGAGAGCCCGGCTTTCAGAACCAGCCCGAAGAGCTGCGAGTTTCTGCGGCATATAGTTCACAACACGTTGAATGGCAACACCGACGTACTAAAAGAACGCCTGATCGGTATGACCCTGCTGGGCCGCGAAGCAACCTACGATACCGGCTCCGACGCGGGGGTACGCGTACGCGCGAATGATGTTCGTAAGCGGCTTGTCTCCTACCGCAAAGAGGAGGGGCGAGTCAGCAGCTTTACTTTTGACTTGCCATCCGGCTCATATGTGCCCCGCTTTTACAGGCAGACGACCCTGTCTCTCGATACGGCGGCTATAGATAAGGTTGAACGATATGAAACAGATGTGCCGCTGAGTCTCCAGCATCTGGCCGCTCCGACCGTGATTGCACTCTTTCTTTGTGTGATCTGTCTCAGATGGCAGATCGCGCAGGAACATCCTTTTACGACATTCTGGCAACATGTCTTTCAAGGTCACAGCGTTCATCTCTATCTGCCGCCCACGGAGCGCAGCGGTAATGATCAACTGGTAGCAATGCAGGAGGTCAGGGACTCTGCTCCTTTGCTTAACCTCGCGGGTCAGTTCCACAGTCAACTCAATCTCAGCGGAGACGCCGAGACCAAAGAAGGCGATGTCTTGATCTCGATCGGCACTCCCTCGGAGATCAAAGCCGGGACCGAACCTTCGCAGCCCACGGCGGACGACCTGTCGCCACCCGATACGAGACGCCTGACGATAATCAATACGACGGACGGACGGAGAATCTTTGATCGAGCGGTATCGAAGATTTACCCGGCGCGCGGGAACTCCGCGGCCTTGCTGACGATCTCGAACAGCCCGACCCGGTCCATTTCTATCGATGGCACGGATGAGGCTTCGATCAGCTCGCTCGTTCGACTGCTGTGCGAACGGGATACTTTCCCTGAAGGTCTGGTGGACAGCATGGCGGATGGGACGACAAGCCAGATGGTTCTCTCCATGACTCCGGGTTCGCAGCCGGTCATCTTCCGCGATTCACCCTCGGAGATGCAGGCAAATTCAGGTAAGACGCAATGAGCCCGGAGAATCCTTCCCGAGCGCAATGGAAAGGCCGTGTCTTCTTTGCCGCCTGGACGCTGTATGCGGGTTATTACATATGCCGTAAGGATATGGGCGTCGCCAGGGGAGGTGCGATCTCTTCGTTGGCCGTAAGTCTCGCATGCTTTGGCGTGATGTACGCTGTCGGTCAGTTAGTGGGAGGATCATTAGCCGATCGTATCGGCGCGCCGCGCACGGCCTTGGCAGGTGCCGGAATCTCGATTCTTTGCACGGTATCGCTGTCCTGGTGCAATCATCCAAACTTGGCGCTTCTACTTCAGTTGGGCAATGGATTCGGCCAGGGCTTCGGATGGCCTTCCCTGATCAAACTGCTCGGCGGCTGGTTTGGAGCTGGGGAGCGAGATCGCGTACTTGGTTGGTGGAGCACGAGCTATATCCTTGGCGGACTGCTCGCCAGTTCCCTTACAGCGTGGCTGCTGCTCAATACCGGTGTGACCACCGGTAAGGATTTTCACCCCGCCTATCTTGTCTCGTCTGCAATTCTGCTCTGTTCGGCATTCTTCTTTTTCAGAGAAACTTATCGATTACCTGGAGCACCCGAAGAGAGCGGCCCGCTGTCCAGCTCTTCTTCCTCCTCTGCACAGATTCGCCCGTGGCGCCAGCTTCTCCTGAATCGAAGAATACAGGTCATCTCCGGCATCTACTTCTTCCTGAAGATGACACGTTATACGCTTCTTTTCTGGCTGCCCAACTACCTCATCTCGGATCTCGGCTATCGAGCGACCTCTGCCGGACACGTGGCTTCCTACTTCGAGCTCTTCGGTTTTCTTGGACCGCTTGGCGCTGCCTATGCCGTTCAGCGCTACTTCAGCCGGCGTCGTATGGCTCTCGGCGCAGGCATGCTCTTCGTGCTGGCCTTTCTCTGTCTCGTTCATCCTATGCTTGCGGGCAGCGGAGGAACTGCACTTATTTTCTCCATTGCATTGATGGGCACCCTCATTCACGGAGCCGACATTCTTATCTCCGGCATGATGGTTCTCGACGCGGTGCCTCATGAACTGCATGGGCGAGCCTCCGGCCTGGTCAATGCCATTGGATCGATCGGCCAGGCTCTGTCTCCGCTGTTGATCACCGTTTACGTCTCTCATCTGGGATGGACGAAGCTGTTCGACTTGTTCGTCTTCTTTGCCCTTGCAGCAGGCGCAATCTGCGCGTTTGGAGCGCACATGGAGGCGAAATTTACGTCGCGGCTTAACCGTTCAGCGCTTGAGACTGTGAATTCCCCGTTGTAGGCTCCGCAGTAATCAATGAATACGCGACATGCAGACATTATTATCGTTGGGGCCGGAATCATCGGCCTTGCCCACGCCTACATGGCTGGGAAGTCAGGGAAAAAAGTTATCGTCTTTGAACGGCACCCGGCGGCGGTGGGCGCTTCAATCGCCAACTTCGGCATGCTCTGGCCCATCGGCCAGACCGCTGGGAGGATGTTCGATCTGGCTGTGCAGAGCCGTCACCTATGGCTCGAGGTACTCGCCGCATCAAAGATCCCATACTCGAACACCGGCTCTCTCCACGTTGCCTGTCACAAAGACGAAGTCGATGTCGGCAAGGAGTTTGCCGAGATTGGTCCGGCACACGGTTACGAATGCGCATGGCTGGACCGCGACGCTGCTCTGACGCAATCGACTGCGCTCAATCCCGAGACGGTAGCAGGAGCCCTATGGAGCGCGACAGAAGCTACTGTCGATCCGCGTGAGGTGCTGCGTCTGCTGCCCGAGTTCCTGCATGAACGCCATGGCGTGGACTTCCATTGGGGATGTCCAGTCTTCGGGATTGAAAATGGCCGGGTTCAAACGGCAAAGGGGACGTGGCAGGCAGAGCGGATCATCGTCTGCAGCGGTTCCGATTTTGAGACCCTTTATCCCGACTTCTTCACAACCAGCGGACTGGCGCGCTGCAAGCTGCAGATGCTGCGCACGAAGCCTCAGCCCTCGGGATGGAAGCTTGGTCCGTCGCTTGCCGGCGGCCTCACCTTCCGCTTCTATCCTTCCTTCCGGATCTGCTCCACGCTCCTCGCACTGCAGCGGCGCATCGCCGAGGAGATGCCGGAGTACGACCGTTTCGGCATTCATACCATGATCTCGCAAACGACAGCGGGCGAGCTGACGCTCGGCGACTCTCACGACTACGGGCTTATGCCCTCTCCCTTCAACCGGGACGAGATCGACGCGCTGATTCTTAAACACCTCAACAGCTTTGTTCGTATACCCGACCTTACTGTCGCCGAACGCTGGCATGGCATCTACTCCAAACATTTCGAAAGGCCGTACATTCGTTTCCAGCCAGAGGACGGCGTCGAAGTAATAACCGGACTCGGTGGCGCGGGCATGACCTTGAGCTTCGGAGTAGCGGCAGAGACCCTTGGTCTGCTCACACGAGGTGAAGCATGAAGCAGGCGACGCGTATCCGCGCAATCATGCTGGACTGGGCCGGCACCACGGTGGACCACGGCTCCATCGCTCCCGTCCTGGCTCTCACAACTCTTTTTGCAAAACATGGCGTTTCCCTCGCAATGGAAGACGCGAGACGGGATATGGGACTGCTCAAGCGCGATCACATCCAGGCAATCCTCGCGCTGCCGGCGGTCATAAGCGCATGGCATAAAGCATTCGGTAGAGAACCGGAACCCGAGGATGTATCCCGTCTCTATGACGAGTTTGGCCCGCTGCAAATGGACATCATCACGCAACACTCCCAGCTCATCGAGGGTGTGGCCGATGTCGTAAGGGGCTGGCAGAATCGTGGCCTTCTGATCGGAAGCACGACCGGTTACACCCGCGCGATGCTGACCCCGGTCCTCGCCCAGGCTGCCGCCGCTGGCTATCGACCGGATGCTTCCGTGTGTCCGGACGATGTCGGGGCGGGCAGGCCAGCGCCGTGGATGCTGGCGCGAAATGCGCAGTTATTGAATGTTTACCCGCCATCCTCATGCGTCAAGATCGGCGATACGATCAGCGATATCGAAGAAGGAAGAAACGCCGGCATGTGGACCATCGGATTGACGCGAACGGGAAATATGATTGGGCTCGACTCTGCAACTCTGGCTCAGCTTCCCGCTGCGCAAAAGGAGTCTCTCCTCAAACAAGCCTCGTCCAGGCTGCTTGAAGCCGGGGCGCACTTTGTGGCGGAGGATCTTTCTGCCTGCGACCCCATCCTGGCGCAGATCGAAACCAATATGCAGTCGAGCTGATTTGATCTCAACGGATGGGAGTAAGTCTGCAATAGAAAGTGACACACCGTCTAACTACGACTAACAACGACATGAAAGATTTAAAGCAGGAAGACAGAGTGCCGCAATCGGAAGGCGATGTAAATATTTCCGCAGCTCGCGAGTCATGGCAGAGCGAGCATCTGGACGATGATACCCGCCGCCTGCTGGAGGAGGATGCGCGCTACTTTCTTCATCAATCACTGTCTTCGCCGTGTCTGAATGGGCTAAGCAGCTGCGATGGCAGTTTCCTGACAGATATGCAGGGACGCCGCTATCTGGACTTCCACGGCAACAACGTCCACCAGGTCGGCTTCGGTCACCCCAAGGTGAAGGAGGCGATCTATCAGGCTCTTGAAGAACTTCCCTTCTGCACCCGGCGCTACACCAACAAATACGCGGTCGGCCTTGCCAGGAAGTTAGCCGAACTCTCTCCCGGCAAGCTGAATAAATGCCTCTTCGCGCCGGGCGGAGCCGAGGCCATCTCGATGGCAATCAAGCTGGCCCGCATGGCCACGGGCCGCTTCAAGACCATCTCGATGTGGGATTCTTTTCACGGCGCGACCCTGGATACCATTTCCATCGGAGGCGAAGCCCTCTTCCGCAACGGAATCGGACCTCTTTTGCCCGGCCCGGAGCACGTTCCTCCACCTGAACCGATGCAATGTCCCTTCCGGTGCGGTCGACACTGCAGCTTGCAATGCGCCGAGTATGTGGAGTACGTCCTACGCAGGGAGGGCGATGTCGCTGCGATCGTAGCAGAAACCGTTCGCAGCACCGGAACTATACCGCCGCCGGACTATTGGCTGAAGCTCCGCTCTATCTGTAACCGTTACGGAGTTCTTTTGATTCTTGACGAGATTCCTCATGGCCTGGGTCGCACCGGATCGATGTTCACCTGCGAGCAGTACGGAATCGTCCCCGATATGCTGGTGATCGGCAAAGGGCTGGGAGGAGGTTCGATGCCCATTGCCGCTCTGCTGGCGCGCGAGGATCTCGACATCGCTCAGGAGCGCGCTCTCGGTCACTTCACTCACGAGAAGAATCCTGTGGCATGCGCGGCGGCCCTCGCCACGCTCGAAGTCATCCAGTCGGAAGGCCTGCCTCGGCGCGCTAAGCTCATGGGAACGCGCTTCCTCGAACAGCTCAAGCAATTGCAGAAGAAGCATAGTTTGATTTATGAGGTCCGCGGGCTCGGACTTTTGGTTGCGTTGGTTCTGAGGCGCCGCAACGGCTCTCCGGCAGATCACGAAGCCGAGCAGATTATGTACGCCGCACTCAGCAAGGGGCTTAACTTCAAGGTGACCATGGGCTGCATTCTTACCTTGACTCCTCCGTTGACCATAGAGGAACAACATCTGGCGAACGCGGTCCTTATCTTAGATCAATGCTTTTGTGAATTAAAGACTTAACTCTAAAACACAACTCCATCGCCGATGATGGAATCAAGAGCCTGTCCCGCATTAGCTGCGGCCTGATCCATCGAAATGTCTGGCTGGCTATCTATGCCGGCAGGCGCATTTTCTTGAGAAGGTCGATGTATCTGGGGTCGTGGCGGAGATTTTTTAGTAGCGGATCGGTCTTGATGTCGGGCAGTCCGGAGTCTCGCTGTTTATAGGAACGCTCCAGCCATTCGAATGACTTGTCGGACTCCCCGCGAAACGCATACACTTCCGCGACCTGGTAGGCCGAATCAGTGTCGTGCTTCGCGATAAGCTCGATGAGAGCAGCATTCGAGTCCTGTTCACGGCCGAGAGCGTGATAAACCAATGCCTGGTCCGTGAGTTTCTCCCAGTCATTTGGTTCCATCTCAATTTCCGTGAGCGCCTGCTGAGGTTTTCCCTCCGCAATGAGGATTCGACCCAGATCGGCATGGACAAAGTCAGCCTGCGGGTTCAGCTCCAGAGCTTTTTGTAGCGCAGCCCGGGCTTCATCATATCGGCCCGCCAGGTAGAGCAGGTATCCCAGGCCCAAATGATAATTGGCACGAAGTGGGTCGAGCGCGACCGCCTGTTCATAAAACGTGACAGCCTGGTCGAGATTGCCGAGGACCCTGGATAAGAACGAACGCATGCGGAAGACTTCGGCACTCCCCGGCTCTAAAGCTGCTGCTTTGATAAGGCAGGTGCTGGCGGCGTCCCAATCCCAGTCGTGATAGATTTGCATCCTCGCCAGCGCCAGATAGGCTGAGGCCGAGGTGGGATCGAGCGCAATCGCCTGCTCCGCGTCGTCGCGAGCTTTTCGGAAGCCCACTGTAACATCGGTCAAGCCGACCTCCGCGATCATGTTCTCCACCGACGCGCGCAAAGCCCAGGCTGGTGCATAGTCCGCATCGAGCTTGATAGCCTGATCAGCATAGGAGAGCGCCTTGCCGACGTCCTGCTCGCCCGTTCCCCGTCCGAAAAAGTAATTCGCTCGGAGATACGCTTGATATGCCTCCGGGTTCGCGACGGGCGAGTTCGGAGCGACCGGCCGACCGTTGCTTCCCAGCAACTTCACTTGCAACGCCTCGGTCGCCGACAGGGCAATTTCATCCTGTACGGCGAAGATGTCCTTAATCTCCCGATCGTACGTCTGCGACCAAAGCTGAAAACCATCGTCTGCCTTAATCAATTCTGCTGTGATGCGTATATGGTTGCCCTCGCGGCGAACACTTCCCTCCAGCACATTGGCCACGCCGAGCTTTCGTCCCACATCGCGCAGGTCTTCATTCTTGCCCTTGAACTGAAAGGCCGAGGACCGCCCGACAACCTTTAAGCCAGATACTTTGGCGAGGTCGTTAATCAGTTCTTCGGCGAGCCCATCTGAAAAATACTCCTGGTCTTTGGCCGGACTCATGTCCGCGAAGGGTAGCACGGCGATGGAAGTATTGTTTGGCAACGCGGCATTCGCCCTCTGTCGAACGATCCGGAAATCCCCGGCTATAGCTGCCGCTGTAACCGCCACTGCTGCCAGTATGACCGCGAACTTCCACAGCCGGCGTTTACCTTCCTGTTCTGAACGGGCCGGTAGGGGGCCAACTGTCTCTTCAGCCGCACGCTCTTCTATTACAGCGGAAGGAGGCAGCTTTGGCGGTTCGACCGTGCTCTCGTCTACGACAGGAGCAATAAACCGATATCCCCGCTTGGGCAATGTCTCAACGAATTCCGGCTTGTCAGGTCGGTCACCCAGAGCTTTGCGGATTTCAAGGATGTACTTTCTGAGGACCTCGGGATTGACATAGGTCTCAGACCACAACGCTCCAAGAATTTCATCTTGAGTTACGACCCGCCCCGGATGTTCAACCAGGTGAGCCAGTACATCAAAGGCCTTGGGAGCCAGGGGGACACGCTCTCCAGCGCGCCACAGAATATGGTTCACCGTATCCAAGTGAAATGTCTTGAATGACTTCATGACGACTCTCGCCCTTACATGGCACGCCCGGAACGCCGACCCGGTAAACCGCTTGCTATCTGTTGGTTAAGGCGCCGTTTTGAGCTGGAAGGCTCCGGCGTCACACGCGTGACGGCGCTCGTCACAAAAATTCAACAGGAACTCCACTGCGAAAGCACACCGAAATTTTTCCTCTTTCGTACTCTGGACAAACTGGGCGCAAAGCAGTGGGCAGGGATGCTGAAAAGCCGAGTGTCTTATCACGATTTTATCAGGCCAAGGTCATCAACGAGGTCTTTAACTAATGATGTCACGGGAGCGCGACAGGACGGGTCATGTGCCCGAAATGTACATCGAGAATATCGACGGGCTGTACAGCTATGCGATGATCCTGACGCGCAACCAGGCAGAAGCAGAAGACCTGGTCCAGGAAACCTACGTTCGCGCCATCCCGGCCATGGGAAGCTTGCGTGACGGCAGCAATATGAAGGGCTGGCTCTTCACTATCCTGAGAAATGTCTGGTTCAACCAGCTGAGAAAGTGGCGCAACGCTCCTCAAATGACTGAGATTCAGGTCAAGGATGGCGATGCCGACAGCTTCGCAGAGCCGTCCAAAGATTCACATGATCTTTACGTGAGCAAAATGGAGGCCGAGCGGGTGAGAGCAGCGATTCAGGAGCTACCCGTAGATTTCCGAGAGATTATCTTGCTGCGGGAATATGAAGATCTTTCGTATCGGGAGATCGCGAGCGTCCTGGACTGCCCTGTTGGAACCGTAATGTCACGGTTGGGGCGCGCGCGCGCAAAGCTTCGCATCGTGCTTGCACCAATATTCAAGGGGTCGGATACGCCATTGGTGAGCGGCACGGAATAAAAACAGCGGGAGGAATCGCTCGGACCATAACTATCGGAGTCAGTGCTACGGCACCGGCTCCGATGCCCGCCGACTTCTTGGTGTAATCAAGCTCAGCGAAATGTGACGGTTTCGAAATCAGCGGAGGTCCCTGCCGCCTGCCGGGCGAGGTCTGCAATCGCAATCGTTCGGGGCGTCGTTTCATTCCAGGGATTCGTGTACGTGAGCATACCCGAAGAGACATCGATGCGAATGACGGCGAACGCATGACCGTCGCCCTTTGACCACTCGCCATTACGCCCCGGCTTGCCGCCGAAAACCATGGCCACGCGGCTGCCGACCCCGTCCGCGTTCCTCATCAAAAACTCCGCGATGCCTTGGGGCGTCGTTTCCGCGTCCGCAAGCCGGACGTGATCGCCCAGGTTGCCTGCGAGCAGTTCCATTACCTTATTCGTCGGTAATGCTCCCTTTTGGGGATCGAGGTGGAAGTAACCGAACATCGCTCCGATGACCGCCGCCCCCGGCGGATCACCCTTGCCGTACTGATCGAGCTCATCCGGGCCAAGGTGAAAGGCGGTTGAAGGATCTGCGGTCAACCGGACGTTGTAGCTACCGTCTTCATTGCCGGTCACAACTCTGCGCAGGATTGCGGTGCCAACCGATGTATTTGAGAACGCCTTGAGCACCGATATACCAACGCAGTCGCCTTCGTTACGTTGGTTCAGGTGAGTTCCGATGGGGCCCGGTATCGGTGATCCCTTGAATGAGGACGGCTTCCCTGTCCCAACTTCAACGAGGTTGTCTTTCGCGTCGCGCCGAAGTACGGCGATGCTGGCATCGGCGTTGAATGTCCCATCTCCGAGAGAGATGACGATATTTTTCGCGTCCGTCGAGAGGTTGGAACGCGCTCCGCCATCGCGATTGATCGCGCCCTGAAATTCTTGAGCCGCAGTGGTGATCCTGAGTCTGGTCGCACGATCAAGTCGAGCCCTGCGGCTTTGATCCAATTCGTCGATCAGCTGATGATAGGTGTTTTCGATGGCACGCAAGCCCGTCCCGGGAGGCACGTGGCCGACGTTGGCCGCGTCGGCGCCACTCGCATTGGCCGCTGCCAAAGTACACGTGATGATTGCGACACGAAGGCCTGACTTGACGAGTTGGCAGGCGTCGGGCTCAATCCAGGGCATAAGCGTCATCATTTCCTCACAGAAATTTGCGGAATATCTTCGCGACGTGCGGGCTTCTACGAGCCCATCTGCCACCCGCTTGTCGCTGGTGTGGACAATAACAACCGAGCCCGCGCTTTTATTCCGGCGGATTTCAGGGAGTGCCGGGGCCTTTTGCTGGGAACAATCCGGCTTCTTCAATATCAAGGGTCGAGGAGCCTCCTGTAGTCTAGAATCTTGGCCAACGGCCGCAACTTGGGGCCGACTGCTCGCGAGATGTTCGTGCCATGGACGTTCGACTGGGCCTCGCCGGTGTCGAGCGCCAAGGTGGTCTATGCCGAGATTTTTACGGAAGGCAGGATGGCTGGCCGGTGCCGTCCTGATACTGCGGCTCGTCGCCAACGTATGCGAACCAGCGGTTTGGGCATCGGCTCGCCAAATGACGGGCTTCCATCATACGATGTGGGCCTCGGATACCGGCCTCGGCGCGGTCTTTGATATCCAGCAAGCCTCCGATGGATATCTATGGCTCACAACATCGACTGGGGTCTTCCGCTTCGATGGAGTCCGCTTCCAATCCATCGAAGAAGTCACGAACGGAGCCGTAGAAAACAGCCAGATTCACTCGGCCTTCCTGTCATCTTCCGGAGGCGTCTGGCTAAAGACGCGGGCTGCCGGACTACTCCTCTGGAAAGATGGCAGGCTCAGCGTGTTTACAGACAGGCGCTGCACTCCGGCTTTGCAAATGGAAGGGCTGGCCGAGGATCAAGATGGGGCTTTATGGATTCAGGGGTCGGGTGGTCTCTTCCACTTGCGAGGGGCCGCATGTGAGCAGGTTGGAGTGGAACACGGATATCCTGGTGGTTTCCCGGCAGCTATCCTGGTTGACCGCAAGGGAACGGTCTGGGTGAGAACGCTCGGCGGAGAGCTTCTTTTTCTGCCCCGGGGTCAGTCCAGGTTCCAACGTCTTCCCTATGCTGCCGGTGCTATCTCCGCCGCCTTCGTTCTGGCCGCGCCTACGCATAACGCTTTTCTGCATGAGGCACCGGATGGCGCAATTTGGCTGTCGGACGATTATGGGCTTCGCCGCGTGACAAGCGCATCGGGTGCTCCGGCCGTCCTATCGCCGCCCGGAAAAGGGGCCGGGGAAAATATTCAATTCGGAGACTTCACTTTCGCGGCCGATGGTTCTCTTTGGGCGGCATCCGACAGGGGAGTGCGGCGATTCGACCACGTGGAGCAGTGGCAAACGCCGGTAGCGATGAAAGACTCTCCAGGGGAAAGCTTCACGGCCGAGCAAGGACTCAGCTCCAACGCCGCATGGAAGGTGTGGATCGATCGGGAGGGCAGCGTATGGGTGGGGACGAATGCCGGCCTCGACCAGCTGCGACGCACCACCCTTACCGCACTGGTGCTTCCGCAGACTGAGGAGCATGACTTCAGCGTCGCAGCCGGAGATCAAGGCTCCGTATGGACCGGAAACAGGAGTATGCCCCTGACTCGTGTGGCTGCCGACGGTGGCATAACAACCTTCCCTCAGACTCGTGGCACGGTCTGTCTTCGACGTGACCGTAATGGCACGATCTGGTCGGCTGGCGGAGGCGACTCCCAACTGTGGCGATACTCGGCGACAGGGTTGGCGCCGCTGCACTACCCCGAAGAGGAAGTGGGGCCTGTCATTTCTCTCGCGGCCGACCGGAACGGTAATCCGTGGATCTCCACCGCGATTGGCGAAACATACAATCTCAGCCATGGCGTGTGGAGCAGACAGAACGAAACTCTCGGTAAGAAACCCGGGATCATCGGCGCCATGACGGGAGATGACGCGGGAAACGTCTGGTTCGGCTTCTCGAACAATCTGGTCCGATGGGACGGAAGTGCTTATCAGAGGTTCTCATTCCCGAACGGCGCGCGAGGCGTGTCGGAGAGCACGATGTCGGTCCGGGGAGACCATGTCTGGCTGGGAGGATCAGGCGGGATCCAACTGTTCACGCAAGGGCACTTTTATCTACTCCTTTGGAAAAACCAGGATTTGCCGGGGAGAGTGTCCGGTGTATTGGAGACTGAAAGGGGTGAGCTTTGGGCGAACGGATCCTCTGGCATCACTCATGTTTCCGCTGCTGAGCTGACGAGGTGGCTCGGCAATCCAACCTCTGCGATTTCCGCGGAGCATTTCGCCGCACTGGACGGACTTCCCGGGTACTCAGCAGAGAGAATTCCAGAGCCATCGGTCGCAGAGTCGCGCGAGGGTCGATTATGGTTTGCGACAACCAAGGGCGTCGCCTGGCTCGATCCGGCGAAGCTCCAGGAAAATCGAAATCGCATACCACCTCCCTTGATGATTTGGTCAATCTTCGCGAATGGAAAAACCTATGCGGTTTCGAACGGCCTCACTCTTCCTGCACACACAGAGAAGCTGCAGATCGACTACACCGCGCTGAGCCTGGCCGTTCCCGAGCGCGTGCTTTTTCGCTATAAGCTCGATGGTGTTGATGACGACTGGCAGGATGCCGGCACGCGCCGGCAGGCTTTCTACACCAGCCTGCCTCCAGGGCCTTATCGCTTTCACGTGATCGCGTGCAATAACGACGGTGTATGGAACGAATCCGGCGCGAGTTTAGGCTTCGAGATTGCGCCAGCCTACTATCAGACGTGGTGGTTTAAGGTTCTATGCGGCCTTGCCGCTATTCTCCTCTTGTGGTGGCTGATCCGTCTCCGCATCCATAGCATCACGCACCAACTGCAATCGCGGCTCGCAGAACGGCTGGCGGAACGAGAACGCATCGCGCGTGAGCTGCACGACACGCTGTTGCAGGGTCTGTTCGCGGTCATGTTGAAGTTCCAGATTGCCCTTGATCGTCTGCCTCCCGACGACACTATGCGGGGCACATTAACTGATGTGCTGAATCAGTCCGACAGCCTCATGCGTGAAGGACGCGAGCGATTGCAGGAACTTCGTGGCGGACAGGTAGAAAGCAGGAGTTTGCCGGAGGCCCTTACGGCAATTAGCAAGAGCCTTCAAAGCATTTACCCGGCGCATTTTCAAATGTTGGTGGAAGGCCAGCCCCGACCGATAGATCCACTCATTGAAGAAGAGATTTTTCTGATTGGGCGTGAGGCAATGACCAACGCCTTCAGACATGCTGGTGCCCAGCACATTATCGTCGAGATCGCCTATCGTACCGGTGGTCTGCATGTGTGTATCGACGACGACGGCTGTGGCATAAAAGATGAGATCCTCAGCGCTGGCCGGCGTACAGGCCATTGGGGACTACCGGGCATGCAGGAACGTGCCAGGAGAATGCGCGCAGAACTGCATATGGAGCGCCGGGGGGAAGGCGGTACGCGAATTAGTCTGCATACTCCGGCGGTCATCGCCTACAGATCCAACTCACGCAAAGGCCGCTGGCTCCGGACCTGGTTCCAGGCGATTCGGCAAGTGGGCGGCTTCCAAACAACCAGACAGGACAAACACTGAGGTCATGAAACGAAATTATGGCAATGGGTGCACGTCAGATGTTCGAATTCATTTCATTTTGCTGAGTTCGATGTAACCGATCTTGTTGGGCTTCATCCAGGGCAACAACAGAAGATAACCGAATATCACCCACATGATCAGGATGAAACCATCGGATGTGGCCAGCGTGTAGGCTTGCGCCCGTACTTGCGAACTTAGAATCGCTGTGGCTCGATGCTGCGCCTCTTCGAGTCCAGTGGAATGCGGCAGCATTCCCAGGGTCAGCATCTTCAGCCGGGTATTGGTGAGCCCGCTGCCGGTCTGAAGATGAAGTCCCAATATGTTCGAGTGAAATTTCTCTCGCACGGAGATGAAGCGGGTCATCATGGCCACGCCAACCTGACCGCCAAAGATACGGACAAAGTGCATGAATCCGGAGAGTGTGGCCGCGTTGGCGGCGCTTGTCAGGGCGCCGGCTTCAAGCCCCTCCAGGACTATGCAGCTGACCAATCCGACGTAAGAGCACGCCAGGGCGGCCGACATCAGAAGTTCTACGAGTTGAAAGCTGTTTCCTGCCCAGGAAGTATCCACATGGGACCATAGCCAGCAGCAGAATCCGCCCACGGTCAGTCCCAGCACCAGAACTAGGCGCGAGTTGGTATACACGATGGCTAGAGCCACCACCCAAACGAGCACAAACATCGGCAGTGCGACCCAGGCAAGGGTATGTCCAACTTCGAGCGGCCGGTAGCGTTGAATGTTGCTCAGGAATCCGGGAACAAGCACAATCGCAGCCAGGTGCATGAATTTGAAGACAAAGATCGATAAGGCCACGATGATGATGTTCCGGGTACTCAGGAACTTGAGATTCAGAACTGGATTTGGTTGAGTGAGCCGTCTCACGAGCGCCGCCCCAACCAGAAACACTCCTGCAACGGACATCGCAACGATCGTGCCCGAGTTGAACCAGTCGAGCCTCTCTCCCTGATCGAGCGCGCCATAGAGGAGTGCCAGTCCCAGGCTGAAGTAGGCGAATCCCCTCCAACTCGGCTTCGGATCCAGGGACGGCCGTTTCGGTATGCCGAAATACACGCAGACCATCATCAAGGGACAGCCGGCCGCCGCTGTCCAGAAGATCCAGTGCCACGAGAGGTGCTGGATGTACCAGCCCTCCAGCAAGGAAGCAATGTTGCTTATGAAGACGATGTCCGCCGCATAGGCAGCAATTCCGAAGATGATGAGTTTCTTGGGAAGAGCGGTCAGGACGAAGGTCATGGTAAGCGAATAAAAAGTTCCCGAGGATATACCCGCGATGACCAACAAGATCACCATCGTCGCGTAATTTGGCGCGAAGGGCAGAATCAGAGAAGCCCCCATGAAAATTGCGGCCGCCGGCAGCAGAATTCTGCGCGGGCCCCAGTAGGCGTTCAGGAATACGATGAACACGCCACTGAACATGGTGGCCATATTGAGCGCGGTCGGAAGCCAGGAGGCATCGTCATAGCTGAGGCCCAGCGCGCCTCGCAGATCCGGTAGCCCGACGCTGAGCAAACGGCTGTTCAGCGTGGCAAGACCAGCGCCTATAAAGACCGCCACGATTCCCACCCATGGGTTAGTGGTAACTGCTGGAGTGGTAACCGCTGGCGCAGCGGTTCCCGGAGTAGTCGTAGCTGGTGGAGTTGAAGGATGCTCTGAAACCTTTGCTGATTCGTTCATCCAGCCCTCCGAAGACTATGACCCGAAATCTCTAGTAGCAGGTAAGCGCCGTTCTGCTTCGGTAACATCAGCGCGGCAACTGTCCGATCGTTCTCATGAGATCGCTCTGCGCCAGCGACAAACTGAGATTGGCTTCGAGGAATGAGGCTTTGGCTGATATTTCTTTCGCATGGGCCTCGGCTCGGGCGGAGGCGAGAGCCGCGGTCTGCTCGAATCGACGATCTGCGAGGCGTGCGGCTTCCGTTCTTGTTGCCAGCACTTCGTTCGCAACTCCGACGAGATCCTGCAATTGCTCGACCTTGTCGTAAGCTTTCTCTACTTGAACGGCCACTTCTTCCTTGACTTTTTCGAGATTCAGATCGGCCTGGGACAACACCGTCCGCGCGTCTCTTATCTCGGCCTCGCGCTTGCCTCCATCGAAGAGGTCGTACGAGAAAGCAACACCGAAGGTGCCGAAGTTGTGGACCAGAAAAGGGATTCCACTTTGATAGCTGTAACGCGCTAGAGCGGTGATATCAGGGATATACGCATCCTTCGCGGCCGCCAAACCGGCCTTGGCTTTCTCCACGGATTGTTCCGCAGCTCGAACTTCAGGACTATTCTCCTGCGCGATACGAAGGCATTCTTCGCGGGATGGCACGACCGTGGAGAGAATGCTGTTATCCGCATCGAGTTTCAGTTCTGTGGTCAATGGCACGCCCATCAGGTCATTGAGGGAGACCGTCAGGTCGTGGATCTGCAGCTTTTGCACCAGTGAAGATTGTCGCGCGTCGAGCAGCGAAGCGCGGTTCTCAAGAAGCACAACGTCCAGAGCTTGTCCCTGCTCAACCGCATCGGCGCTTTCCTGGGTTTTGACCTCGCCAGCCGCAACCTCTTCCATGGCAGCCTGTTGTTTGAGCTGCGCAATGAGGATGCCGTAGTACAACTGCCGCACTTTGAGAGCAACGTTGTTTTGGGCTTGAGTGACCTCGATCTTTGCCGAATTGATGTCTGTGGTTGCCGCGCGATTTGATTGGTGAATTTTGAACATTTGCGTCAACGGTTGGGCCAGTCCAGTACCGCTCGTGTAGCCGGTAAGACCACCCTGACCGATGAACAGGCTCTGCGCAGGTATTGGGCCCGTGACAGGGAATGACCCATAGGTACCAGCGGGGATGGTTATACCGGCCAGCTCCGTCACATGCAGGACGCTGCTCTCATTCTTAATCTCGGGAAAGTAGGCGGAGCGGGCAATCTCTTTCTTGTGCTCCTTGTCGGTAACGGCCAACTGTGCGAGTTTCAAATCCCGGTTCTGGTTAAGAGCGAGGTCGATCGCCTGCGACAGCGTCAGCTGCATCGGCTCGTTTTTTTGAGCAGAAGCGATGTGGCTGGCGCAGAAAAGGAGACACGGCAGCGCCAATAACACGAATTCCATCATGTGACGCCGCGTCCGAGGCCCGCGATGAACTTGCTCAAGGCGCTTCGTATTTTTCTTATCGGCTGTAGACGCCGGCAGAGGCGTGAAACTGGAGGATATAGCGCTCAAGGCTGGGTGTCCTCCTTTGCCGAGTGCTTTCCGGAAGCATGGATCGTTACGATGGCTGAAAAGCCGGGGTGCAATCTGCCCTCGAGCGGATGCCCCTTATCGAGCACGATCTTCACGGGAATTCTCTGAACGACCTTGGTAAAGTTTCCGGTCGCGTTGTCGGGAGGCAGCAGGGCAAATTGCGATCCACTTGCCGGAGATATCTCAACCACTTTTCCGTGCAGCACGACTCCCGGGAACGTGTCGATCGTGATGTCGGCTCGGTCTCCTGGACGTATGTTTGTGAGTTGCGTTTCCTGGTAGTTCGCCTGAATCCAGACATCGCCCTGAACGAGATCGATCATCTGCATGCCGGGAGCAACCAGTTGCCCCGCCAGCACGTGACGCTCTCCTACAGCGCCTGCAGTCGGGGCGAAGATCTGCGTATATCCCAGATTGACATTGGCCACAGTGATCGCCGCTTGCTTCGCCTGGATGTCGGCTTTGAAGACGGCGTCTTTGGTGTCGAGTGCAGATCTCTGTCTCTTCGCTGTTTCAAGCAATGTGTGGCTGCTCGTAAGCGCAGCGTCTGCATGTGCCAGGTCCGCCTGCCGGATAGCGAGCGCTGCCGAAAAGCGCTCAGCATCAGCGACTGCTTGCTCTACTTCCTGGTGAGTTGTGGCCTTTGAGGCCAGCAGTGCCTCTTCGCGTTTGCGCTCGGCGGCTGTTCGATCGACATCTGCCTGCGCGGCCAGGATGCCTGCCTTTGCCTCCGCGATCGCGGCTGTAGCCTGAGCTATGCCTGCCTCAGCGGTCTGAATATTTGCATCCTGAATCCACTTCGCTGCCTGGTTGTCCTCGAGCTGCGCCTCCGCAGCTGCCAGGGCTGCCTTCGCCTGCTCAACAGTCGCGCGATAGTCCTGGTCGTCAAGCTGCACCAGCAGCTGTCCCTGCTTGACTGTCACAAAATCGTCGACATTTATGTTGCGCACCGTACCGGAGACGCGAGTGCTCAAAGGCGTCATGTCGGCGCGTACGTAAGCGTCGTCGGTTCGCTGCTCTGCCCGCCCGCTTCTCCATGAGGTCCAGCATCCTTCGATGAAAAACAGCAACACTGCAGCGGCGGCCAAGGTTATGACTGGAATAATGACAGCTCGCTTTGACATCCTTTAGTACTCCGTCGAATGAGAGTTTACACCGCAACCACGCTGACTATCAGTGCACGCCTGACACGGGGCTAGGCGCATCCTGGGCCAGTCCATACACAGTACTCCATAAACGCGAGATTTGAAGTCGCGCGAATGGAGCCCGATGACAAATAGATCTGCCTTTTGTTTGCGAAGAAACTCAACAATAGCATGTATCTCGCCGCCGTCGATCAGGTTGCTGCGAATTTCAACACCGCAACAGTTTGCAAACTAGAGCGCCTTGCACGGAGCTTGCGACAGAACTTCAACCTATCGTTCTTCAAAGACTGCGTCATCGACGAGTCGACTGAGCATAGCTGTCTCTGGCGCACTAAGACGACGGATTGTAACGGTTAAGGTGACAAATCAGGTGAGTTCCCAATGCGCTGCATCTCGAAGGACAGGGTTGATGGTAGACGGCTCGCGGGCGAAGGCTGCCCTCATGACTTTCGAGCAGGCAGAGCTTTCCACGGCGGGGACATCTCGATCCCAAGGCGTGCGAGTGCAGCCTCTGTATTAGCGAACTCGTCACTCAGCGGGAGACCTCGAGCTTTCCACGCCTCCAGTCCGCCTGTCAAAATGTGCACATTCCGAATCCCGTGCTTGCGCATCACGGCTGCCACGCGCGCACTCACAAAGCTGTTCCTCGATCTGCAGTAAAGCACAAGATCGACGTCGGTTGGCACAACAACATGCTTCTTACGTCGAAGTTCTAGCGGATCAAGACGCAGCGCTCCTGGAATAGCAGCCACCCCCTCTGGATCTTCTTCGAAACGCAGCAGGTCGATGATTCCAACTCTCGATCCTGAATCCAATCGTGATTTCAATATTTCGGGAAGGATCTGTCTCGGCCGGAGCAGCTGGATCATTACAACAAGCTGGGTAAGCTTCAAGATGAAGAAGATCAGGAGCGGAACACCGAATATCAGAACGGCCAATGTGGCAACTGAGGAGATTTGGTGTGCTACTTTATCCAGTTGCTTTGCAAAAATAAAACCGCAGCTAATGTATGCGGCTGCCCAAAGAGTGGCGCCGCCCGCATCGTGGAGGAGGAACGCAGTTCGCGAGGCGCCCAGCATTCCGGCCAGCGGCGGGCAGAGGCCGTCCAGGCCGGGTACAAACTTGGCAATCAGTAATAGCCTGAGGCCCTTCTTCGCGAACATTTCTCTGCCTCTGCGGATGCAATAGCTGGGATCGGAAGTCAATGCGCACAGCAGTCGCAGTACTCGTTTGCCGCGTAGACGGCCAGCTTCGAACCAGACGAGATCAGCCAGGAGGCAGCCCAGGACAGCAGCAAGCAGAATTCCAGCAAAGCTCAGCTTGCCGGAGCCAGCCAACGCTCCGCCAGAAAGCAAAAAAAGAAGAGCAGGAACGGGCAGGCAGAGTTGGCGTGCAAGAACCGCGAGAAACAGGATCGGATAGGTCGTGTGTATGAGGTAATAACTCATTTAGACCTCGATTTGCCGCCTTTAACTCTACGCAAACGCTAGCAAAGCATAGATGCCACTGGATAACAAACAGTGACAACTATGTGAGCCCTGGCATTCTTCGGTGTCAAGCTTTAGCCTCTCGCCTGTGCGAATAGAAACATTGGAGCCAGTGATCGCACGCATGCCGTCACGACCGCTCTGCGTCGCGGCTTGCTTCACGTGTAGTTGCTCGACAAAAGGTAAACCTGGAAAATTCCTAATCTCGATCGGTACTCCGCGATCCTTCGTCTATTCTTTGGACCGATCCTATCGACTTTACGTACCCCATGTATTCTGGTCGCCATGAGCAAGCGCCTTCAGAGACCGGCTGGGAAGCTTCTGGTGATTGCATTGCTGCCACTGATGGCGTGTGGCCTCCTTTGCGGCAGAAAGCCACTAAAATCCCAAAAATGAGGCCGATTTGATCTCCCATGTCATCGTTCCGTAACCTGCCTGGTCTTAAATGTAGGTGCACAAAATCCCGTCGAGGACTAGATTTGGCGGTACCAGGCGGTAAGGCCGTGGAACCGCCGGACTTCGTCCCGGCTTCCTCAAACGAGGGCAAACCATGAAAACTGTGACCTCCGAAGCGGCATTGATCGTGGAAGACGATCGCACTGGCAATCACGTCGAAACCCTGAAACGGGCCATCCTCGACAACCTTAACTACATCGTGGCCAGGATCCCCAAGCGTGCAAACTCGCACGACTACTTCACCGCCGTAGCTTATACGGTGCGCGATCGCATCATCGCCGACTGGATCAAGACCATCGAGAGCTATAACCGGCATGACGTCCGCGTGGTCTGTTATCTCTCCGCCGAGTTTCTGATGGGACCGTATCTAGCCAATAACTTGTTGAATATGGGACTCGAGGGGCCTTTTCGGCAGGCGATAACCGAGCTCGGTCTCGACCTCGATCACATTATCGAACAGGAGAGCGAGCCGGGTCTCGGCAATGGCGGCCTCGGACGCCTTGCAGCCTGCTATCTGGACTCCATGGCCACGCTTGCCGTCCCGGCGATCGGCTATGGCATCCGCTACGAGTTCGGCATCTTCCAGCAGGCCATCCACGACGGCTGGCAGGTCGAGCTCACCGACTATTGGCTGCGCAACGGAAATCCCTGGGAAATACGGCGTCCCATGGACGGCGTCGACGTCCACTTCGGAGGTCGTACTGAGTCCTATATCGACGACCACGGCAACTTCAAAGTCCGGTGGCTTACGCACGCGACGGTTAGAGGCATCCCCTACGATACCCCCATTCCCGGTTATGCCTCCGGCAACGTCAACGATCTCCGGCTGTGGAGATCGGAAGCGCCCGAGTCCTTCTACTTCGAGAAATTCAACAGCGGCGACTATCAGGGCGCCGTGGCCGGCAAAACCTTCGCAGAGAATATCTCCAAGGTGCTGTATCCCAACGATGAGGAAATACAGGGCAAGGAGCTCCGCCTTCAGCAGCAATATTTCTTCGTCTCCTGCGCCTTGCAGGACATGATCCGCCTGCATTTGCTCTTCGGCCGGCAGCTGGACACTTTCCACCAAAAATGGGCTGTCCAGCTGAACGACACGCATCCCTCGATCGGCGTTGCCGAACTGATGCGGTTACTGGTCGATGAACATGGCATGGCGTGGGACGACGCGTGGAACATCACCTCGCACACCTTCAGCTACACCAACCACACTCTGCTGCCGGAAGCCCTGGAGCGTTGGCCTCTACCATTATTCAGTTCCCTGCTTCCACGCCACATTGAGATCATTTACGAGATCAACCGGCGCTTTCTCGATGAAGTAAGAAAGCGGTTTCCCGGCGATGAAGCGCGGGTGGCCCGCATGTCCATCATCGAAGAGCACGGTGAGAAATTCGTGCGCATGGCCCACCTGGCCACGATAGGCAGCTCAGCGGTGAACGGCGTAGCCGAGTTGCATAGTCAATTGGTAAAGACCCAGCTATTGCGCGATTTTTACGAGATGTGGCCGGAGAAGTTCCTCAACGTGACCAACGGCGTGACCCCGCGCCGCTGGCTCGCGGTGGCCAACCCTGAGCAATCGGCCCTCATGACCTCAAAGATTGGTAATGGCTGGCTGCGCAATCTCGACGAACTGTCCCGCCTCGAGGAGTATGCGGACGATTCCCAGTTCCGCTCCGAGTGGGCCGAAGTGCAGCGCCATGTCAAAGCCCGCCTGGCCAATTACATCCAGGCCCAAACCGGTGTCTCCGTCGATCCGTCGTCGATGAACGATGTGATCGCCAAGCGCATCCATGAATACAAGCGGCAGCACTTGAAGGTGCTCCACGTGCTCACGCTTTATCACCGGCTGAAAAACAATCCCAACCTTGACATCGTGCCGCGAACATTTCTCTTCGGCGGCAAAGCGGCCCCCGGATATTTCATGGCCAAGCTGATCATTAAGCTGATCAACTCGGTAGGCGAGGTGGTCAACACGGATCACGACGTCAAGGGGCGCCTGAAGGTCGTCTTCCTTCCTGATTATAACGTCTCCTTCGGGCAAAATGTCTACCCGGCCGCGGATCTGAGCGAGCAGATTTCGACCGCCGGCAAGGAAGCCTCGGGGACCGGCAACATGAAGTTCTCCATGAACGGGGCGCTGACCATCGGCACCCTGGACGGGGCCAACATTGAAATCCGCGACGCCGTCGGGCACGAAAACTTCTTTCTCTTCGGCCTCACCACTGAAGAGGTTGAATCGACCAAGGCCTCTGGATACCACCCGCGGGATATCTACAACTCCAACCCGGCGCTGCACGAAGTCATCGACAGCCTGAGCTCGGGTCAGTTCTCGCGCGGGGATCAAAGCCTCTTTCGTCCACTCGTCGATTCGCTCCTCAACACCGACAGCTATCTGTTGTTCGCCGACTATCAGGCCTACATCGATTGCCAGGACCGCGTTGACGAGGCCTACCGCAACCACGACAATTGGACAAAAATGTCGGTCCTTAATGTAGCCCGCATGGGCAAGTTCTCATCGGACCGCTCAGTTCGGGAATACGTCCAGAACATCTGGAAGGTGAAAGAAATGTCCGATTACAGCGATTGAGAAGCCTGTTTATGCTTATGGAGATGACGGGGTATGCTTCCACCTACAACACTGGAGGCGACTGAATCATTTCGGCGACGCTGTCATCAATCCATCCATCGCTGTCAAAGATGGTTCGCCATAGTTAGCAACATAAACGTGTCCGGCGCTCGGATCGATCGCAAGAGCATACGGGTTCTTCCCGCCGTCATAGGTGCCGATCACTGCGTTCTTCGCCCCGTCGATCACCGTGACGCTGTTGCCGTGAACGTTCGCAACATAAACACGGTTATGCACCGCGTCGACCGCAACTGCTTGCGGATGCTTGCCCGCTTGCAGCGTGGCGATCACCTTGCCTTTTCTGGCATCGATGGCGCTGACCGTCTCATCGCCATAGTTCACCGCATAGATCATCTGCGTGACCGGATTGATCGCAACCGCGCACGGAATGGCTCCAACAGGAATGGTATTCACCGCGTGAGTCTGCTCATTCAGCGCAACGACATCGGCCGTTCCCGTGTGAGCCAGAAAAAGAGTCTTTAAGGATCTGTCGAAAGCGATACCCCAAATGTGAGGTCCGACCGAAACCTTGCTGATAGCACCGGTCACTGCATTCACAATTCGGATATTGGCATCCTCGTAGGTTGTCAGGAAGAGTGTATTGCTGTCGGGATCAATGGCGATCCCGTCTGCACTGCCCGCCTTCAGGGATTGCGCGATGTTCGTATCGCCGTCGATGACCGTCACGGAGTTGCTGTACGTGTACGTCACATAGATTTTATTGGTGGCTTCATTCACCGCCAGCACATAAGGATGAGATCCGCCCTTGACCGTCGCGATCACCGCATCGTTCCTGCCGTCGATCACGCTGGTGGAATTGCTGTCGGTATTGACCACGTAGATCCGGTTCGTGACCTCATTAATGGCCAGAGCGATCGGTGCGCTTCCCACCTTTACCGTCCGGGAAGATCCGGTGCGCTCATCCACGACCGTTACTGTTCCCTGTCCCTCATTCACGGCGTAGACCTTATGCGTGGAAGGATTGACGGCAACTGCGAGACTAGTGATCAGTCGTCCCTGCGCCGCTTCGCTCTGCCCCCAGGCCATGCAAGGAGCGATCGAAGCCGTGCCGGCCAAAACTGCGCTGATGAACAGCGTCCGGCCCGTCAGGATAACTCGGGGACGGCCGATGAGAGGAAGTCGTCGATACCCACGATCCAGAAAGTTCATGTTGTGAGAGAGCCTCGCCGTCCACTATATTATCAACCATTACAAAGTGGGAAGCGTCACCATCAATTTACTGCTCTCGCCAAGGAATGCCACTGTGATTCGATCTATGCGCACTCTCTGTTTCATCGCCGTTCTCGTGTCGACCGCCGCATCTGCCTGGGCGCAGGGCCAGCCCTTCCGCGTTCTGGCCTTCTATTCCACGCATGTCGAGCAGGATCATGTGGATTTCGCTTTGCAGGCCATTCCCTTCTTCAAAGCGATGGCCAGTCGGGATCATTTCGACTTCGCAGCAACCTCTAATTGGGACGACATGAATCCTGCGGTTCTGAAGCAATACCAGGTGATTATTTGGCTGGACGACGAGCCCGCCACACTCGCACAGCGTGCGGCTTTTCAGGATTACATGGAGCAGGGCGGAGCATGGCTGGGCTTCCACATTGCCGGCTACATCGACAATCGCAAGATCTGGCCCTGGTTTGCCGACTTTCTTGGCACCGTCTTCTACGGCAACAGCTGGCCTCCATTGCCGGCTAAATTGGATATCGACGATCCGGCACATCCAGCCATGAAAGGACTTCCGCCAACCTTCGTCTCGCCGGCCAATGAGTGGTATAGCTGGAAGCCCGATCCGCGCAGTAATCCGGACATCAAGGTGCTGATGACGCTCGACCCTTCTAACTACCCCCTGGGGTTCAAAGACACTCTGACTGGCGGAGACATTCCCGTGACCTGGACCAACACAAAGTACAAGATGATCTACACAAACATAGGTCACGGCGACAAAATCTTTTCCAACCCCACACAGAACCTCTTCGTCGAAAATGCCCTACTGTGGCTGGGAAACGCCTCGAAATAGTCAATCGTACAAACCGCACGGTCAGCGTCCGCTAAAACGCGTTTCGACGGAGTAGAGACTGGTGTGGGTCAGGATGTACAGGGTCTTCCCCTCGCTTCCACCGAACAACAACTGCAGCGGTCTTTCCGGTACCTTGATCGTGTCGATCACCTTTCCCGACGGGTTATAAACAAAGACCTTGCCTGCGGCAAGATACACATTACCCTCCGCATCGACAGCTACTCCCTCGCCGCCCTGCTCAGCAAAAAGAGTTGGGTTCGAGATGGATCCGTCTTCGCCAATAGTGACCCGCCAGGTCTTTTCTTCCGACGCATCGGAAACATAGAAAGGACGCTTCGGTTCAGCCGGCGAAAGGCCAAAGGCGCGGATGACATCCTGCATTCTGATTCCGTAATAGAGATCGTCGTCAATGAAGTCCTGTTTCACGGAGAGGAAAACACTCTTGTCCGGAGAGACGAACTGCCAGGCCCGCGGAGAGACGATCGCTTCAGAAAAATCGTTCTCATTGCGCCAGTAATCGACAGGAATCACCGGCGTCATTCCCGGCCGTGGAACAGAAGGTTCCGGCTGCAGCAACGTAATGCTCTCATCGCGCGATTCTGGTTTGAAGGAATAGACCGTGGCCTTGCCCGCATACGACACAACCAGCAGGTCTCCCGATTTGTCGAAAGCCAGATTCACAGGCTCCAGAGGATTTTTACGAACTTCCGTCAAATGATGAGCCGCTGCATTCCACCGATAGATGGTGTTCAACCTCGCATCCACAAAGTAAGGATCGCCCGATGGGCCGATCGCACCGCCGGAAGCATTGAAGAATCCGCCCGCAAGCTTAACGACCTTTGCGTCTGAAGCAAGCACAGCATGTGGCGCATCGGCAGAAACAGGAGGTGCGTTGCCGGAGATATCCAGCCATGAAAACTCACGGTCTCTGATCTCGATGTCGTGCGTCTGGTCATAAATGCCGTTATCGAATGACGCTTTGCTGTCGCTATAGCAGTGGAAGTTGCGGAAATGGATATCTTTCGAGTCGGTAACTTTTGCAGCGTAAGGGAATGGTTGGTATGTGCTGACAACCCGGTAGGAGTGATAGTTCGCAAAGGTAATATTGCTCGAGTCCTGAATGTCAATCGGCAGTGCGAACGGACCCTCGCCGCTCTCTTCTTCCGTTTGCAGCGCATAGATGCTCCAGTTCGAAGCATGGCGCAACATCACTTCATTGCGAACATGATGTTCGCTCGATAACTCATAAATCCTTCCCGGGGTGGAAGTATCCGAGACATAAAGACCAGCCTGAGCAAAGGTGCTCGGCGTCCATATATCGACAAACGTGCCGCCACCACCGTTCGTTATCCAAAGGCTGGGGTATTGAGCGTTCCAGCGTCGTTTGATGTTGGAATCGGCCGTATGGGTGTTGTTATAGATGCTCCACGATCTGCGGTCCTGCTTCGGAGCCGGATCCAGATCGGAGGTGCCGTGGCCGCCCAGGAATCGCACATCGTTCATCATGGAGTGGCTCCCCGCCATCCATTTCGCGGCTACGGCACGAGGGTTAATGCCATTTGTATACAGGCCTATCCCGGTCACAATGTTGGTGCCGCCTTGAGGTGCCTCGATCAACGGCTTAGCCTCGCCAACACCCTGGAACGCCGGTGTCGAGTCGGCAATCAGGATTCGCGTAATGCTCGGATGCAGGCCGATCAGCACGGTATCGGGCTTTAATTCGATCGTGTCAGTGACGAGATATTGTCCGGCGGGAAAGTAGATCGTGCGGTGCCCGGCGATCGCTTTCCTTAACACCTCAGTGTCATCCGTAACGCCATCCCCATGCGCGCCAAGGCTGCGAATGTTCACCCAGGTATTCATCGGAGGCAGGTCGAGGATATCGGATTTAACCGGCGGAGGCTCATCGCTCAGTTCAGAAGCCGAGTAAACATCCCGGATCACAGGTGTGTCACCGATGTCGTTGAAGTGAAGACCATGAGAGAACGTGCTCACTTCGTAAAGCGCGCCTTTGCCTGCAACCTGGTTTCCGCTTTCACGATAAGCAGCGAATACCGGCACATTGCGGCAGATCACACCCTCCATGTTGATTTCGGTATGTGCATTCTTCTCATTGCTGATCACAAACGCAGGGCCGCTGACATCGTCTAATCGGGCATCTTTCACCCAAAGCTCGTCGGAGTAACCGGGGTCAATTGAAACTGCTGCCGGAACATTTTTGAATTGCGGACGAATCAACGTCAGCCCGGCTTCATGCTCGCGAATCGCTGCAACCCGCTGCCCCTCGAAGGTCGCATCGATGACGGAGAATTGCCATCCGGGAGATGGCTTCCTTGTCCAGATTCCATATTGACCGCCAAAGAAGTGCACATCCTGCGCGACGTTGCCGCCATCGTGGATCCCTGCGAGACCGGAACCGATATGAAAGTCCATGTGAGCCAAATAGCAGTGCTGCGCATAGCGCGCACGCACACCCACTGCTCCAGGATTGCCGTCCTTTATATCGATATCCACATTGCTCAGCGCCGAATAGAACGTTCCGGGATTCGCATCTCTCACCGTGGGAGCTGTGCCTGATCCGCGTGCGCCCGCAGGACGTCCGCCGGCGAACATGACCATATTTGCGGGACCGTTCTGAAAATATGGAGTGTTCGCAGTCACTACAAACACCGGGCGTGTTGGTCCATAGCCAATCAGGCGAATACCCGGCCAGATATAAATGGTCTTCGTAAGGCGGTACGTTCCGGATGGGATGAAGACGACGCCCTCGCTATTCGTCTCCTGCTCTCTGTCGATGGCCCGCTGGATTGAATCGGTATCATCCGCTTTTCCATCACCGTGCGCGGCACCTTCTCCAAGCGTAAGGTAGACGGCTTTAGCATCCTCCAGGCGCTCCGGATAATATGAGGCCGCAAATGCGGGCCTGAGTGAAAACAGCGTCAGACACAACACTAGAAGTACTTTGACCATTTGTTCCCCGGGATCTGATTGAGCGTGACTGGAGTTTGCGTTGTGGGCAATTGCCCGACGATCTTCACGAATGTAGAAAGACTTACTGCTCGTGATCGCTGCCGTACATATCTGGCTTTTCTGGATCGAAATGCAAATCCTTCCAGGTATCCCGCAGCTTGTCTTTCAGGACTTTATATTTTTGGTACTCTTTGGCTTCGCGGTCTGCATCCGCGTTACGGCCGAGACGGTGATGAACGGTGCTCAGTCGGAAGTGAATGGCGGCGTTGGTCGGATCCAATTGAACAGCGTGCTCCAAAAGCTGCTCGGCCTTTTCAGCTTGATTCATGCTGAGCAGAATCCTCGCTAGTTCATAGTTAGCCTCAGGATCGTCCGGCTGCAGCTGCACCGCTCGCGTGTAAAGCTCATATGCCTTTTTCTCGTCGTTGTTGTGCGTAGCAATCTCCGCCAGCTTGAGGTCTGCCTTTTCATCGAAGGGATTCTGCGCCAACGCGGTTTCATACTGCGCTTGGGCTTCGGCATGGAGCGCCGAGGTAGCGGGCAAGCTGTTCAGCATTTCCGCGAGTTCAAAATGGACACCCGGCAGCTGTGGGCTGAGCTTGATAGCCTGGCGATAGTCCTGAATCGCGCCTGCGGAGTCCCCACGCCTGGCAGCTTCGTGAGCAGCTGCTTGATACATCAGCGCCGACTTCGGAGCCAGCAAAGAAAGACTGAGGATCGCTTCCCGCGCCATATCGGAGTGTACGCGGTAGGCTGCGTACTGCACTTCCTGATTCTCGGGATCGAGAGCGCGAAGCGTGCCGACCATTGCTGAGGCTTTATCCATTTCTTCGCTGGCTGTATAGATCTCAATCAGCTCCAGACCGGACTCAATGCGGATCTTCGGCTCCTGCAATTGTGGGAATGCCGCTTCAAGATCGGGGCGGGCAGCCCCACTATCTCCGGAGCGACGTTCGCCCATGCCCAGGAGTGCCTGTATCTTCGGTAAATCCGGCTTGAGTCGCAGCGCCTCGCGGAGCTCGGGGATAGCTGCGGTGTAATTCCCCTGGAAGAATAAGAGCACGCCGAGATTGCCATGTGCGTCGGCGTTCGATGGATCGAGAGAAACGACTGCTTTAAATTCGGGAATGGCCTCTGCCGGCCTATTCTCGTTTAACAAGCGGTGCGCTTCATGCAGATGCGCCTCGACCTGCTGTTGCGTATTCGTTGGAGATTGACCGAGACACGGAATGGCAACGCAAAACATGAGCCACAACGAAGCAGCAACGCACTTTTGAATCATTCCTGAGATCGTATCGCTAATAGATGACCGCATTCTTGAGAAAATAAACCTGAGGAACGGCACCGTAAGTGTCGCCCCTCAGTCAAGGAAGCATTTTTAAAACGAGATTCGTGCGCTGATCTGCATGTTGCGACCGCCCACCGTGGTAGAGCTGATGGTTCCCGCGCCCTGCGGTCGACCCGGAGTGGAAAGATTTACAGGATCGTTGAAGTTGGCGTCAGGAGCATCGAAATCCGGATGGTTAAAGACGTTGGAGGCATCTGCACGGATCTGCAGACCGATGCCCTCGGAGAAGTTGAAAGTCTTCCCCAGCGAAAGATTTGTCGTATCGATTCCCGGCGCGCGAAGCGAGTTCCGTCGGGTGTTACCGAAGGTTCCATTGGCTGCGACCACATAAGCGGTTGGGTCGTACCACTCATTGAGGCTCTTCTTGATGTTTTGCGCCGGGCGCAGGACGTTCGGATACCACTTGCCTGCCTGAGAGTAGGAGTTGTTGGGACCATTGTAGAGGACCGAAAATGGATTGCCCGTCTGATTGATGACAATGGCTGAAACCTGCCAGCCGCCAATCCCCTCATCCAAAATGCGGCTCTTATTCAGCCATGTGCGTCCTCTGCCAAATGGGAGCTGATACACCACGCTGCTCTTCAAAGAAGTCCGAATATCGAAGTTGGAAGGACCATAATTGCTCGCCGGGTCGTGGGCATTTTGAAAATTAGCCGTTCCACCCTGTCCGTTGAAGGGCGAGACGTCCATATCGTCGAGGAACTTCGAGTAGGTAAAGGCACTGCCAAAGGCGATGCCGTTCGCAAGCCGTTTGTGCACCTGCGCCTGCAGCGCATTGTAATTAGAAACGCCGTTGAACGTGCTTCCACCGATCGACTCGAATTGCGGATAGGGTCGACCGCTCGGATCGTCGTTGGGCGATAAATTCTGTACCGGAACCTGGTTGATGTCGGCTTTGTATTGCATATTCGCGCCGTGCTTGCCCACATAAGCAATCTCCGACGTGATGCTATGGCTGAATTCATGCTGCACGCTAAGCGACCATTGGTAGAGGTACGTCAGCGGCGTGTGGTATGGATCGTAATTCGGCGCATTCTGCCCGTTGTATGCGGTTGGCGAGGTTGATGCATTCACATAGGGCAACGAATTCGTGGTGCCATAGAAAACGCCGGGACCGGAGAGCGTAGTAAGCGGAGTGACGCCGTTCGTTTGGTCCTGCGCGCTCCCTGACTGTCCGTAACCGATGCCCTTTGCGTTTCCATACTGATCGACGCTCCAGGGGCTCGTGTACATCCCCCAACCGCCGCGAACCACCGTATTGGGACGCACCTCATACGCGAAGCCGATGCGCGGCAGCACGCCGCTATAAACATTTGCCTGCGCCTGGGTGCGATGGTTTGCCGGACTAAACCACATCGCGCCGTTATTGCCTGACACGGTGTTGAAGATCGTCGGATCGAAATCTCCCATGCGGCCTTTGACTTCGCTCCAACCTCCCTGAATCTGATAGCGAAGACCAAGGTTTACAGTGAGATTCGGACGCAACTTGATGTCATCCTGCACGAAGAACTGTGGACTCTTCTGGCGGCCGCCGAACAAGGGTGAATTGGTGGCGCCCCAGCTCTGCACATCGCCCAGCAGGAAATCGCCCCAGCCGGCTCCGCTTCCCGAGGCCGCGAGGCTCGCCTGCGTGTATTGTCCGGAGAAAGAGAAGTCTCCCGCGTCCACATTTCCCCAGTTCGTCGAATTGTCTTCCAGCATGATCACTTCGCCGCCGAAGTGCAGAATGTGCCTGCCGCGAATCAGCGTGACTACGTCCGACGGCTGATAGACATTCTGCGCGTAGATGGTATTGGTGCCGGCGTAGGGCGAGTCGCAACAGATGTTGCCCGTAATGCTGAGGTTAGGAAAGAGATCCGCCTTTGCATACTGCAGGCCGATCGCTGCCGGAATACCCCCCTTCAGCGAATAGGGCGTGAGAAAGCTGCCTTGCCGGTTAAAGCTGAAGCGAGCTTCATTGACAAATGTAGAGCTATAAGACCATACATCGGACGTTTGACTCGAATAGTCCGAGGTGTCGTCGTGATAGCAGGCCACCGGGCAATTCCATTCCGAGTAGACAGGAGAATTTGAGTCTCGGACGGCGATCGAAGACGTCAGTCGATTCTTGCTGTTGAAGTCGTAATCGATTCTTCCGAAAATGCGCGTCGAAGGATACGGAGTCGGCACCACGTAGTAGTAGTCGCCGTTGATGCCCTGGCTTGTGTTCTGATTAGGCGACGGAAAATACTTCAGAAGATTCCTGGCGACGGGATCGATCCTGTTCGCGGGGATCACATTATCCGCTGCGAAGGGGAAACGGCACATCTGTCCGTTTACCGTGGTCTGGCTCTGCGGATCGAATACCTCGCCCTGATAAACAGCGCTGTTGGTACACGGATTGATCACGTTATTACCGTTGCTATCCGTAACGGGTATCCGGTTGCCATTCGCGTCGAGCGGCATCAGCTGCGTCAAATCGAATTGCCCGTTCGGCGTGTTCACGCCTTTGAGTTGATTCGTCGGCATGGAGGTAAAACCAGTGTAAGAGCTGTTATCGATCGTCTTGTCGTAGTTAAAGAAGAAGAACATCTTGTTGTGCCAGATGGGCCCACCGATCGAGCCGCCGAACTGGTTGAACTTCAGCGGCGGTACCGGTTGGCCGGGCGCATTAAAATAGCTCCGCGCATCCAGGGCGTCGTTCTGGAAATGCTGATAGGCAGACCCATGGAATCTATTCGTCCCACCCTTAGTCACTTGGTTGAAAACAACGCCGCCAATGCCGTACTGCGCGGAGAAGTTTGAATCGTCGATCTCCACTTCGGAAACCGTGTCAAAGGTGTCCGTCTCCACATCGGCGCTGTGCGGGTTGGTAACCGAACCGCCATCCGACAGGAAGTTGCCGCTGTAAGGCATGCTGCCATTCAGCGAAACTGCAACTCCGGGATTCGTCACACTATTTGCTGAAGAAGCTCCTGAGCTTCCCGGCAACAAGATGGTGAAATTCGCCCAGTCCGCTCCTACCTGGGGCAGTTGCTGCATAGTCTTTTCATCGAGCGTTGTGGACTGCTCGCCGCTTTCTGTCCGCAGCAGCGCGGCGGTGTCGGCCGTAACCACCACCTGCTGTTGAGTGCTGCCCACTTTCAGGTGGCCGTTCACGGTAATGATGCCGATGTCCAACGTGATGGGACCGATCACCAACTCTTCAAAACCCGGCGCGCTGATCGTCACCTTGTAATGGCCGTTCGGAGTCGAGATCGTGTCATAGATGCCGGATTTGTTGGTCGTGAAGACCTTTCTCTCTCCCGTATCCACGTTCACCACTTCAACCTTGGCTCCCGGAATGACGGCGCCGGTCGAATCGGTGACCGTACCGCGTATATCGCCCGTGGAGGTGCTTTGCGCGATCGCAACAACACCGGTGCACAGCAAAAGACAAAGTGTGATCCACCATCCGCTCAATTTTCCGAACATATGAAATAGCCTCTCCTGAAAAAAATCATCTTTGCCCTCATCCTTCTTACCGGTCTTCCCTTTCTACCTGCTCATGTCGCACGCAGTGTGATGTCGGGATTGCCGGTGTATCGCGAACGGACAATACTTCGCGGCGCTTGTAGAAATGCGCCTAAGCCCTTCGAAATTCTGTAATCAGAAAGAATGAGTGACATCCTTCGTAACGATTCATTAGTATGTACGCTCAGAGACTGAGAATTGGCAAGTTCTTTTTTTGCGCGACTGGCAAGAGCCCATGGCCTGTAAAGAAAAACTGCGGTTTCGTAGTTACGCTGCACCGCCTCCGTGGGTTGGTCATCGGCTCTAGGCGCCCGCGCAAACTTGTATTTGTACGCAACCTTGAAAAGACGGGGAGCTCCGTGAGGCAAATCTCGATCCGTGTTCCGACCTTTCACATGCTGGCGTTAGCGCTTTGCATCTTGGCGGCCTGCCCCGCTTGGGGCAGCGATGACATCCCGAAGGCCGCCTGGAAGCGACCGCTCGGGCTTCCTTTGGAAAACCCCGGAGTGACGCGCAAACCCGGAGATATCGATGACGGGTACTGGCAGGGCGTTCCAGTCGGTGGCCTTGGAGCCGGAACCTTTTCCCGCAGCTACCGCGGCGACTTCGCCCGCTGGCATATCAAGGCCGCCGTTCACAAGTACGCGCCGGTCTATGCCAACCAGTTCGCCATGTTTCAGCAGTCTGAGGGTGACGCCCAAGGCACAGCACAGGCTCTGATGAATGGCCATCCCCCCGATGGCGAACTATCCAGTTGGCAATGGGACTACCCGGTCGGCGCAGGCGACTACTACGCGCTCTTCCCCAAGTCATGGTTTGACTACAAGTGGGATAAGTTCCCCGCGCATGTCACCTTAGAGCAGTTTTCGCCGGTCCTTCCCGACAACTATCGCGAATCCAGCTATCCCGTCGCTGTCTACCGCTGGCATGCGGAAAACCCCACGAATAAGACGGTCGTCGTATCCGTACTTCTTTCCTGGACGAATATGTCAGGCTGGTTTCGGACCTTTACGCGCGACTTTAATGGCGCGCCGAATCAGGGCAACTACAACGGGTACGCAAGCGAAAATATCGGCGGCGCAGGAACGATGAAAGGCATCGTCTTCGACAGAAACAGAGCCGGTACTTCTCCGAACGAATGGGACGGCCAGTTCGCGATCGCCGCCATCGAAACACCCGGCGTGGAAGTCACCTACCAGACGACCTACATGGCATCAGGAGACGGCAAAGCTGTCTGGGCTTCGTTCTCAAAAGACGGCCGCCTTAGCGACGACAAAAAATCCTGGGTCAGCGATAAGGAAAAACTAGCCGGCGCCATTGCTCTGCGTTTCACCCTCCAGCCTGGAGAAAAGAAAATCGTTCCCATGGTTCTCTCCTGGGACTTCCCCCTGGTTCAATTCGGAGAAGGCAGAAAATGGGACCGCCGTTATACCGACTTCTACGGAAGCTCGGGCCGGAACGCATGGAAGATTGCGCGCGACGGACTGCTTCAAGCCTCTGAATGGAGCGATGCCATCGATAAGTGGCAGGCCCCCTACATCAATGACGAAACCAAACCGCTGTGGTATCGCGGCATGTTGTTCAACGAGCTCTACGCCCTCACCGATGGAGGAACCTTCTGGGGCCGTCAGGCGGGCTCCGATCCAAAAGCGGCGGCCACCTTCTCTCTCCTCGAATGCTTCGATTACGCCTACTACGGCACGCTCGATGTCCGATTCTATGCATCGCTTCCGCTTCTGAAATTCTGGCCGGAGATCGACAAGCGAGTATTGCGCGAATTTGCCGACACGGTGCCGAAGGAGTGGCCCGAGCAGGGACTCTGGGTCTGGAAGAGCCAGCAGCTTGATGAGCCGGTGACGCACAAGCGCAAGAAAATTGGCGCTGTGCCCCACGACCTCGGCGTGCCCGAAGGCGATCCCTTCATTGCTGTCAACGAGCCCGGATGGCAGGACACAAACAACTGGAAAGACCTGAACTCCAAGTTTGTGCTGATGGTCTATCGGGACTATGTATTGACCGGCCGCACCGACACCGCATTTCTGCGTGAAACGTGGCCGGCGGTAAAGGATGCGATCGAATACCTTCGCCAGTTCGACCACGGCGGCGGCGTACCGGAAAACAGCGACTATCCCGACCAGACCTATGACGACTGGGTGGTTCACGGCGTGAGCGCGTATTCAGGAGGCCTTTGGCTGGCCGCTCTGCGCGCTGCGGAAGAAACCGCGCGCATACTCGGTGACACAAAATCCGTCGCGGAGTATCACTCGCTCTTCCTCAAAGGGCAGAAGACCTATATCTCCAAACTATGGAATGGAGAATATTTCCTCTACGACACCGGCACTGAATCGGGAACCGATATCCAGACTGACCAGTTGGCCGGGCAATGGTACGCCAACCTCACCGGTCTGGGAGACATCGTTCCCCGCCAGATGCAGCTCACCGCTGCGAAGAAAATCTTCGACTTTAACGTGATGAAATTCGGCAATGGCGAGATGGGCGCCGCGAACGGCATGAGCAAGGACGGCGCCATTCTCACCAATGCCGAAGCCAAAGAGGTCTGGGTGGGCACCACCCTCGGTTACGCCGGACTGCTGATAAGTGAGGGCATGAAAGCGGAAGCGTGGAAGACCACCTGGGGACTTTATCATGTGATCTACGAAAGCAAAGGCTACTGGTTTCGTACCCCCGAGGCATGGGATATCACCGGAAACTTCCGGGCTGGGATGTACATGCGTCCAATGGCCATCTGGGCTTTGGAAATGACTCCTTCCCCCGGCACACCAACCGCACAGAATTGAGGTCGGCACACATATGCACTCCCGTTGGCACACTCGCTCCTTGCGAAATCGAATCCTGTCTCTGTTGCTGCTTTTCTTTGTCGGCATGAGCGCCGCCACCGCAGTAGCCGCTGAACAGCGGAATCCAAAATTCCGCGTCATCGTGCTCGCCGAAAAAGGCGGAATTCACCTGCCCTTCGTCGAAGCGGCCAAAATATGGTTGAACAACCTGGCCGCGCAAGAACACTTCGCCATCGACTACCTCCAGGACACCGATCAGATCGATGACGCCTACCTGGCGCAGCACCAGCTCTTCATTCAGCTCAACTATCCTCCCTATAACTGGACGCCGACCGCCCAGGCCGCCTTCATCAAGTACATCGAGGAGGGTAAAGGAGGGTGGATCGGCTTTCATCACGCCACGCTGCTGGGCGAGTTCGACGGAACCCAGATGTGGCCCTGGTTCTCCAACTTCATGGGAGGCATCCGCTTTACGGCGTACATCCCAACCTTCGCCGACGGAATGGTAACCGTCGAGGATCAGGCCCATCCCACCATGAAAGACGTGGCCAGTCCCTTCCTCGTCAAGCAGGAGGAGTGGTACACATGGGACAAATCTCCGCGCCCTAATGTCCATGTGCTGGCCAGTGTGAACGAAAACACCTACACGCCTGATACCAAGACAAAAATGGGTGATCACCCCGTCATCTGGACAAACGAGCACTACAAAGCCAGGAACATCTACATCTTCATGGGCCACCATCCGGAGCTTTTCCAGAATCCGGCTTTTACAACCATCTTCAGAAACTCGATCTTCTGGGCGGCGAATCAACAGCCCTAGCTCCTCATCGGCTCCGGCGCATCTGTGCATTGCTTTACTGCGGTCCTGGTTCGACCTCGATAAGCGTTCGCACCGCCGGAGCCACCACCAGGAACATCTCCGCATGCGGCGCGGCGCTTTCTTCCACCGTTGCAAGCTGCTCTTTGCGCTCTTCCGGAGTAACTGGCCGTCCCGACTCGATCGCATCCAGCGCCGCCAACCCCAGAACCCCCAGCGCCGATAAATTTTTCGACAACGGAACCAGGGGCTCCCGCAGCATCGACGCGCCCAGATAAGGCTCCAGCATCGCGTAGTTGTCACGCCATCTTACAAAACACTTCCGCAGCTCGGGACGAACCGACGCATCATGCACCGCCCGCTGCGCGAGCGCGTTCACCTCACGCGCAGCATCGCTCTCCGGCGAAACAGCATCGACAAGATGGTTCAGCGGAGCTTCCCCGTCGTACACCTGCGTCTTCTCGCGGTCATATTCTTTGACCGGTTCAACCGCCATCGCCAGAGTCTCCAGCAACGCAGGCGGCGTGTCGTCGCCCTCGATGCGGCCCAGCATCCTCTCGCTGCTGGTGCGATGTTCTAGGCCCAGCCATTCCAGATTTCTGCTCAGCACCGCCAGGCGGCGATACATGGAATCGCCATCGGTCACCGACTGGGGAGACCACAGCCGTTCCGCGATCGCTCCCAGACGTGGCCATAACCGGTTATCGAGATTCTCCGGCGTAACATACTCCGCCCACTGTGCCGCTTCTCCGCCGATAATGTTCGACTTCTCCTCTGCAGAGAGCACAGCACTCGCGCCCGCCATAGGGTCAACAGCGTAATGCTGCGACGCAGGATACATCAGGTCCAGATAGTATCCCGCGGAAAGCACCGTCTTGTAGCCCATCTTTGCCGCGCTCGCGAGCGAGTCTGCGCCGCGCCAGGATTGGATCTGCGAATCCTTCGGTAAATTACCATCCAGAATCTCGTCCCACCCCTCCATATCCTTGCCGTGCTTATGAACGATCTCTCGAACGCGCTCAGTAAAGTACGTCTGCAGCGCATGATTGCTTTCGATCTGATGAGCGTGCATCCACGCCTGTATGCGCTCATC
>Ga0206993_1015_pt1 | contig 45667 bp, 43 predicted proteins | sample Alteio_BWMinCont_7_FD_153499 | JGI IMG/M metagenome (GOLD analysis project Ga0206993, IMG submission 153499) | Enriched cells from forest soil in Barre Woods Harvard Forest LTER site, Petersham, Massachusetts, United States -... | ecosystem: Environmental > Terrestrial > Soil > Temperate forest >... | reverse complement strand
TAAGAACCCGAGGCGTATCTCTGCGCTCATGGTCAATTCTTGGTGGCCGAAGATGGGTAGTCCTGCCAGATGTACTGAAGGGCCTCGGAAAGCGTTTGTTGTTTCACTGCTCGGTCAACGTGTCCGGCGTTGCGGGCAAATACGAACTGGTAATGATAGCCCTTGGCAGCGAGTACGCTAGCCATATGCTCGTTTGCGAGAACCCAATCGTGCATATTGTCGCGCATCACGTTCGGATTTAGGAGATCCCGGTCACCGACTTCCATCCAGATTCGAATCGGCTTGACCGGGCCGTCCGGGATGAGATGCTCGTGAAACTCCCAGGCACCGTGCGGCGTTTGCGGATTGTACGGCCACTGCTGGTTTACGAATGTTCCGGAATAGGTGAGAACACGCTGATAAAGCTCGGGGTGGTACCAAGCCATGATCAAGGCGCAGGCGCCTCCTGAGCTGCCACCCATGGTTGCCCGGCCCCCCGGATCCTTAGTGAGTTTCACGTGAGCCTGGGTTTCGACCAGAGGCAAAACTTCGTTTTCCACAAACTCCGCATAGACTCCGGACATCGTGTCGTACTCAAGACCGCGTTCACTCCCCTGCGCGTCGCCACCTCCGTTGCTGATAGAAATGGCAATCATCACCGGGACCTTATGTTGGCCAATCAAGGTGTCCAGAGTTGAAAAGAGCAACCGGTCAGGCCCGTCGGCCCCGACGATGAAAGGCGCGATGCTACCCGGCACGTACTGCTGGGGGACATAGACGGTCACCCGCCGCGTGTACCGAGCGGGGTGGCTGGTAGTCACTACGAGCTTTGCGGGGTTGGCAGAATCTATAGTTCCGAAGGTGTTGGGGTCACGTGCAATGCCTGGATAGATCTTGCTGTCCGACGAGTTCAGAATGAACTCAATCACCGTTCCACTAGGTATGCCTTCTTGGCGAGACATCTCGGAAGGTACATCGGAGGTAGGCCTGATAATGAAATTACCGTCCGCATTCGCAGGCGGGTTTGATCCGTCGGGCAATTCCTTGGCCGTGACATAACCGGGACTGTTGGGATTGCGTATTGGCGGCGTCGGTCGTTCCGTGTGTTGAGCTGACGGAGGAGACTGGCCGGAGACTGGATTGAGAACCGCGATTAGGCTAACCAGAATTGGGATGCTCCGAGAACGCGGGACTGAAGTCATGTGGTCATTTTGCAGTATTCCGAACTTCAGGGGAAGCATTCCCCTGGACGGCGGTTCAAAGCTCTAAGCCAAAAAACACTAGCAAGGTGGGCCGAACATTCAGTCGACGTGAGTAAAACCAGAAACTCCCTGGGGGACCGTCCGTGTTCGCCCGGGCCGCGGCTCGGTGGCGGCGGCTTGTGTATTGAGAAATTTAGGCAGCAACGAGCAAGCGAGACTGATCAAGAACAAGCCCCCCGTGATCCAAACGGCATGATGCGCTAGGCCATTCAAGAGCACGTCAACGGAGTAATTCACATGCACCAACCGCTCAACGATCCAGCCAACCGATGCACCACCCGCACAGAGCGCCCCGCCGATCCTAAGAACCGAGTACGAACGCAAGCGGCTCAATAAGACGAGAGACGGCATGATAGCCGCGACCACCATCAGCTGCATAGTTTCGATGCCCAGGTTGAACGCCAGAATGCCAGCTACACGTTCCCAGCGGCCGAGTCCTAACTCCTCCAGGGTTGCGGCAAATGCTAAACCGTGAATCAGACCGAAGAACGCCGCTATTAGTGCTTCGCGTCCCGGAAAAAGCGGCCGGAGCGCGTGAATCGCGGAGACGAGTATCGAAATAGCGATCAGTACTTCGATCGGACGAGTGGGCACGCGGACCAGTCCCAGTGCGGCTATCGCGAGGGTGATGGAATGCCCGATGGTAAACGCCGTTACTACCCTCAAAATCTGCCACAGACTGTGACGTGCGCCAGCGAATCCGACCCATCGCCAACCTAGAGCGAGTAGTGGCGCAGGCAGAAGCAGCGTAAGCAAGAACAGAAGGTGGTCTGTGCCTTCAGCAATGTGCCGCATGCCGAGGCGGAATATGCTCGCGAAGCCGACCGCGCCCATCGATCCGCGAACGGTTGACCACCCTTTCAAAGTTAAAGGGTCTGAACTACCGCCGTCCTGCGCGTAATCCAGCTGATAGAACGATTGGCTTTCGTTTCGATTCTGCCTGAGGATCCGAATACTTGGGTCGCGCGGAACCAGACAATTCACCAGGTAGGCGGATATCTCGTTGTGGTGATGGTTTTCGAAAACGATTCTCCGTTGGGGCCCACCAGGGGCCAAGTCCACAGTGAACTCCATCTGAATTTCACCGAGTCCTTCCTTGAGCTCCTCGGTTGCTGGGAACTTCTGTGAGACCAGCGTGGGGCTCGCACTCTTTCCGTCAACCATAATCGACAGATCGCGAAGCACCCGCTCCGCGTAAGTCCGCTGCTCGGCCTCCGAGATAACGCCGTCCCCGTTGGTGTCGATGCTCGCAAGTACGATGGAAGAGACCGCGACACCCGGGATCAGGCGCATGGACACCTGCACACGGTCATTCTCCACCGAGATGATGGTGGCTTGCAGGTACTCATCGAGCCTATGCGCGAAGGCGCCCGCTCCGAGCGACAGAAGAATCGCAGCAGCGGCAACGAGCCTCGTGTTCATTTCGCCGCAATCCCCCGTCCGTAGTCATTGGTCGGATCGCGGTACATAGTGTGGACATGCATGGACGGATCGCCGCCCAGCCGCTGGGGCGCGTACTCAATGACGAGGTGCGGGCCCTGAATCCGATAATAAGCCGTGATGTTGCTTCCCGGAGTGGCGGTTGTTGGACCGCTCCAGGCGAACCAGGTCTCGCTGATATCGGTTTTGAGCTCGGCCATACGGGCCACGGCCGCGCTTTCGTGAATAATGCCCGCCCACTCGGATATCAGATCGAGCAGCATCGCGCGTTGCCGATCGTTCATCGCGGAGGCCTTCAAACCCTCGGGCTGTATTGTTTTGCCGTCCTGACCGGGACCGAGCACAAGATCGGCCAAACGGTAGCTGAGAATCACCTGTTTCCGCTGATTCTCGTCCAGAGCGCTGAGCAAAGCGAAAGCCTTGTCGCTCTCCTGTCCGAGAGGCCGCACGGTTTTTCCGCTGCTGGTGTAGAGAGCAGGTTGAGCACCGGTCAGGGTCGGCGTGAGCACGCCGCGTTCGCCGGCAATGGTGATATTGAGCGCCAGATGGTGGCCTCCAAACTGCAACATCCAGGGATCTTTTTCAGAGGGCTTTCCCAGAATCGAAATGTAGTAGAGATCTTTCCCGAAGATTTGGTTGTTTCCCTCCTTGATTCTGTTGACCTCGTCACCTTCCATAATTTGCTCGACCTTCTCAAAACCCCTTCGGCTGAGCGCGGACGAAACCAGAGCCAGAGCGGCAGAACGCTGAGCGGCATTCAGTTCCTTGAGGCTGATACCGGCCCGGGGAGCGAACGATACCGGTAAGTTGGACCAGCGGGCCCGCTGCCTCTGGTCGTCAAACGCGAACAGCGCGCTTTGCCTCTGCTTCTCATCGAGCGCCGCAAGAAAAATATTTGCAGCGCTCACGATTCGTGAAGTCGCCGTCTGGGCTTTGGCGGCTGTCACCGACGAACAGATAAGCGCCAACGCGCCGACGCCACATAGCGTTCTGAGCGAAAAAACGTTCATCCTCTGTTCTCCTTGTCAGCCCTGTTCAGGCGTCTTCTCCCTTTGGTTACTTCCCCCGATTCCGGAAGGCCAGTCCCGATTCTGAGAAGCTGGCTTCTGGATCTGTTGTTTTTGGCGGCATTTTCTGCTGTTCCTGAGACCCCACTACTTTGCCGGGACGGGACTCACCAACCCCAAGTCAATGGTGATCGCCACATCATCACCAACCATTCCTCCGCCACCGTTCACACCGAAGTGTTTGCGGATCACCTCGGTAGTGACGGACGTTCCCATGTGAAGATTGCCTCGAGGCTCTTTAACCGGAGCGCTGGGTGCATCAACCGCCAACTCAATTCATCATGAGTTGGTAGGCTTGCAACAGGGATCCATCCTTTGCAGCCGTCGCTGAATCTTGGCCCCTATTTCATCATGTCGCCGCAATTCGGAAAGCTGCAGGACCCCCACGGCTGAACGTGACTTCGAATTCCCCGGCTCTGCACCTCCCCGTTCAAGCCAAGCCTGCGGTTAACGGCCAAGGTGGTCAAAAATCTAAATGCCGTGTCTGGTGTCCCTTACAAGAAATTCGCGGCCATTTTTCCTGGTCTAGTTGCACGCAATCCTGCACCCAAGAGATGTTCCGCAATCATCACGCGGCAATTTTCAGGTGTTGCGTCCCACAACCCGACCAGGACAAACAGGCGACCATTCTTCGGAAACCGTCGTTCGGACCTCCCCAGAACGTCTGGAGACTTTGCGAGTGTTGTTTTCAGAACAAACCGCCTATGTCGAACGACTGAGAGTATCCTACGATACTCGAAGTTTTGTGAAGAACTGAGGCCAACCGCAAATGTTGTCGCAGCCCGACTACGACGCGATTGTCATCGGTTCCGGTATCGGCGGACTGGCATTCGCGAGCTTCATGGCGAAGCTGCGCAAGTGGCGCGTGCTTGTGCTGGAGAGGCACTTCAAGATCGGCGGTTTCACGCACACATTCGCGCGACCAGGCGGCTGGTCCTGGGATGTAGGGCTTCACTACGTGGGCCAGATGGGCGAAGGCATGATCGGCCGGCGGCTATTTGATTTCATCACCGATGGCCGGGTGAAGTGGAACTCGCTGCCTGACATTTACGACATATTCTTCTATCCAAATCTGCAGGTTAGAGTCTCTAAGGGCGAAGCAGATTTCCGAAGCACTTTGACCGGTGCTTTTCCAAGCGAGTGCGCCAACATCGAACAGTATTTCCGCGACCTGAGGCGCGCCACCAGTTGGGCCAAACGTTTCATCGTGGCGAAAGCCATGCCGCCGCTTTTGGCCTGGATGGTTGGGGTGGTGAACCGCTTTACAGCTGATCTTCCTCTGCAGACCACCCAGCAATACCTTGAGAGGCGTTTTGCGGACCAGCGACTTCGCGCCCTGGTCGCCTCGCAGTGGGCCGACTATGGATTGCCTCCGGGCGTCAGTGCGTTCGCCACTCATGCAGTGATTGCCTCTCATTACTTGAATGGGGCGTGGTATCCGGATGGGGGCGCCGGAGAAATCGCGAAAGCAACGGGCGCTGTAATCCGTGCCAAGGGCGGCGCGCTCTTACCCAACCACGAGGTCATCCGCATTGTGCTCGAGGGTGGCCGTGCCGTCGGCGTGGAAGTCAACGTCAAGGAAGGCGGGCAAGTGTCTCGTGAGGAATTTCGAGCGCCTGTCATCGTATCTGACGCAGGAGCATGGAATACGTTCTCGCGCATGTTGCCGGCCTCCGCTCTGCCGTTCCGTGACCAACTGAAATCGCCGCCGCAAGGTTTCGAAGTTGTCGAACTCTTTCTAGGTTTACGGAGCGACCCTCGCGAGATGGGTTTCAAGGGGGAGAATCATTGGATGTTTGAGTCCTTCAACCATGACGAGATGTATGCCCGGCGGAACGAACTGCTAGATGCTCGAGCACCGATGGCCTACCTCTCGTTCCCGTCCCTTAAAGATCGTCGCGCCCGACGGCACACCGCGGAGATTATCGCCCCGCTCTCCTATGGCTCGTTGGAAGCACATTGCCATGAACCTTGGCGCAGGCGCAGCGCAGAATACGAATCTGCAAAGGACCGCATCACTAAGGCATTGCTGGAGCTTGTCGAGCGTCACCACCCTGGGTTTGGAGACCTTGTGGAATACTCAGAACTGGCCACACCCCTGACATTCGAGCACTTTACCGCAGCCCCATCGGGGACCATATACGGCTATCCGGCCACGCCTGAAAGGTACGGGAAGGCGTGGCTAGGCCCGCGCACGCCGATCCAGAATCTGTATCTTACGGGTAGCGACGCAGCCTTGCTCGGTATCGTGGGGGCGTTGATGGGTGCAGTAGTTACCGCGAGTTGCGTTCTGGGCCGGTTCGGCTTCTTCGAAGTTATGGGTGCCGCCCGTTCGCACTCCTGAGAGTCGCGGGCCAGCTCGATTTCCTGGAACCCCGTTCAATATGTTCCGGCAAGCGCAGTTCGTGGGGCTCCTGCGGCACCGGCGGCCCATCCATCCAAGCCAATCAAGGCGGACAAGGCAAGATGATTAGCCACGTCTTTCTAGAATGGGACAACCACTCCGCGACTAATCCACTACGACAGATTTACTACCTTCCGGCTGTCTCGCTGGTTTGATCAGCCGTGGGACGGGCGAGCCACAGCGGCAAGTTAACGCAGATCCCATTATAAACGGTCGGCTTTTACTCTAAATAGAACACTTCCTCCATCATTGCAAATTTTTCGCCTGGTTTCAGGCCAGGTACCGGCTCGAAGAGCAATTTCATCTCTTTCTGCCATTGCAGATTAATAGGGTCTTGATCGAGGGCGCGCCACGCGGCATCAAAATCATCGACCTGCATGACTAGGAACAGATCCTGTTCCCTCCGGTAGATGGAGTACTTTGAGATGCCGACCTCCTTTAATTTGGTGAGTAGCGCGGGCCAAACGTTTCGGTGCGCCGCGTCATATTCTTTTTCCTTGCCAGCCTTTATTCGTAGCCGGAAAGCGACTCTAGGCATCCTAATCTCCACAATTTCCACTGCCATGCGCGAAGTCTTGTTTGGCGACGAGACCGCCGACTTAACGGCACACGCTTAGGGCAGAATTAGCACCGCAACGGAGAAACCGTGAAGTGTCAGGTTGTCCGAGGTTAATCTCGTAGAAGTAGGTGGCTGAAAACCGGTGGTGACATCCACGTAGTCTAGCTGGCCGCCGGAAGCGCCCGCAATAGTCAGGTCGAAGTTACCGTCATGCTTGTTCACCAGCAGGATCTTGCGCTTGCCTTCCTTGGTCATGACCGCAGAGGCGTATACGTAAGGATGTGTTGGAGCAAACTGACCGATCGGCCCAATTTCGACGATCTTGTCTCCGGGGCCAAAATTGTCGTGTAAGAGTTTCAGAGCCCATAAGCGTGCATTTGGTTTTCCATTGGTCCAGTCGACCATGGACACGCTGGGAAACTGTGTTGGATAGCCAACTAATTGCGATTCGCCGGCCACATCGATGCCTAGATGAGTGAGCTCGGAAAAAATGTAAGCGTACTCCGCGCCCGCGAGATTCCAATATGAGTCAGGAATAGGTTTCGCGACGTGGCTGGGAGCGACCTGCGCGATGTCATCGGCTGAGATGATTCCGATTTCGTTGATCATCGTCCGCGTCTGTGGAGAGAGTCTTTTGCGAATCGTTTCAATGTATCGCACCGAGTTCAGAAATCCGTCGGCCTGGACAAAAACCGTATACTGTTGCACGTCGAGCGTTTCGTCCGGCTTCGGTATTGCGTAGAAATGATAGGAAATGTAGTCAAGAGGCATGCCCGGCTGGTGATTCTTGTGATCTAAGAAGTATTCGAAGAATTCGGGGTGTTCTCCCGGGACGGCGAGAGATACCCCTACGAACTTTATCTCAGGCTGAAACTCCTTCATGGCCGTAACGATGGCGTCGTATAGCCGCGTGTAAGTCTGCGGGGTTATGTGATGCTCCAGATCGACCTCGTTTAGAACTTCCCAATACGGAATCGAATAGTGATAGCCCGATTCGTGGCGCTTGCCAAGTTCGTCAGTAAAGCCACCCTTTGTGTACCAGCAAAGGAGGCGAGCGAAGTAGTCAGCAACTTCCTTGCCTGTCGGGTCACGAAGTTCGGTGCCCTGTTCGTAGTTCCACACGGCTTTGTCGGGATCGTCCGGATAGGTGACGGGCTTGTCGGTCTTGTACATCCATTGGGGGATAGTGCTGAAGTTGAGGACCGCCGTGTGGCCCTTGGTGGCTTCCAGAAAATCGATGGTCATCGGATCGATCGGTGAAAAGTCCCAGGATGTCTTGCCTTCCTTGGGCGGTTCGAGTTCTGCGACTCCGAGACGCGGGTAAGGAAGCCACGGGACGTAACGAACGTAGTCCGCTCCGAGATCGCGGAGCGCTTGATAGGCGTTATCGTGAACCGGGGTTCCTCGACGAAGTGGTGGGTTTACGACCACTTGGAGCGTCGGAGTTGTCTTGGACTCTTCTAAGACACGCTCCCAGCGAGGAGCCAATTTGATCGGAAAGTTCTGGGCGTTCATCCCCGACGGAAGGATGACCAGCGATGTCGCGGCCGAAATCAGGCGTAGCGAAGCCAAGAACTTCATACAACTCTCCTCGTGGAGGATGCCCCAAAACGGGCCATCGGCCACGAAGCGCAAGGTACGCCAGGGCAATTATTTTTTCAATAGATAAATATTGTTTATTATAGAATCGTTTTACCATGAGCGATTCGTCGACGAGCCGCCTGTTCACGATCGGACTTTTCGGAATTGGGTTGGATAGCTATTGGCCTCAGTTCGCAGGGCTTCAAGAAAAGTTGACCGGATATGTCCAACGGGTCGCACAGCGACTCGCCAGGCCGAACGTTCGAATTGTAAATCTAGGATTGGTGGATTCTCCGGAGAAGGCAGAGGCAGCCGGGCATGCGCTCCGACAGCAGGACGTCGACCTGATTTTTTTGTATGTCACTACCTATGCCTTGTCCTCAACGGTGCTTCCCGTCGTCCGGAGAGTAAAGGTCCCCGTTGTTTTGCTGAACCTTTCGCCTTCTGCTGCGATCGACTACGAGTCATTCAACCTTCTGCGGGATCGGACGAAGATGACCGGGGAATGGCTGGCCTACTGCCAGGCCTGCCCAGTGCCCGAAATCGCGAATGTATTTCGGCGATGTCATATTCCGTTTTTTCAAGTCACTGGAACCCTTGATGATGATCCACGGGCCTGGACCGAGATCGACGATTGGATCGATGCGGGGCGCGTTGCCCACTCGATGGAACACAATCGACTTGGAGTGATGGGGCATTACTATGGCGGAATGTTGGATATATATTCCGATCTAACCCAACAATGCGCATATTTTGGCGGGCACATTGAGATGCTGGAAGTGGACGAACTAGCGGCGTTGCGGCGAGAAGTACAGCCTCAAGAAATTGCCACGAGAGTCATCGATTTCCGACACTTGTTTTGCGTTCAATCGGATTGTTCGCAGGCAGAGCTTGAGCGCGCCGCTCGGACGTCCGTAGCTTTGGACCGCATGGTGAAGGAACACCGATTAGGGTCCTTCGCCTACTATTATCAGGGCACCGGTAACGCCGAGAATGAAGACACGATAGGGTCCATCATTCTGGGAACCAGCTTGTTAACGGGCCGGGGAATACCGGTTGCCGGCGAGTACGAAGTGAAGAATGCGCAAGCCATGAAGATCATGGATTTGTTCGGCGCGGGAGGCTCTTTCACCGAATACTACGCCACGGACTTCAAAGACGACATTGTCCTGATGGGGCATGACGGACCTGGACACGTGGCCATTGCCGAGGGACCGATAAAGGTGCGCCCGTTACACGTCTACCACGGCAAAGTGGGACATGGTCTATCGGTCGAGATGTCCGTGAAAAACGGGCCCGTCACCATGCTGTCCGTCGTGCAGGCGGTGGACAAACTGATGCTTCTGACCGCAGAGGCGGAATCTGTGCCTGGCCCAATTTTGGAGATCGGCAACACCAACAGCCGATATCGCTTTCCGATGGGCGCCCGGCGTTTTATCGAAGCATGGAATGCAGAAGGTCCGGCGCATCACTGCGCAGTCGGAGTGGGTCACATTGCAATCAAGCTGAAGAAACTAGCCTCGTTGCTCAAGATGGACTGCGTGCAGATCTGCTAAACGTGAGATTCAATAGAGAAAGACATTTCAGACTGGATTGACACATGAACCCGTTGCCGTTACCGTGCGCCACGCCATCCAGCGCAGCGCAAGAGCCTAGATGGATTCGATTCGACCGACATGGAGACCCGCAATGACTGCCTATAACGCCTTCAGGCAGGGTCTTTGGGAACTCTGCCTACTTGTCCGTAAAACCATTGGCGGAAGTAGCGCCCGCTTCCATTTGGAAACACCAGGCAAGTGCAGAAGCATAGGAGAGTCAGGGCCCCTACGATCTTGCGATCAGCGAGTATCGTCAGGTCCTGTCGCTCGCACTATCCCGATTTTGACCAAGCCAACCTCGGCCTGACCGCGGTTCTCCTCAGGAAGGAAAAACCGGAAGCCGCGGGTGGACTCATACAGAGAGCGATTGCTGCCAATCCGCAGGATGAGGTCGCGTGGTACCGACAGCCTGGCTCAAGTCGAGCGCATTCTCGGTAACGAAGCGGACCAGAGAAGAGCCTTTGCCGAGTTTCAACGCCTGCGCCAAAAGTCCAGCGAACTCGAGGCGGCAAAGGGGATGTTTAACTTTAACCCAACAGATGTGACCAGACAAAAAGGGCATGGGCCAATCGTAAAATTCCGCGGCGTGACCATCGAGCGTTCCCAAAGAAACCGGGATCACAGACAAGCAAAGTTGAACTGGTCGGAAATCCTACCTCTCTACGAACTCTTCCAATGACGCGGGACATCCACGCAGGAAGAGTTCAGCGCCGCGATGGAGGGGCAGCCCAGGAGCCGCAGCGTGCGCTCGACATCGTCGCGCAATATCTCCAACGCGCGAGTGACACCTGCCTGACCCGCAGCAGCCAAGCCGTAAGCATAGGCGCGGCCAACCAACACCGCGCGAGCACCCAGGCAGAGCGCTTTGACAATGTCGCCGCCACGCCGCACGCCACCATCCATGAGCACTTCCACTTGATTGTTTACCGCGGCCACCACTTCGGGCAGCGCCCGAAGTGAGGAGGATACGCCGTCGAGCTGCCGCCCCCCGTGGTTCGAAACCACGATCGCTGCCGCCCCTTCATCTACCGCACGTCTCGCATCATCCCCGGTCAGTACCCCTTTGACAATGATAGGACCCGACCAGACTTCGCGCAGCCAACGCAGATCCTCCCAGGTGACCACGGCTCGCGCGAGCGCGGAGCCGACATCGACGAGCGGCATCGGCCCACTTCCTGGCACCACAATGTTTTCCAGAGGCGGCACTCCACCATCCAAGAGAAATGCAGCGAGCCATCTCGGATGTCCCAGAAAGTGATGTAGATAAGGAAGCTTGGCAAAAATCGAACCGCCCAACAGTTGCTTCATTCCGTTGCGCAGGTCTCGCTCTCTCATGCCCGCTACAGGTGTGTCGATGGTTACAACTAACGCAGAAAAACCGGATCGTCGTGCGCGCTCTAGAGCTGCTTCGGCTACCTTACGGCCACCCACCAAATACAGTTGATACCACACCGGCCCAGACGAGGCAGCCCGCACGCCTTCCAGTTTGTGGCCCGAAATTGTGGACAATATATAGACTATTCCTGCGGAACCCGCCGCCGCGGAAGCGGCTACTTCGCCTCCCGGATGCATCATGCGACTGTAGCCGACGGGGGCGAGAATCACCGGAAACGATAGATTGAAATTCAAAACGCGGGTTTGAAGGCTACATTCGGCAATCGAGACCGCTTGCCGCGGCCGGAACGAAATGTTCCTAAATACACGGCAATTCTCTCGAAGCGTCACCTCTCCCTCGGCGCCTCCGTCCAAATAGTCGAACACTACCGGCGGCAACCGGCGACGCGCCAGACGGCGCAAGTCGGCGATATTAATGACGCGGGAAGAAAGGCGAGAGCTCAATGTCTGGTTCGCTTTCTGCCTGCTAGTGGGTTGAAATCTGAGGCATCGTTTTACGATTCGCTGAGGAGGTCGCTATCGCCCCCAAATAATTTCCATAACCGACGACGATCGTCGATGTCACCAGGACAAGAAGGCTTAAGCCAACCAACGACTTGGTGCGGGGACCGGTTCCTTTCCATTCCTTCAAGGCGATGCCCCACAGCGTGCTGAAGATCATGATGCTGGCCATATGGAGAGTCCAGCTGGAGAATTTGTACCGGCCCATCTGCGTCTCACCCATAGAGTAGAAGAAAAACTGGAAGTACCACGTAGTTCCGGCGAGAGCAGAAAAGAAATAGTTCGCTAGCATGGGCGCTTTCGAGAGACCAGGCGCCCGCGTCCTTCCGAGTTCGGCCATCTCCTCTGCGGGAGCATCCGTTACGTTTTCAAGGATCGGCTCAGCTTCTCGTGCGGGAACCGGTCCGCGTACTTCGGACGTGAAGTATTGATATCCGGTTCGGTTGCGGACATTCAGGATTACGCACCAAACAAAGTTCGTCGTAAATCCTCCGAGCAGAACCACAACCAATACAGGAAGCCCTTGCCACAAGACGGGCGTACCGTGACGAAGAGCGATGGCTTTGATCGGATCGCCCGCAGCTAACCCGTAAGCAAAACAAGCACTCATCACACCCGAAAACGTGGCCACCATTAAGCCTTTCTTTAAGTTAAATTCCTTGATGGAGGCGCGTTTCTGCACTTCGGACATTTCCTTTTCCTTGGACATTCCCGCGGCTCCAGCAAACACGATCCCAAGGAGACAAATTCCGACTCCCGCCAGGATGGTCAGCCCTGAATTCGTCCCGAGAACTTGCGTCGCGAACTGTCCCCGGAAGATGGGCGGTATCAGGGTGCCGAATGCGGCCGTGTAGCCGAGTGCCACGGCCATACCCAGCGACATTCCGAGATAGCGCATGGTCAAGCCGAACGTGAGTCCTCCAAGCCCCCAAAGCACACCGAACACGTAAGCCCAAAACAAGCTCTGGCCGGGGGCCTCCTGGAGAACGCGGACGAGATCGCTGGTAATCCACACGGCCAGGATCCACGGCACAATGATCCAACTGAAAAAGCCGCCGACGAGCCAGTAAGTTTCCCAAGCCCAAATCTTCACGCGACGAAAGGGAACGTAGAAGCTGCCGGAAGCCAGACCACCCAACCAGTGAAAGATAACGCCGAGCAACGGGTTTGGTCCCAAGGAATATCCCTTCAACAAACGGATCGAAACAGAATCAAACGGGCGAGCTGGTGTGGCCGAGAAGTTGCCGCTCGGGCACACCGAGTGACTTTAGTTCTCGTCGCACCGAATCGTCAATACAAAAGCTATGTATCTATTGAAATGGAAAGGTAGGTTCCGGGCTGAGCTATACTTAGTTCATATGAGAAACAGCCAGCCCCGAACCGGCCCGCCGCGACTCTATCTCATCCCCGTGCTTTCCAAGGCTCTGGATATCCTAGAATTGCTGCAGACTGAAAACCAGCCCAAGTCTTTGGAGGAGATCTACCAACGAACCAACATCTCCAAAACGACCGTATATCGAATTCTGAAAACGTTTACGCACCGTGGGTATCTCGCCCAATCCGAGAACGGTCTCTACCGGCTGGTTTCGAGGCCGCGGAAGATGCGCTTTGGATTCGGCGCAGAATCCTCGGAGATGCCTTTTTCAGAGGCGGTTCGGGAGAGCCTCTCTACCGCTGCTGCCTCTGCTGGCGTCGACTTGGTTGTCCTGGATAACAAGTACGACGCCGCTGTGGCTGTGCGGAACGCTGAAGAATTTGTCCGCCAGCGCGTCGATCTGGTTATTGAGTTTCAGATCGATCAACGAATTGCGCCAGCGATTGCAGACAAAGTCCACGCTGCCAAGATTCCGCTGATTGCCGTGGATATCCCCCACCCTCATGCCACCTTCCTGGGCGTGGACAATTACCGCGTGGGTTATGAGGCGGGGGTGTTTTTGGCGCAGCATGCAAAGAACAACTGGCGTAGCGAGGTGAGCTGGGCCGTTGGCTTGGAAATTAAGGAGGCGGGCCCTCTCGTCCACAGCCGCATTACCGGAGCCTTCGCTGGCATTCGCTCGAAACTTCCAGAATTGCGCGACGAGAGATATGTTTCGCTCGATGCAGAAGGACTCCGCGGAAAGAGCCATCGCCTGATGCTCGAATTCCTGCGAAAACATCCCAAAGAGCAGGGAGTCCTTGTCGCCGCGGCCACCGACACCAGTGCACTTGGCGCGCTCCAGGCCGTTCGGGAAGCGAACCGTGAACGAGAGGTGGCTATTGTAGGCCAAGACTGCATTCCGGAGGCGCTTGACGAACTAGAAGTCCCAGGGACTTGCCTGGTCGCCTCCGTTTCCCACGAGGCCGCAAGCTATGGTCCGCAACTCATTCAACTGGGGATGGCCATCCTGAACGGCCAGACGGTACCGCCGTACAACTACGTAAAGCACAAGTTGGTAGCTTCGGGCGCGCGTACCAAAAAAGCGCGGGCCGCCAAGTAGCCCGTCCCAGGTGTGTTCCGCTATTGAAATAATTAATCTATTGCACTTAAAGCTTCGTTGCAGTATGGTGTCGGGGTTTTCAGATGTCCCTCTGCCGCCGTCAAATGACTGGCGGTCTTCTGCGTTATTGCCAGGGGCGGCTTTAATGAAGACCCAAGAAAAGCTACGCTATTTGGAAGATCGGTGGGATGAGCGCGTGGCAGACGCGCTGGATGAAGCCCAACTACTGCGTTACCGTTCAAACCTATTGGGCTCCGATCTTCGCATCACTAACTTTGGCGGGGGAAACACCAGCTCGAAGACTATCGATCCCGATCCGCTCGATGGTTCCCCCAAGCATGTCCTGTGGATCAAGGGGAGTGGCGGCGACATTGGCACCATACAGCGAAAGGGCTTTGCTGCCCTTTATTTGGAAAAACTGCACGCCCTTGCCGGGCGCTACCGGGGCGTCCATACCGAAGATGAGATGGTTGACTTGTACCCTCTGTGCGCCTTCGGCAACAACACAGTTGCGGCCTCGATTGACACTCCCCTGCACGCGTTTCTTCCTTTCAAGCACGTCGACCACCTACACCCGGACTGGGGCATTGCCCTAGCCGCGGCCGCGAACGGTCGAGAGAAAATGGAAGAGTTCAACCGCACCTACGGTCACAAGCTGATCTGGCTGCCCTGGCAGCGGCCCGGCTTTGAGCTAGCCATGATGCTGCGCGATGCCGTGAAGCAAACGGCAGACTGCGACGGTATCGTTCTCGGCGGCCACGGTCTTTTCACTTGGGGAGACACGCAGCGCGAGTGCTACCTGAACACTATTACGATCATCGACCAGCTCGGGCAATTCGTATCCGAACACCTTGAACGACGGGGAGCAAATCTGTTTGGCGCGAACCGTACCGCCACTCTTGAGAATCATCTCTCACTCGCGCAAGAGATCTTTCCGTTTGTGCGCGGCCGCGTGTCCGCAAAGCAGCGCCTAATTGGATACTTCAGCGCCCTTTCCGAGGTTCTTCGATTTGTGAACTCCGTTGATGCCCGGGAACTTGCACATCTCGGAACAAGCTGCCCTGACCACTTTATCCGGACTAAAATCCGACCGCTGTTCGTGCCGTGGAGTCCTCAAGCCAACTTGTCGGGATTGCGCGAGGCGGTTGACAGGGCGCTCCAACAGTATCGAGAAGAGTACGCCGCTTACTATGTGTCTTTTGCCCATTCCGATTCTCCCAAAATGCGAGATGCCAACCCCACCGTGGTGCTCGTGCCTGGCATGGGCATGTTCAGCTTCGGCAAAAACAAGGCCGAAGCGCGTATCACCGGCGAATTTTATACCAACGCAATACACGTCATGGAGGGCGCCAGCGCGTTGGGTTCGGGCACCACACCGGCCGTTGTGTCGCAGGCTGGTCCGGCCGCCAAGACCGAGGCGTTCAGCGTTTTCTCCAACTATGTGGCCCTGCCACCGTCCGAGGCATTTCGAATCGAATACTGGCAGCTCGAGGAAGCAAAAATCCGCCGGCAACCCCCGGAAAAGGAATTGAGCCGCCAGATTTGCCTGGTCGTTGGAGGGGCAAACGGCGTAGGGCGAGAGACGGTGCTTCTTGCAGCAGATCGTGGAGCGCACGTTGTCGTAGCCGATAAAGACTTCGAAGCCGCCAAGGCCGTGGCATCAGAAACGCAAAAAATTAGCGGCAAGGAAAGCGCCATCGCGGTGGCCATAGACATTCGCGACCGCACCTCCATCCGGCAGGCACTTCTTGAGACCGTTGCGATGTACGGTGGCCTCGACATCATCGTCAATACCGCTGCGGTTTTCCCTTCCTCTCCGGACGGCCAAATCAATGATACCCAGTGGGCACTGACCTTGGACATCAATGTCACTGCGAACCATCGCCTCATCGAAGAAGCCTCGAAAATATTTCGCGAACAGGACCTAGCGGCTACTGTTGTTCTGGTCAGTTCGGCAAATGCCGTCGTGCCGAAACGCGGAAGCGAGGCCTACGACGTAAGCAAGGCGGCGGTAAACCACCTAGTTCGTGAATTCGCGATTTCCCTCGCCCCGAAGGTCCGGGTGAATGGCATCAGCCCCGCGACGGTCGTCAAAGGCTCGACAATGTTTCCTCGTGATCGAGTCATCGCCTCCCTCATCAAATATTCGATGCCCTTCGATCAGGCAGCGTCGGATGAGGATCTCCGAAGTCTCTTGGCGGGCTTCTATGCGAATCGTACGTTGACGCATCAACCGATTGATCCCAAGGATTGTGCTGCGGCCATCCTGTTTCTTGCTGGCCCACAGTCGCGTTGTACGACTGGTCACTTAATCCCGGTGGATGGAGGCTTGACGGAGGCATTCCTTCGATAGACTCCGCTCCTGGCGATCGCAGCTGAAATTGTTCGAGGATAAACAACCGACAATGGAGCCAACGGCAAACCGGAAACCTCTCGTCGCCATCGATTTGGGTGCGCAGAGCTGCCGTGTAGCCTTTCTCCGCTGGAATCACGGCCAACCCGAGATTGAACTCATTCATCGCTTCGCGAACGAACCGCATTCCATCGGCGATGAATTACGATGGGATATCCACGCGATCTTCGAGGGCATCAAGACCGGACTGCACCGCTGCTGCGCCAGCGCGCCGGAGGGAATTGCATCGATTGCCGTGGATGGTTGGGCTGTGGACTATGTGCGCCTAGACGCGGCGGGAAATCCGATGGCCCTGCCGTTCTGCTATCGAGACGCCAGAACGGAGGCCGCGCAAAAGAAAGTACACGCCGTCTTGTCCCCCGCGCGCTTGTATTCGTTGACGGGAATTCAAGTCCTACGAATCAATACATTGTATCAGTTATATGCGGACAAGATGGCTGGCTTGGATCCCTGCTTGCCTTGGTTAAATCTTCCTGAATATATAACTTACCGCCTTTGCGGGCGACGCGTGAGCGAATACACCAATGCCACTCACACGAGCCTCATAGACTTGGGAACGCGTTCCTGGTGCCGAGAAATATTCGACAAACTCGGCCTGGATGCGACAGCGGCGCCCTCCATCGTGCCGAGTGGTTCGCTGCTGGGTCCGGTTGCGGGTGAACTCGCTACCTTAGCTGCGCTTCAGGACGCGCAAGTTATCGCCCCGGCGTGCCACGACACGGCCTCTGCGATCGCCGCGATTCCGGCGACTGGCGACGATTGGGCGTTCATCAGCTCCGGAACATGGTCACTGGTTGGAACCGTTCTTGATTCGCCTTGCGTTACCAGCGACGCGCGTGCGATGAACTTCACGAACCTCGGCGGCGTGGGCGGAAAAATTTGTTTCTTGAAGAATGTAAATGGCATGTGGCTGCTCAGCCAGTGTCTCGACGAGTTGAAACGTCAAGGGATTACCTGCTCGTTGCTGCCAGACCTGCTTGCTGAATGCGCCTCGCTACCCGCACCGCCCGCACTGATCGACATCGATGACCCGCAGTTGATGCTCCCCGGACACACGATCGATAAGATCAACTCGCAACTTGTGGGTCTCGGCCAGCCGGCTTTTGCTTCGCACCGAGCGTCAATCCCTTTTCTCGCCAACACAATCTTTCACAGTATGGCCGCGCGATATGCTGAAGTGCTTTACGCCATCAGCAGGATCACGGGAAAAAGGCTAAGGCGTTTGTTCATGGTGGGCGGGGGAAGTCAGAACGCCTTGCTCAATCAGGTCACCGGCCAGCGCACGGGTTTGGAGATTATTCTCGGTTCTGTCGAAAGCACGACGATTGGAAATTTCGCCATTCAAATGGCAGCCCTCCAGCAAAATCGGAACTCCTCTGTAGGTGTCTCAGCAAAAGCCGTTGCCACCTGGGCCGAGCAGATCGTCCCGGGCGAGCTTGTGCAGGTAAATGGTAGAAATCGCAATTAGATTCGATGGCGTCTTTATTGATTCGCGCGGAGGAATGGAGACCTTGTTATGAACGATAAAGCGGTCGAAGTCATTTGGAAAGCTCTCGACAGACTTGCTATTGAGCTCCCTTCGTGGGGATTTGCCAATACCGGCACGCGCTTTGGAAAGTTCATTCAATCTGCTGCCGCCACAAGCGTTCAAGAAAAATTCAGCGACGCCGCACAGGTGCATGCCGTCACCGGTGCGTGTCCGACTCTGGCACTGCATGCTCAGTGGGACCTACCGAACGGCCTGAAAGACGTGCCCGAAGTTGAGCGACTAGCCAAGCAATTCTCCATTCGTCCCGGATCGATCAATCCGAATATCTTTCAAAATCAGGAATACAAACATGGCTCGGTCGGGAATCCAGATCCTGCCATTCGGCGCATGGCGATTCGACACATTCTCGACTGTGTGGCGATCTCGGAAGCTTTGGGTGCGCCGGACATCTCACCGTGGTTCGCGGATGGTTCGAACTACCCCGGCACGCAGAACATTCGCAAGCGCATCGGTTATTTTGAAGAAGGCCTCCGGGAAATTCACGCTGCCTTGAAACCCGGTCAACGGCTGCTGCTCGAATACAAACCCTTCGAGCCTGCCTTCTATCACACCGACATAGCCGATTGGGGCATGGCGCTTCTCCTCGCAAGAGCAGCCGGCCCTCAGGCCCTGGTCCTGGTCGATACCGGCCATCACTACCAAGCGCAAAACATCGAGCAGATCGTCGCCTGGCTCCTCCACCAGAACATGATGGGTGGATTTCACTTCAACGATCGGCGGTACGCCGACGACGATCTGACGCTTGGTTCGATCGACCCTTACCAGATTTTTCGGATTTTTCACGAAATCAGGATGTTTGAATGGGAGACACAAGCCACGGCCGACATCGCCTACATGGTCGATCAAAGCCACAATCTCAAGGGCAAGATCGAAGCGATGATTCAGACGGTCTGCACCGCTCAAGAACTCTACGCCCGTGCAGCCCTTGTGGACCACGGTAGTCTCGCACGTCTGCAGCAGGAGTGTTCACTCGTCGACGCCGAGGAAACCCTTCGCGGAGCATTCTGGCAGGACGTCCGACCCGCTATCCAGGAGTGGAGAAAATCGCGCCGTTTGCCTGCGGATCCGCTGCAGGCATTCCGGACTAGCGGATACCTAGAACGCATCACGCGCGAGCGGGGCGAGAAGAATCGCAACACCACGGCCAGCTATGCCTAGCGCTCTCTGGCCCGCGGCGTCGGAACCGCAGCTTTAAAGCGATATTCGTCCAGCGTTAACGTCTCGATCGTTCATAGTTCTTTGCAAGAGTGCCAGTAGAAGGGAACTTAACGCCTGCAACCATCCCGGAAAGTGATTTTGCACAGCGTTGTGTTAGATGGCTAAATCCAAGGATGGACTTAAGACTGACGGGAGGCCGAACCAGGTTCATTGAGCAAAGACCACGATCGTGAAAAGGTGAAGTTTTCTGTGTAGGGAAGTTATGCAGCGCGCTGGGAGGACCTCGCTGCCTGGTGGATTTTTTTAAAAACCATCCGGGAGCAGGTGGCGCTGTTTCCTTAGGGAGTTGTTTCGAATAGAATTCTTGGCATCATTCAGGAGAACATATGGACCGCCGCAACTTTTTTTCTGCTTCGCTTGCTGGCTCAGCCCTTTCATTGGCCGGTTCGGGAGAAGCACTCGCCCAGATTGCGTCCGGTTCCGCAACCGCGGAGTATTACGATCTGCGTCGGTACCAGTTAACTAGCGGACCGGGGACGAAGCTCACCGATAGCTACTTTGCGGACGCGCTGATTCCTGCGTTGAACCGGTTGGGTATCGGGCCAGTGGGGGCATTCTCGGTTTACTTTGGGCCAGAGACGCCGGCGTACTACTTGCTGATGCCGAGTTCTAAACTGGAGACGCTGGTGACGGCGGATCTGGTACTAGCGAAGGATCCTGTGTTTGTGAAGGCGGGGGCGCCGTTCTGGGATGCACCCGCCGGGTCACCGCCTTTTACCCAGATTGAAAGTTCGCTACTGCGGGCGTTTGAGGGGTATCCGAGGGTGACGCCTCCGGCCTCGGCTGCGACCAAGGGGAAGAGCGTCTACCAGTTGCGGCAGTACCAGTCGCCGACCAACGCGGACCACGTGCGCAAAGTGGAGATGTTCCACGCGGGCGAATTCGGGATCTTCGAGAAGGCGGGAGCGCATGCGGTGTTCTACGCGGATGCGCTGATTGGGCCGCGGCTGCCGAACCTGACTTATATGCTCAGCTTCCCGGATATGGCTTCGCTCGAGTCCGGGTGGGACAAGTTTGCCGCCGATGCGGACTGGAAGAAGCTCTCGAATGATCCGAAGTTCAAGCTGGATCCGCCGACGGTCTCGAACATTATAAGCCTGGTGCTTCGTCCCCTAGCATGCTCGCAGGTTTAGATCCCTATGTAGCAGGCCAGCTCAGTTGTAGGAGCCGGACCGGTGACTTCTCCGTCGCACAAATGCGACGGCTTCTCAGGACACGCATGAGTCGAGAACCTCTACGTTACGTCCTGAAGGCTTTATCCGAAGCCTCAAGTTTCACAGGACTTACGGTTGCTCAGAGAGCGATTCGCCTGTGAAGGTCGGGCAAAAGTTAGCAGAGAACGGAAAGGAAGGCAAGCCGATTCCCGCTGCCACCGCTGCCAGCTAGAAGCAGGCCGTCCCCTCGGCCCAAATGCTTATGGGTGGGTGTCGCACCTTAATGGACACGACCTGGCCGGTTGGTACAGCATGCCAACAATCGCAGCTTTCGCCGTAACATACATGGGTAGACCGGTTGATGGAATCATCCAGCTGATGGAGCTCATGTTGATAATGGAACCGCGCTTTGCCTTCTTCATCGCCGGGATAACTCCTTGAGCCATGAAGAACTGCGATTTCAGGTTGACTGCAAACGCTTGATCCCATGAGGCTGAGGTGACCTCCTCTATCGAGAGTCGTGTGTCATTGGCTGCGTTGTTGACTAGACTAGAATGTCGACGGTACCAAAGGTGGCTAAGATTTGTTCATTCGTTTGCTGCAACACGTCAATGTCCGTAAGGTCGCAATGAAGGTACCTAGGTGCAGGATGACCCGAAGATACAATTCGCTGGATCAACTGCTTTGCAGCCGCATCCTCAATGTCCAAGAAAGCAACTTTGGCATGTTGCACGGCGAAAGCTGTAACAATCGCTTTTCCTATACCGCTCGCCCCACCCGTCACCACCACGACCCTATCTTTGAGGCTGGGATAGGTAGCGAACATCGCATTGTTTTCCATTACGTGCCTCTTCTACTGGAATCAATCTGAAAGAACTGATGAATTTGTTACATCGCTTCTGGAGAGGCTCGGCTGTCTCCCGACTCTCACAGACTCGAACTAAATGCTCCATCCGCCGTCAATGATAAGCGCCTGTCCGGTGACAAAAGATGAATCGTCGGAAGCCAAATACAGGGCAGCCTGTGCGATCTCTTCCGGGCGACCCAATCTCCCCATCGGTTGACGCGCAATGAAGGCTTTACGAACCTCTTCCACATCTCGGTCTGCGGTGGTCATGGCGATGACACGTTCACTCAGCGAAGGAGTTTCTGTGGTACCCGGGCAAAGAGCGTTACAGCGAATTCCTCTGGCCACATAGTCCGCTGCAATTGCTTTGGTCAGTCCTATCACGGCGGCCTTCGTCGCCCCGTAAGCTGCCCGATTTGGCGCGCCCTTGACACTCGACGCGACCGAGGACATGTTGATGATGCTGCCTTTTCCCGCTGATAACATGCCGGGCAGAAAAGCCCGGCATGTCCGGTACATCGAGGTCACGTTCAAATCATACGAGACGTCCCAATCGAGCTCAGAGCATTCCAGAACCGTGCCTTGATGGACATAACCGGCGCAGTTGAAAAGGACGTCGATGCTGCCGATGTGCTCAGCAACTGCAATCACTGAGGCTGAATCGCGCACGTTTAGGATTCGGGTATGGATTGAGGGTTTCTCGGCTGCCAGCGTATCTAGCGCCGCTTGATTGATGTCCGTCGCCCATACTGTTGCACCTTCTGCGACAAAGCGAAGAGCCGTTGCACGACCGATGCCTTGCCCGGCTGCGGTGATCAGCACTGATTTGCCCGCTAATCTGCCCGACATAATCGCTACTTCCCTTCTGGTCTCGATTGCTAGTGTGACTCGCGCGGAATTTCGGTTCCGCGACAGCCGACAAGAAAGTCGAGATCTGCCCCTTTATCCGCTTGCATGACATGTTCTACATACATCTGCTGATAGCCACCGTTCAAAGCCAGCGGAGTTGGTTTCCAGAGTGAGCGTCTGCGTGCGAGTTCCTCCTCAGAAACATCCAAGTGAAGCCGTCTGGCCTCGACATCCAACTCGATGAAGTCACCTTCTTGAACCAGGGCCAAGGGCCCTCCGACAGCTGCTTCGGGACTGACGTGGAGCACAACCGTTCCATAAGCTGTGCCGCTCATGCGCGCGTCCGAGACGCGAACCATGTCGGTGATTCCCAGTTTCAGAAGCTTTGGCGGCAATCCCATATTTCCGACTTCAGACATGCCTGGATACCCTTTAGGTCCACAACCTTTTAAAACCATAATGCACGTCTTATCAATTTGGAGTTCGGGATCTGCAATCCGCTTTTTGTAATTCTCGATGCTCTCGAAAACAACAGCGCGACCACGATGTTTCATCAGGTTTTGTGAGGCAGCGGATGGCTTAATCACCGCTCCATTCGGAGCGAGATTGCCTTTGAGTACTGCAACTCCACCGTGTGCCACGAGAGGTTTGTCGAAAGTTCGAATTACTTGGTCGTTAAAATTGGGAGCGTCCTGGCAGTTCTCCCAAATGGTCTTACCGTTGACGGTTGGGGCGTCGCGGTGAATGTAGCCATGCTCACCGAGGATACGGATGGCGGCTGGGAGACCGCCGGCATAATAAAAATCTTCCATAAGAAATCGACCCGACGGCATGAGGTCGACTAGCGTAGGAACGTTGTGACCGAGTTGGTCCCAATCTTCGAGGGTAAACGGAACGCCAATGCGGCCGGCGAAAGCAATCAGATGAATGACTGCATTGGTTGAACCACCGAGAGCACCATTCACGCGCACGGCATTCTCAAAACTTTCTCGGGTCAAGATGTTCGACATGCGCAAGTTTTCGCGTACCATCTCGACGATACGTCTACCAGACAGATGGGCGAGAACTGATCGACGCGAATCCACTGCCGGTATAGCGGCGTTCTGCGGCAGGGAAAGCCCCAGCGACTCAACCATTCCCGCCATTGTAGAAGCTGTCCCCATGGTCATGCAGTGACCGGCAGAGCGGGCCATGCACGACTCTGCTTCCGAGAACTCAACTTGATTCATCTTGCCGGCTTTTAGGTCTTCGCTGAAACGCCAAAGGTCAGTGCCGGAACCAATATCCCTGCCTTGAAATTTCCCATTTAGCATTGGGCCGCCAGAGACCACAATGGCGGGCACGTCACAACTTGCTGCGCCCATAACGAGTGCCGGGGTGGTCTTGTCGCAGCCACACATGAGCACAACGCCGTCAATCGGATTTCCGCGAATGGACTCCTCAACATCCATGCTGATGAGGTTGCGGAATAACATCGCAGTAGGTCGAAGGTTTGTCTCGCCCGAGGACATGACTGGGAATTCGAGTGGAAAGCCTCCCGATTCCCAAACTCCGCGTTTGACTCGCTCAGCCAGAGCGCGTAAGTGAGCGTTACAGGGGGTAAGTTCCGACCATGTGTTGCATATGCCAATCACTGGCCGGCCATCAAATAGATCTTCCGGGAAGCCTTGGTTTCGCATCCAGCTGCGATGTATGAACCCGTCCTTGTCGGATCGTCCAAACCATGCAGAAGATCGGAATTTCTTTCCCTCGTTGAACATTGAAGTTTTCCTTTAAGTTTCCTACCGTCAATAAGTATACATATTACCTAAGAAGCGTCTATACTTCTCTTCGCCAATTCGGGAGAATTCATCGGACCATTGGCTGGTTCTCGCGATATGACTTCACCATTTACGATCTTGAAATCAGGCCACGCGTCCAGGGTTGCGCATCCGCACGAGTCATTCTCCTCGAAAACCGCCCTGGAGCGCAGACTTCTCGATACAGTGAAAGGCGAAGTTAGGTTCGAGGACGCTTCGCGCGCTCTCTATGCAACCGATGCCTCAAATTATCGCCAGGTGCCGATCGGACTAGTTATCCCTCGCGACAGAGATGACGTCGTATCCACCATCGGAGCTTGCCGCGAGTTCGGAGCGCCGGTGCTTTCGCCCGGCGGCGGCGCAGGCCTTGCAGGTCCGTGCTGTAACGTTGCAGTTGTCGCGAGCAGATCAAACAGAATACACCGAGAAATGCCTTTCATCTTTCCGAAGTATTGGTTGGCTGGCAATTGTTGACCAGCGCTGACCCGAAGAGCGAGGGATAGTTGCACCAAACTAGAGATGCCGACGCTGGATCCGATCAGTTCGAGGTCGTCGCGGACTATGCTTGCGAGACCGGTGAAAATCCGCTTTGGCATGAGCAGGAACAACGGCTGTACTGGACGGATATTCCAAGAGGACGGCTTTTTCGTTACGACCCGAAGACCGAAAAGCATGAGCAATGTTACCAGGGAAGGCCGGTAGGGGGCTTTACGATCCAGGAGGACGGGTCTCTGCTCCTTTTTATGGATCGTGGGACCGTGGCTATCTGGAATGATGGATTGCTGAAAGAGGTTATTCCGGAGCTACCGGCCGAACGGACATCGAGGTTCAACGACGTGATTGCTGACCCTCGAGGCCGAGTATTCTGCGGCACCATGTCGACTCCGGAACGAAAAGGAAGGCTATACAGAGTTGATCCAGACGGTTCTTGCAATGTACTTCTCGAGGAGGTGGGCTGTTCGAATGGAATGGCGTTCGCCTCTGACTGCAAGAGTTTCTACCACACGGATTCGTTCGCGCATGAGATTTACGTCTTTGACTACGATATCGACTCCGGTGGCATTCAAAATCAAAAGGTGTTTGCGCGATTCACTGAAGCGGATGGCATGCCGGATGGCCTGACAATGGACGCTGACGGTGGTCTGTGGACGGCGCTCTGGGGCGGACGAGGAATTGTTCGGCTGCGTTCGAACGGCGAGGTCGATCGCCGGATTGGTTTGCCAACTCCCAAGACATCGAGCCTCACGTTTGCTGGTCAGGACTATCGGGATCTTTACGTAACAACGGCAGGTGGCAACACTAGAAATGAAGATGGTGAACTGGCCGGTGCACTGTTTCGCATAAGGAACCAGGCGCACGGAGTACCCCAATTTTGTTCAAATGTCCGTACGCCCAATCGATAGCACCAGCGAGGAATCATGAATCAGATTGATCTAAAGGGACGTAAAGCAGTCATCACCGGAGGAGCGCAAGGCATTGGCTTCTCCATCGCATCCCGTTTGATCGCTTCGGGTGCGACCCTGTCGCTCTGGGATCGCGATGAGGTTCTGTTGAAGCAAGCTCAAACGCAGCTCAGCAATACCGGCGAAGTGTCTATCGAGGTTGTGGACGTCGCTTCGGCTGAAAGTGTTAGAAAGGCCACAACGTCCGCTTTGAAAAAACATGGCCGAATCGACATCCTGGTCGCAAACGCGGGTATCGCAGGCCCCAACTTCAAGTCTTGGGAATATCCACTGGACGCATGGAAACAGGTGATCGACATAAATTTGACGGGTGTTTTTCTGTGTTGCAGCGCCATCGTTCCTTATTTGTTGGAGCAGGGCTACGGCCGCATTGTGAACGTGGCTTCCATTGCCGGCAAGGAGGGGAATGCCAACGCGTCGGCCTACAGCGCCTCAAAGGCCGGAGTGATAGCGTTCACGAAATCGCTAGGAAAAGAAACTGCGAACAAGAACATCGCAGTCAACTGCATTACTCCGGCGGCGGCGCGTACTCGCCTATTCGATCAAATGAGTCAGGAACACATCGACTTCATGTTGTCCCGCATTCCGCGCGGACGCTTTCTGGAAGTTGATGAAGTGAGCTCCATGGTCGCGTGGCTGGTATCTGAAGAAAATTCATTCACAACCGGTGCTGTTTTCGATCTTAGCGGTGGACGAGCAACATACTAAAAGAAGGAAAGAAAAATGAAACTACTTCGTTACGGACCAAAAGGTTCAGAACGTCCAGCACTTTTGGACAAAGAAGGAAAGCTCCGCAACCTGTCCGGCGTGATTTCCGATTTGTCTGGTGCCGCGCTCTCGTCTGATTCGCTGGCCAAGCTGCGGGGTCTTAATCCGGAAGCTCTTCCGGAAGTCAGTGATTCTCACCGCATCGGTCCGTGCGTCGGCTCAGTGGGTAAGTTCATTTGCATCGGTCTCAACTACTCGGATCACGCAGCTGAGTCGGGAATGGCCGTACCAAAGGAGCCAGTAATTTTCATGAAGGCAACCTCGGCCATCATCGGACCCAATGATGATGTGATGATCCCGAAGAACGCTCTCAAAACAGACTGGGAAGTGGAACTCGGCGTAGTACTCGGCAAAGAAGCAAGGTACGTCGAAGAGTCCGAGGCTCTCTCCTATGTTGCCGGATATTGTGTAGTCAACGATCTGTCCGAACGTGCGTTTCAACTCGAAGGTACTGGCCAGTGGGTGAAAGGCAAGAGTGCGGATACCTTCGGGCCGATCGGGCCTTGGCTTGTAACCTCGGATGAAATTCCGGACCCTCAGAATCTGAACCTGTGGCTTGAGGTAGATGGACATAGATATCAGGACGGGACAACAAGAACGATGGTGTTTGGTGTCGCCCACCTACTGAGCTATCTGAGTCGATTCATGAGTCTCCAGCCGGGAGACATTATCTCCACGGGAACGCCTCCAGGTGTAGGTTTGGGCCAAAAACCGCCCGTGTATCTTCGTGCAGGCAACAAAATCAGGCTTGGTATTGAGGGACTTGGAGAACAGGCCCAGACCGTCGTGCCCTTCAATTTCTTGGCTTGATCGAGCCGAGTTTTTTCCCAGTTTAACTAAAGCCAGCATGGGTCCAGCCCGTTGTGCCAATTTGTGCCTCCACCTCGAACCAGGTCGCCTTGTTGCCTTGTTTGCAATTAAGCGAGAACGAAATCGCCTGACAAGCGCGGGGATTCAACGAGATGCAAGTCATTACGCGTGGTCGCAAAATGAACGCCGCAACTGTTGATCAAAGGGTTGCTGGTCTTGCGTATGCCGTGTGCACCTGCCGAGTGCCAATTCGGGGATGAACCTCCAGAATCGAGCACCATGATTCGCAGAGCATTGGGATATTTGCTCGAAACGCACGATAGAGAAGCAAGGATTCGGACCGGCCGCGCGATGTAGTAAGAAAGCTTGTTCGATTCCAGCTCGAACTCGGTTTGCCTGCGAAGATTAATGCAATTTTTATCTGAACTATTCGCGGCGCCGTAGTCTGGTGTTCTTGACCTTTTCGTCTAGATCTCTTTTCTTTTGAGTCTTGGCGTCCATTGCTTGCCGGATATCGTAACGAGTTCCGACAAGAACAGCGCGCATGGAATTCTCCGCTGAACGCTCGTGCTTTGCCTTGATGGCGTTCAGAACCGATCGATGTTTCTGGAGCGAATGCTGATATGCGGCGGCGTCTTTGTTTGTTAGGCGGAAACTGGCGCGCAACGCTGCCTGAATTAGAGCGCCGAAGGGCCGCATGAACGAATTGTGTGTCGATTCGAGAATCGCGAGGTGGAAACGCAGATCGGCCTCCACAGAGGCCGCGGTCTTGCCAACTGAGTTCTCCATTTCGCTTAATGCTTTTTCGATCTCTGCCACATCTTCAGTGGTAGCTCGCTCTGCAGCGATCCGTGCCGAAGCGGGTTCGATGACCTCTCGGAGCTCCAGTAGATCGATGATCGCGTTTGGCAAACTTCCGCCAGAGAATTGCCAGGCAAGCACATCGGGGTCGAGTGCGTTCCAATCCTTTTTTGGTCGTATGCGCGTTCCTGTTTTTCGTCGAACTTCAACGAGTCCCTTAGACGTCAGGACTTTAATCGCCTCGCGAATAGCTGTCCTGCTTACATTGAGGGAGACGCCCAACGCGGCTTCTGTTGGAAGGATTTCGCCGGGACGAATTTTGCCGCTCAAAATGCTCACGCCCAAATGTTCAGCAATTCGACCATGCAGATTGGTCTTGTTGCCAATCGCGTTGACGCGGATTTTCTTTCCAATGGAGTTGGTCACTGTCTTGATTATCGAGGATAGGAATGCCCTTTGGAATGCCAAACTTGAGTTGGCGTACGGACAAACAGGGCCAGTACCTGACTTTCACTTATTGCCACAGCAAAATCCACGGATGCTCGCCGGCGGAGGCCGCGCTGCAGCACTATTTTCGAGTCTCTCCGCCTTCTGTGCATCAGATGATCTTAACGCTCGAAGCGCGAGGCTGCTGCATGTTCGGCATTCTGCTGAACATGAGGCATGGGGCCAGCGCTCTAACCATTGAGGGCAAAGGCGTTAGGAACGGCGTGCGAAATGCAATTTCAATCGCAGCCGGACAATACGAATCAGAAATCCGGTCACACGCTGGACACAGAAAGGAACTAGAAAATGAAAACACGATTGAAGGGACTTGCTGTAATCACCGGGGCTTCCTCAGGAATTGGCGCCGTTTATGCCGATCGCCTGGCGCGTCGCGGTTACGACTTGCTTCTGGTTGCCCGGAACCGGGAACGCATGGAAGATCTCGCCAAGAAACTTGCCGCTGAAACGGGACACAAGGTTGAGATCCTGGCCGCCGATCTAACCGATTCCAAAGATTTGGCTGGAGTAGAGCGAACGCTCCGCGAAGACTCGAGGATCACCTTGCTGGTAAACAATGCGGGTATGGCCTCCACTGCTCCGTTACTGAATTCGGATGTCGCCGACATGAGCAAGATCATCTCGCTGAACGTAGAGGCGCTGACACGTCTTACCTACGCAGTAGTGCCGGCCTTCGTGAAGCGCGGTTCCGGCACAATCATCAACATCGGCTCGGCTGTCGGAGTTGCCCCTGAGCTTCTCAACGGCGTGTACGGCGGCACTAAAGCCTTTGTTCTCGCATTCAGTCAATCACTGCGCCACGAGTTGGCCAACAAGGGTGTCACAATCCAGGTCGTGTTGCCCGGAGCGACGGCCACCGATCTCTGGAATAAGGCTGGCACCCCGGTCGAACACCTGCCCCAGGAAATTGTCATGACGGCGGATGACATGGTGAACGCAGCTCTGGCCGGTCTCGATCAAGGGGAGTTCGTCACCCTCCCTGCGCTAGCGGACGCCGGGCAGTGGCAGGCGTACGAGGCGGCACGCCGGGCGATGATGCCCAATTTGTCTCGCTCGGAGCCAGCGGCCAGGTATGGGACCGTTCGCGCAGCAGCGTGAGCCTCAAATGCTGAGGATTCAGAAGAAGTCCGATGGATGCATCACTAAGCTGTTACTCAGCGGCCGGATTCAGGCGAGTCACATCGCCTGCGTCCGGTCGGCAATAAGTGATGGCTGTGCGCCAAAAACTCTGGATCTGAGTGAGGTCACGTTGATAGACCTTGATGCAGTTCGATTCTTGATCGAATGCGAAGACACGGGCGTTGAGTTGGCTCAATGCCCTCCTTACGTGCGCCAATGGATTCTTCGCGAGCGGGCTGAATCCGTTCAGTCTGAGTCTTCGTGTACCGATTGAATTGACAGGATCGCTTGGGAACCCGTAACGTGTGAACCTAAGGCTTGCCGAATCGGCGGATTCCCTGATGAATACGAATGAGCGCCAAAGTCCTGTTTCGTCGGAGCTGCGCTCTTGCATCGATCGTGTTCCCGCTCTTGCCTGGTCGGCGCTGCCGGATGGCTCGCTCGATTTCTTGAATCAGCGATTTCAGGACTACACGGGACTTACTCCGGACCAGTTGCGCGGATTGCGCTGGCAATCGATCGTTCATGGCGACGACATCCAGCAAGTCGAAGTCTGGTGGGGGGAACTCAGGCAGTCTCAGGAAGAGAGCACAAAGACAGTAAGACTTCGCCGATTCGACGGCAAATATCGCTGGTTCCAGATAGCGGCATCGCCCGTCCACGATGACCATGGGAAGCTTGTCTTTTGGTACGGAATCAATACCGACATTGACGACCTTAAACGCTCTGAGCAAAAGCGCGGCGAAGACGAAGCGGACCTTCGCACGATCACTGATGCGATTCGCCAATCTATCGTGGTTCTAGCGCCTGACGGAACGACTCTCTACGCCAATCGGGTAGCGTTGGAGGACACAGGACTGACGCCCGGTGAGGTGAACAACCAGGGTTTCTTTGCACGAGCCTTCCATCCCGACGATATCGATCGCGTGCGTGAGGAGCGCCTGGAAGGACTTATGAGGGGTGAACCGTTCGAACTGGAAATGCGGTCCTTGTTCAAGCACGGGCAATATCGCTGGCAACTCATTCAGTACAACCCACTGAAGAACGAACACGGACAGGTGATCCGCTGGTACGCGACCGCAACCGACATCGACGATCGCAAGAAGACGGAAGAACAGCTCCGCAACGAGAATCTCGTATTGCGAGAGGAAATCGATCGCTCCTCGATGTTCGAGGAAATCGTGGGTTCGTGCAAACCCATGCGGCAAGTGTTGAAGCAGGTTGAGAAAGTTGCGCCATCGGATTCGACCGTTCTCATTCTGGGAGAAACCGGGACCGGCAAAGAGCTGATCGCTCGTGCTCTGCACCGCAGGTCGAAACGTGCGACCCGGGCCTTCGTTCGCGTCAACTGTGCGGCCATACCTCAATCATTGATTGCTTCCGAGCTCTTTGGTCATGAAAAGGGAGCATTCACGGGGGCGTTGCAGCGGCGGCTGGGAAGGTTTGAAGCCGCCGACGGCGGCACGCTCTTCCTGGATGAAATCGGCGACCTCCCTGTGGAAACGCAGATCGCGCTGCTGCGCGTATTGCAAGAGAGGGAATTTGAGCGGGTGGGGAGCAATCAGCCGATTTCAGTCGATGTTCGGCTAATAACGGCAACAAATCGTGACCTGCCGGCAGCGGTAGCGGCCGGAACGTTCCGCCAGGATCTTTTCTACCGATTGAACGTCTTTCCGATCGCCGTTCCGCCATTGCGCGAGCGGGGAGAAGACATTCCATTGCTCGTCGAGTATTTTGTCGCACGATTCTCCAAAGGTGCCGGCAAGAACATCCGAAATATCAACAAGGACTCGCTGGAGATCCTAAGAGCTTATCCTTGGCCCGGCAATATCCGCGAATTGCAGAACGTGGTGGAACGTGCTGTCATCCTTTGTGAAACCGACACCCTCGTTGTCGATGAGAGCTGGCTGAAACGCGAATCGGGAGATTCCTCAGGGCCGCACGAAGGCCTTTCGGCGCTAGCCGATCGTGAAGTGGAGATGATCGAAGCTGCGCTGGCCGAAAGTCATGGGCGGATAGCCGGCCCTTCCGGAGCGGCGGCGAAACTCGGCATACCTCGGCAGACACTAGAATCGAAGATCAGGCGGCTCGGCATCGATCGATACGGCAAAAAGCGGGCGCCTTCTCGCTAGCACCACAGCCCCTGGAGTTGTGCTGATTGTTCGTCATTTTGCCGAACACGCGGCACAACGATGGTCGTATTCCTTTTCTTTTCATAGATTTATGGATGGAATGCTAGCTGCACTCATTCCCTGCGTCAGTCTTCAAACGAAAGGAGAACGACCATGACGCTTAGAGGAATCCATTTCCATCAAACAACCACTTTGACCCCGGAGCAATACATCGCCGGACTCACCGATTTCGGACTTGGCCGCTCAAGACTCTTTGGCAATAGCGCCGACAAATATCTACGGGTGCATTGGCTCGGTCGGACAGATGCAGACGTTACGGAAGGCTCGGGCGGCATTTGGGAGCGCCTGCACTATGACTGGTCCGATCCCAACCTTGTTGTCCTCACGACGACGGACTCAAATATTTGGGGTGGCGCGTCCGGCCACACGTATACCTTTACGCGGAATTCCGACGGGACGACAGAGATCGACGTTGTCGTCGTGCGTGAAGGCAAAAACCTGAAGGGATGGGTTCTCGGGTTAGTGCTCAGGACTATCGGTACGCAGATTTTGGAAAAGGCGTTTGTAAACTCACTGAAAGCCATCGAAGCGCGGAACTCTTCTGCAAAGCAGCAAGCTGCATGATGTGCGGTCGTTCTTCACAAATTGGCGCGGCAGCGGTGCCGAGGTTGTTGAGTCTAGGCGCTGTTCTCACGCGGAAATTGCCGAACGGTTGCCGAAGGAGAACAAGGCGGGCGGAAAGATCGTCGTGCTGATCTAGCAGCGCTCCAGAGGGGGACGGCTCAATACCTCCCAGAATTTGTTCCAAGGAAGACGACCAAGGTTGGAGTACATTAACGCTGCGTCAGAGGGCCGCCGTCCTCCGTTTACTGTCCTATTGTTTTTTCGATGCGCGGGTCGGGGAGCAGCCACATGACGGCGACCATAACGTAGCAGGCGAAGGCGATCCATGGCTGCACAAACGACAGGGGAATTGCAGCAGCGTAGACCACGATAGACAGCGCGCCCTTCTTGTCATTTCCGATCGATGCCGCCAGGGTTGAATCTTTTCCGTGGTGGGCGATCAGTGTCTTCGTCAGAAGGAAATAAGCGGTTCCGGCGAACAGTAACACCACGCCGTATAACGCCACCGGCCAAGGCGCAAAATGGTTCTCCCCCATCCAGGCGGTAACGAACGGGGTCAACGAGAGCCAAAACAACAAATGCAGATTCGCCCACAGGATGCCTCCCGTAACATGCTTCGCCGCCTGCAGGAGGTGATGATGGTTGTTCCAGTAAATGCCGACGTAAACGAAACTCAGGACATAGCTGAAGAAAACAGGAAGGAGTGGCTGCAAAGCCGCAAGGCCGGTTCCTTGTGGAGACTTCATTTCCAGCACCATGATAGTGATGATGACGGCGAATACCCCGTCACTAAAAGCCTCCATGCGGCCCTTGGTCATCCTTCCTACTCCTTTTTTTGAGAGTCAAGAGCGAGCAGCCAATGAAGGGCCGCCGCTTCCCCCCCAACGCCCATCGCCTTGGCATCGACGCCGAGTTTTCGCAAAACACCGGCGGGTGTATTTCATTCGTAGATTCTTCGGCTTTATGCACGAAATCCATAAGCATTTGGGCCGAGGGGACTGCCTGCTTCTAGCTGGCAGCGGGAATCGGCTTGCCTTCCTTTCCGTTCTCTGCTAACTTTTGCCTGACCTTCACAGGCGAATCGCTCTCTGAGCAACCGTAAGTCCTGTGAAACTTGGGGCTTCGGATAAAGCCTTCAGGACGTAACGTAGAGGTTCTCGACTCATGCGTGTCCTGAGAAGCCGTCGCATTTATGCGACGGAGAAGTCACGAATGCTGGTTTCACTACCGGTCAAGGTTCCAGGACAAGTTGCCATTGAGTTTTTCAGGCATGATCAGTGCAGGAGAGCTTCCCAATCCGCTGGGACTCTTCCCGCTGGACCTGGTGCCGGCTGAGTTGCTGGGTGCGAATGAGGTGGCAGCAACTCCACGCCCTTGATCATCCGCTGCTTTTCGTAGTCGAAGAACCAATCTTCACCTGGTTCAAAGCTGACGACTACGGGATGCCCCGTTGATGCAAAATGCTTTGAGGCATGTTGACTTGGAGAACTGTCGCAGCACCCGATGTGCCCACACTGCGCGCATCGACGGAGGTGAAGCCACCAGCCCCCTGCTGCCAGACATTCCACACAGCCATCCCCACTTGGCTTCGAAGCAGTGTTAATTCCTGGATGATTTTTCTTCATCGCATTCTCTCCAATCAATTGCCGAACAGTGTTTACACTTGCTGGAACCGAGAGAAGGCGTCAGAGTTTATCCGCCGCTCTGCGACTGCGCTGAAAAACCAGCATACCGCGTCATGCCTAACCCCCGCCGTTTATTCCTTATCGTCCCATCGAACATAAATTATGGCCGTGCGCACATGACTTTCAAGCCAAACGTCCACACCAGCAAGGCGATTGATCCAGCGAGGTTTAAGCTCCTTCACCGACTCGTCCGTGACCTTGTCCAAAAACACCTTGAACAGTAGGAACTCGTTGTCCGGCCCAACGACTTTGACCGCTTCCGATGTAGCAGCAGCTGCGTCCATGTTGTTATGAATGCGCTTGACGGTGTTGTAGACGTCAAGGGTAAATTCCCTAGTGATCTCCACGTCTGCCTATATCCGTGAGGTGGCCGCCTACGAAGGTGTCGAACTTGTACGCGAGGATCTCATCGAACACTTTCAGGTACTGATGGAAATCTGTCGAGAGATCAAATCCCTGGAACGGTGCACAGCCGGACGTAACCGAATCAATGACCATCAGAAATTTGGCTTCGGGAACGTAGATAAAAAGGTCGCCTTTCTGGCGAATGATAGTGATGGTCCCTGAGCTCCACTGTTTTGCCACCAAGTTTGATCGTCTTCTCGGACGTAAATGTTACGTTTGGCACCAGCCGATTCGGGTCGTTCATCTCCTTCAAGAAGTCGCTGACGCCTTCGAGCGCGACGATTTTGAGCAACCCTCCGCGGATTTCTTTAATGACATTGAAATGACCTTGCGTATCTGATTCCCCTTGGAGAGGGTTTGACCAGATCTGAAATTCTTCGGTGTTGATGATGCTGCCCCTGAACGCAAGACCCGTACCGTTCCTTCAAAGACGATCTGGACATCAAGTTTTCGAGCGAGAGAACTGAGATCAACGGCTTCGTGATCAGACCCTCGCTCGAAGACCGCATGCCCGACTCACGGGGTCGGCCACCCCCGCCTACAGTCTCCAGTCGTGGCCAAATCTGAACCTCTTCGTCGTCTTCGCCGGCGTCTGTTTCGACCTTTTGCTTGCTCGATCCACTCCCGGATGTAGAGAGGACGATTTTCGAGCTTGATGGTATCCGCCCCGCAGCTGGCGAGAAATTTCACCGCTTCCTGGTTTCTGCACCCATCGCCGCGGTCGCCGGAGCTCCCGCAATTTCTAGCGCATTCGCATTGGGGGCTATTGAACCGATTCCAAACAAGATCGGCGAGATAGCGTTTCAGCGAAGGTTCTGAAACTGTTCTTACTTATCTTCAGTGACCGAATCTTCGACTCCAGGGTAGACCTGGGCATGCCCAGTTTGGTAGCCGCGCCTGACGGTCCGAAGACCCGCCCTGCACTTTCTCGAAGGGCAGCCTCAATCATTTCTTTTTCCTGAGCGGCGAGTTTTTCAGGGAGGCCCAGCGCGCTGTTCGGCTCGGTTGCACGGGACGGGGGGGAAAGCCAGGGCTCGTCAACCGAGAAATTCTCTGTTTCGCACATGATGACAGATCGTCCAATCACGTTTTGCAATTCGCGAATGTTACCCGGCCACGGGTAGGCCTGAAGTAAGGCAAGTGTTCTTTGGTCTATCCCCCGTATGTTCTTTCCCAACTCTCTCGCACAGCGATCAATGAAGTATTCAATCAGCGCAGGAATGTCTTCTCGTCGTTGTCGCAGGGGAGGCATTTCAATGGGAAAGACGTTGAGACGATAATAGAGATCGCTGCGAAACGTGCCCGCCTGGATGGCCGCGTGCAAGTTGCCGTTTGTGGCAGCAATCACCCGTACGTTGGTACGGATGGAGCGGGTTCCTCCGAGACGCTCAAATTCGCGTTCCTGCAAGACCCGTAACAGAACGATTTGGGTTTCGGGAGGAAGCTCTCCGACTTCGTCGAGAAAGATCGTGCCTCCCTCCGCTAGTTCGAACCGGCCCAGGCGCCGCTGCAACGCTCCAGTGAAAGAGCCCTTCTCATGGCCAAACAATTCAGAGGCAATCAAGTCGCGCGGGATGGCTGCGCAATTTACGCTTACAAAAGCGCGTGAGCAGCGCCGCGACTGTCGATGGATCGCGCGCGCAATAAGCTCCTTGCCTGTTCCGGTTTCGCCGGTGACGAGAACGCTGGCGTCAGTAGGAGCGACTTTGGCCACGAGGGAAAGTACCCTTTGCAGCGCGGAAGAAGTTCCGACGATCTCATCGAACGGCGCCGCCTCATTGATTTCTTCGCGCAGAGCGATGTTCTCGTGTTTCAGTTTCTCTTCGGACGGTTTTGGGTCCGCGATGACCGTAACGGCGCTTGCCATAACTTGCCCCCTAATCTAGGAACTTTGCATTCTTGTTTGGCCCTTTTGTTCATTGCACGCATTGTGGAGTCTGCCCCGTCTGCGGACAACCCCAGATAGTCAGAGGACGGGTTCGCTAGATGGTGAGAGGAAGTGCTACGACTTTAGGGGGAGATAAAAATGCCTCTAGGATTCCGAAAGATCGATGTGCTTCCTACCAAAGAGCCGGGCATCGATGGACCAGGCACCCGGTCCGACCATTGCCAGAGTGGCGCCAAGGGTGGCCAACATGATCCGAATCCATGGATCACCGGGACGCGAGAAAGCGATCCACACCTCAGCGAGGGCTACCACAACTCCGGTCACTGGGGTCCACAAGCCGACGAGAAGAAGTATCCCCGCACCGGCTGCAATGATTTGCGGGGCTATGGATGCAGATTGATGTGCATCACGTAGATCGACGATCCCATAGTGAATTAGAGCTACGCCGGTGAGCATCCGGAGGAGCAGAAGGCCATTGCCAGGCCAACCATGCGCAAAGGTCGAGAATAGACGTTGCAAAACAGTCCCTTATAGTCCATCTGTAGGATAAGAGGCTCGCAATACGCTCGAAACACGTGATAGTTGGATCGGGCTATCCCTCTTTCGGGGGATTTATAGTTCGATAATCCCACGCTTTAGTGCGATCGTGACAGCATGGGTCCGGTCGTTAGCGCCAAGCTTGGAGAGTATATTCGTGACGTGGCTCTTGACCGTCTGTTCCGTGATGGCGAGTTGGTCAGCGATCACTTTGTTCGCATTACCAGTCGCGATCAGTTGCAGCACATCAATCTCACGTGGGCTCAGGGCGTCCTCTGCGGCATGGTCAGCTAGCTCGGCGGCGACTTCCGGCGGTATGCGCTTCTTGCCGGCATGCACGACACGGATGGTCTCCAGAAGTTCTCTATGCACGTGGCCCTTCAATATGTAGCCCTGCGCACCCGCTCGCAGGGCCCGCAACACTTGAACGTCGCCTGTGTACGTGGTCAGAACAATGATCCGGGCGTTAGGAAATTCGTTGTGGATGTCGATGATGGCCTCGATGCCATTGAATCCCGGCATCTGCAGATCCATTAGGGTCACATCCGGCCGGTGCAATCGGAACTGTTCGATAGCTTCCTGTCCGTTGGACGCTTCCGCAACCAGCTTCATATCAGCTTCCGCGTTGACCAGTGCTGCGATCCCCTCGCGCAGGAGCGGATGGTCGTCGACGCTAAGGATCCGAATCGGCTTAGGATTGCTGCTCATGACTTTTGCTCTTGCCGAATAGCCGGAATCTTGAGCCATCACGCGGTCTTTCGGAGCCAATGGATACGGGAACAGTAAGTTGAACTTCCGTGCCTGCTCCGGCCTCGCTCCAAAAATCCAATCGAGCGCCAATTTGCTTCGCACGTTCACGGACACCCGGCAATCCCCAATGTCCGGGTTGTCCGCCTTCTTTCAGGACCTTGGGGTCCATACCTTTTCCATCGTCGCGGACAAGCACCCGAAGGAGGTGATTGTCGTATCGAATCTCAGCCTCAATGTGATGTGCACCCGCGTGCTGAAAGGCATTTCGCAGCAATTCACGGGCAATTCGGTACACTTCGTCCTGAAGAGCGGGAGACAAAGTTCGTCGCTCGCCCTCGACGATAACGCGAAAGATTGGAGGCTTGCCCTTGGCATCCGCAGCGGTCTCATGTTCTCTACCGGTTTGCGTCAGCAATTCTGCGAGATCAGTCGAAGTGACCCTTTCGGAGCGCAAGTCCTTAATAGTATCCCGGCTCTCGGCGATCGCCTGTTCGGTCCTCATGATCGCGCCGTCAAGCGCTTCCATCGCCTCTTCTGTGCGCCTCGGGAGCATATTCCGGGCGGCCTGAAAACGAAAAAGAAGACCGTGCAGGTTTTGTAGAAGAGTGTCATGCAGTTCCCGCGCGATGCGTGTGCGCTCGTTGACGCGTGCTTCCAGCCCCACGTTGAACTGCCGCGCCAGTTGATGGACGCGGGATTGATAGAACGCCCAGAGCAGTGCCAGGAAAGTTGCCACGCACGACAAACGGAACCATGTGGTTTGGTAATACGTCGGCGCGATGGAGAAATCCAGGAAAGTGCCGGCTTCGTTCCACACACCGCTGTTGTTGCACGCCGCCACGCGGAAACGGTAGCTGCGAGGAGGAAGATCGCTATAGAAGGCTTGCCGACGAGTGTCGGCGTCCCGCCAATCGGCGTCCCGTCCTTCCAGCTTGTAGCGAAAGCGCACCTTCTCGGGCGCGACCAGGCTGAGCGCGGTGTAATCGATCTGCAAATCGCGAATCAGCGCAGGCAGGCGCAAGGGCCCGCCTGCTGGGGAAGTCGGCTCGTACGCCCTGTGGTCGGCGGTGACCTTCTCAATATGCACCGGTGGCGGGAGCTTATTGAAGGGAAGGTGGTGCGGATCCACGACGCTGATGCCGTCGGGAACACTGAACCAGAGTTTCCCATCTGCTGACTTGCCGACGCGCGGCGTATAATCGCCAACAACAGCGAGACTTCTTAGCCCGTCCGAACTATCGAAAACTGTGGCGTGGATCCTGCCGGCGGTCTTGTCCACAGCACTAGCCCGCGCCTCCAACTCGGAGCGCGCAACCCGCACTAAGCCGCAGGGCATCATTAGCCAGACCGATTGGGCGTCGTCTTCCATCGTCCATTGCACCGCATCGCAAGGCAATCCGCTGTTGCTCGTCAGCGTGGCAATGCGGCCTTTTTTTAATCGGCTGAGTCCGCCCTCCGTGGCGATCCAAAGCGCGCCTTCACCGTCGAACCTAAGCTGATATACACGGCCCTCACCCAGCCCATCGCTGCCTGAGTAAGATAACTGGACATGGTCGTCATGAAACCAGCTGACGCCACCCCGAGAAAATCCGAGCCATAGGCCGCCGTGCAAAGGATCCGGAGCCAGAACAAATGCAGGATCCTTACGTCCGAATGCGGCCCAGGGAATCTGTAGGAACTCATTACGCGGCGACAATCGGAAGAGACCGAGGCCGCGGTTGGCGATCCACAGATTCCCCGAAGGGTCGTCGGTGAGAGAATCCACCAACCCACCGGGAGCCGCCGTAGGAATAAACCGGTCATTCTCCATGTTGCCGATCCCGGTCAGCGTGGAAACCCAGATTCGCCCGCGAGAGTCCTGAAAAAGGGACCCCACCCCCTCATCCGGCAGTCCGCTGCCAACAATCTCTCGCACGTCGGCCCTGGCCCTGTGCTGGCGGTACACCGTAACCTGGCCTTCATTCAGGTGGTTTAACCCATTAAGGGTACCGAACCAAACGCTTCCATCCCTCGCCGCTAAGACGGCTCCCCAGGGGATGTCCGACAAACCTTGGTTCCGGGAATACGTGACCACGGGAAGCTCGCGAAAGCGGTCGAGTCCGTTGACGGTGGCGACCCAAATATCGCCCTCACGATCCTCAAACAAATCGTAAATGTCGTCACCTGACAGGCCGTCCAATTCTGAAAACACATCGGTCCGTCCCTGGTGTATATGCACAATGCCCCGGCTCGCAGGTGCCACCCACAGACCGCCGTCGCGATCTCGGAGCATTCCTAAGCGACGGAACCCGCGCCTCGCAGCGGGGAACGGATATACCAACTCCGCTTTCCCATCAGTTAGCCGCATGACCGCGCCCGTTGTAGCGATCAAGAGAGCGCCGTCCTCGCCGTCCGCCATGCCCTGCGCTCTTCCGTTTAGCAGGCCTGGCACCGCATAGAATTCCGGCGGTCCGGGTCTCCATCGCCACACCCCCGTATCCAATCCGACCCAGAGGTTCCCCTTGCCGTCCTTATGCATCCCGAAAACCCCGTGGCTAACACCGCCCATCTCCGGGTGGCATCGGACACCGCCATTGCGAATTTCGCAGAGTTTTCCATCGGGGGGCCCGCTCGCGCCAACCCATATCGAGCCCTCATCGTCTTCAACTAGAGCAAAGACAACCAATCCAGCCAGCTCCGCGTACTGAGTGAGCTTACCGTTCTTCCAGCTTGCCAGCCCATTCCATGTGCCGATCCAAAGAGTCCCGTCGCGCGCCGCGACAAGCCTCGAGACGGTGTTTGAGGGAAGATGCTGATCCGGCGGTGGCTGCCAGGGGACGATCCGGACGTCATCGAAGCGAGACAAGCCGAATGCGGTCCCCAGCCAGAGGTACCCGTCGGGCGTCTGGGCGATTGAGAGAATGGAGCCCTTGGCAAAGCCGTCCCGGATCTTCCAGGCCGTATGCGCGTACTGACTGACGTCTAGCGCCGGATCGAGGGCCCTCGCATAAGGGCAGGTCGCCAGCAGGATGCAGCCTAAGCCGGCGGCCAGCACGACAGCGTAATGTCCTCGTCCATTGGTTTTTCCCATTGGACCGAGATGTTACTCTCATTCATCTCAGTGGAGGTAGCGCCAGCATCACCGTTTGAGATGCACTAAGGCGACGCCGTTGGGTTGCTACGTAACTCTTTGCAGTGGTCAAGGCGCGAGGCGGCGTTGAAAGCGATCAAAGGTCAACCGCGAACAAACGCGGTGCTATCTACCAGATCAGCTTCAATCCGAACTGTATCTGGCGCGATGTGGTCGTCGTGGAGGTGAGGACGCCCGCCGAAGAAATCCGGGCTCCGTTGGCTCCAAACAGGCTGGTATTGTTGGTCGGGACCACCGGCGACGCAAAATTCGTGTGATTCAAGACGTTGAAGAACTCTGCTCGGAATTGCGCATGAAACTTCTCTAGGCTGCCTATGTTGCGAAATAGAGAGGTATCTAGATTGAGCATGCCTGGACCGATAAGAATATTGCGGCCCGCATCCCCAAATCGCGTGCTGGGGTTGGGAAAAGCAAAACACTGTGTTTTGATGTAGTCAAGCGGATTTCCTGGATTCACAAGGGAGCCGTTGCATCCCGGTCCTCTCAGCACATCCGGCCGGTCGAACTGATCGCCCTTCATTCCTAACGGGTCTCCGGTGATTATAGGTGTGAACGGTTCGCCGGAAGCAATGTGCAGAATCCCTGCCCATTGCCAACCGTTTAATGCCCATTGCAGCGCTCGTGGCCTGGTTTTGAGACTCGGGATTTCCCAGACGTAGTTGACCGAGAGGTTTTGACGTATGTCGAAGTCAGCGAGTCCTCGCCCATTTCTCTCATCGAAGAAAAGCCGAGGGGAGCTGTTCGCGAAAGTATCGCTGTTCGCCGATTCCGAACCCGAGTCAATAATCTTGCCCCACGCGTATGACACCCCGGCTTGCAGTCCCCTGCTGAGTTGGTGAGTTACCTGTATTTGAAGGGCATGGAAAATGGAATCGGAGTTCCACATGGTGCCGGAAATCTGGCCTACGTTCGGGTTCAGACGAGTTCCATTCACCGGCCATACGTAGCCCTGCGGCGTCAATGTTGGAAGCACCATGTCGAAATTGTTCGTGAAGTAGGGAAGATGAACGCCGCGCGATCCCGTGTAGCTCACCTGCAGTACCGTATCTCGAGCAATGCTCTGCTGAATGTTGAAGTTCCACTCCATGTCATAGCTGCGTAGAGGATTTGGCTGAATATACGCGTAGCGGAGCGTGGGCGTCGTTAATAGCGAAAATGCTCCGTTCGGAAACGACCCCTGCGGCAGGTTCGTGTCGTTGCCCAACTCAAAGAATGGAGCCGACAACTGGGTCGTCACCGCAAACAGATATGGGAGAGGCAAATTATCGAATATTCCGAAGGCAGCGCGGACGGATGTCTTACCTTTACCTAATGGATCCCACGCAAAGCCTACCCTTGGTTCAAAATCGAGCTTCGTCGGATTCGAGAAGAAAGGATCTCCGAGGTGTGGGGTTGTTGATGTCAGCGATGGTAAATTCGAGAGTTTCCCCTGTGCTTCGCTCGGGACCGTCGCTGCTTCATAACGCACCCCGAGATTGAAAGTCAAATTCGGCCTCGCTCTCCAGTCATCCATGACGTATCCAGCATAAATAGACTGGCGGAGGGCGCGTGGCGTGATTCCACTTCCGATCGGCGCGTTAAACGACGTTGGCTGGTCCTGCAGGAAGGCGGAAAGCGATCCAAACACGAACTGGCCCAGCGGGCTGGTTTTGCCGAGTTCGTTGTCCCGGATGTTTTCAAAAGCAAAACCGAACTTTAGGGAATGAGTTCCTGACGTCGCGAACGCATCATCGTAGAACTGATACGAGTTGTAATGATAATCGAACTGCCCGACGGCACCAAAGCCCCCTGGAAACGTAGAAAGTTGCGAGTTCGTTATGATTCCCACAGGGTGGTCAGGCAAAAAGCCGAGCGACATGTCTGCCGCCACGGGGTTAATCGCCTTTAAACTCTTTGCCGCTTCCGAGATTACACGGCTGAAACCCAATCGTGCCGAGTTGGCCATTTGGGCACCGAATAAGTGCGTTTCCTCGAGAACTGCGGCTTGACGGCGGGACAGAGTCCCGATGATGTTGTTATTGAAGGAATCCGGTCCCTCCGTTTTTCCATTGTCGAACATGTAGGTTCCGAACAGGCTATCACTCTTCCCGATCGTGAAGTCCGCCCGTGAGGTAAGGAAATCCTCGTTGCTGTTCTCCGGAGTGGAAAGCGTCAAATTGCCGGTATCGCCCTTGACCGGACCGTTCGGAAGGGGATAGAGCGCCAGGTACGGCTCTACTTTTGGATCCACACTAACAGTACCTGAGGTTAAATGTCCGGCGCGTCCCGCGGCAGAAGGCACAATGTCCACCGTTGTTGTTGAAAGCAGCTGCCGAATTCCTTCGTAATCGCCAAAAAGAAACAACTTGCTTTTGATAATCGGCCCTCCAGCATCGGCTCCGAACTGATTGCGCCGGAATGGGGGCGGAGATGGAGTCGTGTCGAAGAAGTTGCGGGCATCGAAGGCGCTATTGCGTAGAAACTCATAAGCGGAACCGTGTAGCTCATTTGTGCCAGAGCGCGTAATAGAATTGATCACCCCTCCCGACACCCTGCCATAACTGGCTGGCGCGCAGTTTGTTACGACAGAGAATTCATGAACTGCCTCCACGCCGAGCAAGACACCGAGAACGCTGCCGGGCCCTCCGTTGGAATAGTCGTTTATGCTGATCCCATCGAGACGGTAGTTGTTCCCTTGTGGCCGTGCTCCTCCGATGCTGAACTGCATCCCGAGACCGCGGTTTGCCCGTTGATTACTCAGACCAAGCGCGTATTGATTCACGCCGGTAACTCCCGCTTGGAGCTGTGCCAGAGTCGTCCAGTCGCGCCCGTTCAGCGGCAATTCGCGAACCATTGTGGAGTTTTCGGTTGCTTCCAAGGTAGAACTGGCCAATTGGATAGCGGGCGGTGTGCCTGAAACTTCGATTTTCGTCTTAACCTCGCCTGGGCTTAGCTTGAAGTCGATTACTTCCTCGGAGCCTATGGTCACAAGAACATGCGATCTCACAGCCGTTTCAAATTTTTCCTTGGACGCACTGATCTCATACGTACCAGGCACCAGGTTCGGAGCTGTGTAGATCCCGTCCTTGTCTGCGTCTACGGACCGGAGGATAGCCGTCTCGGAGTTCCTAACAGCGACCTGCGCTCCTGCAATCGCGCCTCCGGAGCTATCTCTCACATTCCCCGAAATAGTCCCTCCAGCGACCTGTGCGAGACAAACACTGCCGGTCACCAGTACGATTGCAGCGACGCATGCGGCCGTGAAAGAAATCGAAACATAAGGAGCGCGGGTTGGATTTAGAATCATCTCAACGTTCCTTCTTGGACGCATTCGCCTGACTCTACGCGTCCCAATATCCTGGCGGCAATATTTTCAACAAAGCAGCTTTTACTCCAGCGCCTTGGGACAGAAGGCTATTTCGGGCGTAGTGTGCCCCGCTGTTTCGGCGCTAGGCAATACGGCAGATGAGAATCCTACGCTGAGCCCATGTCGATTCCGAAATGGAGGAGATGGTCTTTCGCGAGACCGAGGTAATCCGCAGTTCGTTCGTAACGAACGTGAAGCCGCCGGACGGGTTAGCGTACCAGGCATACGCCGGAATCACGTCGAGCGTTGCTGGCAATTGTGCCTCAAGGAGCTGTCTCGATTCGGCTTCATGTCCTGGCGAGGCCTAGGCGGCATCATACACCGGCGGTTTCCGGCTATCGACACGCTTGAAAACTTCCCGAGCTCACAACCAAGTCGGCCCCGATCGTCAGAACTACAACTGCTGGTGATGACTGTCTTTGGAAGTCTTGGCGGTGCATTTGGCTCATTGCCAATCACCGTGAGCTAACTGTTCCTCACGTTCCCTTGTTTTCGAGCACGTGCGAATCTCGCGATAGAGACAGGAGGAATGATGAGGCAATTTCAAAAAGTATTCTCGGACCGAGCGACGAACGCCTTCGGGGCATGCTTATGCAACGACTCAAACGGTATGACCGCAATCGAGGCAAAGGCACCGGTGCGCTGCATCGCTGTGCAGGCGATATGCGGAATCGTCCTTTGCCCCATGTGCGAAGGGTGTAATCGCCGATGCTCAGCAAGTCGGCTTCAGCATGCCGGGAAAAACGAAACGCCGCCACGGCTAGCTCGGCGACACAGGAGGCTTAAGGGCCTTACGGACACGCCCAAATACGGCAGAATCATCGCGGAACAATTACTTAGCCTGAATCGTATTCAGGCAAGAGGGCCACTGCCCAGTCCCGTCCTGCCCATTCGGTTAAGGACCTGACGCATATGTTTCTGCATGAACTACGAATTCCTCTTCGTCATTTGCTGAAGTCGCTCAGCTTCACGATCGCGGCCGTGCTGATGCTCGCGCTGGGAATCGGAGCCACGACTGCCATTTTCTCTATCGTGGAAGGCGTGCTGCTGCGTCCGTTGCCATTCCCGCATCCTGAAAGGCTGGTAGCGCTGTTTGACATCTTGCAAGGAGGCAACGGCGAGGCGGGCGTCACGGCTCCCGATATTCGCGCCTACACGCGGGACACGCACAGCTTCGAGGCTCTTGGTGGGTTTCAACCGGTGGGTTACGAACTGTCTGGCATTGGAGAGCCAGCGCAGGTGAATGCGGCTCGGATGTCAGGCGGGGTATTTCCGGCCCTTGGGGTCGCGCCTCTGATGGGCCGATTCTTTACGCAGCAGGAGGATGACCGATACGAGCAGGTAACAGTCGTCAGCTACACGCTCTGACTGGCGGAGCCGACTGCACGGCGATGCGCACGTATTGGGAACTAAGATTTACTGGATCGCAAGCCCTACATCGTGATCGGAGTAATGCCGCGAGATTTTGAATTCCCCCCTGGTGCCGGGACATCTGCACAACAGTGAGTATTTGCTCTTCATTCGATGGCCGCGCTGCGGCTGTAAGTGCCGGTATAGTTCTTGCCGCCTTTGCCGCGCGCGCGGGGGATCACGAACTGGATGTAGTTTTGCGG
>Ga0206993_1013_pt1 | contig 46939 bp, 45 predicted proteins | sample Alteio_BWMinCont_7_FD_153499 | JGI IMG/M metagenome (GOLD analysis project Ga0206993, IMG submission 153499) | Enriched cells from forest soil in Barre Woods Harvard Forest LTER site, Petersham, Massachusetts, United States -... | ecosystem: Environmental > Terrestrial > Soil > Temperate forest >... | reverse complement strand
CACCTTGTCGGCGCCAGCGCGGATCACCGAGCGGGCATCATCGAGAGTTCGAATGCCGCCGCCTGCGGTAAGCGGAATGGCGAGCTCGGCGGCGACGCGACGAATGGTTTCAAGAAACGTGGGACGGCGGTCGCGGGAAGCGGCGATATCCAGGACGACGAGTTCGTCGGCGCCTTCCGCGTTGTAGCGCGTGGCGAGAGCAACGGGATCGCCGGCATCGCGCAGGCCTACGAAATTTACGCCCTTGACGACGCGAGCGCCGTCCGTGTCGAGGCAGGGAATGATGCGGTGCGCGAGGCTCATGCGGCGAGCCTCAGAAAGTTTTGTAGAAGTCGCGCGCCGGGTTCGCCGCTTTTTTCCGGATGGAATTGCACGGCGAAGATATTTTGCTTTTCGATGACCGCAGCGAAGTCCGCGCCGTGGTTCGAGAGAGCTACGGCTTCGCCGTTAACGTTGCTGGCAGCGAAGGAGTGCGCGAAATAAAAATACGCGTCAGCCGAGACGCCTTCGAGAAGACGGGAGGGGCGAGTGAGCTTGAGCTGGTTCCATCCCATGTGCGGGAGCTTAACGGTGCCGGGAAGGGAACGAACCGAACCGGGCAGGAGATCGAGGCCCGCGAGTTCGGGGGCCTCCTCGCTGGTTTCGTAAAGCGCTTGCAGGCCGAGACAGACGCCGAGAAATGGAATGCCACGTTGGAGGGCATCGAGAAGGGGCGCGCGGAGAGCGCGCTCGTCGAGTGCGCGGATGAGCGCAGCATAATGCCCGACGCCGGGCAGAAGAAGCGCTTCGGCTTTTACAATGCACTCCGGCGAATGGGAACGCTGGCTTCGGGCGCCGAGGCGCGTGAGCGCACGCTCGACGCTGGTTACGTTGCCCGCTCCGTAGTCGATGAGCATGACGTTCATAGGAGGCCTTTCGTGCTGGGGAGAACACGGCGAAGACGTTTGTCGCGAGAGACAGCGAAGCGGAGCGCGCGCGCAAAGGCTTTAAACATGGCTTCGACTTGGTGATGGGATGAACGGCCGTACAGCGCGCGCAAATGGACGTTGGCGCGTGCGGCTTGCGCGAAACCCTGGAAAAAATCTTCGGTGAGCTCGGTCTGAAAATCGCCGACGCGTTTTGCGGAAATTCTTGCATGCACGACCCCATAGGGTCTGCCGCCGAAATCAACGGCGGCAGCGGCGAGGGTTTCATCCATGGGCATCAGGAAGTACCCGGCGCGGAGAATGCCGCGTTTTGTTCCTAGAGCTTTCAGGACGGCTTCGCCGAGAGCGATACCGACGTCCTCGACGGTGTGATGCTGATCCACGTCCAGATCGCCTTTGGCGGTCAGGTCCAGATCGAAAGCGCCGTGGCGCGCCACGAGATCCAACATATGATCGAAAAAGCGGATGCCTGTTGCAACGCGAGATTTTCCTCGGCCGTCGAGATTCAGTTTCAGGCGGACGTCCGTCTCGTTTGTCTTGCGATGAATCGTGGCGGTTCTCGGCATGGCGAGGACGTATCAGCCTTTCTGAATAGCTCTGAGAAGCTGGTGCATCTCTTTTTCGGTGCCGATGGTGATGCGGACGAAGCCGGAACCCATGTCGCGGCTACGCTCGCGGAGGAGAATGCCCTGGCGCTCGAGTTTCCCGAAGAGCGCGGGACCGCTGGGGCCGAAATTGGCGAGGAGAAAATTTCCCGCGCTGGGATAAACGGTTACGCCCAGCTTTCTCAGTTGCGAGGCGAACCAGGAGCGCAGGCGTTTTACTGTGCGGACGTAGCGCCGAATGGTGGCGCGATCCTGAACTGCGGCTTGCGCGGCAACTAATGCCGCGATGTTGATGGGAAAAGGAGGCATGGCGCGCCTCAGGAGTGCCAGCGATTTTTCACAGGCGATAACCGCGCCGAGCCGGAGAGCAGCAAGTCCAGCGGCTTTTGAGAATGTACGTGCGCTGAACAGATTGGGATATTGGTTGATCCAGGGCGTGACGGTCGCGCCGGAGAATTCGACATATGCTTCATCGATGACCACCGCCGTGTGCGTCGCGGCTTTGAGAATTCTCTTGATGGCATCCGGCTGGAGGAGCGTCCCAGTGGGATTGTTGGGATTGGCGATGAACAGGACGCGCGGTTTTTTGCAAAGAGCGGCGCACATGCGCGCGAGAGGGAATTCCATCTCGGAGCCGTAGCGCTCGACTTCAATGCGCGCGCCGAAAATCTCGGCGTAATAGCGGTACATCGGGAACGTCGGCTCACAAATGAGAATGTGGCTGCCAGCATCCACGAAGGCGTCGAAGAAGACGCGCAGAGCGTCGTCGCCGCCGTTGGTGAGCATCAGCTCTTCGGGTCGAACGCGAAAGTACCGCGCCAGCCGTTTCGTGAGCACCAGATACTCGGGATACATGGCGAATTGCTGCGGCGTGATTTTCGCCAGCGCGCGGAGAACTGCGGGGGAGCAGCCCGCGGTATTCTCGTTAAAATCGAGGCGAATTTTGCCAAGTCGGCCTTCTGCAGGCGCTTCGTAGGTGCGCCGGTCAAGAATAGCCTGGCGAATGGGGAGTTTCGGTTTCATCGGCGAACCTCGACGGCATTGGCGTGAGCGACCAAGCCTTCGGCATGCGCCAATATTACCGCGTCCTCTCGAAGACGCTGGAAGCCCGCGCGGTCGATGGTCTGGACGGTGAAGCACTTTATGAAATCGGCTGCGGATAGACCCCCGCGCATGCGCGCCCACCCACCGGTCGGCAAAACGTGATTGCTGCCGCTGATGTAGTCGCCGAGAGGCTGCGCGCCCCAGGGGCCGAGGAAGATGGTGCCTGCTGCAGTGATTGTTTTGAGCAGCGCGTCGGGATTGTCCGGAAGACTCAGATGTTCCGGAGCGAAGCGGTTGGAGAAGACGCACGCGGCTTGGATAGAAGGCGCGAGCAAGATTCGGCCGGTGTTGCGCATGGAGGCGTGAGCGGGATTGTTGGAAGGAAGGTTTGCTAGTTGCGCTGTCACTTCTTGCTGGACGGCGCGTGCCAGGCTCGCCGAAGGAGTTACCAGAAAGCTTGCCGCATCGGGCGCATGCTCTGCTTGCGCGAGCAGGTCTGCCGCGATCCATTTCGGGTTGCCGATTGCCGCGAGAACGATGGCTTCGGTTGGGCCTGCCGGAAGATCAATAGCGCAATCGCTGCTCACGAGCTGCTTTGCGGCGGTGACAAATCGGTTGCCGGGACCGAAGATTTTATCGACGCGGGGAATTCTTTTTGTGCCGTAGGCCAACGCAGCGACTGCTTGTGCGCCGCCAATGCTGGCGATTTGAGTTATCCCCAGCAAACTAGCGGCGGCGAGGAGTTCAGCATTGGGTTTGGGGCAAGCCACGGCGACGCGCTTCACACCAGCGACGCGTGCGGGGACGACGGTCATCAGCAGCGTGGAGACGAGGGCGAATCGGCCGCCTGGAATGTAGCACCCGATGGCTTCAAGGGGACGGATGAGCTGAGAGATGGTTACGCCGGGTTCGACTTGTAAAGACCATGGGCGCGGTAACTGTTTTTCGGCGACGCGGCGAATGTTTTTCTCTGCGTGGCGCAATGCACCGATAAATTCGGGCTTGACTTGTTTACGCGCGGCGTGGATCTCGCGTTCCGAGATCCAGACGCCGCTGTCGCGAAGGTCGATTCCATCCAGTTTTTTTGCCCACGCTCGGAGCGCAGCATCGCCGCGCTTGCGGACATCGGCGATGATGCGTGCGGCAATGCGCTCGGCTTCCAAGTCGCGCTGGTGCCGGGCGCGGAGGAGGTTTTTTTCGACGGCGCTAGTGAGCTTTAGGATGCGCATCAAAGCACGATCTTGTTCAACGGGTACTCCACGATGCCCTGCGCCTTGGCCGCTTTGAGCTTGGGAATAATTTGACGGACCACGGCTTCTTCGATGATGGTGTTCACGGCGACCCAGTCCGGGTCGCTGAGGGCGGAGATGGTGGGTTTTTTGAGAGCTAGCAAAACACCGAGAACGGCGGCGAGATCGTCGCGATGAACGTTGAGGAGCAATCCGACTTTGCTGGCGGCGGCGATCGCGCCCTGGAGCATGAGAATGAGATTTTCAGCTTTCTCGCGCTTCCAGGGTTCCGTAGCGGCAGAGCGATTCATGATGAAGACGGTGGCGGACTCAAGAACGGTATCGACGATGCGAAGTCGGTTTGCTCGCAAAGAGGAGCCGGTTTCGGTGACTTCGACGATGGCATCGGCAAGCTGCGGGACTTTGACTTCGGTCGCGCCCCAGGAGAATTCGACGCGGGCTTTCACGCCGTGGCGTGCGAGATACGTTTCGGTGATTTGGACGACTTCGGTGGCGATGGTCTTTCCTGCGAGGTCGCGGACATCGCGCATGGCCGAGTCTTCAGGAACGGCGAGGACCCAGCGGACGCGAGCGAGACGTTGTTTGGCGTAGACAAGTTCGGAGAGTTCATCGACGGCTGCGCCGGTTTCGACGACCCAATCGTGGCCAGTGATTCCGGCGTCGAGAGCGCCGGTTTCGACGTAGCGGGCCATTTCCTGGGCGCGGACCATCAGGCATTCGATCTCAGGATCATCGATGGTGGGGACATAACTGCGCGAGCTGAGCGTAATTTTCCAGCCGGCGCGGGCAAAAAGTTCCAGCGTCGCGTCCTGCAAACTGCCTTTGGGGATGCCGAGCTTGAGACAGCTCATGCTTTTTTCTCCTGTTTCTCCCGGCCGTAAACGGTTTCTGGCGCGAAGGTGCGCTCCTCGATGATTTTAGCGACGCCATCAGATTCCAGTTTGCGAAAGAAGCAGCTGCGATAGCCCTGGTGGCAGACGCCGGGGCCGATGGCTTCGACGCGGACGAGAAGGGCATCGGCGTCGCAGTCGACGCGCAGTTCGCGGACTTTGAGGACATGCCCGCTGGACTCGCCTTTTTTCCAGAGCGTGTTGCGCGAGCGGCTGAAGAAGACCACTTCGCCAGAGCTGTGGGTTTCTGCCAGCGACGCGGAGTTCATAAAGCCGAGCATGAGGACCTCGCCCGAGCGATGGTCCTGAATGATCGCGGGGACGAGCCCGCCTGCTTTGTCGAAGTCGATACTTACAGATTCCACGTGCGTACCTCCGGAAAACTAACCGCTGAAAAACAAAAAACCCGCTGGGCTTACTACGCCAGCGGGCCGATGAGTGCTTTGTGGTGCGAAACTCTATGCACACCTCATCGAGCGCGGCGTATGGCCGTGATGATGATGATGGCGATGCGCCCGAGAGTTCATAGTTAGAAACTAAAGAAAATCGGGTTCGGTGTCAACTATGGTTTTTTCACCATTTTTTTTAGGTTGTTTGGCGGGACTCAGCTAGGGCCGGTGTCTTCAACGACCACTAACTGAGCGCGACTGTCCTTCCGGCGTTGCAGTTCATACTCATTTCGTGAGGGACGGCGCCGGGTTTGCCGTTCTCGAGTCTTTCGACGCGCACGACTTGCAGCGACGTACTGACCGTCATCGGGTCGTGCGGCGAGGGCTAAGGAAAGGTGACGAAGTCGCGCCTGCCAGGATAATAGGACTTGAGACGGCTGTGGAAGTAAATGCCGCCTTTTGACGCATTTACGCTGATGGGTAGATCCTCAAAATGATCATCGCGAGACTCCCAGGGGCGGACCCCGGGCCGGCCGAACGATTTTTGCTCTAGGTCCTGCTCGCTTCTGGGAGACTGACCTTCTAAGCCTTTCTGGCGTGTTGCCTTTCGACGTAGAATTTAACTGTACCGAGACAGCTCGAGGCGCCGCCCGTGAATCGTCAGGCCGCTCGACCGAATCTGATAACATGGAAGAGGGAGCAAGACACTTGCGAAAATCGAGGGGTGGGGAAGACCGATGGACGATAAAATTCACAAGGACGCGGCCGCTTGGAAGAAACAACTCACGTCGAATCAATACTATGTGACGCGGCAGAAAGGGACGGAACCTCCCTTTACCGGGGAGTACGAGGATACGGACACGCCTGGGGTTTACAGGTGCGTTTGTTGCCGGCAGCCGTTGTTTCGTTCTGATACCAAATACCACTCGGGCTCCGGGTGGCCCAGCTTCTACGCTCCGGCGAAGGAGGAGGCCGTGGAGACGGAAACCGATGCATCCCATGGTATGTCCCGCACCGAAGTGAAGTGCAGCCAGTGCGATGCCCACTTGGGGCATGTTTTCGACGATGGTCCGCAGCCGACGGGGTTGCGCTATTGCGTCAATTCAGCAGCCCTCGAATTGGACGAAGACGAGAAAGACTAAAAAGCGTCCCGGCTGGGCCGAGACGCTTCTCAGGTTTTTGTGCTCTCAGGAGAAAAGCGAAAATTACGCGGCAGGAGAGGTGCAGGCCACCAGCTCAGCAACAGGATCGCTTTCGCGATCCCACAAGCCAAGCAACATTACCTTCGTTCCCGTAGGGTATTTGAAAACATAATAAATGTTCGAAGGCCCTTCGACTTCAAAGAAGCCCGGCCGTCGCGGATCTGGCCGCGAAGGGGCGCCGGCGTGAAGCAGCATGCGCAATTCAGCAATCTGCTCCTGCGAATGATTTCGCAGGTCTTCCACGAGGGGCGGGTGCTTCGTAATTGTCATCATCATGTTCATTCTCCGCCACATTAAGCTTATCGTTGTCCTCACCTAGTAAGACGAAAAAACGGGTGAAAAGTTTCATGGGTGGCAGCTTCTTTCGAGGAAAGTTCCGGGGCTATCAGGGGCGATAGCAGGAGAAATGGCGAATTTGCCTGCATTTTGGGACGAAAAGGACATTTGAGGGTGGTCCAAATTGGTTCTGGGGTCGTCGCAAATCCGTGTGCGGGAAGAGGTTTACGTGCGGAGCGAGCTCCCCGCGGGATTGAAATCGAACGTGAACTTAGAATTGGCACGTGCCCAAATCTGTTGTCATAGATGCAGAGTTACTATGTATAGAGGTACTTGCGCGTGTGGCGCTTCCCTGCGATAGTGGATAGAGTGACCTACCAAACTAGACCGGGATGGCCTCTGTGACCAAAACTTCGACAAAAAAATCCCCAAAGAAAGAGAAAACAAATTTTGGTAAAGACAAACGGCGTAAACATCACCACTTTCTGGTAACTGTTTATTATGCGGACGGCGAGAAGTTTGGCCGCGTGTACACCGATAGGGACAAAGCGGATCGCTTCGCCGACCGGCAGAAGCGTTCGCCGGTGGTTAAGTCCGCGCGCGTTACGATGGTCTCCTGAAGCTGAAGTTCAGGATGGAGTTGTCGACGAAAAGCAAGCCATGGAAGGCTTGTCGCTGTCGCTTGGGCATGTTATAAAAAGAAGAGTCGTTGAGCGGCCTTAGTATAGTGGTAGTACGGAACCTTGCCAAGGTTCAGGTGTCGGTTCGATTCCGATAGGCCGCTCCATAATTTCAACTACTTACAGCGACTCCATCTTCAGCGTGGGACTATGAAGGACCAATTGCTGTTTCTGTCGCTGGATGAATCAATCCAACCAACTTCAGATGTGCTGCCCGTTTAGCCGGGGTGAGAGCCTGCGCGTACACGTCCAGCGTCAATCTGCTGCTTGCGTGCCGCATCAGTTCCTGGACCGTCTTCACGTCCTCACCGCCGCCTTTCAGAAGCGTTGCGAACGTTCTGCGGAAGGAATGCCATCCCAGAGCCTTGGTGATGCCTACGCGCTTCGCAGCAGGATGCACGTAGCACTTTAGCGGCGTCTCGGGCCAGTACGGTTGTTTGCCGTCCATATCCGGGCTAGCAAACACCCAGTCACCCATCTGCTGGTACGGTGCCGGTCTGCTCCAATCCTGCAGAGCGTCGAGCAGTGCGCCATCCATAGGCACGGGCTTCTGGGAAGCCTCTGTCTTCATGTCACCGACATGCTGATGAACTACTGCTCTGCTGAGCCGGATTTCACCAGCGGCGAAGTCAACGTCAGACCACTTCAACCCCAAAGCTTCAGATACCCTTAATCCCGTGGCAGCGGTCAGAAAGACCAGCGCACGGGCCGGGTTCCCAAGCTCTGCCAGTAACTTCTTCAGTTCATCCAGCTCCAGTACGTCGGGCAACTTCTCACGCTTCGCACTCTGGCGCACGAGCGTCATAGGATTCGTCGCAATCCACTCGTGGCGGCCGGCATGGGCAAAGATGACGTGCATGGTGTTTCTGATCTTCGCCTTTGTCGCGTTCGCAAGTGGCAGGCTGTGAAGCCAGCCCTCCACTTCCACTGTGCGCACGTCTGAAAGCCTGTGTTCGCCCCACTTCGGAAGAACCCAAGTCTTCAGCGACGTCTGGAAGGTTCGTTGTGTTGAGAAGGCCTTGCTTGGCAATTCGTTCTCTTCATAATGCTTGACCAATTGCCTTAAGGTCACGGGCACTGCGGGATTGACCGCGTTGATCGTGGAGCGAAATGTTTCAACGGCACGTTTTGCCGCTGTCTTGGTTGGGAACTGTTCGATGGTACCCACAACCACCTTCCGGTAGACCCTTCCTTCCGTTGCGTTCTCGCGCCAACGAAAGATCCAAACTGCGGGGCCGGCCTTCCGCATTTCGCGTGACAAACTTCCTGACTGATAGCGTTGCCGTGTGAATTTCACTGTGTCTTCTCCTGTGTGAAATCCACGCGGTCAGCGGGTTGGCAATTTGAATTTATCCGAGATTGCAGCCATACGTCCAGCTCTGATACACGAAAATACCAGTGGCCGCCAATTTGGTATCCGGGAAGACTTCCCGTCCGCGCGTAGCGCTGCAGCGTCTTGACGTGAATATTGCCCAGCAATTTCGCCGCTTCGGGACTGCCAATCAAGGCTTCGAAGGCAGGCTTGGGTTCTTGTGAGGGTTTGAGTGTGGATGCTTGGGCCAAGCGCTTAGCGCCGGCCCTGCATTCTCCCTCTGTGGCCGCGTGTTGTGACGCGGCATGCAGACGGCTTTTGCTACCTTCGACGAGCGCGTCGGCTAGAAGGGAATCTTCCGCGGCTTCTGAGTTCTCCTCTTCAATACAAATTGCATTCGAGCGAGCATTTTCTACAAAGCGCGGGGCATGCTGTCTTGGGGACGCTGCGTTCTCGCGCGCACCGAATTGGGTTGGACGGGACTTCATGTTTGTTAGACGGCCTTCGCAAGAACGTCTCCTTTAGCTTTTCCATTGTTGTGGTTGTTTGCGTGTTCGTCTGCCCAGCGTCTAAAGTCGTCGTCCTTGCGAAACAACAGCTTCAGGGCTTCGGTGATCACGTAAGACGGCGAAGCATCGATGAACTCAGCATAGAGCTCTAGCTGAGTCTTTACCGATTCTTCGACGCGCGCTTGGATGGTGACTGTTTTGGGCTGTTTTGGTGGTGACTTCAAAATAGACAACGGACTTCTCCTTTCGTGTTCATACAAGATGTCAGACATCCTGTCTGACAAATTCTCGGAGTCCATATATACAAGCGCGCAAAACGCGGCCCCGAAGTTTCTGTGAGGGCGGGAGCGACCACACGGCAACCGTGACGCACCGTGCGTCAAAGGGTGGGGTCGCTCCCGCCTCAGGCGCGGTCTGGGCCGCGCACAATTTCGTTCTTCGGGACGATTCATGTGATTGATTTCCGTAATCTTGTACTCGATCGAGGGTGAAGTAGGAGGTGAGGTTGCGGTGAAGTAAGAGGGTGAAGCCTACTTCACCGGAACTTGAGAATTTGACGACCAGGAGCGAGGCTGCTTCGCCCTTGACGAAAAAACATGTGCACCGGCATACAGCAACGGGCGGGAGCGACCCGGAGAAAACTTTTGGGCGGATTGACCGCCAAAAAGTGGGGTCGCTCCCCGCCTGATTTGCCCTCTCTTGCGCGGTAACTTTCGCAGAGGTGGTGGTTGGAAAACGTATCAGAATCAATTCCGTGGGCCGAGCGTTAGGTGAAGAAGTGGCAGTTCTGAAAGTGCAGAGGGTAATTCTTACCGTCTTCACCCTATTCATCCTTTCCCTACACATGTTTCGGCTAAGAATTCGGGGACACACGCGGGCAAAACATCGGAAGGAATCTTCGTGGGCTGGAGCGACCCGAGGATCGATTTGGCCACGGAACCGTGTGCAAAAGTGGGGTCGCTCCAGCCCAACAAAGGGTTCTGCCCGCGTCCAAATTGATCGTCGCGCCCTGCGCAACCTCTTGTTCCGTGGGCATTTGCTCGATCGCCGAGGTGAACGCGAAGGTGACGGATCGGGTGATCCGTGTCTTTCATGCACCCGTCACCTTCCCGCGATTCAGTGAGCGGTACAAACCCTTTGACATCGTCGAGTCCTCTACTATTAAAGAGGCCTTGAAAATGGAGAAAGTAAGAAAAAATCTTGCCCCCTGACCTACTGGAAGCTGTAGTAAGTATCTTCATCGCAGAAAGTCCACCAGTCCCTCTACTTACTAGGGAACATCCAGCAGGGAAAAAGTGAGAAGAAACTTTAATCTCTCAGGGATCCCGAATCGCACGGGGGAAGTCTGGCCACAGCCCCCTACTTATTAAAGGAACATCGAGAGGGGAAAAAGTAAGAAAAAATCTTAATCCCCCGGAAAAGTCCAGGCTGGCGGAGAATTCCCGATCACAGCCCCATACTTATTTAAGGAACATCCAGAAGGGAAAAAAGGAGAAAAAATCTTGGTACTAGTACATTTTTCTGAAAGTCGCCTAGAGGAATGTGCCCACAGAGGGGAGGAGAGAACAGGAGACTAAATCTGGCAGTTCGCATCGTTCCGAGTCTTGTGAACTCCTTGAATGAAGTGCATTGATAACCTTTTCAACGCCAGGGTCCGCCGGGCTTCCACATCTTCGTGAACGAATGTCCTTCTTGGACGGTGCGGACCGGGAGAGCGAGAAAGTCTCGAATGGCTTCCATCACCGTCTTGAATTCAGCCTTCTCGACGTAGGACTTGTTCTTCGCGCAAAACGCGGTCCATTGCCGTTTCTTGTTTACGTCGTCATAAAACTCGGACGTGAAGGCGACGGGCAGACCTGCCATCGGAAGGTCAGTCCCACGTTTTTGAAAGGTGTTTTGAATCGCCTTGGAGAGAGTTTTTCCTTCGAAAGCGAACGTGCGAGACAGGATCTCCAGATCGTAGAAATCCTTCATGCGAGTATTGGCGATTCCGAGTTTCACAAGTGCTTGGAGTTTTTCGGCAACGACCGTTTCTTTCGGATAGGCCAGCAAACGCGGGCCAGGAAATTCCAGGAGCGTAGGATAGCCGGTCTCGGAAGGTGGTGGTGTGACGATGTCGCCGAAGCCGATGTCAATCTGAATGGGAATCTTTGCGCGTTCGAGATACGCAACCAAGGTCACCCGGACGCCTTCGTAGTCTGCATCCTCGGATATGCGTTCCGCTTCGACGGTCTCAACATCGAAGCGCAGGCCGTCCTCGTCGACTTCCAAAACGCAGAGTTCCCGAAAAATATGGGCGAAGCGCTCCGGGGAGTTGTCACCTCGAGCGAGGAAATCGGCATCCCGTGTCGGACGATAGCGTTGTTCCGTCCACAGCTCAAAGAGCAGCGCGCCTTTCAGAATGAAATCGTCGCGGTGACGGGAGCGGCTCAGCCGGAAGAGAATACGTTCGAGCCCGTACTTGACGAGGATCAGTCCGAAATCCACGTTGCGCTTGCGCGCTAGGTTCGTGAGCTTCTCGCGGACGGAAGCGGGGAGGTTCTTTGGGGCCGGTTTGGCCAACTAGAGTGACTCCAGATAAGGGCGCATGACGTTGGCGACGCGGCAGACTTTGGCGGCGGCAGCGAGCTCGTCAATCGAGGCTTTCTTCTGCTGGCGACATTCCTTGAGGGCTTCTATGGCGACATCGAGGCCAACTTTGCTGCGAAATTTGAAGCAGTCGGCCACCGACTTTGCCGGGGAAAACACGCGAAGCGTTGCGCCGGAAATAGAATATTCTTTCATGCCAAAGTGAAGGGCAGGCCCGGACATGCGCATGAGTCGAACGGGAGGAGAGGAAATTTTGGGAGCCCAGGCTTTGTGACCGATCGCCATCCAGACCTCGTGGGGAGACTGCGTGGTGAAATTGTGAAACCGGAGTGCGGAGAGCAGGCAGACGATTCCCTTGGGGATTTGGTAAGCCGCCTCGATGAGCGAGGTGTTCTCGGTTCCGGAGAAATCCCGGGAGGAATAGAGACCGCGGCCGACCTTTTCCAGGTCCCCCCGGCGGGCCAGCCGCGGGAGATACGTTCGGGGAATGCCGAGTTCCCTGGCATCTTTGGCCCTTACGATCTGGCGTTTCGACGCCAGCTTGCGGAGCTTTTCGGTTTTTGACTTTTGCATGACGCCCTCGGAAACAGTGTACCAAATCCTCGGCAGATGTAAATAAGTGCCTAGAGTATGTAACATGGATGCTTTTCACATCTCGCAGAGCGTTCCGTAACAGCCCGAATCGAACCTGACCTTAGCTCCTAGAGTGCGGCACTTGTACGCAAAGCGCGTTTTTCGTCTACGTGGGTTGGTGGGCCTTAAATTCCGGTGCCTATCCCAGAATATCGGTAAGTAAGTATTAGAAACATTAACTAGAACGATCCCATCGCACACAAATCCGAACATGTCACCAAATTAGAAAGTGAAGCGCGCGTCCAGTTGAATCTGACGCCCAGTTCCTACGGTGGTGAATATCCGGCCGACGTTTTTTGCGAGATTACCTGTTGCATCTTGGAAGACCGCGTCTCCATTCCCTCCCAGGGTGAGCGGACTCTGCGTGTTGCTCGGCACGGCAAAATTCGGATGGTTGAACAGATTGTAGCCTTCCACGCCAAGTGCAATCTTCATGCCTTCCTTCAATTGGAAGTCCTTTTGCAGTGCCAGGTCAAATTGCGCGAACCCGGGTCCGCGCAGGATATTTCGTCCTGCATCGCCAAACTGACCGGGAGCCGGGACTGCAAATGCAGTCGGATTAAACCAACACGACGGAGTGCCTATGTGAGTGCCGTTTGGACAAACCCCCGTGTAAGGATTGCCGACAAGATCCGGCCGTTCCGAAGTCAAAAGGGATCGCAAATCTGCGTTGTCAAAGGAGAGCACCGGGGTAAAAGGGACGTTGCTATGAACGCTGGCAACCGCGGAGACCTGCCAGCCCCCAAAGTGGCTTCCCCGTCCAAAAGGCAGCTCATAAACTACGTTCGCTACGAAATTGTGGCGGATGTCGAATGCCGACCGGCCCCGACTTCCCTTGCGATCGAAAATGTCCTGAGACGTGGGAGGGTCGTTAACAGTTTCTATGGAAAAATTCGCTGAAGCATCATCAATGGAATGGGAGAACGTGTAGAACGCCTGCCAGGAGAGACTGTGGGCGCGCCTTTGCGAAATCGAGAGTTGGAATGAATTGTAGAAAGACTGTGCATCGGTTAGCACCGCTAACAAGGGTGAAGGCAAGTTCGGATTGTAGCGATGGCCCGAGGCTGGCTGGAAAGGGTTCTGTTCTGCTTCGCGCGGGAGGTGATTGCTGCGCGCTCCAAAATATCCCGCGCTGAGGATGGTACCCGGCGCGATTTCCCGCTCCCCGTTGAGATTGTATTGCAGTGCGTATGGGAACTTCGGATGGTAAGTCGTCGAGAGTACATACAACGGTTGCGTCAGGGCAGCACTCTGCGGGTTGAGAAAGGTTGGAAAGACAAAGGAATACAAAGCGAAAAACGGAGGTAGGAACCGGTTGACACCAAACAAAAGTACCGGCAACTGATCGCGGAAGATGCCGGTTCCCCCGCGCAGCACAGCCTTACCATCGCCGAAGATGTTCCATGCAAACCCGGCCTGTGGCGACAATAGATCCATAGGTGTCCCGGCAAATGCCTTGCCGACGCTTGGCCCGGAGTCGGTCGCTGGATCACGAATCACCGAGAGCCGACCGTGTACCTCAGTGGGGTTGGAATAGAAGTCATAGCGCAGGCCGGCGTTCAAGGTCAGGCGGCTGCTTACACGGAAGAATTCGTGCACAAAACCAGAAACTACACTCTGGCGATAGCCGCGGTCCGAATCGGACATCGAGGGAACGGAACCGACATATGACAAAGGGAGAGCCTGAAGGAAGAATTCCAAAGCCGGATTGTCGCTGCGTGCCGGAATCCCGAACGGACTCAGATCCTGGAACGTGTACAACCCATTTACCCCGAAATCCAGCGGACCATTGGACTGAATCCTTCGGAACTCCGCCCCCAATTTCAAAGTGTGCCGGCCAACGGTCCGTGACAATTGGTCTTGAACTTGATAAACAGTCGAAAAATCGCCCAAGGGCACTACCGCGCTATTCCCAAGCAGACTCATCCCTGCAATGTCGATCGTTCCGAACGGCCTGCCAGGTACCAAAGAAATAGAAAGCCCCGGATGCGCATCAACGATCGAACTGGCCGCGGTCGTGCGGTTGATACCGAAGCGCAGTTCGTTGAAGGTTTCGTGTCCGAGGTTGCTGCGGACTTGAAGAGCGAAGTACTGATTGCGGGCTTGATGAAGTGTCGGGAATCCGGGGACGTAAGTTCCCGGCGGCGTTCCGAAGTAAGGAACCACAGAAGAGCTGTCGTCAATGATGTAACGCCCGAATAGCGAATGTGTGTTCGAGAAGTTGTGATCGACACGGATCATGCCGTGGTGTTCGGCTGTGTCCGCCTTATTCGCAGTGATTAGGTCCCCGGTTCCGTCACCGTTATCTGCTCCATTCGCAGTAGGCAACAGATTGAGGAATTGCTGTACACGCGGATCGATTCCGACGGCAACACACGCGTTCGGAGACGAGTTACTGCAGCCCGCTGGGTTCGCGTTTGAAGGCAACAGACCTTCATGGGCAAGCGCATCCGGCACCGTGGCGATTGCTGTGGATGCGTGTACTTCCCGGAATCCCTCATAGTTCAGATAAAAAAAGGTGCGACCACGCATCAACGGACCGCCAATTCCAGCGCCGAATTGGTTGCGAATAAACGCCGGAATGGGAGCAGCACTCAAATCGAAGTAGTTTTTGGCATCGAGTGCGGCATCCCTATGGATTTCAAACAGAGAGCCGTGGAAGTTGTTACTTCCAGACTTGGTTGCCAACTCGATTACACCGCCCCCATTTCTGCCGTATTCCGCGTTAAAGGTTTGGGTGAGGACGCGGACCTCGCTCCATTCATTTATTCCGAGAAAAAGTCCGGACGCGCCTGCCGGCGAATAGCCGAAAACCGGATCATTGGCATCCATGCCGTCGATGAGGACATTCGTCCAGCTCGGACGCATTCCATTGATCGACACTTGTCCTCCCTGGCCAGCCGATAGCAGCGATGGAGCGCTGTTCGGCGCTGGGGCGACTCCAGGTTCTAAAATCGCCGCCTTAAACAGATCGCGGCCATTCAGCGGAAGTTCAGTCAGAGTGTGTTCCGGGAGGAGTCCACCGACGGTGGATGTGGCGTTGTCGATCGTGGGGACGTCCGCAAGGACCGTTACCTCCTGTTTTAGGTCGCCGACGGTCAGTGGCAAATTCATCATGAATTCGGACGCCGAGGTGAGCGCAAGCTCTTCGCGAACCTGCGTTTGGAACCCTTCTTTTTCGACGCGAGCAGAATAGCTTCCGGTCGGCAGGCCCGTGACACGATATTGGCCGTTCAAGTCCGTGGAAACGTCGCGTTTCAATCCGGTGCTTTTGTTGACGAAGGTAAGGCGAGCACCCGAAACCACAGCACCGCTTGCGTCGGTGATCGTACCGAAGACGCTTGCAAGCTGAGTTTGTGGCCACGCGCGCGCTGAGAATAAGGCCAATAACAGCGCTAACAGGCATTGCGCTGAAACACGCTTCGTGACATCGAGAAGGAAACGCGCCATCACAGACATGACCTACCGTATAGATGAAATACGCCCGTGCGGCCAATCGCTAGGCTGTCTGCTTTGCCGAGCGTTCGGTCAAGTGGAGTTTCGCGGCCATTTTCACCAAATCTGCAACTGAATTGGCCTTCATCTTCTGCATCACCTGGCCTCGATGTGCCTTTACCGTGATCTCGCTGATACCAAGCTCGCCACCGACCTGTTTATTCAACAGACCCGAAACCACCAAAGCCATGACCTGCTGTTCACGAGGAGTGAGTGCCACGTAGCGGTCCCGAAGTTCGCGCATTTCCGTTTCATGAGCGCGAGCGAGGCGGCTTTTTTCAAGGGCCTGCCGAATGGCGGTCAACAGTACTTCGTCATTGAAAGGCTTGGTGAGGAATTCGACAGCGCCGCGCTTCATTGCCTGCACGGATTTTGGGACATCGCCATAACCCGTGATGAAGATGATCGGCATGTCCGCCCGTTCGACAGCAACACGTTTCTGCAGTTCGAGACCATCGAGACCAGGAAGGGAGACATCAAGGATGAGACAACTCGGAACAACGGCACGAGGGCAATCTAGGAATGCCTGTGCGGATGCGAAGGTCTTCGGTTGCCAGCCTTCGTTCTGGAGCAGCAGTTCCAACGACTCGCGCACGGAGATGTCATCATCGACGACAAATACGATGGGGGATGGTTGCGGCATCGGTGCTGCCCCCAATTCACGACCGAATACCCCGGAAGGAGTCATACTATACTCCAAGACTCGTGAGCATTGCCCATAAATTCATTTCGCCTGAATCGCTTCATTCAGCGCTTCAAGCAGCACCGTATCGCTGAATGGCTTATACAGAAATTTGACCGCTCCCTGCTCGAACGCTCGGGCGCGGATCGCCTCGTCCCTTTTGGCCGTCATGAAAATGGTTGGAATCTGTCGTCCTTGAAGCTCTAGTTCCCGATGAAGGTCCAGTCCCGTTGTTCCGGGCATACAGACATCGAGAATCAGACATTTGGTCTTATCGATGCAGTCGGACGACAAGAATGCTTCGGCTGAGGAAAAAGCACGGCTGGCAAAGCCGAACTCCCGCAGGAGATCAGGCAAGGACTCTCGTACGGACTCATCGTCATCGACCACGGATACAAGTGACCGCTCGGGGCGTTCAAGTTGCATTACACAACATTGCTCTGTTGGTTGAGGAGCGTCTATTGTACTTTGGTATTGGTTTGCCTTGGCTGTAGTTAAGAAAGGGCACGCATCGGTGACCCTTCCTTGAAGACACCTTGACAGAGGCAGCCGGCCCACTATGCGCAATCGAGAGTTCGATATCATTTCCGAACAATGCACGCTCAAGAGGAAAAGTCTATTGGACCTTTGGATCGGTGCCAGAACGGTGTCTTCGCCTGCGCTCGGCGCATAAATCGTTAGCTGAGGCGAACAGCTCTCAATCAGTTGTCTCGCCCGGATGGCTATCGTCGGCCCTGTTTTCCCGGGTGGATTGCAGCAATAGATTGAGCTAAGATGTCGGGCCGAGGAGGGAAGTTATGGCTGCCACTGCCGCCCTTGCTTCCGTCGGTGATGTTCGCGCGTTTATCGAACAATACTATAAGGCGTGGCACGGCACCGACGAGGACCTCATTCTGTCCTACTACGCCGAAAACGTATCTGTGGAGCTTCCGGGCATGTTCATAAACGGAAGAGCAGAACTCCGAGACAAATTTGTTCGCCCCTTTATCGCCGCTTTTGCTGGAAACAGTCACATCGTCAAGAATATGATCTTTGGAAAAGACATCGTGGTTGTGGAATTCAGCTTCGAAGCGGACCACAACGGTCCTTTCGCTGGCCGCGCTGCAACAGGCATCCCCGTGAAGGTGCCCGGTTGCGGGGTGTATGAATTCGATCCTGTCAATCGAAAGATAACCGTGGCGCGTATCTATTTTGAGTTCGCGACATTACTCAAACAGATTTCATCGCACCAGCCTCAAGTGCTGCAGGAGCTTCTGATGTCCTGGTTCGCTTCACAGACAATTTCAAACTCCAAGAGCGGCTCCGAACAACTCCGCCCTCATTGACACAGGGACGCGTCGTGGGGCACAACTTGGCGCTGTCGTGGCGAGTGCAGCGCGGGGCTGTCGTCTAGCAGACTGGAGCGTTCCTCACCGCACCGCAACATCCGTCGCGTTCCCTGGATCGCAAGGAACGGAAAACGAGAACGTCGCACCGGGCCCGGCATTCGCCTCGGCCCAGAGACGGCCATGGTGTCTCTCGATGATCGAGCGGCTGACGGACAGCCCGATTCCCATCCCATCGGTCTTCGTTGTATGGAAAGCCTCAAAAAGTTTGTCCGCGGCTTCAGGCGCGAAACCGACTCCTGCATCGATTACGCTAAGACGGACCCGATCGCTCTCATCCCGTGCAGTTTTGATCAGCAACTCCTTCGGCCGGCCCTCAACGCCCAGCATAGCGTCCGATGCGTTTCGTACCAAATTCAGGATGACCTGCTGAAGCTGGACACGATCGCCAATGACGAGCGGTAAGTCCTCCGCGAGATCCGACAGCAAAACCACTCGATTCCTCTGAAGATCGCTCAATGATAGGGCCATCACTTCTCGTGTAGCCTCGTTCAGATCCAGCGGCTCCAACGTGAAATCCTTCTTGCTGAACAGAGCGCGCAATCGCGTAATTACGTCCGAAGCCCGGTTGCCGTCGCGAATAATGCGACGCGCCGTTTCGCGTGCACCTTCGATGTTTGGGGGATCGCCATCCAGCATCCGACGACAAGTACTGGCATTGGTGATGATGCCCGAGAGCGGCTGATTGACCTCATGAGCAATCGAGGCAGTCAGTGTATTTAGCGTCGCAATCCGTGCCACGTGGGCAAGCTCGGAGCGCGCCTTGTCCAGGGCCTCTTCGGCCAGCTTGCTTTGCGTCACATCCTGTAAAGCACCAATGAATAGGGGACGACCTCCACTTTGCGCCATGACGCGGGCCATGCCCCGCAAGTGCTTGACGGCACCTCGCGAAGTCACAATGCGGAATCCAAAGTCGACGTCCGCGCCCGTCATACCGCGTGCGATTACGGCCTCGAACGTCGGCAGGTCCTCCGGATGGATCGTTTTCCGAATCAGCTCTACGGAGACTTTGGCTGCGGGATCGAACTCGAAGATGCGGAAAGCCTCCTCCGACCAGTTGTGGTCGTCCCCCAACAAATCGGTGATGAAGCTCCCTGTTTTGCTCAGCTGCTGGGCTTCGGCCAAACGCAGGTAGGCTTGCTCGACCTGAGCCTCCGCCCGTTTTCGGTCCTCGATGTCGGTCGCGGCCACATACCATCGATTGATTATTCCCTGGTCATCAAGCAGAGGCTTGTAGCGGATCAGGAACCAGCGATAGCTGCCGTCCTTGCTTAGCATGCGTTGCTCATTTTCGAACGGTACGGCGCGTGCGAGGGCGACACGCCGCTCCTCTCGAAGCCTTTCCACATCCTCCGGGTGGAAAAACCGCGCGCGATGATCCTCATTTCGCACATCTTCCAGAGTGAGACCGGTGTAATCCAACACCGCTTGATTCGTATAAAGAAGGGATCCATCGGTTCGCAACACGCCGATGAAGGTCGGGATGACGTTTATAATTAGGTTCAGATTGCGCTCGCTCGACTGCAGAGCCTCTTCCGCCTTTTTGCGATCATCGATGTCTGTTAGGAGGAGATACCACGCGGTTATCTGGTTTTGCGTGTCTCGTACTGGGAGGCCGCGAACCTGGAACCATCGGTAAACGCCATCAGCACGGCGGCAACGGTGCTCAACATCATAAATCTGTCCCGTTTCTAGCGACTTCTTGCGCACCTCGATTACGTGAGGGAGGTCATCTGGGTGTACTGCGCCGATTAGGGCCCAGTTCTTCAACTCTTCATTTGTCTTGCCGAAATACTCAAGGGTTTGTCGGTTGAGAAACTCCACTTCGCCCATTGCGCCTTGTGTAGCAACGAGGCCAGGAATGTTGTCGACGATCTGCCGCCAGGACAGTTCCCTCGCACGCAGGGCCTCCTCTCCCCGCTTCCGATCCTCGATGTCTATACAGGTTCCATACCATTTAAGGATGTTGCCCTCTTGATTCTTCAGTGGATTGCCGCGAATCAAGAACCATCGATAGGAACCGTCGAAACGGCGAATGCGCGCTTCCGTGTCGATTGGAATGCCCGAAGCCAGGCACGATTGCCACACTTCGACAAGTTTCGCTCGGTCGTCCGGGTGAATCGCTTCCGTCCAACCCCAGCCCTGCGCTTGTTCGGCATCCATGCCCGCATGATCGAGCCATACTTGATTGAGGAAGTCGCAGTAGCCGTCCGGACGAGTAGTCCATGCTGCAGTGGGGATCGTATTGACGAGGGCAACAAGGTTGCGCTCGCTCGACTGCAGAGCCTCTTCCGCACAGGCATTGGCGATAGCGAGCGCGGCCTGATTCGCAAACAAACCTAGCCAAGTGAACTCTCGTTGACCGAGAGGTTGGCGGCTGAAGACAGCGATAACCCCCAGCAGTTTGTCCCGAAAGATGAGGGGATGACCCGCAAAACTGCGAATCTCCTCCCGTTTCGCCCATTCCGGTCGGACAATCCAATCGTTTTGGGCGGCGACGTCTTCGACGAGAATCGGATGCCGGGTTGCTGCCACCTGACCAACTTTTCCGACATTGAACCGCATCCGAGCAAAGTGCCCCTGCAGGAAAGACCAATCTTCCCCAGATGAATTGATGGGAGTTCCAGCGCTTGCGACGAGACAAAGACAATCTGGGGGATCCGATGCAGAGTGGTAGAAGCTTGGGAGGTGGACGGATGGAAGCAACCATATCCGGCTCAAAGCGACGCCTGGTTGCGCCGCCAACCCGTGAACGATACTGTGCAAAACCGACTCGACGTACTGCTCCGATGTGACAGTCACCGCTAAAGAAAGCAGCGACTCTGCTGCTAATGTCGTCGCTGACCCTGCCGACGTACCCACAAAGCCCCCCCGCCGATTGGAAAACGGGCCTCTACACTAGCGTGGTCCGACAGACAATTCAATCGTGGCGAACTATGCCTCCGATGCTTGATTGAGGCGCGATTAAGCACTTTTGGCGTCGTCCCACAATACCTTGGTATTGACCTCCGGCTGACCACTGCGACGATCCTCGCCCGGTTCGATACCAAAGTCTCGCCAATACCATCGTCCAATTGCATTGTTTGCGCGGCTCTGGTGTTATCGCCTCGTCGCATCCGATCCAATCGGGCGTTCAGCAGGTCATGAGTTCCGGGAGATTGAAATGAAGGTCGCGCTCCGGCGGAGTTCGAGTCACGGCAGTGAAGGAGACGTCATGGCAGCAACAGCGCAATCGGCCCACAGAAAACAGTTGGACCCCAGACAGCGAAGTTCTGCGTCGCGCCATTTTGAGGATGCGCTGCGGCAGAAGATCGTGGGGCAGGACGAGGCTGTCCAGGCACTCATCGAACTCTATCAGGTGTTCTGCGCCGGACTGCGCTGTCCAGGGCGCCCTGTCGGAAACCTATTGTTCCTGGGGCCTACCGGTTCGGGCAAGACCCGCATTGTCGAAGCTGCCGCGGAGATTCTGTTCGGAGAAAGCCGCGCGGTAATCAAGGTGGACTGTGCGGAATTTCAGCACTCGCATGAAATCGCCAAACTGATTGGCTCGCCCCCCGGCTATCTTGGGCACCGCGAAACACATCCGCTGATCACTCAGGAAGCGTTGGCGGCCTCACACACGGACCAGCTCAAATTGTCGTTCCTGCTGTTTGATGAAATTGAGAAGGCCAGCGACGCGCTCTGGCAATTGCTCTTGGGGATGTTGGACAAGGCTACGCTCACCTTGGGCGACAACCGGAGAGTGGATCTGTCGCACACGGTGATCTTTATGACGTCGAACCTGGGCGGAGGCGAGATCACAGAATTAATGGAAGGCGGGATGGGGTTCATTCAGCCGAAGGACAAACCGGCGGCAGGGTTGGACGCCAAAGTGGAGCGCACAGTAGTGGAAGCGGCGCGGAGGAAGTTTTCGCCTGAATTTATGAACCGGCTGGACAACGTGGTGGTGTTCCACCCGTTGAAGCTGGCGGAGCTCGATGAGGTGCTGGGGATCGAATTGGGGCAAGTGCAACAACGTGTATCGGATTCGACGGCCCGCCCGTTCTTTTTCCAGATTACGAACAAAGGGAGGCAGTTCCTGCTGCAGGAGGGGACCGACCAAAGGTACGGCGCGCGGCACCTAAAGCGCGCCATTGAACGCTACGTGGTCTCCCCGCTTGCGCGGCTCTTGGCGACGGCGCAAGTCCGTCCGGGTGATGTCCTTATCATCGACCGGCATCCCGGCGAAAAAGGGTTGGTCTTCCTGAAGGACACCGACCAACAGCCTTTCTGTGCACAGATGCCTTTTGTGGCTTCACTTTCTGGGAACCTCACCGCTGCGGAGGCTACAGCTTAAGCAAATTTGGCGCACGGTTGCACGGGCTTCGGGGATTGGAGACAACGTGAAATCTCAGTTGGAACTTTTAGCTCTAGAGATAGGGGTGAAACATGATGTCAATTTCAAGCACTCAGGCAGATGAATACAAGGCAAACGCCATGATGAGCACGACCATTTATTCTCCAGATGAATCAGTGGCGCGCAAACGGGAACGCTCCGAACCTTCGTTCCTGGACAGCATCGTGGGACGCCGCGGCGGCCTGCGAACGATCCTTGCACAAGTCGAGGCAGTGGCGCCCACGAGTGCCACCATCTTGATCTCCGGCGAAACCGGCACGGGTAAGGAAGTTATCGCACGAGCGATTCACGAGCTCAGCCCGCGTCGAAACCGGAATCTCATCAAAGTCAACTGCGCAGCTATGCCTGCAGGTCTTCTCGAAAGCGAGCTTTTCGGGCATGAGCGCGGGGCTTTTACAGGGGCCTTCAATTCTCACGTTGGCCGCTTCGCTCTGGCGGATCGTGGCACGTTGTTTCTCGATGAAATCGGTGACATGCCGCTGGAACTTCAGCCGAAGATCCTCCGTGTTCTCCAGGAGCGCGAGTTCGAACCAGTCGGCAGCACACGCACCACTAAGGTCGACGTTCGCATCGTAGCCGCCACCCATCGAGACTTGCGGCAGATGGTCCAGGACGGTGAATTCCGCGAAGACCTCTACTACCGGCTGAATATTTTCCCTATTTCTCTACCGCCACTCCGCGAAAGGAAAAGGGATATTCCGGAACTCGTGACATATTTCGTGGAACAGTTCGCGACTTCCATGGACAAGATTGTTGAAACCATTCCCCAGGAAACGATGAGCTCCATCCTTCGTCATTCGTGGCCGGGAAATATTCGCGAGTTGCAAAGCTACGTGGCGCGCGGCGTTATCCTTTCTACTGAGGGAGTCTTCGAGCCAGCGGAGCTCGAAGAGTTCGAACCCGCTCCGGCTGAGATTTCAAATCCGACACTTGAGGACAAGGTTCGTCAGGAAATTCTCGCTGCCTGTCAGCGCGCAAATTGGAAACTTGGTGGCCCGCGAGGAGCGGCCGCGAGACTCGGTTTGAAACGCACTACCCTGTTTTACAAAATGAAGCGGCTGGGTATCGCGGCCCCTTCGGACCATAGTCAGGAATGAGTCTCACGCTTCCCGGGCGCGCTGCCTGCATACACAGATAACCGATAGCGAGAAGCTGATCTTAATGAGGAGGAATCGTGAACCAGCTACTTAGCAGAATTCTTGACGCCCATGGTGGCATGGATCGTTGGCGCGACTATGAAAAGGTCGAGGCGACCATCGTCGCCGGAGGTGGCTTCTTTTCCCTGAAAGGCATGATTCAGGACGCAACGCCGCGCCGTCTGACGGCCTGGCTGCATCAGGAACGCTCGTCCGTTCTGCCGTTTGGAGCTCCAGATCAACAAGCAATGTCCACTCCGGAGCGCATTGCCATCGAGAAGCTGGATGGCACAGTGGTGGCCGAACGGCAGGCGCCCAAGGACTCATTCGCCGGTCATCAGATGAGTACGCCTTGGGATGCCCTTCATCTCGCCTATTTCAATGGCGAAGCCCTCTGGACTTACTTTACGACGCCCTTCCTTTTGGCGATGGATGGCGTACATGTCGAGGAAGTCGAACCGTGGCGAGAGGGTGCCGAAACGTGGCACGTACTGCGGGCACAATTTCCTGGCTCCATAGAGACGCACAGCCTCATTCAAGACTTCTTCTTCGATACCGATTTAAAGCTGCGTCGTCACGACTATAGCGTGAATATTGCGGGCGGCTTTCCAGCCGCCCAACTCACATCAGACTACATCGTCGCGGATGGAATTCATCTTCCGTCCAAGCGTCGCGCATACACGCGTGGACCTGACCGTAGGCCGATTACGGAAATGCTGATGGTCTCCATTGATATCAGTGAGGTTCGGTTCGAGCGTGTACAGGTGCCATCGACGGAAGAGACTATCGCGCTGTCGTCTCGCTGAGGCAGAGGCACAAGTCTGAGGACTGAATACCATGACACATCAGTTGCCAAATGTGGTGATCGTGGGCGGCGGTTTCGCAGGACTCGCCGCCGCCAAAGCTCTGAGGAAGACACCCGCAAAAGTAATCCTGATCGACCGTACCAATCACCACCTGTTTCAACCTTTGCTTTACCAAGTGGCGACCTCGGTGCTGACGCCTGGCCAGATTGCGACGCCAATCCGTAACATCCTTCGGAATCAGAAGAACACGACAGTAATCATGGGTGAGGTCACAGGGGTGGATAAGGATCGGAACTGTGTTATTTCCAGCGACGCCGACCGGCAGAACGTACCGATCGCGTACGACTACCTAATCCTGGCGACTGGCGCTAGTCACAGCTATTTTGGTCATCATGAATTTGCGGAATACGCCCCGGGTTTAAAGAGTCTCGCAGATGCCGAGGCAGCCCGAAATAAAATCTTGCAGGCATTCGAATTGGCAGAAGCCGAGGAAGATCCGAGCCGCCATCGGGACCTCCTAACGTTTATTCTCGTCGGCGCCGGTCCCACCGGTGTGGAAATGGCCGGCGCACTCGCGATTTTCGTCAGAAACACACTGAAATCAGACTTTCGGAGAATCGATCCGGCCTCCGCAAGAATTGTGCTCGTCGATACGGCTCACGTTTTGGGAACATTTTCCGAGAATCTCTCCAAAGCCGCGAAGCAACGACTCGAGAAGTTGGGTGTCGAAGTTCGGCTCGGACACAGCGTCGATGTTATCGACGCAGAAGGTGTCGTAATCGCGGGCGAGCGCGTCGCCAGCAAAACCGTGATCTGGACTGCGGGCGTCGCACCCTCGCCCGCAGGCAAGTGGTTGAACGCCGAAACAGATCGTGCCGGAAGGGTACGCATTCAGAAAGATCTTACTGTGCCCGGACACCCGGAGATTTTTGTGGTGGGCGATACGGCGTCGCTTGACCAGAATGGCAAACCCCTGCCAGGGGTTGCTCAGGTAGCCATTCAGCAAGGACGTTATGCGGGAAGGCTAATTCACAACCGCATTGTTGGGAATCCCCCGCCGTCCCCGTTCAACTACTTTGACAAGGGCAGCATGGCTGTGGTCGGCAAGGGCTTCGCTGTGCTGCAAAGCGGGAAGGTCAGAATGAGCGGTTTCGTGGCTTGGCTCGCTTGGGCCGCCGTGCACCTCCAATTCCTCGCCACATCAAGTCTCCGTTTGAGTGTGTTCCTGCAATGGGTGTGGACGTATGTGACCGGGCAGAGAGGCGACCGGCTAATCGTCAGTCAACATGGTTCAGAGGTTACGAAGCCAGGGCTGGATACAACCGTTAAAGCGACATTCGCGGGCAGCGAGAACTCTAGGCCGGGACGAACGGAGACACCGACTGGTGGGGCCATAGCTCTAAAGGAAGAAATATGAGCGCAACGTATAAAGCAATCCAAGTAACGAAACCTGGAGAATTCGCAACCGTAATGAAACCGCTGGTCGATCCAGGACCCGGTCAAGTGCGGATTCGCGTCGAGGCGTCCGGTGTTTGCCATTCTGATTCCGGCACGGTGGAAGGTTTGTTTCCGATCGATTGGCCGCGCGTCCCCGGGCATGAAGCGGTCGGGCGCATCGATGCCCTTGGTTCCGGCGTTCAGGGATGGGCGGTTGGTCAGCGCGTTGGTGTGGGGTTTCTTGGCGGTCCCTGTGGATATTGCGAGTTTTGTCGAAACGGCGATCTCGTGAACTGCAGGAACCAGGAATACACCGGTATTCATTCGGATGGTGGATATGCCGAGGTGATGATTGCGAAGGCCACCGGGCTTGTGCGTATCCCTGACGATCTCTCGTCAGCAGATGCTGCGCCTCTGCTTTGCGCGGGACTCACAACGTTCAACGCCCTGCGAAATGCGCCAGCAAGGGCCGGTGACCTTGTAGCTGTGCTGGGCATCGGCGGGCTGGGTCACCTCGCAGTGCAATACGCCCGGCACATGGGTTTCGAGGTCGCGGCGATTAGTCGCGGCACAGAATCGGCGGAGTTGGCGAAGAAACTCGGGGCTCATCACTACATCGACAGTGCCGCTAGCGATCCCGCTGCAGCCCTTCTGGCGCTTGGCGGCGCCAAGGTCATTCTGATAACGGCTTCAGGTGGCAAGACGATCGCCGCGACCTTTAAAAGCTTGCGTCCCGGCGGTGTCTCAATTGACCTCGGCGTCGGACCCGAGCCGATCGAGGTCACAAGCGTGGATCTCATATTCGGAGAGCGCAAGCTAGCAGGCTCGCTGACGGGAAACCCGGCGACCGGTGACGCAACGCTTCGTTTCAGTGCGCTGAGTGGCGTGTCGGCGATGATCGAAACCGTCCCACTCGAAGAGGCCCCGGCTGCGTACGCGAAGATGATGGCTGGGAAGGCGCGCTTTCGGATGGTGTTGGTTACAAGAAACGGCAGTACCCATCCTGCACAGCCGAAGTGATGAATCTTGTTTGCGGAGAGAGTTGTTCGCGAAAGTAGATAAATTTTGGAAATAACCGAAATGAGGAAGGACGAAAGGAGACCAGGATGTCGTCGAAACGCAAGGTAGTCGAATTGCAAGCAGCACCCGCTCAACGTACGAGCGAAGAAACCCGCGCTGAGGATTTGTTCAACAAACAGAAAGCTTACTTCGCTTCTGATGCGACAAAGGTCATTGTGCATCCTCCGCTGAACTCGCGGGCCGACGACATAATTGGAATCCTGAACCCGTTCGCGGTTCAAGAGCAAAGGGTGCCAACCCGCCTTCCGCGTGGGACCAACTGTAGGACCATTAAGTGTTTCTGACCGCTCTAAATGCTACTCAGTGCTCCTGAAAGTGCCTCGTAAGTTATTGACACTCCGTTCCTTGCAGACTTGCCAAGGTTCAGGTGTCGGTTCGATTCCGATAGGCCGCTCCATTCTTTCAAGCAGTTACACCGCTGCCTCGTTTTCCATATTATGCAAAACACCGTGAAATGGTGCTGTTTGGGCCTGGTCTGGTGGCGTTGTTTTCCAATTTAGGACTGCGGGAAATGGCTAAGCGCCACTGCTGCATTGTCTTACGGTTTCCTCCAAACGTGGTCATGCTTCGCTACTGAACCTCGGCGGGGTTCAGATGTTAGTTCGAGTGCGCAGCCAGGGATCTTCCAAAACAATCACAATTTCACTTCTCCGCGGTGTCTAATTACTTAGTAGGGTAAAAGCATGCCGCTTCGACTTCTTTTGTTGTCTGCGCTTGCATCAGTGATTCTCATGGCGAACGAGGAGAAACAGGTTCCCAATTGTTGCGAGCCTGAGTCTGAAAAACTCGCTCAATCAAAGGTAAAGGCACTGCTGAAACAGACAGAACCAATTCACGCTCCATGCTGTGCGGATATGCTTCACATCAGTGGAACCGTTGTCTTGGCGATTTCTGTCGATCCTCAGGGAAATGTTGTATGCGTGCAGTCGCTTTCGGGTCATCCGCTTATCATTGGCGTGGCGATTGATTCCGTCAGGCAGTGGAAGTTTGAGCCATACACTTCTCAGGGGGTTAAAAAAAACTTTCTGTTGTCAGGTAGCACTCCGTTTTCAGGCCAATGAGTACGGTGTGAAATACAAAATAATCTAGGCCTTTCAGAACGTCGTCAGCAGCGACTAGGACCCGGGGAGTATAATCTCGCGTGTCTCCACGTAGCAGAAGCGCCCTCGTCAAAACGTCGGTCGTCGCTCTTCTAATTGCGGTTCTCTATCGGTATTGGCTCGTCACACCAGTACTCCAGTATCTGAGCATCGGCAAATGGTACCTTGTTGCCATAGCAGTGGCGGCCGCAACCGGCTGTGTAATGTCGCTGTTGAGGCTTCCGACGCCAGCTTTGGTGTGTGCGTCGGTGGCAGGCCTACTATTAGGCGGAACTTGGGTGGCGTCGCAAGCTCCTAGCGATGTTCCAATTTCGGTGAGTGGTGCGTTCGGGTCGCATCTGGAGTCCTTCTGGCGTCAGATAATAATCATGACTTTCACTATTACGGTCGGCGGAATTTGTGGCGCTCGCTTTTTGAGGGACCGCTCTCCTCGAGTCCGCCATGGCGTGCTCAAGCGTTGAGGCGAGTCCCCAATCAATAGCTGATTTCGAGCACAATCTCTCCTAAAAAGCTTATCGCAGGAGAGGAAGCCTTCTAATCCTGGCTCCGTTCTCAGTCACTGAGATCATAGCTCCTTCGACCAGATCGTCCTTGCAAACCCTCAGCACGTTAACCAGTAAAGTGGCAAGCCCCTCTTCCCGCTGACCTTCAATCCGAATGCGAACCACGGATGGGCCAGTCGCCCCAGAGAGTGCCAACAGAGCATGGAAGTCTGCATCCAAAGTCACAACGATCCAACCGCCCTGGCGCGCAAAGTCGATAATCTTCGCGTTGCTCGCAGTGGCTAGTCCTTTTTCCCCTACATGGGCGGACTCGACCCCGGCGGCATCGAGATGGTGGACTGTGGAACGCGGAAGGCCCTGATCGAGCAGCAACCTCATCGGGCGTGGGGTAGGGGCAAGACCTTGTCGTCAACCAAAGCAGCCGCGAAGGCCAGCGCTTGCCGAATATCTTCGTCCTCTAGCTCTGGGTATTCGCGCTTCAGTTCGGCACGGTCGGGATAGATGGCGAGTGCTTCAAGTACTCGGCGCAGGGTAAGACGGAGGTTCCGGATGCAAGGCTCGCCGTTCATACGAGCAGGATCAGTCGTGATTCGATCGAGTTTCTCCATCTGTTTTACGCCTCTTCTAGACAGTCGCCAAGGAGTGTTTGAAAAGTTCTCCCCGTGACCTGCTGTCTCTCTGAGAATACCCGAACTAGGCCTCGAGAGCACCGATTTTGGCAATAGAGGGAACTACGCGCCTTGTTTTCCATCATTTTCCAATTAGGACCCTGCCCCAAAATGCTAAGTGCCGCCGTTCCAGCGTATTAGATTTACCTTCTCGAACCTTGGCGGGGTTCAGATGTTAGTTCGATTCCGACTTGTGTCTAGGAAACACGATCAGTCACTCGGGAAGGTAACGCCCGAAAGCTTAGAGGCTTCGCCGGAAAATCCTTTGGCAAATTGACATTTTCCATCAGGCGAACATGTGAATGATATATTGATCATTCCCATGAAAGCCTTACTCAACAATGAGCGAGCCCCTGTCACATTCGGGGGAGGTTTCATCAAAGTTTCGTTCTCCGAATATTGCAACGCATTCACTTCTTGGTGGAAGGGGCTCCAAATTGACTTCGAATCCTCTTCGTTTCCCTCCGACCTGAAAGAAGCTATGCTGCGGCTGGAGCCTTTGCAAAACCCGCAGAACCGATACCTGATAACGGAAACGCAATCAAATTGGACACCTATCTTCAGCAACAGCAGGGGCGGAAGCGACGTAAGCAGCACCGTCTCGTACCTGTGCAAGGTCTTAGGCTGTCATGGAGTGGAAATACAGTGTTCCCCGAGTCTCACGAAACGCGAGGGGAACAAGACCTCCATTGTCAGCTACGCGGCCACATCTTTCACGTTGGTCGGTCCGCATGAAACCGAATGGTTGAACGAAATACGCCACGTGTCCGCGAGGAAAGACGGAGGGCCGTGGAAATTCTTCCAGCACGGCGAAGTACAACCGTTTGAACAGGTCGGGCACTACGAAAACAAACACATTCGCGATCGCTTCACCCCCGAGATGCTGGAGTCCTACTGTGCGGCGCAGGGCATCCTTGCATTCGATGCGACTTTCTATGGGCCAAGGAGTTTTCTTGTACACCAGCTCACAAAGTTTCCGTCCGCATCAGCCAAAATGACATTTCAAGAGGCTCAAGCTCACCTTTACCGATGAGGATAGAAATCGGCGAGCCGGATAATCCGCAACTGACCCACTACCAGGAATCCCGGCCGGCCCGAGACGGTACTCCGAAAATCTTCCTCATGGGCCACTCCCCACTTCCTCCGTTTGCTTGAGTGAACAGGCAAGTGAGCACGCTACGTTAAAATCCGGCCCACGACGGAGATTGAGCATCCCGGTTTGCGCGCTCCGGTCAAGTGCGCCGTGACGTGCTCAAGCGTTGAGGCGAGTCCCCAATCAAAAGTCGATTTCGAGAGCAGACTCTCCTAAAAAGCTTATCGCAGGAGAGGAAGCCTTCTAATCCTGGCTCCGTTCTCGGTCACTGAGATCATAGCTCCTTGGACCAGATCGTCCTTGCAAACCTTCAGCACGTTAACCAGTAAAGTGGCAAGTCCCTCTGCCCGTTGACTTTCGATCCGAATGCGAACCGCGGATGGCCAGTCGCCCCAGAGAGCGCCAACAGGGCATGGAAGTCTGCATCCAAAGTCGCAACGATCCAACCGCCCTGGCGCGCAAAGTCGACAATCTTCGCATCGCTCGCAGTGGCTAGTCCTTTTTCCTCTACGTGGGCGGACTTCACCCCGGCGGCATCGAGATGGTGGACTGTGGAACGTGGGAGGCCCTGCCCTGATCGCGCAGCAGCCTCATCGGGCGTGGGGTAGGGGCAGGACCTTGTCGTCAACCAAAGCCGCCGCAAAGGCCAGCGCTTGCCCAGTCTCCCGGCTGGCCGTAAGGCGTCTGCCCGTCTTCAGGGCAACTTGGCGATTGTCTCCATCGGTAGGAAGAGACGACTTGGTGTGGCAGGAATTTCTATAAATCCGTACTTTTTGTAAAAGGCAACGGCGTTCGCATCTTTGGCGTCAACCATGACCGTCCATGACGCAACATGCGTAGAGTTTGCCAAGCTACGCTTTAGAGCATCCGCGAGCAAAATCTCGCCGATTCCCTGCCCGCGGAACGCACTGCTTCTAGCGAGCCGTCCAACCAGGGTTGCTGGTACCTCGGGCATTCGAGTCAGCTTTCGCGCAATTTCCTCTGGAATTTTGTCAAGCCGCACCGAGTAGGCGGACAGCGTGTAATAGCCTGCGATGGTCTTTCCATCAGGCGTAAGGACATAGACCGCAGCGAGTCTTTTCTTCATATGCTGACTCGCCTGCGTTTGAAGATATGTGTCCAGCGGGGGAACACCACAGGAAAAAGCCGCTCGGTCGTGACTAGCTCTGAGCGGCTCGATGTACAATTTTGGTTTTGGTGGCTGTTCTTCCAAATTAGAGTCCCATCTGCTTGTGTCGGCCTGCTGCCGCCTTCAGTGCTTCATTCGGTTGAGGCGGATTGAGCAGAGCCTCAACAAAGACTTTCCGAGCTTCATCGCGCAGAAATAGGGATTCAAACTCCCTAATCGTCTCGGCAGCGGCTGCCTGGATATTGGAAACAACGAAGTCAGTGACAGACGTGCCGCGCAATTCGGCAGCCCGTTCGATTAGACGTTTTTGTGCTGCGGTGGTTCTTACCTCCAGACGTTCCGCCCTCTGTACTAATGCCATGGTTGCCTCCATGCGTAAAACTGAGTGTACGGCAATCTGCCGGTACTGTCAAGAGAAACTCGGCAAATTGCCGTACACTGTAAACGATTGATTATAATATCTTTACAGGATTACCCAGCGCAAAGCGGGAGAAAACGCCTGATGTTTTGGATGCCGTAGAACTAAGAAGACATCTGGGTTGAACTTCAGAACCCCGCCCGCGCGCTGGTCTTCCTGACCGCCGCCACCGGATTGAGATTATCTGAAGCTCTGGGCTTGAAATGGTCTGACGTTGAATTCGGCAGTGGAGCCATCAACTTGAGTCGCGCCGTGGTTCGTCAGCATGGTGGCGAAATAAAGAGGGAAGCATCTCAGAAGCCGGTTCCGATGCATGGCGAACTGGCTACTGCCCTCCTCGAATGGAGCTGTGGCAAGCCCCTCTGTCCGTTGACCTTCGATCCGAATGCGAACCGCGCATGGCCAGTCGCCCCAGAGAGCGCCAACAGGCATGGAAGTCTGCATCCAAAGTCACAACGATCCAACCGCCCTGGCGCGCAAAGTCGACAATCTTCGCATCGTGATGCGGGAGGCCCTGATCGAGCAGCAGCCTGCATCGTTCGCAGGCTGTCCCTGATCGTCATCCACGAAATTCCCGGGAAACCCTCGCATTCCGGCGGTCTCGGAGTTTCTTTTGACTATTATAGCCAAAATAGCTAAAATGGCTGTCTGAGGTGCTGCCCATGTCGCGAGGCCGCGTTCTCCTGGTCGACGATCAGCCATCAATCCTGGCGTCCTACAGCCGTGCGCTTGCTCGCGCCGGATTTGAAGTGACCGAGGCGAGTGGCGGCGACGAAGCTTTCCGGCGTCTCGAAAGCGCTCCTTTCGATGTCGTTCTTACAGATCTTCTGGTTCCCAAGATCAGAGGTCTCGCTTTTCTGGAAAGACTGCATGCGTTTTCTCCCGAATTGCCCGTGATCGTGATGTTCGATAAGCAGAGCAACGAGATCGCGGTCGAGGCCGCGGAGCTGGGAGCCCTGCAGTCGCTCGTCAAGCCCATCGGTGCCGCATTGCTCAAGCGAACGGTCGGCAATGCTATGCGCATGAGACGGGTGCGGCAGGACCCAGCCCCTGCCTTTCTCGCCCGCCGGGGAGCAGCCCTCACGCCCATCAAGATTACGGCGACGGAGGCCAAGAACCAGATGGGCCACGTGCTGGAGACAGTTATGCAGGGCGGCGTGGTGCTCATCACCAAACACGAGACTCCCAAAGCGGCCGTGATTCCGATGGCAGAATACGAGAAGTTTTCTCGTGCGACGGAGGCGAAGCTCAACGCGTTGAGCGGCGAGTTCGACGCGCTTCTTGCGCGAATGCAGACGCCAGAAGCTCGCGCGGGAATGAAGACAGCGTTTGACGCGACTCCCGAGCAGCTGGCCAAGGCCGCTGTAACCTTTGCGCGCAAGCGTGCCTGACCCTGCTCAAACTCCGCGCATTTATGTCCTGGCCGGTGTGAACGGCGCAGGGAAGAGCAGCGTTGGCGGGGCGATGCTCGAGGAAGCCGGCGCCACGTTTTATAATCCGGACACGGCCGCGCGCCAGTTCCGCTTGAAACTCCCCGAAATCGGCCAGGAAGAAGCGAATGGATTGGCTTGGCGGGAAGGCCGCCGACTACTTGAAAGAGCCATCGACGAACGTATGGACTTTGCCTTTGAGACCACGCTCGGTGGAAATTCGATGGCTTCCTTAGTTGAAAAGGCAAGCTCTGCGGGAATGGAAGTGCGAATCTGGTATGTGGGCCTGGAAAGCGCTGATTTGCACATCGCTCGTGTGCGGTCCAGGGTTGCTATGGGCGGGCCCGACATCCCAGAGGCAAAGATACGTGAACGGTATGCCGGGAGCAGGATGAAGTTGATTGAACTCCTGCCCCACCTTGCCGAGCTCAAGGTTTTCGACAACACCGAAGAAGGTGATCCACAAAAAGGGCAAGCTCCATCACCCAGACTACTGCTGCACATGAAATGGGGCAAGATCGTGAGTTCAGCTGAGCTATCCCTTGTGCCGGCGTGGGCGAAGCCCATCCTTCAAGCGGCGATCAAGTCGTCCGGGAAGACGTAACAGGCCAGAGCAAGAAGTGAGGAAGCTAGGCGGCGCAATCGCCGTGGATACCTTCGGGGATTCGCGAAGCGGCGCTTCTGAAGGTTTCGAGGCTTTCGATGAGCAGTGCGGCAGATCGCGGATGCAGGGCTCGCCGTTCATCCGAGCAGGGTCAGTCGTGATGCAATCGAGTTTGTAGCGGTTCTCTATCGGTATAGGCTCGCGATGGTTGATGGTCACGGCTGGATTCACCTGTAATGAATGCGAAAAGTTGTGCTGCAATGAAGACTAGTGTGTGCTACAGAATGGCAATGCTGGGAGAACAGTATGAAACGTGCTGCTCAGTCTGCAAGTTCGAGAATGCGGAAAGGCACCAGCATTAGCGGGCCTGGCAAGCTCCGTGAGGTGATGGTCATCGCCGAAGAGCAAGGCTTGTTGCGCGGGGAAAGGAACCAAGTGGTCCGGGGTAGAATGCCTAAGGCCCTGGTGGCACAGGCAAAGAGGCGCACCGGAGTTGTTTCTGATACCGCTCTCATCGAGCTGGCGTTGGCTAATATTACGCTGACTGGCTGCTGGCTCGCCGTGGCACCATCGACCGCGAAGCGGACCTTGAATTCTGAATTTCAGGGCACCCTTAGACGCCTTAAGCCCGAAAAGCACAGAGCACCGCTCAAACCGCGCCCAGAATCGGAACTCGACTTCATCGAGTCCACCGGCAGTTGGACCACCAAGCTGCTGTACGACACCACGGTTTATATCGACATTCTCCAGAACCGTTTTCCGCGAAGGGGAGACGTCATGCTCCGGGTGGCCGAGGCGTGGCATTCACCAGTAACAGAAGCGGAACTAGCGGCAACCTGCGGTCTACTTGAACCCGCACATGCCCAGACACGCGGGATTATGGAACAGGTTGTTGCGGTGATCGAGCGGCGGCCAAGCCATCGCACCCTCGCAACTGACTCCGAAATATGGCGTGAAGCGGGAATTCTGTCCGGTACACTCGCCCGGCTGCAAGGATACAAGAGCGACCAACGACGACGGGTGTTGAACGATGCCTTGCTATTCGCCACAGCTAGAAAGCATGGCTGCTCCGTGTTGACCCGCAATGTTCTTGATTTTGATTTCTTGCAACAACTCGATCCTTCCGGGAAGGTCCTATTTTACAGATTAGCGCTTGTGTGTAAGCCCTCCAGCTAGTCGACCCCACCCTCCGCAATCATCACGATCAATTCTCATGCACGGAACGTTATCGGCCTGGACGTTCGCGAACAGATGTATGACCTTACCTCCATCTCGCGACGCCGTTTCATTTTCCATTCATTTCCAATTAAAGGCTCCTTCCAATCTGCTAAGTGCCGCCGTTGCAGCGCGTTAGATTTAACTTCTCGAACCTTGCCAAGGTTCAGGTGTCGGTTGCGATTCCCGATAGGCCGCTCCATAAAATCGAGCACTTACAGACTGTGCTTGCTCCGCGAGGGAACACAAAGGAACAGAACCTGTTCCCACCGCAGGCCGAATCAGCTCAACCACCTTCAGATACGCTGCACGCTTAGCCGGCGTTAGAGCCTGTGCGTACACGTCAAGCGTCAATCTGCTGTTCGCCTGGTGCATCAGTTCTTGAGCGGTCTTAACGTCCTCACCGCTGCCCTTACGCGGCCAAGTCCTGGATCAGACTCTGTCCAGCGATACGCCGCATCAGCAGTTGAACGGTCACAGTCGATGTCGTAAGTTCGCATCCCGTGCTTACCAGCATGGTGGAGAGACTACTCGCTCCCACGAAAGACCTGACCGTTACTGCGTTATTGGCGGATATTCCTAGAACTGAAGGCATCAACCAGTCCCGCTCCCCCCATTTTTCCTTCTCGGCGCATGCTCGCTCGAGACGAACCTCGGCCCGCTCGCGGCTCGACTTCGCAGTGGTGGTCCTGGCAGTAAGGGTCTCGCGCTTTTGCCGCCCGGAGACGGAGATCACGGGGAGGAAATACGGCTCACCTACAGGCGCACACTGCGTTTCTGAAAGGCCGGAGGGCAGAAACATTGGCAGCGGTGAGCGAGGAATCGGCAGCAATATAGCGCGATTCAGAAAGAAGGTAAGTCATTTTTTGCACATTCCATTTTTCTTAGTTCTTTGAAGGTTCAAAACGATGCGCGCCCTGTCCGATCGGCAAGTAGATTCGGTTTCTTTTTGCTGTACTTCGTCGGCCTTCGCAAGGCGAGGAAACCTGTCCGAAAAACTTTGGGCACGGGACGTTGCTTCTGTTTGCGCAGAGAGCTAGGTTGTGCGCGTTCGCGTGGGGTGATCAGAGTTCGTTTTCAAATGCGGCAGAAGTCCTGAGTATCGCGAGGAGGAACTCGGTGCATCTGGAGTTCCGCAGTGGTCGAGGACTTTCGCAAATGCGCGACTTCGCGGGTTCCAGCCGTGGCACTGCTTCGCGAAGTCGCCAATTATAACCTGCTGTAATTCGATGGCCGCGCGCGACAAGGTTTCCGGTGGCCGCTGATCGAACCGCATTCGTAGGGAGGAAACGCAATGTACTTCAACGTGTTTGGGGAGAGAGTTTCGAAGGCTCGTTATCGTGAGATGGTCAACGCGGCGAAGAATCGGCGCGAATTGATCGCCGCCGGGCTTACCAGTAGGCGCGACCTCTTGAAGATGGGGTTGCTCACCGCCGGCGGTATGTTGGTCGCGAAGAGCGGCTTGAGCGCCCGGGCCGGGCAGCAGGTACAGACAAATAACCCTCCCAGTTCCGGGCAGAATACCAGTCCAGGAACCAACCAGAACTGCGTACCTGGGAACCAGACGGCTAGCCCGCCGACGAGGCCTTTTGTCCAGGCTCTGCCGATCATGCCGCTGGCACAGAGGGTTTCGTCGCTGACCCCAACACCGACGGAAAACCCTAACGTTGGAGCGGGAGAAGTTCGAGCGGCTCCTTTTCAGGCGCCGCTGATCGACGCCAATCGCTTCCCCGTAGTTCCAGGCACGCTTTACAACATCCACCAGAGGCAGTTTGTTAAGAGTCAACATCCCGATCTGCCTATGCAGACCATCTGGGGATTTGATGATGGCACGGGAACACGCAGCCCCGGCCCAACGTACCAAGCCTTCTACGGAAGACCGCAGCTCACGCGCAACATCAATTCTCTGCCGTCGATCACCGAAAAGAACAACACCGGTTTCGGGATGGCTTCGGTCTCTACCCACTTGCACAATGCTCACAATCCTTCGGAAAGCGACGGCAACCCTTGCGACTTTTACACTAACGGGCACTTTTGCGACCAGTACTATCCCAACGTGCTGGCTGGGTTCAACTCTGACCACGAACCCAACGGCGACATCAACGAATCATTGGGCACGTTGTGGTATCACGATCACCGCGTGGACTTCACCTCCCAGAACACCTACAAGGGGCTGCTCGGGTTCTATTGCCTGTTCAATCAATTCGATACCGGGAGTGACGATACCGGCTTCCGTCTGCCTGACTTTCCAGCGCACGATATTCCGCTGGCCTTCGCCGACAAGGTCTACGACCCCGAGAGCGGCCAGTTGGTGTTCGATCTGTTTAACCTCGACGGCATTTTGGGCGATAAGTTCCTGGTCAACGGCGTGATCCAGCCGTTCCTGAACGTGGAGCCGCGGCGCTACCGCTTCCGCCTGTTGGACACCGGACCGTCACGCTTTTACGAGTATTTCCTTACCGACCTGAACAATTTGGGCGCGCAGAATCCCTATTGGCTGATCGGTACGGACGGCAACCTGCTTCCTCATCCCGTTCAGGTGCAAAGCGTCCGGCTTGGTCCAGCCGAACGTGTGGATGTAATTATCGACTTCCGCCAATTCGCAGGTAAGACCATCTATCTTGAGAATCGCCTGAACCAGCTTAGTGGCCAGGGACCGGCCGCGGTGGATAGTCAGGTGGCCGCCCAGAATAGCGCCAGCACGGAATGCAGCCTCGTTCTCAATTCAAACCAGCCCGCAATTCTGCCGGCAGGCGCAGGGAACCTGTTGTTGCAATTCCGGGTGAGTGGCACGGCGGTCCAAGATGAGAGCGTCGATCCGGCGACAAATCCGACATTCTACCAACTGCCTGACACCACCGCAGAGGCGCGCATTGTTCGCACTTTCAGATTCGATCGCTTGAACGGCCAATGGTCTGTCAACGGCCAGTTCATGGACTGCAACACTTTCCGTTTCGCAGTCCGCCAGAACAGCTCGGAGCAGTGGCTCCTGACCAACCTCACCGGTGATTGGACACACCCGATCCACATCCATTTGGAGGAGCATCAGATTCTGAGCCGCAACCGGGCAAAACCTACCGTGCCCGCGGACTTGGGGCGCAAGGATGTGACCCAGGTGCATCCCAACGAACGCGTGCAATTGTTCTTCCGCTTCCGCGACTGGCTGGGCAAGTACCCCATCCACTGTCACAACGTGGTCCATGAGGACCACGCGATGATGGCTCTTTGGCATGTCGTGCCAGCCGGCCAGGAAGACAACATCAACGTCCCGTAATCGTGACATCGCGAGCGAAAGACTCCCAAGGAGGGCAGGGCCATGCTGGATGTATCGCGAAGAAAGATGTTGGGCGTGCTAGGGATGGCTCCGCTGGCCATCGGCGTTTCTGAGGTGGCCGAGGCCGGCGGGTCCCAACTCCACCCTGTCGCACCCACTGGACTGACGTTGTCGGAACAGGCGCGGAGACGTATTCAAGAACAACACTTCCCGGATATCCCTCTCATAACGCATGAGGGCCGGCAGGTACGGTTCTACCACGACTTAATCAAGGACAAGATCGTTAGCCTGAATTTCTTTTTTGCCAAATGCGACGAGATTTGTCCTTTGGTCATGGCGAACTTGACGAAGGTTCAGAAGTTGCTGGGCAGCCAGGTGGGCCGGGACATTTTCATGTACTCGTTCACGCTAAAACCGGACGAGGACACGCTCGAAGTTCTCAGGCACCACCGTGAGATATATCACGCTGGACCTGGTTGGACGTTTCTAACGGCCAAGCCGGATGATATGGAGAAGGTCCGCAAGGCTATTGGGTTCACCTATCCGGAACCGGCCATCGACAAGGACAAGACGCAACATATCGGTAACATTCGCTACGGCAATGAACCGCTTATGCTGTGGTCGGCTTGTCCGGGGATGGCCCACGCGAAGTGGATTGCCGAAACGCTGGAGTGGGCCATCCATCCCGAGACCAACAGGGTACAAGCGTCCTGAAGTCTCCGTTACTAACAAAGTTTCTATTCCGGAGCCGGCTTATCCCGGCAATTGCCGGAGGAAGGATCAAAAGTGATGAAAAGCGCACCAAGGTATGCCTCACGGTTTGTTTTCCTTTTGGCAGTAGGGCTGCTGTTCGTGGCTGTGCCCAACCTGCGGGCCCAGCAGGACCAGCCTCCGCTGGGCGGAGATGCAGACGACAAATTTAACCCTCCGCCCTGTGATTACAACGATACCTTCTACAAGGACAACGGCCTCGACCCCAACAGTCCTTTTAACATCGGTCGTTTCGGCAGCTTCCGGCAGACGGGCCCGCCGGCAACCGGCAGCCAGAATAACTGGGTGGCGGACAGTACCTGCGTCACCAGAGATCCGAACCGCAGAAACTTCCGCATCCTGGCGACCACAGGAGGCAACGCGGACGATGGCAACAGTCCCTTCACCAATGGAGCGCAAGAGAGCTTTGAGTTCATCTCGATCCTTTCCTTCCTCACCAAACAAGATGCTTTCGAGACCACCTACTCACGCACGGTTGGCGCCATAAATGGCGGCCTCGACGGCGACCAGCAGAATGCTGGCACCACGATTTCCATCACTCCTGGAACCGACCCTAATGGGAACCAGACGGGCCTCAATCCCCGCGGGATCAGCATGGAGCAGATCGTGAGCAATTTCGAGGCTTATGCAGCGCTGAAACAGACTCTGCCTAACGGAACCTTTGCCACCAACCCGTGCGCCGCAAACATGCAGAGCCCATTGGCGCCACCGACGCCTTGCTTCCCGGTGAATAGCGTGAACACCGTGTTCACACCCAATCTCAGGCAGGACTGGCGATTTGCCACCAATCGCAACGCCATGGATGGCAGCGATAACAACTGCATCAACACCGATCCTACTGTCTGCCCAGCTGGCGTCAGCGACAGCCCGTACGGTTATTTCTGCGACGATCTTTTGGGTATGTGGATTCTTACTTATTTCTGGTTCACGCAACCTCCTAATACCACGGATCCGGTCTGTGGTCCTATATTCGCTGCAATCGGTGCGAAGAACGGCTTCAATACGGATGGAACTCCCATTATTTTGACGGCCTTTGAACTCAACCAAGAGATTGAAGCCAACAACTGCGGGGCTGAAGGCAAGGAAGCAGTGGATGGGTCGGATGGCGGAGCTGTTTGGCTCGTTTGTCCTGCCATTCCCGATCCGCGGGCCGGCGCAATCGCTCCCGACGCGTTCCTGGATCAGGTGCACAAGGCCAACGGCGTTCCGCAGAACTTGGTCTTAACCGTTAATTTCCTGAGCTTGCAGATCTTTGGTGTGTTTCCAAGCGAGCTCACAGCGCAGCAACTCTCGCAGGTGAGCGCCGCGGCTGCTGCTACGCATTAGCGGCTGATCGGAGATCGAGAGGCATGCCCCTGGTAGGGCTTCGGCGCTGCCAGGGGTAGCTGTGCTCTAAGAGGGCCAGTTAAGATGACCGCTCCAAGGGGAAAGCAGATTCGTCGCCGGGATTTCGTCAAACTGGCAGCCGGTGCGGCGGCCATCGGACCATTCTTCCTCTTTCCCGACCGCGCTCTCGCTGGTCAAAACACCCTAACGATCGCTAAATGGGCGCATTTCGTGCCGGAGTTTGACTCGTGGTTCGAGGGCATGGCCAGGGACTGGGGCAAACAGCACGACGCCAGAGTAACAGTGGACGAAATCCCGGTGGAAAGAATTAGTGCCACGGCCAATGCTGAGATCAAAGCCGGTAAGGGGCACGACGTGTTCATGTTCCCCTGGCCTCCCGCCGAGTATTACCAATACGTAATTGATCACAGCGATGTCTATCAGACGGTGGCGTCCAAGTACGGCGCCATCCAGCAACTCGCGCACCGATCAACATTCAATCTGAAAAACAAGACATACTTCGCTTTTGCCGACTTTTGGGCTCCCTCTCCGCTGCACTTCTTTCAGGACTACTGGGCCCAAGTAGGCATGCCTTTTGGTCCGGTGCACTACGGCAGCCTGCGCGGCGGCGGGAAAAAGTTGCGCGACCAGTTCGGCATACCCTGCGGTTTAGCGTTTACGCCAACCCTGGAAGGCAACGTCACGTTGCACACCATCCTATACGCTTTTCGCGCGTGGATGCTGGATGGAAATGGAAATGTACTTTTCAACAAAAATGGTTTCGCCGTCGGTGCCCTGAAGTACATCCAGTCGCTGTACCAGGATTCGGGCACGCCGGATCAGCTTGCCTGGGGGCCAGGAGGCAACGTCCGTGCCATGCTGGAGCGCAAGACGTCTTCCACAAGCAATGCCATCAGTCTCTTGCGCGCTGCTGAAAAGCAAGATTCTCAGCTGGCAAGCAAGATCTTGCTCCAACCACCACTGATCGGAACCAACGGGATGGGCGTGACCGCGCTCCCGCACGTCACCAACTGCTCGGCGGTCTGGAAGTTCGCCCAAAACCAGGACGGAGCCAAGCAATTCTTAGCCGATCTGATTGATACCTCGAGGACCGGTTACGAAAAAAGCCTGGGTTGCAACTTTCCGATTTACCCAAAGACCGTTCCTGACCTTATTGTGCGGCTCTCCAGGGATCCGCGGGCCGATCCGTCCTACAAATACACGGGGCTTAAGGATGCGCTTCATTGGACTCCAAACCTAGGCGTTCCCGGATTTGCAACGCCGGCGTACATGGAGATTTTCAACAGTTCCCTTGTCCCAAGGATGGTGCAGAGCGTTCTCAAAGGCGAAAGCCGTCCGGAAGATGCTGCCGCTGCTGCGGCGTCAGAAATTCAGCGGATCTCCGAGAAGTGGAAGCAGAGCTGATAGCTCCGAACAGGAGGTGAACTATGCGGTGGCGAACCCTCGCGTTGTTGATTGCTTTTCTAACGCTCAGCAGTTCCACGTTGTTCTCTAACACTCCGGTCCCCCGCAAATCACCAGAATTCGCTATTGCCGAGCCTTCCGGCAAGACCACCTTGCTCTCCAGTCTGCAGGGCAAGGTTGTGGTGATGGAGTTTCTTTTCATGAACTCCGAACATTGCCTCCGTGTTGCCAAAACGCTGAATAAGCTGCAAGGGGACTTGGGGCAGCGTGGCTTTCAGTCTGTTGGCGTAGTCTTTGGACGCAACGCCGATGAGCAGCGCTTAGTCTATATGGTGGATTACTTAAAGTTAGCCTATCCCGTGGGGTTCACGACTTCCGCCAAGGTGGACAGCTTCCTGGGCCGCACAGGCAATGAGATTCTCAGCATTCCTCAGGTGGTTGTGGTGGACCGCGCTGGCATGATCCGCGCCACCAGTGGAGGGCGGCGCGGCGATGCAAAATTAGAGGACGAGAGTTATCTGCGGGACCTGATCGACGGTTTGCTAAAAGAAGACTTTCCGACTACCCCTGACAAGAAAAGAGCTGCCCCTCGATAGAAATACTGGAAAGTACGATGACCGCGAGGTGGTGCGGAGTACACCGGACCTCTTTCCAACGTTTGGAATGCCCCGTGGATTGCCGTCTATTTCGCACTGAGAGTCGCGCAATCCAGGGCGGGTGCTGTAGCTCACGATTGTGCCGACCGCGTCTTTGGGTTCCTGCGCATAATGGTGTAGGTCGCACCTGTGACCGGCTCAGCATGGGACCCTACGGCCGAAAACCCAAGCCGCTGGTAGAACCCCGGATTTCGACGGTCGAATGTCTCCAGATAACACTCGACACCCGCCTCGTCAGCGTCCATGAGGGTCGGTTCCATGAGGCTCCTGCCAATACCTTGACCCTGGGCCGAAGGCGTCACTCCGATAATGGATAAATACCAGGCTGACTCGGCGACCGCGGCCAAAGCGCGTGGCCGCATAAAATCGATGATGCGTCGGTAAGCGCCCGCACCAGAAGCACCGAGCGCCGCAACGAGAAACTCAGCTTTCGCCTTCGCCTCGGCGTGGTACACGGACGTTTCTCGAGGCAACAACCACACTGCGGCGCCAACCGAGTGAACAGGCCACACGACAAGGCGGCCCCTCCGAGCGCCCTCCTTCATTGAGTAGTCGAAGTAGCGAGCCAGCGCCTGCCGTCTGCGCGCTTAGTTGTCGGCGAACTCTTCAGTAATTGTGGCGTAGAACGGATCGTTTCGGAGCGAATCGATGAGTGCCGCTACTGTGGCTGGGGATCCCGGAGGAATTTCGTCTCGATGCAAAGCACCACCTCTGACATAGTTAGACTACGCCACTGTCAAATCGTTAGCGGCTCTTGTCAAGAGGTCTGCAAGGATGCCAGGTTTTTTGAGGCTAAGGGTTACGCACGAGGCCAAACGGCGAGCCGCGCAAGTGCAGTGACCCTTCAGGGATCCCAAACGATTTTGCGCATGCGGGTGACGTGATAGCATCTCAGCCTTCGTGAGTACTTGTTCGCCTTCTCGACGCGGCTTCATAAAACTTGCGCTTGCAGGGTCGTCACTTCCATTTATGCGTAGTCTGGGATTGGGCTCCGGCTTGGCTAACGACCGGACACGCTGGTACCGCGATGCCAAATTTGGCATGTTCATCCACTGGGGACCATATTCGCTTGCCAGCGTGGAGGCCTCCTGGCCCATAATGACACCCACACCGGGGGGCATCAGCGAGGCGGAGTACCGCGAGTTGCCAAGGCGGTTTAATCCGTCAAAGTTCGACCCGAATACTTTCATTGATTTGGCTCGAGCCGCTGGACAGCAATACATGGTGTTCACGACGAAACACCACGATGGTTTTTGCATGTTCGACTCTTCCTACACAGACTACAAGATCACCAATACTCCCTACGGGAAGGACGTTGTCAGGCAACTGGCGGAGGCTGCCAAGGGAAGAGATATGCCACTTGGGTTTTACTACTCGCCGCCCGATATGCACCACACCGCCTTTCGTGACACCACGAAGTTGGCGAAAGAAAATTGGAACGGGGAGCCCGCACGCCCTGAGTGGCCCCTGTACCTCGAGTATATGCAGCTCCAGTTGACCGAGCTGCTGACGAAATACGGCCCGGTTGCTTTGATCTGGTTCGACGGATTGCATCATCAGGAGAAATACGACGGCCGTCGCTTCGTTGAGCTGATCCAGACACTCGAGCCTGCCACTTTGGTGAACGATCGAATTGGCGTGACCGGAGACTATCAAACTCCGGAACAGTTCATCCCCAATGCAATCCCAACGAAGGGCGTGCGTTTTGCGGCGACCGATACCAGCGTCCAACAAGAATTGAAGACCGTAATCCCGTCGCCAGAAGATTTTCAGTTGTGGGAAACCTGCATGACCATAAACCAGACATGGGCGTATAACGCGAATGATCGTGAATATAAGTCGGCCGAGTTTCTCATTCGGAGCCTGGTGGAAGTCGCGAGCCGTGGGGGCAACTTCCTGCTGAACGTCGGACCGCAACCCGATGGCTTGATCCAGCCGGAATTTCAGCAGCGTCTCCGCGCCATGGGCGATTGGCTCGCGATTAACGGAGAGTCCATATACGGGACCACGTACGGACCGGTGCAAAACATGAAATCTGTTCGAACCACGGCAAAGCGCGGGAGACTCTTCCTCCACATCTTCGATTGGCCGTCGTTGCCACTGGAGATATCTGGGCTCGACAGCAAGGTGATGTCGGCACACCTGCTCGCCGGAGGGCAATCATTGAAATTTCGACAGACAGAACGCCGGTTACAGATTGACCTGCCACAGCAAGCGCCCGATCCAAACGTGACGGTCATTGCGGTTAGAACTCTTTAGGCGGGCGTTCGCGATCTTGCGCCAATGCCCGACGACAAATCGGATCATGGCCTCATGCAAACCGCTAGCAGCGAGATTGCATTAGGCTATCCGCCGGAGAGGGTCATGATCAAGTTCAGAATCCCACAGTTGACGCTTCTTCTTCTGGCGTTGACTTCTCAAGCGAGCGCGCAGTTCGCACACACCAACCACAAGCAGATCGTTGATTCCACTGGCAAACCGCTCCTTCTTCGCGCCACAAATCTGGGAAATTGGCTGGTGCCAGAGGGTTACATGTGGCTGTTCCAGGATGGTCCGCAATCTCCTGGTGAGATCCACGCGTTGGTGTCGGAGCTACTTGGGCCTGAAGGGTCGGCCGCATTCTGGCAGAAGTATCGCGAGAACTATGTCACGCGCGAGGACATCGCGCTCCTGCATCGGGCCGCGTTCAATGCCATTCGAGTTCCTCTGCATTACAGCCTGTTTGAGAGCGACGACGCGGAGGGTTTCAAGCTGCTGGATCGGTTGATCATCTGGAGCCGCGCCGAAGACCTATACGTGATCCTTGATCTGCATGCCGCACCGGGCGGACAGACGGGCACGAACATCGATGACAGCGCCGGATATCCTTGGCTATACGAGAGTCCACAAGAGCAAGAGCACCTGATGGCCATCTGGCGGCGGCTGGCGACGCGCTATCGCGATGAGCCGGCGGTGCTCGGTTATGACCTGCTGAATGAGCCGATCCCGCATTATCCCAAGCTAGCACGTTTGAATTCTTCGCTGGATCCGCTCTACAAGAAGTTGTCGGGTGAGATACGAAAGGTTGATGCTCACCATATTCTCTTTCTTGGCGGCGCACAGTGGGACGGAAACTTTTCCGTCTTCGACAAACCTTTCGATGCCAACGTCGCATACACGTTCCACAAATACTGGACGGCGCCGGATGAAAGCGTGATAAGGCAATACGTTGATTTTCGTGAACGCTATGATGTGCCGATCTGGATGGGCGAGTCCGGGGAGAATACCGATGAGTGGATCGCGCAATTCGTGAAAGCGCTTGAAAAAAACAATATAGGATGGGCTTTCTGGCCGTATAAGAAGATGGAAAAGTCGTCGGCGGTCGTCAGTATTATCCCACCCGCCGATTGGGGACGGATCGTGGAGTTCGCAAAGCTTCCGCGCGGCACCGCGCACGCGGAAGAACGGCTGAAGGCTCGGCCTGAACAGCAGACCATCACCCGCGCTTTCGCCGAATTGCTGGAGAGTGTCCGCGCGCAAAAGTGCCGCGTGAATGGGGGGTATTTAAGAGCGCTCGGGATGAAGTCTGATATCGCGCCGGTCAGTGCGGCAGGATCAACGAACTGAAGGTTCCCTTCAATCACCGGTGCGCTCGTCGTTTCCTGCAAATTTCAATGCTACGAATCCCGAGCGAATAACGGTCCGCTCAGAGGGTATTCAACCGTTTTACTCGCTCCTCTCGGGAGCGTTCGGTCGGTTACTCCAATGCCGGCAATCCCGTCACGCGCAGCTGTGTTCGGGCTCAAAAGCGTGCCTATCGTTGCTTAAGGCGAGGTGACGGACACGTTGTCGAAAGCGGCGGTCGCCAGCGATGAGGTGCTCCGGCTGCTCACGGCCAGCCCGATGTAAAGGTTTTGCGCCATGCTCACGGTCTGGCTCGTGCCCAGCTGCACCCAGTTCACGCCATCTGCGGAACCGTACATGGTGAACACGTTCCCGCTTCTGACCAGTTTTATCCAATACGGTAGCGTGGCACTTCCCAACGACTGGTAAGAACTGCTGGCACCCGTGCTGGTACGCTCGGTCATCCAGATGGCCGAGGAATAATCAAACAGGTACACGTGGTTTGCGCCGGGGTCCAGCGTCTCGCGGATCATGATTCCGGCCTGCGCCGCGCTACTACCCGCGAGACTTACTACCCGGGCGACGATCGTGCCGTCACCGGAAAGTGGCTGATAGACAAAATGGAATCCGTCAGAAGTGCTGAAGAAAGTCCCTTGCCCGGCTCCCGCCACGCTAAACGTCCCGTTCGCGTAACTGGCACTTCCCGATAGCCCTACCGAGCCTACGTCCTGGTCCAACCAGGAGAGCGGCAGTGGCTGCGGGGTCACCGTGAAAGGAATCGCATTGCTGTCATTCATGCTCGGAGCGACAGAAACCAGCAACGGCCCGGAGGTCGCTCCTGGCGGAATCGTGATGGTAATAGACGTGCCGCTCCAGGTGTTGATCGTCGCCGCGGCACCATTCAGCAGAACCGCGCTGCCCCCTTCGAGGGCTCCAAAACCAGAACCGGAAATGGTCACCTGGCTGCCGATCGAGCCCGTGGTCGCAGATACGGTGGTAATG